>Ga0310696_10000182_pt1 | contig 109114 bp, 112 predicted proteins | sample AusTroGonzalo_MG_4_FD_203885 | JGI IMG/M metagenome (GOLD analysis project Ga0310696, IMG submission 203885) | Bovine rumen microbial communities from tropical cattle in Woodstock, Queensland, Australia - Gonzalo_02 (v2) (version 2) | ecosystem: Host-associated > Mammals > Digestive system >...
CCCTGTGGCCGGTCGCCCTTTCAGGCCGGCTATCCGTCGTAGCCTTGGTAGGCCGTTACCCTACCAACAAGCTGATAGACCATAGGATCGTCTAGAAGCGAAAAACCTTTAAGAAGAACCCGATGCCAAGTTCTTATATTATGGGGTATTAGCTAATCTTTCAACTAGTTATTCCCCACTTCTAGGTGGATTCCCTATGTATTACTCACCCGTCTGCCACTAGAATTACCAATGTATTGCTACACCGGTAATCCCCGTTCGACTTGCATGTGTTATGCACGCTGCCAGCGTTAACTCTGAGCCAGGATCAAACTCTCCATTAAAATTGAAGTCATTTAATCAGGATTGCTGAGTAAATGACTGCAATCGCTAACGAAGATTTGTTGACTTTTGACTCTTAAATAATTGTATTACTCATTGAATTATACGTTGTCCTTATATATATTTTGTATAAGGTTCGGCTTTGCCTAACTTATAATCGCTATATATAAGAATTTGTATGAATGTCATCTTGTTTAGTCATATTCCCTTGCGGGTTTATGCTGCTTCAAGCTGCCCATTCGCACATTTTGCGATCAAATTTTCAGAGAGCGAAATTTCCTTGTTTGCTTTCCTTTTATTTTTGAAAGCAAATGGAAATTTTTACTTCCTCTTTTTTGCAGCCGTTTTTAGGCTACAAAAATATTTTATAAAAATCTGTTTAGTTTGTCAAGACTTTTCTTGACTTCGCTTATTACCTATATATTATAGGTATTAGCACTACTCTTATATTAAAACATTTTTAAAAACTTTTGTCAACTACTTTGTTAACTACTTTTAAAAAATCTGTTTTACTAACTTTAAAAAGAACTTTAAATCTGACTACTTAAATATTGTAGCATTATTTTTTTATTTTGTCAACACTTTTTATTTTTACTTTAATTTGCCGTGTCAACTTTTGGCTACTTAATTATTATAGCATTTGTTTTTTTGTTTGTCAACTTTTATTTTTTGGACACTAACTTAAAAACTTGCTACCTAATTATTATAGCACTTATTTTAAAACTTGTCAACATTTTTATTTTATGCCTGCAACCCGAAGTTGCTTGACAGAGGTTTTACTTGCTACCTTAATAGTATATCATAAAAAAGAGCGAAATGTCAACCCCCTTATTAAATTCCTTTTTAAAAGGGTCACTTTTTACTTCTCTGTTTCAAGGCTGACCGCCTTTAACTATAATAATAGTATATAACATATTTTTTTATTTGTCAAGCAAAATACTTTTGCCAGACAAAAGGGCATGGTTTTATATTAAAAATCTGCTAATTATAAAAATATTGGTTACAAGGTTCGACATACAGGCCGTTGCCGAAATCAACCCCGCAACTTGCTCCGCCATACTGAGTTTTATTTGTTTCCTGTTCGCAAACTTTAATACCTGTTTTATAATTTGATAAAGTAATACAGGAGTGAGGTTTTAAAGTATCAGTGTTATAATAAAATCTCATTTTCTGATTTGCGAGAAAACATCCAACTTGTTTTGGGCTAAGAGAGTTTATTATAAAACAAGTCCCGCCACTGCTTAAAGAACCTACGATATTTACGCCTTCATTATGTGTTTCTGATAGAGAGACGGAAACATCTAAATCATTAAAACTTGTAGGCTCCTGATTATTTACATGACGATAATAATTGATCGCTTGGGCAAGCGTTGCCGTTTCCAATTTTAAGGTAGAAAATTCTGATTTTGCTATTGCTGTCTGATATTTTGGCAAGACTATTGCTGTTAAAATACCCATGATTATTACAACTACCAACACTTCAATAAGGGTAAATCCTTTCTTGTTTTTCCTATTCATATTATTTTAATAATACATTTTTTTATTATACTTATCAATTATAAGGATTTTTATTTTACTAAGCAAAAAAAAATAAATTTTGATACATTATATATATGGATATAAACTATTTATTAAAGAATAATGCGCGTACAATTTATTTAAGTGCAAAGATTTTGCCTAAAGGAAAAAGAAAAGTCTTTGCCGTGGCTTACCTCGTTTGCCGTATAGCAGATACCGCTGCGGATACTTCTTTAATAACACCTGAAAAAAGAATTTCTTTTATAAAAAACTTTCCTATTTTTGTTGAAAAAGGCGACTGGCAAAAAGCGCAAAATATGGCTTCTTCCTTCTTATCAAAAGCAGGCGAAAATATTTATAAAAACGAAGCCGAACTATTAAAAAATATTGACCTTTGTATAAAAGAATTTAAAACTTTAAAAAGAGCAGACCAAAAAATTATTTCGGAAGTTTTGCGCGCTGTTTGCACAGCAATGATAGAAGATTTAACTTTCTTTCCGCAGGAAGACAGCGGCCTTATTAAAGCCTTACCAAGCGAAAAAGAAACTCTTACTTATTGCGATTATATGGGCGGACGGCCCGGCGTCTTTTGGGCTAAACTTGAGTTTGGTAAAAAACTTAAAAAACGCACTGCCGAACAGGCTTTAAAAATCGGCCGCGCTTTACAAATAACAAATATTTTAAGAGATATTGAAGCAGATGTTAAAATCGGCCGCATATATTTGCCTTTAACGCAACTGACGAAACAAAACCTTATGCCGCAAGATTTGCTTGAAACGGAAAACTACTTAAAATTATATCCGATTATGCTTTATTGGATAGCACAAGGTGTAATAAATTTGCTTAACGCAAAAGATTTTTTAAAACAAATTCCCAGAAGAAAACTTTTTAGCAGGGCCGCAGTCATTTGGCCTGTTCTTTGGAGTTTTGATACTCTTTATATTTTGGCTTTGGCTCCGCATAAACAAGGCAAAAAAGTCCGCCGTAAAATATCAAAATTAAATATTTACTTAACGATGTTGTTAAGTCCGTTATATTGTTTTAGCAATACTTTAATAAATAAGATTATTGATTATAAGGTTTTAAGACTTAAGCGCCTCTTGGGCGATTCTTTGCGCTAAGGCGTTCATTTTACTGCGAAGTTCCAAAGTGTTATCATCATAACCCACAAGATGTAATGCCCCATGAACCATTAAGATAAGAAATTCTAAGAGAGTGCTTGTTTTTGCGGCGGGCGCTTGTTTGCGAGCCTGCTCAAAACAAACGATAATATCCCCAAAAACTTCCCCCTTAAATCCCGTTTGAGGATAGGGAAAAGTTATAACATCGGTTACATATTTATGGCCCAAATGTTCGGTATTTATTTTTAGCATTTCTTTCGGACTTACGACAAAGACATTAAGTTCCTTTTGCTCTTTGGCTTTTTTGCCAAGCGCATGCAAAAGGGCTTTTTTATAAATACCTGTCTTGTGATAATAAGGCGAAATTTTTGTTTTATAAAAAATATTTATTTGCATTTCTTATAAAAACTTCGTGCGGCCGCGCGGAATAACAACTATGCCGGAAGGATCAATAAAATAATTTTGGCTATCGTGTTCTTTATCTTGGCCGATAGAAGAATTATCCGGAATAATATTAAAGCGGTCAATAATTGCTTTTTTAATACGGCAACCTTTACCTATTGTGCAAGAATCCATAATGACGCTATCTTCAATAACTGCACCGGGCATAACCACAACATTACTTGCAAGAACGCTATTTTTAATAATAGTTTCGGGATAAATTACGCAACCATTACTGAGCATACTATTTTGCAAAGTACCGCCCATATAACTTGTCGGCGGAGTATTATGAACGGAAGTGTTTATAGGCCAGTGAGGATTATTTAAATCAATCTTGGGAGTCGGGCCAAGCATATCCATATTGGCTTGCCAATAGGCCTCAATAGTTCCCACATCACGCCAATAACCTTGCTCTTCATAAGGTTTAAGGCCTTTTAATTTTTGTCCAGCAAAATCATAAGCGAAAGTGCGGTATTGTTTTAAAATTACCGGTAAAATATTTTTGCCAAAATCAAGAGAAGGAACATCGCAATATTTTTGCTGTAAAATTTTTAAAAGAACATTTTTATCAAAAATATAATTACCCATAGAAGCATAGGCTTTATCCGGTCTGCCGGGAATAGCCTGGGGATTAGAAGGTTTTTCTTCAAAACTGATTATGCGGTTATTATCATCCGTTGCCATTATGCCAAATGAAGAAGCCTGATCCAAAGGCACGACATTTGCAGCAACACTTACATCGGCTTTCTTTTGGATATGATATTCTATCATTTTGCTAATATCCATACGATAAATATGGTCCGCACCGAAAATTACAACCAAATCGGGATCAAAATCATTTATCAAACTAATATTTTGGCGAATAGCATCGGCAGTGCCTCTATACCAAATTTCGCCAAGACGCATTTGCGGAGGGACAACGGTTAAAAAGTGGTCTTTTATAATACCTTTAGTTGCCCAGCTGGTTCTTAAATATTCTATCAAAGATTGGGATAGATACTGCACTAAAATATAAGAAGAAAATATGCCCGAATTAACGAAATTGGATAAAACGAAATCAATAAGCCTGTATTTACCGCCAAAGGGAACAGCCGGTTTAGAACGTTCTTTTGTTAAAGGGAAAAGACGTTCGCCTTTACCGCCTGCCATAATCATACCCAAAACTCTCATAGAAAAAACTCCTTTATTTGTTTTCTTGTAAGGCTTCAAAAGCCGCAAAACTCCACGGCATTTTTTGTTTAACAATTTCTTTAATAGCATTAGCATAAACGCGGATTTCATACTGAGCGTGGCTATCGGCTCTTAAAGAAATAAAGTTAAGCAGACTTCTTAAATTAACGGTCCAATAAAATTGTGTATATTGGGCAACTGGCAAAATGCCGCGTGCCATTTCACGCGCAACACCTGCTTTCAAAAGTTTTTGATAGGCTTGATAAGAATGTTCTATTGCCTCTTCATAGATTTTACTTAAAGCGGCATTATCAAGCTTGTCGCTTTCAACGGAACCTTGTCTATTAGACATATCTTGAATACGGAAAGCCTTGGGCAAATAAAACTCATCTTTAACTTCGGTATAACGCGCGCTGATTTCATTATAAGAGGCTATGCGGTGGCGCATCCATTGACGGGCAACAAAAATAGGACATTTAATATGGAATTGAAAATAACAATGTTCAAAAGGACTTAAGTGTTTGTTTTCCATTAGATATTTTATGAGAAGTTTATCTCTTTCTTCACCTTTGCTGGTTCCGCCGAAAGACACTCTTGCCGCACTTACAGCACGAATATCACCGCCCATAAAATCAACGAGTTTAACAAAACCCTTATCTAAAACTTCAATAATTTCCTTTTGCTCTGTTTGTGTTGCCATATTAAAATCTCCTTAAACTTTGCTTATATATAACTTATATAATATTTAGAGAAAGTTTGCTCTCTTATTTAATTTTAAAAAGTACAATGCCGCTTTCACTTGCTCTGTTAGAAAAAGGAACAATCAAAACATCCTCATAAGCGCCAAGCGGGGCTTGAATAATATCACTTACAACGCCGGGTATCTTGGCCGACATATATTTTTCAAAATTTCCTTTATTCCATTTTAAAACATATAAAATTGCACTTTCATAAGAACCAAAAGTTTCCGAAAGAATACCATATTTTGTTTGGTTTTCTATACCGGCAATTAAAATATCCCCTTGCTCAGAGCGATAAATACCGAGCGAAGAATATATCCTTTGCACTTCCCTGTTAAACTTAATTCTGTTAGGCGTGCTGCCAAAATCTATATCGGAAGGACTTTCTATATGGTTTTTTCTTTTATCATACTGCACGCGCAAGCGTGAATTAAAAGCCGTATAAATAAGATTTTCTTTATCTTTTTTAAAAGGTGCAAAATTGAATCCGAAAATATTATCAAAATTAGGATATTTTATCTTTTCGCCTTTTTTGAAAGCATCTTTTTCATAAGACAAAAGATAGGGAGTAGAAAACTTAGTATTGCCGGAAAGGATATTAACTTCCTGGACATATAAACGACGTTCTTCATTAAACGGAGAAATGCCTTTTACCATACCGCTTATAAGGCCGTTTTGATGTAAAGAGTTTTCGCTTCCTTCAAAAACAAGTGTGTTAAATCTTTGGGAGTTTGTGTCTAAAACACTAACAAAAAGTTGAGCGCGGCCGGTGCCTTTCATATCTGCGGCATCAAGCGAAATTATACGCCTTAAAGGATTAACGGAAAAAGAATATTCTTCTTTTAAAATATTTTCTTTCAGAGTATAGACTTTAATAGTATTATCTTCAAAGGCTAAAATTAAATCATTAAGGCCATCGCCATTTAAATCCCCCGCGGCGGAGGCTTTTATCTTGCCGTCAAAAAGTTCACTTTGCCAAAAAGGTGTTAGTTCCTGCTCGCTTACCTTATCTTGTTGGGAAACATTTTGTTTTTGGACGGCAGTTTGCTCTCTATCAAAAACGGCATAAAGATTTTTAGCATCAAAAGGATTTTCAAGTTTTGCGATAGCATAAGACTCTTCTACGCTTTCAACTTGTCCTTTTGCGCGCGCCTGAACATCCCGGCCGAGGACTTTGCCCGTTTGAGGATTTTTTATTTCTTCGCCCCAGCGGGTTATAGTCAAAGTATCCCCGACACTGACTTTAAAAGGAAGTTCCGTTATATCTAAATAAACTTTTAGCCCTTCTTGCTTAACAATAAGAGCGCTATTTTGTGCAAATAAAACTGCGGAAATTAAGAGTACCGCTAAAAATATAAAAAACTTTTTCATAATACTATTGTATATTATTAAGGGCTTAATTTGCTAAAATTATTTATATGAAGTTAAAACAGACCGCAATTTATGTTAACAAACAGAATGATTTAAGCCTTAAAAGCGCAGTTGCTTTAAAGCAAGCCCTTGATTTGGCTGGAATTGCTAATTACCAGACCGATAATACCGCTAAAGATTTTAAAAAAGGAACGGATTTGATTTTTTGTATCGGCGGCGATGGGACTTTGCTTTCGGCCGCACAAAAAGCAGCAAAGTTAAATATAAAAATTGTCGGAATCAATAGCGGCAATTTGGGTTTTTTGGCGGCCTTAAAAACGCAATCGGATTTTAAAGAAACTTTGCAAAATATCCTCAAAGATAATTTTAAAGAACAGGAAAGATTTTTGCTAAAAACGGAAGTAATAAGAAATAAGAAAATTGTTTTTAGTTCTTCAGCCTTAAATGAGGCTGTGTTAAGACCGGCACAGGCAAGAGCAATAAATCTTAATGTTTTATTTGATAAAAGTCAGGTAAAAAATTATTTCGGAGACGGGCTAATAATTTCCACTCCGACAGGCTGCACTGCCTATAATATGGCAGCCGGCGGACCTATTGTTATGCCAAGTTTAAATGTCTTTATTTTAACTGCTATTTGCCCGCACACTTTAAGCCAAAGGCCGCTTGTTTTACCTGCAGACAAAGAAATAAAAGTTTTGCTGGATAGGACAAAAAAAGATATAAATATCAATTTAACTTTAGACGGGCAAAATAATTTTGCTTTGCAAAACAACGATATAGTTAAAATTATGCAAAATAAACAAAAATTAAAAATTTTATACCCTAAAAACTATGATTTTTTTGAAACCCTTACCACTAAATTAAACTGGGGGCAAAGATAATGCTTAAAAACCTTTATATAAATAATTTTGCAATTATTAAAGAAATAGATTTGCCTTTTTCAGAAGGATTAAATGTTTTTACCGGAGAAACCGGAGCAGGCAAATCTATTGTGATTGAGGCTTTAAGTTTTGTTCTTGGCGCAAGGGCTGATTTAGGCTTAATAGGCAATAATTCAGATAAAATGCTTGTTAAGGCTGTTTTTACAAGCCAAAGCCTGCCGCAAGATTTAAAAGATAAATATAATGTTAAAGAAGAAACTTTTACTCTACATAGGGAAATTGACAAAAAAGGCAAAGCCAAAATACTGATAAATAATAAATCTGTAACCGCGGCGGAACTTGCCCGCTTAGGCGATTTTTTAGTAGATTTCCACGGACAACATGAACACCAAACTCTTTTTAAAACCTCCACTCATATTGATATGCTTGACAAGTTCTGCGGAGTTGAAAAAGAATTAAAAAAAGTACAAGAATCTTATAAAAAAACCCAGGAAATTAAAAATAAAATTGCTGCCGTAAATCAAACGGAAGAAGAAAAACAAAAAGCCCTTGCCTTTTACGGCTATCAACTGGAAGAAATAGAAAAAATTAACCCTATTTCAAATGAAGATACCGAAATTGAAAATGCTTTACCCAAACTAAAACACACAGGCAAACTTTTGGAACTGGCACAAAATATTTATTCCTTATTAAATGATAATGATGAAAATATTTGCTCTCTTTTAGATAAAGTAAGCCAACAGGCAAATCAAATGGCTCAAATTGACAATTCCCTGGAAAAAGCGGCAAGTGAACTTGAAAACGCGAAAAATATTATTCAGGATTATACGGATACAATTTTTAATTATAAAGATTCTTTAGAAATTGACCCCGAAACCTTAGATAAAATGCTAGGACGTCAGGAAGAACTTAGAAAATTAAAAATGAAATACGGCCCTTCTTTGGAAGATGTTTTAAAATTTAAGGAAAAAATTATAAAAAATATAAATGATATAAAAAACGCAGATAAAAATTCCGAAGAATTATTTAAAGACTTAGAAAAAGAAGAAAAAATCCTAAATACTTTATGCCAAGATTTACATAAAAAAAGACTTGCCGGCGCAAAAAAATTAAGCGCTTTGGTTATCAAGGAAATTGAGCCTTTGGGTTTTGCCGGAGTCCGTTTTGAAGCAGATATACAAGAAGAAGAAAACCCGACCGAAAAAGGAACAGACAAAGTAGAGTTTTTGTTTAGCGCAAATATCGGAGAGTCTTTAAAACCGCTTAGAAATATTGCAAGCGGCGGCGAAATTTCCCGTTTAATGTTGGGATTAAAAACCATTTTGGCCGGACAAGTGCCCACTATGGTTTTTGACGAAATTGACAGCGGTATAGGGGGCCAAACAGGCAAACTGATCGGACAAAAATTAAAAAAAGCCTCTTTGCAAAGACAAGTTTTCTGTATTACCCACCTTGCCCAAGCCGCTGTTTATGCCCAAAGCCATTTTGCTATTACTAAAGAAATTAAAGAAAATAAAACGCAAGTTAAAGTTTCTCTTTTAAAAGATGAGCAAAAAGCGCAAGAAATTGCTAGAATGATAGGTAGTAGCAAAACGGCGCGGACAGGTTTATTACACGCAAAAGAATTATTGGAAGAAGCCAAAACTAAATTTTAAAATATAAGGAGAAAATTATGGCAGAAGAAAATCAAAACATGGAAGAAACTATCACACCGACACAATCTTGCTCAAAAGGGAAATGCTGCTGCGGCAAATTATTATGCTTAAAAGGCCTTGCAACAATATATAAAGTATTAAGCATTTTAGTCTTAGTTATTATGGCAGTTATTCTTGTTTGGACTTGGATTGATATTTTCAGACTCGGTTTAAGCAAAGTTGACGGCTTAATTTATTCCGTACAAATTATACTTTCCTATGTTTTTACGGCTTTGGTTTTAATTACCATTTCAAGAGTATTAAAAACCCTTAGAAAAATTAAACATGCCGTAGAACATAAATAATATTTGTAAATCAGCCGCGTCTTTATTAAAAGATGCGGCTGAAATTTTAATTATGAAAAAACATCTTATCTATTTACTCTTTATCTTTTTACCTTTCCTTGCTAATGCAGAAGCCATTAAACTGAAAAATGGCTTGATTATAAACGGCTCAATTGTTGGCCAAACAGAATATATCTTAAATGTAAAAACCTCTTACGGAACAATTGCAATAAATCAAAGAGAAGTTGAAAAAATTATGCCCGATTTACATCGCATTATTCTAAAAGGCGGGGGTGAGTTTATCGGTAATATCGTAGATATGGATGAATTTACTTTATCTTTAAACACAGATAGCGGGCTAGTAAATATTGATGTGCCGCAAATTTCTTCTATGGAAATTTACGATTATAACGAAGCAGAAAAACAAAAAAAATATATCCAGACAAAACAGGAATTGGAAGCGGAAGCCGCCAAAGAACTGGCCCAGAAAAATGCACAGGCTTCCGATTTAGAACAAGCCCAGGTAAAAGCAGCCGCAGGCAGTTCAGTTTCAGATTCGGGAATTGAATTTGATGCGGATTTGGAAAAACTTTTCCCCTCTAAACCGGTAGTAGAAGCCCCAAAAGATATTTATGTCCGTTTTGATAATGCAAAAGAAGAAGAACCTACACAAACAGAAGTAAAGAAAGAAACAACTAAAAAAGTTGACGAAACAAGCCAAGATTTTAAAAAAGATTTTTCCAAAAATTATTTTGAAGTTTTTTTCGGTTATCAAAACTTACCTCTAAAATTAGACCTGCAAAGTGACGGCTTTGATAAAGGAGAAAAGTTATCTTCTTCCAATATCGCTTTTGGCCTTTCTTATTTGAGAAAAATGAATACAAGACTTTGGCTCGGAGGAAGTCTCGCTATGGGGATGCTTTCAAAACATAATTTTGAAAGTTCTCTGACACATATTGAAACTTCGGGACAGGCCTATAATATTGATTTAAAAGCAAATTATTATTTAAATCCAAAAAGTATTACCCGTATTTATTTACAAGGCGGAACAGGTCTTTCTTCGGTAAGTGTAAATAAAAACCGCAATATTTTTGATACTGAACATGATAAGTGGATACAAGAAGAAACAAAAACAATTTCCTCTTCTAATATCAGTGCATTATTCGGCCTGGGTATAGAAAGAAGTATTGAAGACCTTAACTTAGGCCTTGAATTAAAAGGAAGATATACCCCTTATTCTGGGAAATTAAAAGAAAGTTCTAATATTTCTTTTATGCTTGCCGCAAAAATAAATTGGTTTTTTTAACAAATGAAAACTCTTGTTTTGGCTAATGCCTTAAAAGGTTCTTTAACCGCAAAAGAAATTTGTAAAATTTTAGACAAATTTGAAACTTTGGCCATATCTGATGGCGGAGATGGTTTTTTAGATGCTATTTTACAAGTGAAACAAAAAGCCAAAAAATTTTTTATTAAAACCCCAAATGCTATTTTAAAAATAAAGAAAACACCCTTTTTAATATCCGGAAAAACTGCTTTTATTGAAAGTGCACAAGTTTGCCCTATGGCAGGTTTAAAAAAAGAAGAATTAAATATTATGCAAGCCAGTTCTATCGGGCTAGGCCTTGTAATAAAAGAAGCAATTAAACAAGGTGCAAAAGAAATTTTTATAGGGCTTGGCGGTGTTGCTTCAAGCGAAGGCGGCGCGGATGCAGCAAAAGTCTTAGGCTATCAATTTTTAGATAAAGAAAATAATCCCCTTGAACTTGGCGCAAAAGCCTTGCTTAATTTGGCAAAAATAAAAAAGCCACAAAAAAATCTTTTAAAAAATATTAAAATTACCGCTGTATGTGATGTTAATAATATCTTACTTGGCAAAGAAGGTTCTGCCAAAGTTTACGGAAAACAAAAAGGCGCAAATGCCAAAGAAATTATCCTTTTGGAAAAGGCTTTAACTAATTATGCAAAAATTGTTAAAAGAGATTTGGGCATAAATATCAATACAAAACATTGCGCAGCGGCAGGTGCCATAGCAAGCGGATTAAAAGGCTTTTTTAAGGCTGATTTAACTGACGGAAGCAAATATATCAGTAAACTTTTGGAACTTGATAAGAAAATTAAAAATACCGATTTAATTATCACAACAGAAGGATCTTTAGACAGGCAAACTTTTTTTGGCAAAGCCCCCTTTGAAATTTGCCGTCTTGCTAAAAAATATAAAAAACCGATAATTTTTATTTGCGGCCAAAATAAATTAAGAAACAAAACACTGCTTAAACAAAATAATATTATAAAAGTTATTGAACTAAAAAAATACGCCCGAAACATAAATCAAAGCATATTAGAAGCAAAGAATATTTTAAAACGGATATTAAAAGAAGAACTTGCCGATTTATAAATTTTAAACACTAAGATACTTAGTGTAAAACTCACACAATCTTTCCTGATATTCAGGCCCTGCCACTTTAGCGCATTCGGTATGTTTTGCGCCTTCTACAAGCCAAATTTGTTTAGGATAATTGGTAGCCAAAAATAAAGCCTTGGCATCTTTACAAGGCGCAAGATTATCAAGCGTGCCGGTGATTATTAAAATAGGTTTTTTGTTTCTGGCAAGTCTTTTGATATTATTTTTAGGACTATAATCTTCCGGATTGAAACCTAAACGTTTGCGGGCAAAAAATAAAGTCAAAGGAACCAAAGGGAAATAAGGCGCTTTTTTATGTAAGCGTGCCCAACGGGCAACTACTTTTTCATAAGAAAAATAGCAAGCCTCGGCTATGACACAGCCGACTTCTCTTCTATGCGCGGCAATATAAATAGCAACAGCCGCACCCATAGAAAGGCCGTAAACGCCTATATGTTTCGTTTCTTCCGGACGGGAATCAAGAATATAATCTAAAGCACTTATGGCATCTTGTGCTTCAAGATAGCCGATAGAACTGCGGCCTTGGGCACTTTCGCCGGAACCTCTGAAATCAAAATAAAACAAGTTAAAGCCTTTTTTTCTTAAGAAAATTGTATTTGAAAGTATTTCCCCTTTATTTTGGCCCCAGCCGTGAAAAAAGATTATAGTTTTATCGCTTTTTTCAACTGATGGTATAAACCAGCCTTTAAGTTGCATATTTTCGCGGTTAGTAAAAGAAACTTCCTCAAAGGGAGCATTAAACTGACTGGGAAAAATTGTAAGCGGAGTATATTTAGATTTGCGAATTAAAATCCTATCGCTTTGTTTATAACAAAAGAGAAGTGTTAAAAGCGATAAAAAAATTAAAAAACCTAAAATACTCACTATAATCATATTGATATTCTATAATTTTTAAAAAGAGTTTTGTTTTAAAACAACACTGATAAACTCGCAAACATCTCTTGCAACCAGTGCAGTTTTGCCATATTTTTCACTTGCAAGATCTGCCGCTTTGCCGTGCAGCCAAACACCTAAAAGGGCACTTAGATAAGCGGCATTTCTATTATTTCTTTTTATCAACTGGGCGTAAATGCCTGCAATTATACCGGCAAGAGTATCGCCGCTGCCGGCTTTAGCAAGGCCTTCATTACCGGTTGTATTTTGCCAAATATCCTTGCCTAAAGCAACTTTTGTTTTCGGCCCTTTAAAAAGACTTACCGCCCCGCTTCTTTGGGTTAGCATTAAGGCGGCTTTTTCGGCAGGTAAATCTTGTTTCAATAATCTTTTAGCCTCGCCTGCATGCGGCGTTAAAATATATTTTATTTCTTTAGTTTCAGATAATTTTTCAAGACCTTCCTCGGCAAGAATATTTAAAGCATCGCCATCTATAATTGCGGGCAAACTTGTCTGTTTTAAAAGAGGCAAAAGGATTTTGGCGCGCTTTTTTGTAAGACCGGGACCGACAAGCAAAACATCGTGAGGCATCTTTTTTAAATACGCCGTAATTTCTTTTAAAGGATTATCCGATATTTGTAAAAAAAGCGCTTCCGGCACGGCTTTAAGACAGGCAGGTAAAATCTCTTGCGGAACAGCCAAAGTCACAAAACCAGCCCCTGCCCTAAAAGCCGCTTTTGCACATAAAACAGCCGCGCCGGGCATCGTTTTTGAGCCGGCAAAAATAAAAACTTTCCCGTTTAAATTTTTATAAGAATTTTTTGGCCTTTTAGGAAAATTATTTTTAAAAAAAGTTTTAGTTATCTTTTTTATTTTTGGCATTGTTTTGTTCTTCCTTTAGAACGACAACAAAAGCAACGGCATTATTTTTTGTGTGGGATAAAGAAAGTTTAAAAATCAAATCTTTTGCTCTTTTATCGTGAATAACTATTTGCGGTTTTTGGGCCGGTTTTCTTAGGACTTCTATCTTTTTTAAAGCAATTTCATCAAACGGAAGTGCCTTAAAAACAGCCTCTTTTGCTGCAAAACGAACTGCTAAATGCTGAGCCTGATTTTTCTTGCCAAGACAATAGGTAAGTTCTTCTTTGGTAAAAAGCCTTTGCAAGATTTTTTTATCAAGATTTTCAAAACGGCGAACTTCTTCTATATCCGTACCGATATTTATTATTTGCATAATTATTCAACGGTTACGCTTTTGGCCAAATTGCGCGGGCGGTCAACATCGCGCCCTCTGAAAACAGCAATATAATAAGCAAAAAACTGCAAAACTATTGCGCTTAAAATAGGGAATAAAAATTCTTTTTCAAAAGGAATTTGTATTGCTTCGGAGATATCTTCATCATCGCTGACAACAATAACCTTTGCTCCGCGCGCTTTAACCTCTTGGCAATTTGAAAGCATTTTTTCTTCCAGACGGCCTTTGCTGACCAAAGCAAGAACGGGAGTTCCTTCTTCAATAACGGCAATAGGGCCATGCTTAATTTCGCCTGCGGCAAAACCTTCTGCGTGCAAATAAGAAATTTCCTTTAACTTTAATGCCCCTTCTAAAGCAATCGGATAAGAGGCGTTTCTGCCAAGGAAAATAAAATCTTCTTTTGTATGCATTACTTTAGCAATCTTTTTGATTTTTTCTTCCTGTAAAAGAACTTGTTGCATAAGTTTGGGTAATTTTTCCAAACTTAAATATAATTCGTCAAATTCTTTTTGGCTTATGCGGCCTAAAGTTAAAGCCAAGTTTAAAGCAAAACTATATAAAACTGCCAGTTGCGAAGTAAATGCTTTTGTGGAAGCGACGCTTATTTCCGGCCCGCAATGAGTATATAAAGTTGTATCGCTAAGACGCGTAATAGTAGAACCAAGGACATTACAAATACTCATAATTTTAAGACCTGCTGCTTTAGCATTCTTAATTGCGGCAATAGTATCGGCCGTTTCGCCAGATTGGCTAACTGCAATAAAAAGCCAATCCTTGCAGAAAGCAATTTTGCGATATTTAAATTCGGATGCGGTTTCTACTTCAACGGGGATTTGGGCAAAATCTTCAAGCATATATTTTGCGCATAAAGAAGCGTGATAGGCCGTTCCGCAGGCAACTAAATAAATGCCTTTTATCTTTTTAGCTTCTTCTTTAGTTATACCGAAAGCCTGTTCAAAATTACCTTTTAAAGTGCGTAAAGTATCTTGCGCGCTGCGCGGTTGTTCAAAAATTTCTTTTAACATAAAGTGGGAATATCCGCCTTTTTGGGCAGTTGCCACATCCCAGTTTATGCTATTAACTTTACGGGCTTGTTCATCTAAATCAGTATTAAAAATTTGATAAGAAGTACCTTCTATTTGGGCAACATCGCCATCTTCTAAAAATACGGCTTTATTTGTGTATTCCAAAAAAGCCGGAACATCCGAAGCAAGAAAAGTTCCGTCTTTTGCAATACCTAAAACTAAAGGGCTTTGATTTTTAGCAGCCATTATTTTACCCGGTTCTTTTGAATATAAAGCGGCAATTGCATAAGCCCCTTTTACCTGTTTAATAGTTTGGCAAAAAGCACGGGTAAAATCTAAAGTTTTAAGTTTCTCTTCTATTAAATGGGCTATGACTTCGCTATCGGTTTGGGATTTAAAAATATGGCCCTTTGCCTGAAGTTCCTGTTTAAGAGAGGCATAATTTTCAATAATGCCGTTATGGACAATAGAAATTAAATTTTTACAATCATTATGCGGATGGGAGTTTTGCTCGCAGGGTTTACCATGAGTTGCCCAACGAGTATGTCCGATTGCGCAAAAACATTGGCCTTTTTCCTGTTTGACCAATTTTTCTAAATTATCTACGCGGCCAATTGCTTTTAAAGTTATTATTTTATTATCTTTTTCCAGAGAAATCCCGGCTGAATCATAGCCTCTGTATTCCAGTTTTTTAAGACCTTCAATAATTAAACCGGCACAATTTTGTTTGCCGCTGTAAGCAACAATTCCGCACATAAAAAATTACTCCCTATAAAGTAAATTTCTCATTTCAAGCAAGGCTTGGGGCAAGCCGACAAAGACACTTCTTGCAATAATAGAAAATCCGATATTTAAACATTGCATGGCATCTATTAAAGCGACATCGCGGACATTTTCATAATTAAGGCCATGGCCGCTATGAACTTCCAAATTAAGTTCTCTTCCTAGTATAGCGCATAAAGCGACTTCCCTAAGCAAAGTCTGAGCCTGCTTTTGAGTTTTGGCTTTGCTATAATCTTTAGTGCAAATTTCAATAATATCAGCCCCTAAATTATAGGCTGCGCGAACAGCATTTGCTTTAGGGTCAATAAACAAACTGACTTTTATGCCTGCTTCTTTTAAAAGAGAAATAACTTTTTTTAATTCCTCTTTGCTTTTTTCATCAAGTTTTAAACCGCCGGAAGTTGTAAGTTCATTTGCATATTCCGGCACTAAACAGACAGAACCGGGTTTATATTTAAGGGCAAGTTCCACCATTTCCATTGTGGGTGACATTTCCAAGTGAACTTTACCGGCAAAAGCGCGGCATAATTTTTGTAAATCGGTTTCCTGCATATGTCTTCTGTCACGGCGAAGGTGAATAACAATATAATCTGCCCCTAAAGAAACCAAAAGTTTGGCTGCTTCAAGAGTGTCGGGGTAATTTTCCCCGCGGGCTTGGCGCAAGGTTGCAATATGGTCTATATTTACACCTAATTGTATGTTCATATAAAAATCCTCAACCTATTTTCATTTTTATTTTATAAAACTCAGCAATATCCAAACTGAGTTTTTGCACTTTTTCTTTATTTTGGCCTTCTACCAAAATCCTTAAAAGCGGTTCTGTGCCGGAATAGCGCACTACAATACGGCCTGTCTGGCCAAGTTGCTTTTGAAGTTTGTTTAAATACGGCAAAAAGCCGTCAACTTCTTCCAGAGGCACTTTTTTTGGCGTTTTGACAGGAACAAGTTTTAAAGGATATTTTTGCCATTGTTCTTTATACCAAGAAGGCTTTTTGCCGCTTCTTTTTAAAACGGATAAAAATTCCAGCGCACAAATAAGGCCGTCGCCGGTATCTGCGATATCTTTAAAAATAATATGGCCGCTGGTTTCACCGCCAAGTGAAAGTTTCTCTTTTTTAAGAGTTTCAAAAACATATTTATCGCCGACTTTGGTTAAAAGAGGTTCAATACCATTTTGTTTTAAATAATTGATAAGCCCTAAATTAGCCATTATGGTTAAAACAACTTTTTTATTTTTTAAAAGATTTTGTTCTTTTAGAAATAAAGCGCAGGCAGCAATAATATTATCGCCGTCCAATTGACGGCCTTTTTCATCGGAAGAAATAAGCCTGTCGCCGTCGCCGTCAAAGGAAAAGCCTATTAAAGCCTTTTCTTTTTTAGTGGCGTCTTGCATTTTCTGCGTAAAAAGAGCGCCTGCTTGCTTGTTTATATTAAGACCATTTGGCTTATTACAAATAACTTTTACTTTTGCACCGAGTTCTTTAAAAACTTTGGGAGCAATTTCAGAAGTTGCGCCGTTTGCGCAATCAAGAACGATTTTGGTATCTTTTAAAGAAATATCTTTGGGCCATAAACTTTTAAGAAACTCTTTATAATCATTTAAAAGTTGCGGCTTTTTTTGTGCTTTGGTACCGGCTTTAACGGCAGGTATTTTTTTTGTTTTTTCTAAAAGGTTTTCAATTTTAGTTTCAAGTTTTTCGTCAAGTTTTGTGCCTTTGGAAGAAAAAAACTTTATTCCGTTAAACTCTGCCGGATTATGACTTGCGGAAATAACAACGCCGCAAATTGCATTATATTTTTTGGTTAAATAAGAAACAGCCGGCGTAGGCGCAATACCAAGATGCCAAATATTATAACCTGCGGCTTTGATACCGCGGATTAAATGTTTGCTTATAACCGGGCCGGAAACACGGGAATCTTCGGCCATGATAACATAGTTGTTTTTGTTTTTAGTTGTTTTGCTAAGTTCCTTTAAAGCAGAATAACCCAGTTTCTCAATGAAATCTTTTACTAAAGGGAACTGGCCTGCAACAGCCCTAACCCCGTCTGTGCCGAAATATTTTGGCATTAGGCGGCCTCCTTGGCTATTTTATCTGACAAATCTTCTTTTACTTCCTTAACTTCAACTTTTTGTTCTTCTTTAGGTTCTTCTATATGCAAAATTTCGTTGATTTCTTTTGCTTCAACAACTTCTTTTTCAAGGAGTCTGTCTATTAAAGTTTGAAGTTCCTGTTTATTGGAAGTTAAAATATCTTTTGCCTTGCGGTAAGAATCTTTTACAAGCATGCTGACTTCGCTGTCAATTTCGCGGGCGAGCTCTTCAGAATAATTTTTATGGCGGGAAATATCGCGCCCTAAAAAGACTTCGCTTTCATCTGTTTGCACGCTGATAGGACCGAGTTTTGCACTCATACCGAGTTCGGCGACCATTTTTCTTGCATAGGCGGTTGCACGGGATAAATCATCATGAGCGCCGGTGGTAATTTCATCAAATAAAATTTCTTCTGCGGCACGTCCGCCGAGCAAGATAACAAGTTTATCTAAAATTTCGCTCTTAGTGGTTAAGTATTTATCTTCCAAAGGAAGTTGCATTGTATATCCTAAGGCAGGACCTCGCGGGATAATAGAAACCTTGTGAACGGGATCGCTGTATTTTGAGCGTTTGGCAACAATAGTGTGGCCTGCTTCGTGCGCGGCAATAACCTTTTTTTCTTTATCCGAAATAACGCGGCTTTTGCGCTGCGGACCGGCCATAACTCTTTCAACGGCCTCTTCTATATCGGAAGTTTCAACTGCCGGTTTGTCTTTTCTTGCGGCGAGTATTGCGGCTTCGTTTATAACATTTGCCAAATCCGCGCCGACAAAGCCGGGCGTACTTTTAGCGATAACTTCCAGATTAACATCCTCGCCCATTTTGACTTTTCTTGCGTGGACTTCCAAAATTTCTTTGCGGCCTTTCATATCCGGAGAAGGGACATTGACATGTCTGTCAAAACGGCCGGGACGCGTTAAAGCAGGGTCTAAGACATCCGGTCTGTTGGTTGAACCCATTAAAATAATACCTTGTTTACTTTCAAAGCCGTCAAGTTCAATTAAGAGTTGGTTTAAGGTTTGTTCCCTTTCATCATGCCCGCCGCCGATACCGGCAAAACGTCTGCGGCCGACAGCATCAAGTTCGTCTATAAAAATAATGGCAGGTGCGTTTTTCTTTGCATTATTAAACAAATCTCTGACTCTTGCCGCACCGACACCGACAAACATTTCAACAAACTCTGATGCGGAAGCAGAAAAGAAAGCGACTTTGGCTTCGCCTGCAACGGCTTTAGCAAGAAGAGTTTTGCCTGTTCCAGGCGCGCCGTAAAGCAAAATACCTTTAGGAAGTTTCGCCCCGAGTTTCTGGAATTTTCTTGGATCTCTTAAAAATTTAATAATATCTTGCATTTCTTCTTTTGCTTCATCGCAGCCGGCAACATCTTTAAAAGTAATTTCCTGTTTGGAAGGATCTTGCAAAACGGCTTTTGACTTAGCAAAATTTAAGGCACTTCTGCCGTCATTTCTTTGCGGACGGATAAATAAAAACCACCAGGCAAAAACAAAAAGCAATATCCAACCAATATTCATTAAAAGGCTGTAAACCCAACTTCTGTCCTCTTGGCCTTTATAGTTAATTTTGGCGGCAGTTAAATCCGGCACTAAATTGGTATCTTCTACTTTAAGAGTAGAATAAGAGGCTTCTTTATCGCCGTCTTTCATTTTACCGGTTATTGTTTGTGAACCGATTTGTGCTGATAAAATATCCCCCGCGGCAACTTTGGCTTTAAAATCCGAATAATCTATATTCTTGACCGGACCGCTATTGCCGACTTTAGAATATATAGATACAATCAAAATAAAAGCGAGTATCCAAAATAAAATGCTTCTTGCCGGGAAAGGCGGTGTCTTTCTATTTTTTGCTTTCATCAAAAACTCCTATATAGGGTAAATTTCTGTAAATTTCATTATAATCAAGGCCGTGCCCGATAACAAACTCATTCTCAATAGTAAAAGCAATATACTTGGGCGTAAAAGGAATTACGCGGTTAGAAGGTTTATCAAGCATAGTGCAAAGTTCTATTGAAGCAGGCTGCCTAGTTTTAAGTAAATCAAAAAGATAATTAGCGGTTAATCCAGTATCGACAATATCTTCTACAATAATAACATCTTTGCCTTTAATATCTTCTCTTAAGTCAAGATTAAGGCGCACTTTACCGCTTGAAGATGTGCCGCCATTATAAGAAGATAAACTCATAAAATCAAAACTGCAATCAATTGTTATATTACGCACTAAATCGGCAAAAAATAAAACTGACCCCCTTAAAATGCCGACAATTACCGGTGTTTTACCGGCATAATCTTTGGAAATCTGAGCACCAAGTTCGGCCGCTCTTGTTTGTATTTGTTCTTTTGTGACAAGAATTTTTTTGACAGGAACTTTATATTCCATAAATTATTTTCTCCCTTTTAATAAAAAACGCTGCATAAAAATAAAGGCAGCGTTTTTAAATTTTACGCTATTTTAACTTAGCCTAAAGAAACAATTAAGTATCTTATTGCTATAAAAACCATTATGATACCTGCGACTAATTCCAAACGATTGGCAAGAACGCTGTTTCCTTTTGAATGATGCCCGTGAGACAGACCAAACAAAATAGAACAGAAAGCAAAAAGAGCACCAAATAATATAGTAAATAAAAAGGCTCTCGGTCTGACTAAAGCAACAACAAAGGCAAGCAAAAATAAATCTAAGGAAACATGGATAGCAACTTTAAGCATATAATTGTTGTGGACGATATCGGTATAATTAAGGCTGGGGGCTTTTTCCATAGATTCTAAAAGGAAGTGGATTGCTATTAACAAAAGCATAGCAAAACCAACCCAATCTGAAACTCCTGTAAGAACCGGGGCTAACATACGGCCTAAGATAAAACTTAAAGCCATTGCTAAAAGTGCCGTTGCGGTAAAAACCAAACCGGTTTTTAAACTGACAGAACTATTATAATCACTGCCGAGTTTCACACCCGAAACAACACCAACGGCAAAAAAACTTGTTGCCGTGCAAATAAGTATTACAAATATTGTTAACAATCCCATAAATCAGACCTCTCTAAATGATATATATAAATATTCTAACATAATTTTTATGTTTTTAAACAGCAAAAATACCCTGGAGCAAAATCTTGACCCCGATTAGTATCAAAATAGCTCCTCCAAAAAGTTCGGCTTTTCTGCCAAAAATTTTGCCCATTTTCTTGCCCATAAAAAAACCACCCATAGTAAAACAAATTATAAAAGAACCAAGCAAAAACATAACTAAAGGCAGAAAAACTTTATAAAAAGCCAAGGTTAAACCTATGGCGAGAACATCTATATTTGTGGCTATGGCCAAAATAAAAAGAACTTTGTTTTTTGTTATATTGCAAGAAGAAGATTCTTCTTTTTTAAAAGAACTGATAATCATTTTGCCTCCTATATACGCAAGAATAACAAATGACAACCAATGATCCCAAGAATCTATATAATTTTTAAGATAAGAACCGCCATACCAACCTAAAAGAAGGCAAATCATCCCTACCAAACAAAAAGTTAAAGCAGTTTTAAAAGCGAGATGAAAGGAACATGCTTTTTTTGAACAGGCACTTGCCGCAGCAACTGCCATATTATCCATAGAAAGACTGACAGAAATTAGTAAAATATCAAAAATATTCATACAAATATGATAACATTTTAGTATGAAATCTTTAACAGAGTTATATAAAATCGGAATGGGCCCTTCAAGCAGCCACTCTATGGGGCCTAAAAAAGCCGCAGAATTTTTTAATAAACAAAATCCTAATGCGCATAGTTTTAGGGTTGTTTTATATGGTTCTCTTGCTTTAACCGGCAAGGGCCATTTAACAGATATTGCCATTAAAAACGGGCTTGAGCCAAAGCCCGTTGAAATTATTTGGAATTATGAAACTTTTTTACCAAAGCATCCAAATGCTATGGAATTTTTCGCTTTGGATAATACAGGTAAAGAACTTTCCTCTTGGCAGGTTTACAGCATTGGCGGCGGCGATATTGAAGACGAAAATGATTTTTTCCAAGAACCAAAAGATATTTATCCTTTAAACTCTATGCAAGAGATTCTAAATTATTGCCAGGAAAATAAAATTGCGCTTTGGGAATTTGTAGAACAAGTGGAAGGTGAAGAAATTTGGACTTTTTTGCGTAAGATTTGGCATGCTATGCAGGAAACTATGGCAAAAGGTTTACAAAAAACAGATATTTTGCCGGGCAGTTTGCAACTAGAAAGAAAAGCAAAAAGATATTTTAAAGTAGCGGATACTTCGCCAAGATATGTTAGACGCGTACATAAATTATTTTCTTACGCGCTTGCCTGTGCGGAAGAAAACGCAAGCGGCGGAATTGTCGTAACCGCGCCGACTTGCGGCTCTTGCGGGGTTTTGCCTGCTGTTTTAAGACTTACAAAAGAAGTTTATGAAATGGATGATGAACCGATTATCCGCGCACTTGCAACTGCAGGGCTTATCGGCAATTTAGCAAAAGCAAATGCCTCAATTTCCGGCGCAGAAGTGGGTTGCCAAGGCGAAGTAGGCGTTGCCTGCGCTATGGCGGCGGCTGCTGCCTGCCAACTTGAAGGCGGCGACAATGCCCAAATTGCTTATGCCGCGGAAATGGGCCTTGAGCACCACCTCGGCTTAACTTGCGACCCTGTTGACGGACTAGTCCAGATACCTTGCATTGAAAGAAACGCAATGGCGGCTTCGCGCGCAATAGACTGCGCAACTTATGCTATGGCGGCAAGTGCTTCAAATAAAATATCTTACGACGATATTTTGTTGACTATGATGCAAACAGGCAAAGATATGAACAGCGATTATAGGGAAACTGCCAAAGGCGGACTTGCGCGCTTTTTTAAAGAAAAAATCTTAAGAAGAAAAAGCAAATAAATTGTTTAGTCGGAAACTTGCGTATTTTTTGCCAATACATATTACCATAAGAAACAAATTGTTACGCCTAAGAAACATATAAAAGAAATTAACAAATTGTGCAAAATTATATGCATTATTCCGGGTTTTTCAATATTGTCATATTGGCGTTTATAATAATCTTCGGACTCGTCTGCTGTTTTGGCACCTTTGTTTTTTAAAAGTTTAATAATTTTAAATGTTTCTTTATTCTTATCTTTCCAAACTTGCAGCAATTGTTCTTTTTCTATTATTTTATTTTGAAATTTACTTGCCTCGGAGTCTAATAGTTCCGATTCTTCATAGGAAAGACTTTTATATGTTTTTAACTTATTATATTTTTTTTGAAATATTTTAAAAGTTTTCTTTGTTTTTTCTAATTCATCTTCCTGATTTTTAATAAAACTCTTCGGAGCAAGATTTAAATAGGCATAATCTAAACTGGAAAGATAATAATCGCACATAACATCCCCATTACCTGAATCCTCGGAACAGACTTTTGTGCCGGCAGTATTTTTATAATTAACATCAGCACCTTTATCAAGCAATTCCTTTACTTTTGAGGCGTCTGTATTCATTATCGAAGAAATCAACTCAGCGGAAAGTTCTTCTTTAGTCGTATCCTTAGGTTTTTTAGGGTCAAGGGCATTTGCACAAAAAACTGCCAAAGTTAAAATAAAACAAAGCATCAAAAGTTTCTTCATATTATTATCCCGATTTTTAGATTATAGTAAGATTATATAATAAAAAGCCGTCTTTTTTAATATTCTTAAATTTGCTAAACTCTATATATAGAAATATATTAAGAAAACGGAGGTTTTTTATGACAAAAAAAGCATCTTTGTTTTTGCTCTTCTTGGCTTTACCTTTCCTTTTATTTGCAAAGGAAATTGCAATTTTTCACACCAGCGATACCCATGGTTTTTACTTCCCCCGCAAAGTTGCCGGTGATAAAATAGTCGGCGGATTTGCACTTATTAAAGGTTATATCAATAATTATAAAGGGCCTTATTTGCTACTTGATAGCGGAGATTTTACTTCCGGCACTTTAGAAGCAAAAGAATCTAAAGGCCAATCTTCTGTTAAGATATTAAATGAAATGGGATATTCCGCTACCGTTATAGGTAATCACGAAGGCGATTTTAAAGAAGACCAAATGTTAAAAAATCTTAAAGATTTAAAATTTGATGTTCTTTCCGCAAATGTCCTTGATAAAAAAACAGGCACTTACCCCGAAGGCGTAAAACCTTATAATATTTATGAAGTGGGCGGTAAAAAATTGGCCGTTATCGGCATAGCAAAAGATCCTTTACCGGATTCAAAAAGAATTAAAACTTCCAAAGGCAGAAAAGAACTTAAAAAGGCCTTATATGAACTTGACTCTATCCCCCACGATATGACAATTTTACTTATTCATAATTCTATTGCCGATGATAAACACGCAAAAGATAGCGCAACTATGCAATTAGTTAAAGATTATGAAGATAAAATTGACCTTGTTTTAGGCGGCCACGCACATAAAATTTTGCAAAGAAAAGTTGACGGAGTTCAATATGTTGAAAGCGGCAGCGAAGCCAAAGGTTTAAGCGAAGTTCTTTTGACCTTTGACGATAAAACAGGAAAACTAACCGACATCAAAGCAAAATATGTGGAACTTAATGCCTCTTTAATTAAACCAGATACAAAAATGCAGGAATTTGTTGAAGCACAAAGAATCCCCGGCGTTGATGAAGTTATAGGCAAAGCCGCAACAGATATTAAATTAAGAGGAAATAATCCTGATGAACTTGATAGCCCTCTTGGTGATTTGTTTGCCGATATTATTAAGGACCAAGCACCCCAGGCAGATTTTGCCTTACATAATACCGGCGGTGTGCGCGTTGATATTTTAGAAGGAGATATTACAAAAAGACTTGTTACCAATGCCTTCCCCTTCCCAAATAAAGTTATGCTTGTAAGAGTTAACGGCGGTTTTATTAAGAAACTTGTCGGCAAATCTATACATGAAAAAAGAAGCCTTTTCCAATATTCAAACAATGTTCAAGTGCTTTACAAATGGAAACACAACAGGGCTGAACTTGTAAGCATGAAAGTAAACGGAGAAGAAATTGATAAAGACAAAATGTATAACGTAGCCGTGAATGATTATATAGCAAACGGCGGAAGTGAAGGTTATATGTTTAAGAAAATTACCGATAAAAAAATAATTACGGATAAATACTTAAACGAAGTCTTTACCGAATATGTCTTGGCAAATCCGCAAGGCATAAAAGCCCCGGCGACAGGGAGAATCAAAAAAGTTAAATGAGAAAGATTTTTGCTCTTTTAATTTTAGGCCTTTTGCTCTTTAGTGCTTGCGCTAAAGAGCAAAAGGTTTTAACTTTTTATCATACTAATGATATAGAAGGTTTCTTTTGGGCAAGAAATAATCCCAGTATTGATAATAAGCCTGCCGGCGGTATGGCTGTATTAAAAAATTTCCTAGATAACCAGGAAAAACCTTTCTTACTTTTTGACAGCGGAAACACCTTTGCCGCAACACCGGAAGGTCAACTGGGTAAAATGCAAAATGCGGTCTTTATGATGAATATGTTAGGTTACACCGCTGCGACTTTAAGCCCGCAAGATTTATCCTTGGGTATTGATGCCATTATGCCTGCTTTACAGGCGGCGAAATTTCCGATTATTGTTTCCAATTTAAAAGCCGCAAACGGAAGTGAACTTAAAAATATCAAATCTTTTGAAATTATTGATTTTGAGGATATAAAAATAGGCATAGTCGGCCTTATGCCCAGTTCCACTCTAAAAAAAGACCAAAGAAATGCAAATATCAAAATTGAAGATGAAATAAGAACTTTACAAAAAATTCTGCCTATTTTACAGGAAAAAGGCGCACAAATAATTGTTTTACTAAGCAGTATCGGTTATGATTTGCAAGGCGATAAAACAACTATTGATGAAAAAACTTTGGCAGAAGAATTTCCGCAAATAAATTTAATCTTGGGCGGGAACAGCAACTTTTCCCCTTTAGAACTGCAAGAAATTTCTGGCGTATATATAACAAGAAGCAAAGAAAATTTAGAATCATTACAGGAAACTACTTTAACTTTAGACAAAAACAATAAGATAAACAAAATAGAATCAAACCCTATTTTGCTTGAAGAAGAAATCTTTGGACAAAATAGTCAAATGCTTGAAATTATTAACCCTTTAAGACAGACTATTTCAAAAAGTCAATCAAATAAGATTACTACTTTGGAAGAATCTCTAGAAACCAGTCTTAAACAACCCAGCACTCTTGGTTATTATAGCGCACAATGTATTAAAACTTGGGGTAAAACCGAAATAGGTTTGCTTAATTCTGATGTTTTTATCACAGGTTTGCATAAAGGAACAATTTCACAGGCGGACTTACAAGATTCTATTCCTTACGACGACAGGGTTATGTTTATTAAAATGCGCGGCGATGATTTAAAACATGCGCTTGAAACAACTCTTCAAAATCCTAATAACTGGCCGCAAACTGCCGGCTTGGAAATTACTTATGATTTAAATGCGCCTAAAGGAAGTAAAATAAAATCTATTAAAGTTAATAAAATTCCTTTAAAAGATGAACAGATTTATTCTATTTCCGCAACGGACCATATTATGGCAGGCGGATTTGGTAATGATGAATTTTTGAATATGTATGAATTTAAAAATACCGATAGAACCTTGCGTGATATTTTGCGTTGGTGTTTATCTAAACAAAAAACCATTACCCCGCAAGAACCTAAAGAATGGAAAGCCTTATAATGTCTTATATAAAAGAAATCAAAATCGGCTCTGTTTTATGCAAAACAAATTTGTTTTTGGCACCTATGGCAGGTATTACCGACAGCCCTTTTAGAATTATGTGTTTAAAAGGCGGGGCCGGCCTAGTTTGTGCGGAAATGGTCAGCGCAAATGCCCTTGCTTTTGATAATAAAAAAAGTCAAAAGATGTTAACTATATCTAAAGAGGAACACCCGGTTAGTATGCAGGTTTTCGGTTCGGAAGAAGAAACTATTGCCAATGCCTGCAAACTTGCCAAAGCGCAAGGTGCAGATATTATTGATATAAATGCAGGCTGCCCCGTAAAAAAAGTTAATAAAGCAGGCGCAGGTGCTGTTTTAATGAAAGATTTACCCAAACTTGCGCGCATTGTTAATGCTGCAGTTAAAAGTGTAAATATCCCCGTAACTTTAAAGACAAGAATAGGTTTAACCTGCGGCAATTTGCTTGCCTGCGACCTTGTTAAACTTGCTCAAGATAACGGCGCCGCCGCCATAACTTTACATGCAAGATATGCAAGCCAAATGCATAGCGGCCAGCCCGATTTAACCGCACTTGAAAAAGCGCGCGCAGTTTGCAAAATACCTTTAATTGCAAACGGCGGTGCCGTTGATGAAACAAGCGTAAATGCTCTTTTTAAAACCGGAGCCGATGCCGTTATGATAGGCAGGGGTGCAATAGGAAATCCCTTTTTGTTTACCGAACTTGCCACCGGCAAAAGCGCTTTGACCTTTAAAGAAAAAATGGCCCTTTTTGAAAAACTGGTTGAAGCAAATGTCCTTTATTATGGAGAAAAGACAGGTATTTCCCGCACTAAAAAAGTTGTCGGTTTTTGGATAAAGGGTATAAGCCAAGCCGCAATTTTAAGGCAAAAACTTGTTTTGGCAAATACTTTAAAAGAATTTAAAGAAATATTAAGCGTTGTAAAATAGTAAAATAAATTTATGGCAACACCTTTAATGGAACAATACCAGCAAATCAAACAGCAAAACCCGGGAGTTATTTTGTTTTTCCGCCTGGGTGATTTTTATGAAATGTTTGATGAAGAAGCAAAGAAAGTTTCCGCTTTGCTGGGACTCACTTTAACTTCCAGAACCGGCCAGCCAATGTGCGGTGTGCCATATCATAGCGCAAACCAATATATAGCAAAACTTCTAAAACAGGGTTTAAAGGTGGCTATCTGCGAGCAGACTTCAACTATTGCAGACCCTAAAACAAAACTTTGTCCGCGCAAAATCGTGCGAATAATTACCCCCGGTACAATTTTAGAAGAGGCCATGCTTGAAGCCAATAACTCAAGTTATTTGGTCAGTATTTTGCTTAATAAAGAAAATTGGGCCCTTGCCTGTTTAGAAGCCTCCACCGGAGATTTTTGGATAACAGAAAAAGAACAGGACCCCGATTTAACTTATCTTGCCCAAGCCTTAGGCAATATTAACCCAAGCGAAATTATTTGTTTAAAAGAAGATTTTGCCAAAATAAAAACCAAAATGATTTTGCCGGAAAGTTTAAGTGTTTCTTTTATAAATTTAAATCAAGATTATCAAATACCGCCTTCTTGGCCAAACGCTTTGGAAAAATATCCCTTGGCTTTAAAAAGCGCGCAGCATTGTTTAGATTATATAGTAAAAACAAATACCAATTTCAAAGAATATTTTACCCCTTACTATAAAGAATTGACCGATTATATGCAACTTGACAGCGCCGCTCTTGAAACTTTGGAATTGGTTTCCAGTTCTCTTGGCGGCAGAAAAAACACGCTTTGGGGTATTTTGGATTATACAAAAACGCCCATGGGCTCGCGTTTATTAAAAGAATGGATTGTGCGTCCGCTTTTAAGTAAAGAAGAAATTATAGAAAGACAAAATATCGTAAGCGCATTTTTACAGAATCAACAAGCGCAAGATGACTTAAATATAATTTTGCAAGAAGTAAGCGATATTAAACGCATACTTGCGCGTATTGCTTCAGGCACGGCTACGCCGCGTGATTTAGCCGGACTCAGGAAATCGCTTTTACTTATAAAACCTATTGAAAACTGGCTCTTAAAACATAAAGAAATTTTGCCCGAACTTTATGAACTTTTCAGCCAAAATAAAAATAAACTTGAAGAAATTTCGGCCTTCTTATTTAGGGCTTTAAATGAAGAACAACCTTTAAAACTTGCCGACGGCGGAATAATAAAACAGGGTTTTAATAGAGAACTTGACGAATTAAATGAACTTAAAAATAATGCTTCCGGCGCACTTGAAAAAATTTGCCAAGATGAAAGAGAAAAAACCAATATTCCCAATTTAAAAGTGGGTTATAATTCCGTCTTTGGTTATTATATAGAAATTTCAAAAAGCCATATCGCAAAAGTGCCTTATAATTATGTGCGCAAACAGACTTTAACCAATGCGGAACGTTTTATTACCGAAGAATTAAAAGAACTTGAAAAGAAGATTTTAAGCGCACAGGACCGCTCTTTAAGAATAGAACTTGCTCTGTTTGAAGAGATTAAAAAATATATTTACGATAATCTTATTTTACTGAAAGATTTTGCCGCTTTAATTGCTAAAAGTGATGCCTTAAGCGCACTTGCCACAGCAGCACGCAACTTTAATTTCGTACGACCGGAAATCATTGAAAACGGCAAAGCACTTTTAATTGAAAAAGGCAGACATCCAATTGTGGAAAATAATATTCCGCCAGGCAGTTTTGTTGCAAATAATCTTTTTATCGGCGGGGAAGGCCCGCAAATTATCATTATAACCGGGCCGAATATGGGCGGTAAAAGTGTCTTTTTAAAACAGACCGCAATTTTAACTATTATGGCGCAAATCGGCAGTTTTGTGCCGGCAAGAAAAGCACAAATACCGATAACGGATAAAATTTTAACGCGTATCGGTGCGCAAGACGCTTTATCAAAAGGGCAAAGTACTTTTATGGTAGAAATGCAGGAAACAGCAAATATTCTAGCGCAGGCAACCCCGGCAACTCTAGTTCTGCTTGACGAAGTCGGGCGCGGAACTTCCACCTATGATGGCATTTCTATTGCTTGGGCAATAACGGAATATCTTTATAAAACGCAAGGTCCCGGCCCGAAAGTTTTGTTTGCAACACATTATTTTGAACTGACCGAACTTGCGCAAAAATACCCAAAAATCGCAAATTTCCATGTGGATGCAAGCGAATATAAATATGCTAGCGGCCAAACTAAACTTAACTTTTTATTTGAAGTTAAAGCAGGCGCTGCCGATAAATCTTACGGCGTGCATGTTGCCCAACTTGCCGGGCTGCCAAAGAGTTGTATTTTAAGAGCGCAAAAAATTCTTAAAGACCTTGGCGAAAAAGAGCAAACCGGTATTATTAAAAAAGAGACCGCACCCGTTGATTTATTTTCAAGTCCGATTTTAGAAGAATTAAAAATTTTAGATACAAATAAAATTACCCCTCTTGAAGCAATACAAATTTTAACGGAGTGGAAAAAGAGAGTCCAATGACAATAAAAACTTTAGACGCTAAAACCGCAAGCAAAATAGCCGCCGGAGAAGTTATTGAAAGGCCGGCCGGTGTTCTTAAAGAATTGATTGAAAACAGCCTTGATGCCGGAGCAAAAACTATAAATATTGATATTTCAAAAGCGGGTAAAACTTTAATAAGAGTTAATGATGATGGCTGCGGTATTAAAAGGGAAGAACTTTCTTTAGCGATTAAACGCCACACAACAAGCAAAATTACCAATTTTGACGATCTAAATAAATTAAATACTTTTGGTTTTAGGGGTGAGGCTCTTTATTCTTTGGCCGCTGTCAGCAAACTTAAAATTTCTTCCTGCACGAGTGAAGAAGAAGGCGGCGCTATGATAGAAGCCGCCGGCGGAGAAATTAGTGCCCAGGCTGCCGCTCCTGCTGTTAAAGGAACGACAATTGAGGTTAAAGATTTATTTTTTAACACCCCTGCGCGCCTTAAATTTTTAAAATCGGATAATGTTGAACGCGCGCATTTGTTAAGAACGGTAGAAGAAGCCGCTTTAGCAAATATAAGCACAACTTTTAATGTTAATACTGACGGAGTAAGTGTTTACCGCTTAAGCGCACAAGAAGAAAGCGAGCAAGGTTTAAGACAACGCCTGACCAAAATCTTGGGCGAAGAACTTGCCAAAGATTTGCTTTACTGCCAAGATAAAAGTTTTGGCTTTAAGGCTTTTGTTTCCCCTTTAAATAATTTATGCGCAAGCAGAGATAATCAGTTTTTCTTTATCAATAAACGCCCTGTTGCAAGCAAAGTTTTGCAGCAGGCTTTATACAAGGCCTATCAGCCTTATAGAGCAAAGGAAAAACACCCTTGCGCAGTTGTGTTTTTAACGCTTAACCCGGCGGAATTTGATGTAAATATCCACCCGCAAAAAAAAGATATTAAATTTGCTTTTGAAAATGATATTTTTAATTTCATTTATAATAAAATTACACAAACACTTTTAAAAGAGCAACAGGTTGTGCAAACTTCTTTAGAAGATACTTTTGAAAATAAACCGCAAGTTTTGTCTGAAAAACCTTGCACAGAAAAACAAGAAATTACAGCAGAATCAGATGATAACCCCGAAAAAGAAATTCCTTTAGATTTAAGTGAAATTATAAATAGACATTTGGCTGAAAAAAAGCAAAACTTTTTTGTTAATGATTTTGAAGAAAGAAAAAATTATTTTACAAAACCCCACTCAAATGAAAAAGAACAGCCGGAATTAACACAAAAATCTTCCGATTTGCCAAAATGGTGGCAAGGGCCTTATAATTATCTTGGGCAAATACATCAGAGTTTCTTGGTTTTTGAAAATCCGCAAGGCCTTGTTTTAGTGGACCAGCACGCCGCACAGGAAAGAGTTTTGTTTGAAAAATATCTTGACGAACTTAAACTAGGCCAAGTAGCAAGCCAGCCTTTGATGTTCCCAATTTCCGTTCAAATGCCGTCTAGCACGCTTGAGCAAATTTTAAATTATAAAGATTTTCTTTTAAAAATCGGTTTTGAAATTACAAGATTTTCCGCCACTTGTTTGATGGTTAACAGCGTGCCTAATATCTTGCAGTTTAAAGAGGAAGATTTAAAAGATTTTATAATTTCTCTGCCGCAAGTTTTTAAAGAACAGGAAGAAGATTTGAAATATAAACTTATCGCACAACGCGCCTGCAAACGCGCAATTAAAGCGGGCGAAAGACTTGCCAAAGAGCAAGTGGAAACTTTAATGAATAATCTAAAAAAATGTAAAGATGCTTTGCATTGTCCACACGGCAGACCGACGATTTTAACTTTTACCACAGCCGAAATTGCCAAAAGATTTGAAAGAACTTAAATCTTTTATGCAAAACACCCCTTGCTATACTTTAACAAGGGGTGTTTTATTTTAAAAATAATTTCTTTCTAATTACAAGTGCGAATTTGTTTAACGGAAAGAATCTTTTTGTCTTTATCTACTAAGACATTGGTTTCTTCCTGACCTTGATTATTCGGACACATTTTTACATAGGAATAGGTTGTATTGCCTGAAGAATCTGTATATTGGGAAGTGGGAACGCCGTTTTCCCTGACGTAATCATCAAAGTATTTGCTGTACCAAGCATCTGCTGCCATAAAACCAAGAGCACCGACAGCTACAACACCGGTAGCAACTTTCTTTCCCGTTTCGCCGCATCCGGCAAAAACAAAAAGAGTAACAAATAATAAACACAAATATTTTTTCATAAAATCTCCTTTATTTTTCGTAATGTTTAATTAATATTTTACCACAATAATAAAAAAATTTACCAACTTCTGCCGGCACCGCCGCCGTCAAAATCACCACCGCCGCCGCTGTCAGAACCGCCACCGCCGCCGATGTCGTCGTCGGAATCACTTCCGCCACCGCCTCCTTTACCAAACAAAATAAGACAAATAAAAGTTAAAATAAAAAATCCCACACCTATGAGAATCAAAATACCCCCAAACTTTTTTATTTCTAGCAATAATCCAAAAATAAGGCCAGCCCCAATAAAAACAAAAGACAATCCAACTAAACAGGCTATAATATCAGGAAATTTTGTTCGTATTACAACAACCCCTAAAACACACATACCAGAAAATATAGCAGCCAAAAATATACTGAAAATAAAAGTATAAAAAGGGTTTATCTCTTCAGAAAGTTCTAAATCTTTAAAAGGATTATCATTTGCAGGTAAGGTTTCTCCGTTTAAATGGGTAACTATTGCTTGTGTACCGCTGATTATACCTTGCGGTATATTTTCTTGTATAAAATAAGGAACAACATACTTATCAAGTATCATACCTACTTTCATATCAGTAAGTTTTTCTCCCGTGCCGTAGCCTGTAGTTATTCTCACTTCACGCTGAGATGGCACTATGGAAAATAAAATGCCGTTGTTTTTGCCCGCTTCGCCTATACCCCAAGTTTTTGCAAGTTTAAGGGTATATTCCTGAACAGGTAAACCGCGGGTATCTTTTAAAATAGCAACTGCTAATTGATAATCTTTTAATTCGCGGATATTGTTTAAGACTTCTTGCCTTTGATTAGCGGTTAAAAGGTCAACCTCATCTACCACAGGGCCGGTAAAAGCAGGATAATCTACAAAAATTTCATTTTCTGTTTTACTGCCTAATCCCCAGGGAAAAAATAACACAAGCAGCAGTATAATAGCATTCAATACAAAAAGAGTAAGCGCCTGCTTTACTTCATTTACGCCTTTCATTTTTGGCAAAAGGAATTTCGATAAAAAGAACACAAAAATACCTGCTAAAATAAATCTTATGATAACTGATACTAATCCCATATTCCTATCCTATTCCTATTACCATTTTCTGCCCGCACCGCCGCCGTCAAAATCGCCACCGCCACCACCGCTAAAACTACCTCCACCGGAGCGACCGCCACCAAAACCACCACCACTTCCACGGCCACCTTTGCCCCAACCAGTAGTAAAATAAAAACACAAAAGACCTAGAAAAAGAATTTTTACACCAAATGATTCCCATTCAAAAATGAACATTAAAAGCAATCCTACTCCTATAAAGAAAAGGCCCAGAAATGCTAGACAAGCATTGATTCTAGGAAAAGATACTAAAAAACCTATTACGCCTAAAATACAAGGTATTAAAAGGATAATACTTACGAGCAATTTATCCTCTTTAGGAACGACATATCCTTTTTCCGAATTATTATTCTGATTTATATCAGAAGATTTTTCGGCAATTAACTTTTCTCCGTTTAAAGTGCGAACTATTGCATTAGTGCCGCTGATTATGCCTTGCGGGATATTATCTTGTTTGAAATAAGGGATAACATAATTATCAAGTATCATACCGGCTTTCATATCGGTAAGTTCTTCCCCTGCGCCGGAGCCGGTATCTATGCGAACTTCGCGCGCAGAAGGCACTATGGAAAATAAAACGCCGTTATTTTTGCCCGCCTTACCTACACCCCAAGTTTTTGCAAGTTTAAGAGTATATTCCTGCACAGGCAAACCGCGCGTATCTTTTAAAATAACTACGGCTAATTGATAATCTTTTAATTCTTGAATATAATTTAAAACTTCTTGCTTTTGATTAGCGGTTAAAAGGCCAACCTCATCTACCACAGGGCTGGTATATGCAGGATAATCAATATTATTCTTCGCAAAAGAAATAATATTTAAGCAAAATAGAAAAAAGAGAAAGCAGCAAAAAATTTTTTTTAATGAATTAAGAAACAAAAAAAAGTTTTTTGAAAACATAAGAATTAAAATTCCACAACGGGAACTTCGGCAGCGCCTTCTTTTGCTTCAAAAACGGATTTTCGTTCATAATCGCCAAAACTTTTAGCTATCATACCAGCGGGAATTTGACGAAGTTTGGTATTGTAAGACTGAACGGCTTCAATATATTCCCTGCGGGCATTGGCAATGCGGTTTTCTGTGCCTTCAAGCTGGTCTTGTAAAGCAATAAAGTTTTGATTGGCTTTTAAATCGGGATATTTTTCCACAACAACAAGCAAATTTCTTAACTGGGCAGATAAATTATCCTGAGCAGTTTGATAAGATTTAAAAACGTTTTCATCAGATAAATCGGATGAAGGTTTTGTCATTTGAGAGGCATAATTGCGGGCTTCAATAACTTTTGTTAAAGTGTCTTTCTCATGTGCGGCATAACCTTTTACCACATTAACCAAATTCGGTATTAAATCCGCACGGCGTTGATATTGATTTTCTACCTTAGACCAAGAGGCTTTAGTATATTCATCTAAAGCGGCGAATTTATTAAGAGTGCTAATACCATACCATCCCACTACAACTAAAAATAAAACAAAAACAACCAAAGCAATTAAAAAACCTTTCATAACTATTTCTCCTTTTTCATTTTAGTATAACAAGTAAATTATACTTTATTTTTCGTAGCGTTTTATTAAAGCCTTTTCAACAACTTCGGGCACATAATTGCGCAGACGGCCACCGAGGGAATAAACTTCCCTAACGATAGAAGAACTTAAGTAAGTATAACGCGCGCGCGGCATAAGAAAAATTGTGTCCATTTCCTTATTTAAGGCGCGGTTTGTGTTGGCGATTTGGAACTCATATTCAAGATCGCTGACGGCGCGCAAACCGCGCACCGCTATACGCGAACCTTTCTTTTTCATATATTCAACTAAAAGGCCGTCAAAAGAATCAACTTCAACATTGGGGATATCTTTGGTGATTTCTTTTAAATGTTTAAGGCGTTCTTTAACGCTAAAAACAGGTTTCTTGTTTTGATTTACTAAAACAGCAACGATAACTTTATCAAACAGACAAGACGCTCTTTTAATAATATCAAGGTGCCCGTTTGTTACGGGATCAAAAGTTCCGGGATAAACCGCTATATTCTTCATATCTTAATTATATATAATATTTTTATGAACAAAAATCCCTTTCCAAAAGAAGTTTACACAAAAAGAACGCACCCGACCACAACTGATGTGCGCGGAGAATATTTTAGGGATCAGACAAAAATTGTCCACTCCCAGCCGTTTAGAAGACTTAAAAGTAAAACCCAAGTTTTTTCTGACCCGGATAATGACCATATCTGCACAAGAATTGAACATGTTTTACATGTGGCAACGATTGCCGTTTCCATTTGCAAAGCCTTAAATGCAACGGGTAATTGGCAACTTGATGAAGAACTTGCCTATGCAATCGGGCTTGCCCATGACCTTGGGCACGCACCTTTCGGTCATGAGGGCGAAAGTGCTATCAGCAAAAAAATTGCGCCCGAAACTTTTATGCACGAAATTAACGGCTACCGCGTTGTAGAACATATAACAAATTACGGACAGGGACTTAATTTGACTTACGCAGTTAAAGACGGCATTATCTGCCATTGCGGCGAAGATTTTTATAATAACAAGTTAAAGCCGAGCACAACTTTAAACGACCTTGAAAAAATTAAAGACCGCAGACATTTGCCCACAACATACGAGGGCTGTATTGTGCGCCTTTCAGATAAAATTGCCTATTTCGGGCGCGATATTGAAGACGCCGTGCGCGAAAAATTGATAACCCCCGAAGATGTGCCTTTGATTATAAGAAAAGAACTCGGTCAAAATAACGGGGAAATTATAAATACACTTGTTATGGATTTAACCGAAAATTCCAAAGATAAAGATTATATAGGTTTTTCCCAGGAAAAATTTGAAATTATGGGAGAACTGAAGAAATTTAATTATAAAAATATTTACGGCCACCCTTCAATTACTGCCGGCAGAGAAAAACTGCAAAAGGCTCTGCAAGAATTATTTGACTACTATAAAGCCCTTTTTGAAAAACACGGCTGGACTTTGCTTGATGGCATAGAACATAAACAGACAGCAAAAATATTTACGCATTATTTACAGGCAATGAAAGATGTTTATATAAAAGAAAATGCTTCTGCTAACCAAATTGTAAGCGATTATATCGCCGGTATGACGGATAATTATGCCCTTGAAGCAATTAAAGGTGCATTAAATTATTCTGTCAGACTTTAAAAAATTTCTTTAAAAAAGGATAATATAAATCGTATTTAAGAGGATATTTCATTTCCCCTTTGCAAGATTTTTCCGTAAAAATCACAGGTGCATTTTTAATTAAAGCAAGCGGAGTTTTCTGGGCGGCCTCGCCCATTAAAAAGCCGGCAGCAGTGGCAAGGCTATCGGCTGCATTAACAAGAGTTGTTTTTAATTTCCTGCCGAAGATATCTTTTTTGCCAATATTGTTTTGAACGCCTTTAAACCCGCTGTAAGCAACTGCTGCATTTATTACGCCTGAGCGAAGCGGTAAAATCATACTATCTGTTATAATAAGACCGAGATTTTTGACTTTATATTTCCTCTTTAATTCTTTTCTTAAATCATCTGCACATTTATATAAATCTTTGGGCAAAAGAAGCAATTTGCCTTTGACATTACTTTCATCAATACCGGCATTTGTCATGACCATATTATCTTTAATTGTGAAATAGCAAAGCGCTGTTTTTAAATGATACCGACTTTCCTGTTTGATAAGTTTTTCTTTATCTTTTAGTGGGGCAAGTGTGCCGCGCCAAAGGGCCAAAAGTTTGCTTGATACAACGATAATACTTTTGTTTGGCACATTTTTTATATACGAAGAAATGAAAGAAGATAAATCTTCTTTTTCTTTATAAATTCTTGTTTTAAAAACTTCTATTTGCATTAAAATGGCTCCACAAAATGACGGAAAACTTCATTTGCCAAATATTTACCTTGCTCGGTTAAGGCAAGTTTTTCCTTTTTGTAAATAAGTAAATTTTGTTTTATTAAAATATCAAAATCTTTCTTAAATAATTGAAGCATTTTTTTAGTCGGTTTAAAACCATCAAGCATACGCAAAGCAAGAATAATTTTTTCCCCCTCTTTTGCTTTGCCTTTTAATTTTTCGGAAAAGTCTGTTTTATTTTTAGCAGTTAAATATTTTTTTAGGTCGGCAGTATTGGTGGAGCGGACACCTTTTAAATAAGAAGATGCCGCAAGGCCAAGACCGAGATAACTGCCACTTTTCCAATAATTTATATTGTGCTTACTTTGCGCGCCTTTTTGCGAGAAATTAGAAATTTCATATTGTTTAAAACCTGCTTTTTCAAGTAAAGTAGCGGCAGTTTTTAACATTTTTAAACATAAATCATCATCCGTAGAAAAACCTTTTTGGTAAAGAACGCAGCCCGGCTCAATTTCAAGCGCATATAAAGAAATATGCTTTGGTTTTAAGGAAATAACTTTTTTTACCCCTTCTGAAAACTCCGCTAAAGTTTGGCTTGGCAAATTAGCAATTAAATCAATATTTATATTTTCAAAATATTTTTGGGCAAGAGTATAAACCTTCAAAAAGCGTTCCCAAGTATGGGCACGGCCGATAATTTTTAAATATTTATTATCAGGGCTCTGCAAGCCTAGACTTAAGCGTGTAAAACCATATTTTTTAAATAATTTTATTTTGGCAGGTGTCAGACTTTCTACATTTGCTTCAATAGTACTTTCTTTAAAATTTTTAATAGGACCAAAATTTTTTTCTATGGTTTTAAAAAGAGTTTCCAGTAAAGAAGGTGTTAAAATGCTTGGCGTACCACCGCCGATATATAAAGTTTTCGGTTTTATTAAATTTTTTTTATTTTTTATTTCCGCGCAAAGTTCTTTAATATATTTTTTTTGTAGGGAAGCAGGCGTTTTGAAAGATACGAAATTACAATAAAAACATTTTGATACACAAAAGGGAATATGAATATAAAGCCCGTTCATTATTTACCTGCTTTATATTCCAAATAAGCCTGCATAAAGGGGTCTAGATCGCCATCCATAACGCCTTGGATATTGGAAGTTTCATAACCGGTTCTTAAATCTTTTACCATCTGATACGGCATAAAAACATAAGAGCGGATTTGATGGCCCCAGGCAATATCGCCTTTTTGGCCGTAGTGGCGTTCCATTTCGCTGCGCTTTTTATCAAGTTCCATTTCATATAACTTGGCTTTTAACATTTTTAAAGCGCGGGTTTTGTTTTGGAGTTGGCTTCTTTCCACTTGGCAGGCAACTACTATACCGGTAGGTTTATGCAAAATACGCACCGCCGTTTCAACTTTATTAACATTTTGACCGCCTGCACCGCCGGAGCGGCAAGTAGTAATTTCCAAATCTTTATCAAGAAGTTCAATATTTATATCATCTTCAATATCGGGCAAAACATCAAGCGAAGCAAAAGAAGTATGCCGGCGGCTGTTAGCATCAAAAGGCGAAATTCTGACAAGGCGGTGAACGCCGTTTTCACTCTTTAAAAATCCGTAAGCAAAAGGACCTTCCACAAAGAAAGAAATATTTTTTATACCGGCTTCTTCCCCGGGTAAAACATCGGTTATGTGCATTTTATAGCCGTGGGCCTCGGCCCAACGGGTGTACATTCTTAAAAGCATATCGGCCCAATCGCAAGATTCCGTGCCGCCTGCCCCTGCGTGAATACTGACAATAGCATTTAATTTATCATTAGGCTCGCAAAGTTTTGTTTTGAATTCAAGCGCTTTTAATTTTGCGCCGAAAGCATTTAAAGCGGCAGCAACATTTTCAAGTTCTTTTTCTTCTTGCATATCAAGGGCAAGTTCAAAAAGTGTTTTATTATCATCAAGTTCTTTCTTAAGTTCTTGATAAGAAGAAATTGTGTTTTTTAAAGTATCAATTTTTTTAGAAATTTCTTTTGCTTTCTCGGCATCATTCCAAAAATCAGGCGCGGAAGATTTGGCTTCCTCTTGTTTAAGTTCTTCTTGCTTTTGGGCAATATTTTGAACTTTGTTAATCGTTTCCAAGCGGGAAGTGAAATCTTCTAACTGATTTTGAATATCCTTATTTTCAATCATAATCCTGCGTAAATTCTAAACAATTATAAGAAAATGCCAAAGTTAAGAATAAACATAAGAAGGCAAAAATATCGCCGTAAATTGAATAAAAAGTTTGATTAGCCAGCACAGGTAAAGGAAGTTCAACTATTTTTACGATTTCTTCATTAAGATTGCTGTGATATTGAATTTTGCCGAAATTATCTATATAGGCGGAAATACCGCTGTTTGCGCTACGCAGTATCGGGCGGCTGTTTTCAACTGCTCTAAAAGCATTTATCCTTAAATGCTGATAAGGCGCTGAAGTATCAAGGAACCAGCCGTCATTAGAAATATTTACAAAAAACTCTGCGCCGCCAAGGGCCTCTAAACGCCATAAAATAGGGAAAATACTTTCAAAACAAATCTGCACGCCAAAGGAAGTTTTTTCTTCACCGGACTTTAAAGTTAAGACTTGGGCAGGGCCTTTGCCTTCCACAAAGGAACCGGTAAGAGAAGAAATATCATTTTCTTTATAAAAGTTATTTAATTGTTTTTTTAGAGGTAAAAACTCGCCAAAAGGCACGAGTTTGCGTTTATCGTGTTTGGCAACCAATGCACCTTTTTGATAAAGACCGGCGCTGACAAATTCCTGCTCTTCTTCTTGTACATTTTTTGACTTTTTAGATTTCTTTTCCTGATGGGCCGTGGCACCGGCAAGTTGCGCAGCCTTAGTATTTGTTGAAACTTTTGCCATAAAATCTTTAAAAGGACCTTCTTCCAAATAACCGGGGATGGTACTTTCCGGCCAGATAATAAGATCAAGATTTTTTTCTCCCTCAAGAGAAGCCGCAATAGAATTTAAAGTTCCCATAACTTTATCTAAATTATCATTTAGCATTTCGCCATGGGTATTAGGCTGGACAATTGCGACTTTGAGAATTTTTGTTTCTTCGGGCATATAAGATAATTGGCGCTCTCCATAAGAAGAAACTGCAAAATAAACAAGCACTATAAAAAACAGGCTAAAAAGCCTTTTACTGAAATTGACACCTTTGCTAAGAATAATAGCCGCATTAAAAGAACAAAAGACAATAAAGAAACTAACCCCATAAGCACCAAGAACTGAACTTATCTGAATAAGTTTTGTATTGGCATATTGTGTATAACCTAAAACAAACCAAGGAAAGCCCAAGCCCTTATAAGAAATCCATTGGACTAAAAGTTCTAAAGCCACCCATGCACAAGCACTGGCAAGCGGAAATATCCATTCTTTATGTTTATATTGCCAAGCGCATAAGCAAAATATTGTTAAAGGCAAGGCTAATATTAAAGACAAACCAAGCAAAGCACCGCTGGCAAGCAAATAATTGCCTGTTCCGAAAAGAACAGTATCAAAAATCCAATCAAAAATAAAAATATTGGTAAAAACGCCGGTAAGAAAGCCGTAAAAAAGACTACCTTTTATGCTTTTGATATATCTGAGAGTAAACCCTATTAAGAAAAGAGAAACAAACGCTGCAAAAGAAAAGGAATCTCTATTAAAACTTTGGCCTAAAAACCAGCCGGAAATAAAAGCCGAGCCCAAGAAAAGAATTTTTGTCGTGAAATTGCTAAAAGGCTGAGTAGCAAAGCCTGCGCTAAAAGTAAATTTCTTTAAAGAAAATTTAGAAGAATTCTTTATATTAACTTTTTGGCCAGTTGCAGACATAGGTTTAATATAAACATCGGAAGCACCTTTGTCTAAATTTCTGCCTCTTTTATCATAAAGATTTAAATTACTGGGAGTTTTCTTTTTATTATCATTTTTGGCAATTTCTTTTTTTGTAATGTCTTCTTTTATCTTTATAGGCTCTTGCGAAGGCTTATTATTTTTCTTTCTTCTGAAAGTTCTGGCAAGATCTTCCGTCTTCTCTTTAATAAGAGAGGCGATATCGAATGAAAACTTTTTGCTCTTTTGGGCAAAAGTATTTAATTTTTCTTTTAATTCTTCTTTTTTCATTTTCCGCAACACTTTTTATATTTTTTGCCGCTTCCGCAAGGGCATAAATCATTACGTCCGATTTTATGCATTTCTTGTTCTTTACCTTGCTGGCCGGCTTGCGCTTGCATTGCTTGCTGAGCAGGTTTTCTCTGTGGGGGCAATTGCAAGCGGAAAATATACTCCACAAAAGAATCTCTTACACGATTCATCATATTCTCGTATAAATGATAAGACTCTTTTTGATATTCAATTAAAGGATCTTTTTGGCCATAAGCACGCAAATTGATACTCTTTTGTATTTGGTCAAGTTCATAAAGGTGCTGTTTCCAGGCCTGGTCTAAAATTTGTAAAAGCAAAAGTCTTTCAATTTCGGCAAAGTCTATACCCTGTTCTTGGAAATAAGCCGCTCTTTGTTTACAGGCTTCAAGCGCTTTAGCGGTTATATCTTCTAAGATTGCATCGGGTTTCTTTTCTCTAAGTGTGTTTTCATCCACGTTAATATCTATGGTAAAAATTCTTTTGCAAACATTATTTAAAGAATTGAAATCGGAACGGGCCGGATGTTTTTTATCAAAGAATTTAAGAAAAATTTCTTCGGCCATTTCGCTAATCATCTGTGAAGTTCTACCACTAAAATTAACGCCGTCTAAAATAGCATTTCTTAAATTATAAACTGCCGTTCTTTGCTGGTTCATAACTTTATCATAATCAAGCAAATGTTTGCGGATATCAAAGTGATGGCCTTCAACACTTCTTTGAGCACGGGCAATTTGGGAAGAAAGAATAGAAGATTCTAAAGCCTCGCCTTTCTTCATACCTAAATGGCCCATAATGGTAGAAATTTTTTCTCCCCCGTAAAGACGCATAAGTTCATCATTTAATGCGACATAGAAACGGCTGGAACCTCTATCGCCCTGTCTTGCACAGCGGCCGCGAAGTTGGTTATCAATACGGCGGCTTTCATGGCGTTCTGTGCCGATAACATTTAATCCGCCGTTTGCCTCAATATATTCCTGTTCTTCTTTATTAACGGGATTTCCGCCTAAAACAATATCCGTTCCGCGCCCTGCCATATTGGTTGCAATAGTAACAGCACCCTTTCTGCCGGCTTGGCTGATAATTTGGGCTTCCATTTCGTGATATTTTGCATTTAAAACTTTATGGGGAATGGCTTTACGTCTTAACATTTCGGAAAGGTGTTCCGATTTTTCAATAGAACGAGTACCGACTAAAACAGGTAAACCCTTTCTCCAAAGTTTTTCAATTTCTTCAACAACGGCATTAAACTTTTCTTCTTCCGTGCGAAAAACGACATCCGGATAATCTATTCTTTGACAAGGCCTATTTGAAGGAATTTCAACGACATCAAGATTATAAATTGTCCAAAATTCATTTGCTTCGGTCATGGCTGTACCGGTCATACCGGAAAGTTTGTTATAAAGTTTAAAGAAGTTTTGGAAAGTAATTGTAGCAAGGGTTTGGTTTTCTTCTTTAATTGCAATATGTTCTTTGGCTTCTACTGCCTGGTGCAAGCCGTCGGACCATCTTCTGCCAGGCATAAGACGGCCGGTAAATTCATCAACAATAATAACTTCGCCGTCTTTGACGATATAGTGGTCTTCCCTCTTATAAAGATGGTGTGCGCGTAAGGCTTGGTTAATATGGTGAACCCATTCCGCTTCAACATCATCATACAAATTGGGCACGCCAAGCATTTTTTCCGCTGCGGCAACACCTTGGTCGGTTAATGTAACGGTGTGGTTTTTTTCGTCAATCAAAGCATCATAACCTTTGGCAAGATCTTCGCCTGAATATTTTGCATTAACTTCATCTTTTTCTGTAATCTTGCGGACTTTAAAATGCGGAATTAAGCGGTTAACAATATAATATTTATCTGTTTTATCATTAGTAGGACCGGAAATAATTAAAGGGGTTCTGGCTTCATCAATTAAAATAGAGTCCACCTCGTCAACTATACAGAAATTAAGTTTTCTTTGCACTCTGTCTTGTGCGCGGATAACCATATTATCTCTTAAATAATCAAAACCGAGTTCATTATTGGTAACATAGGTAATATCTTTTTTATACATTTCCTGTCTTTGGGCATTATCCATATCATGGCCGATAAAACCGACACTTAAACCCAAAAACTCATGAATCGGGCCCATCCACTCTCTATCGCGTTTGGCAAGATAATCGTTAACGGTAACAACATGAACACCTTTACCGGATAAAGCATTTAAATAAGAGGGTAAAGTGGCAACTAAAGTTTTACCTTCGCCGGTGCGCATTTCGGCAATTTTACCTTGGTGCAAAACCATACCGCCTAGAAGTTGAACATCATAATGACGAAGACCGAGAACTCTTTTTGCCGCTTCGCGGACTACTGCAAAAGCCTCCGGCAAAATATCGTCAAGGGTTTCCCCTTTTTCCAGACGATTTTTAAATTCTTGGGTTTTATTTTTTAATTCTTCATCTGTTAACGGAGAAATTGTTTTTTCCAAATCATTTATTTTTTGAACAATAGGATAAAGTTTTTTCAATTGGCGTTCGCTTTTTGTACCGATAAATTTTTCTATTAAATTTGTCATTATTCAACCTCTTATTTTGCCGCACTGAAAGTGCTGGAATTAAATGGGGAAAGTGCCCTAAGTCTTTCAACAATAGCGGGCATAACTTCCACAACTTTTTTAACTTCTTCAATTGTATTATAACGGCTTAAAGAAAATCTTATTGAGCCGTGTGCAAATTGGAAAGGGACTTGCATTGCCCTTAAAACATGCGAAGGCTCAAGAGAGCCAGAAGTGCAGGCCGAACCCGAAGAAGCACAAATACCATATTCATTAAGCATCATCAAAATTGATTCGCCTTCAATATAACCGAAACTGATATTTGTCGTATTGGGAACGCGGTTTAATTTATCGCCGTTTACTTTGGTATCTTTAATAGCAGATACAAGACCTTCTTCTAAAGTATCCCTAAGTAAAGCAATTTTAGCAGTTTCTTTTAAATGTTCCTTTGCTAAAAGTGCCGCTTTGCCAAAACCGACTATGCCGGGAACATTTTCCGTTCCGGCGCGGCGTAAACGCTCTTGGTGGCCGCCGATAATAAAGGGTAAAAATCTTGTCCCGTTTTTAATATATAAACCGCCAACACCTTTAGGCCCGTTTATTTTGTGGGAAGAAAAAGACATTAAATCAATATCCGTTTCTTTTACATCGGTTTTAATTTTGCCGAGAGCCTGAACGCCGTCCGTATGGAAAAGAGCGCCATGTTCATGGGCGATTTTAGCAATTTCTTTTACGGGAAAAATTGTGCCTGTTTCGCTATTGGCCCACATAACGGATACTAAAGCAGTTTCGGAATTTATAACTTTTTTAAAACCTTCAATATCAAAACGGCCGTTTTTATCAACTCCGATATAATCAACCTTGTAACCTTGGGAAGAAAGTTTTTTAAAGACTTCCAAAACGGCAGGATGTTCTACTGCGGATGTTATAATATGTTTCTTATTTGGATAACTATTAACGGAAGAATAAATTGCCGTGCTGTCTGATTCCGTTCCGCCGGAAGTAAAAATAATTTCCTGAGAATCCGCATTGATTAAAGAAGCAATATTGGCACGGGCTTGTTCTATCGCTCTTTTATTTGAACCGCCGAAAGTGTGCATACTAGAAGCATTGCCGTATTTCTCGCAGAAGTAAGGCAACATTTCTTCAAGCACTTCGGGTGCGGTGCGGGTTGTGGCATTATTATCAAAATAAATTACTTTCATGCTTGGCGGACCTCTAAGGAAGAATCAATTTTTTCTTTTAAAACTTTTTCTACAAAAGTTTTTAAAGTATTTTGAGCATTAACGCAACCGCCACACATACCAAGTAAACGAACGGATATTATATTGCCCTGTATATCAACAAGTTCAATACTGCCGCCGTCTATATTAAGGCGCGGTTTGATTTCTTCGGTTAAAACTTTTTCAACTTCTTTTATTTTTTCAACGATAGTTAAATCTTTAAAGGCTTTTTTGGCAGGTAAAGGAATTTCGCAAGATAAAACTTTATCTAATATTTTTTGGATTTCGCCTTTACAACGCCCGCATGCTCCGCCTGCTTTGGTAAAATGGGTAATATCTTCTATGGAAGTTAATTTGTTTGTATGGATGGCTTTTATTATTGTTTCTTCGCTGATATTAAAACATTTACAGACTATTTTTGAGGAACTTTCTTCTTCATAAACAACAGGTTTACCGCCTTGTTTATAACTTTTGATGGCGGCTTCAAGGGCTTCCATACCCATAACTGAACAATGCATTTTTTCTTCCGGAAGAGAGCCAAGTTCATTTGCAATATCCTGATTAGTTATTTTTGAGGCTTCTTCCAAAGTTTTGCCGATAATCATTTCCGTCAAGACAGAAGAAGATGCTATTGCGCTTGCACAACCGAAAGTTAAAAACTTGGCATCCGTTATAACTTGAGTATTTTTATCTATTTTTAAAGTAAGTTTTAAGGCATCGCCGCAAACTAAACTGCCGACTTGGCCTGTTGCATCGGCATTTTTAATCTCGCCGACATTTTTTGGATTTCTGAAGTGTTCCATCACTTTATCTGTATATTCCCACATACTAAAAACCTCTGTATATATATTATATATTATTTAATGTAAGAGAAAAAGTTGGACAAAGAAAAACCTCCGCTTATACTATATATAGAAATAATGCGCGGAGGTTTTTTAAAAACAAGTCAGCGGGCGGCAGTTCTAAAGAAATTGCCTCTGTTTCTATTGCCGGCTAAAGTGGGTTTGCCCATCATTTTATCGGCAACTAAAACAATATCTTTTTGGCCGGAGATATAATTTTCTTTAGGTTCGCTAAAAATATCGCCGCTTTGTAAAACACCCAGTTTGCCATGAGAGTTAATTTGAACTTCCATTTTTAAATTACCTTGGTAACCTTCAATAAGCAAGTCATTTTTATCCAAAGAAAACTCTAACGGGAATTGCGGGTTAATAACTCTTTTAATGGCAACGGGAACATCTGCTTCGTTCTTGACAATTATAGAACAAGAAACATTATTTGCTTGGGCAGATTGTAAAAGACGCGGGGCAACTTCCACCTTGCCGGCAAGGTTAAAACCTTCTACCGGAACTTCTTTTTTTAAAGTTAAAGTTCCCCAAACGGCAATGCCTAAAGCAAATAGGATAAGAAAAACTCTGGTCTTCATTTACTACAACCTATTTTTTATATTCTAAGAAACCCCAGGTTAAGGAAGCACTTATCCAACCGGTTAAGCCTTCGCCATCTGTTACTTGGAGCCATGCGCCTTGTTTCTTTAAAAATTTAAGAGGATAGCCTTTTTCTACGACCCAAACGACATCGGAAGAACCGCTGGGGCTTTGGCGGATATTGGCATCCACTTTTGCGCTAAGACCGGGAGTTTCGGATAATAAATCTTTATGTATCCAACCGGTAAAGCCTTCAAAATCTTTAACCTTTACCCATTGCTTGTCAGAACTTACGGAAAGCATTTCAAGCGGGGTATATTGCCAAACTTTAAATTGGACACCGCATTTTGTGCTGGCACATTTGCGGACATTGCCTTCTTTTACGCCGACGCTTGCATATTTGGCCGCCGCAAAAGAGTTAATTGCTAAAAACATTGCCATAAAGGCTAACGCTAACTTGTTTATGTTCTTCATATTAAGATACTCCTTAATTTACAATCTAAAAAAAGTATAGCATATTTGCGGGTATTTAAACAATGGCTTATAAAATGTTATCATATATAAAAGGAGAAATTTTTATGGAACAAAAGATTGTTGAACTTTTACAAAAAGTACGCCCGATGTTGCAAGCCGACGGCGGTGATGTTGAATTTATATCTTATGATGAAAAAACAGGTGTCGTTAAAGTTCGCTTGCAAGGCGCTTGCGGTTCTTGCCCCATGGCAACCTTGACTTTAAAAAACGGCATTGAAAGATATTTAAAAGAAGCCTTGCCGCAAATTACCGCAGTAGAAAAAATCTAAAATGCCAATTGTTGATTTGCACGCACATACCACTTTTTCTGACGGGACTTCATCCCCAAGTGAAGTGGTATATGTTTATAAACAAGCAGGTGTTCAAATAATGTCTATTACGGACCATGATACTCTTGAAGCCTTGCCGCAAGCCCAAATGCTCGCAAAAAAAGCAGGAATATTTTTTGTGCCCGGAGTAGAAATAAGTTCACGCGAACACGACCATTTGCACATTTTAGGTTATAATATTGATACTGCAAATAAACGCTTGAATGAAGCCCTTGCCCAAAACAGGGAACAAAGAAATATCCGCGCAAAAAAAATTATAAAAAACTTGCAAGAAGCAGGCGTAAATATTTCGGAAGAAGATGTTTTTAAACTTGTTAAGAATGTCGCTTCAAGAGCACATATTGCAGATGCTATAAGAAATAAAAAAATTGAACCTTCGCGCCAAGCCGCATTTAGAAAATATCTTATCCCGGGTAAGCCCGGTTATGTGCCAAATGAAGGACTAAGCGTTTGTGAAATTATTTCTTTAATAAAACAAGCCGGCGGAAAGGCTTTTATGGCGCATCTTGGAATTGTAAAAGAATATTGGAACTTTCCCGCTTGGGTAACCAGCGGACTTGACGGAATAGAAGTTTATTATCCAAGCCATAAACAACCTATGAGACAAGAACTTTTAAAACTTGCAAAAAAATACAATTTACTTGTAAGTGCAGGTTCTGACCACCACGGACAAAAAAGCGGCAGAGATAATGCGCCCGGTATGCAAGTACCACAAGAAGTTTTTGATTCTATAAAACAAAATTTATGCAAATAATTGCCCACAGAGGCTTAAGTGCCTTATTCAAAGAAAATACTTTAGACGCTTTTAAAGCGGCTTATAATCTTGGTATAAATAGTTTTGAAACAGATATACAACTTACTAAAGACGGAGAAATGGTTCTTGTCCATGATTATTTGTTTAATAACAAGCCTATAAAAGAATATTCATTAAGAGAATTAAAACGATTCGGTTTTTGTACATTAGAAGAACTTTTAGCAATTTTAGATAAACGCAGCAAATTAAATATTGAAATAAAAAATGATGATAATATTTATCCAGATATTGAAGAGAGACTTGCCCTTTGTCTAAAAAAACACGGGCAAGGTAAAAATGCCAATTTGCTTATTTCTTCTTTTTATTTGCCTTCTTTACAAAAAATAAAGAAGTTATTACCGGCTCTTAAAATAGGGCGTCTTACCAGAAATTTTGATATAAAAGAAATTGAACTGCTGCAGCCTTACAGCGTTAATATGAGTTATAAAATAGTAAATAAAGAAATTATTGAAACCTGCCATAAAAGAAATATAAAAGTTTTTATTTACACAATAAATGATTTAAAACTTTTCAATAAATTAAAAAAAGACGGGGTTGATGCTGTCTTCAGCGATAACCCCGTTTTAAATCAAACTAATTTTTTTGCCGTCGGCTGTTCTATTTAGAAACTTTTTATAACGCCGCCGTTTTCCAAAGAAGGATAATAAGAACTGACAACTTGAGCACCGGGACCTTGTTTAATTTTTTCCTGGCGGACTTTCTCATCAAGTGCTTCTTGGTTTGCATACAAGATTCTAATAACTTCTATCGGTGCGCCGCGTTCTATGGCAACTTTTAAAGCATTATCGCCTTTTCTATTTGTTTGTTCTACGCTAGCCCCGATATTTAACATAATCTCATAAGATTCCGGATTATTATTATAACGCGCCATGTGGACAATAGGCGGATCACCCGCTAAATTAGTTTTTGTCGGTTTAAAACCTTTAATCACCATATCGGCAATATCTTCCGGAGAGGCTGTTTTTAACTTATTAAAGAAATAAGTAATTTGGGGATCTTCCTGCGGAACAGGCGGTTCTTTTTTCTTTTGCTGGCCTGTCAGATCGCTGATAGTTTCTATACCCTGATTGACAACTTTATCCAATTTGCCTGAAATCTCTTCACCGGTTTTGCCAATGTTTTCACCTAAAAAACCATTTGTGCTTAAAAGCAAAAAGGCAATAAAGGCAATTATTAAAAATGCAAAAAGTGTAAATAATGTTTTTTTCATATACTAATCCTCTCTTTAATCTTCGTAACTAACATCTTCTTCGGAAGAACTTTCCCCGTAATATTTATTTGCGGCATATCTTTTGGGTTTTTCCCAAAGTCTTTTTGTTTCTTTATATTCTCGGGCGGAACGTTCATCTTTCCAAACTTGGTTGTGCTGGTCATAACTATAAACGCTCTTGTCTTGCTTTACTTTAAAGATATAGTTAGACTCTATTAAAGGAGCAGCACCCCTTCTTTCGGCCTGGGCTTCCCAAGCGACATCGGCTTCCCTTTCAGCCTCAGTTTGCAAATTGTTTGGCATAGCCTTGACTTGTTCTCTGGTAGGAACAGGCTGTTCTTCTAATTCTTCATAATGTTCGGCAAAAGTTTTATTTTCCCCTCTTTTAGGGTCTTCTACATTGCCGTTTCTTGTGCTGGAAGAACCGCCTAAACAAGCGCAAAAAAACATTGCAGACAAAACTAATATTAGGGTTTGTTTCATTTTATTTTCCTCTCTGAAGATAATACAATATTTTCAAGCAAATTTGCTAGTGTCAAAGGGCCAACCCCGCCTGGAACAGGCGAAATTGCATTAGTTTGACTAATTGCTTCAAAATCGCAATCACCGCAAAGTTTGCCGTTTTCATCTAAATTTGTGCCGACATCTATAACAACTGCACCGCTTGGCACCATGGCGGCTTTAATAAATCTGGCATTACCGGTTGCGCTGATAATAATATCTTGCCTTAATAAAATTTCTTTTAAATCTTTTGTTTTAGTATGGCATAAAGTTATTGTAGCATTTGAACAAGTAAGCATTTTAGCAAGCGGCCCGCCAACGGTATTGCTTCTGCCGATAACGGCTACTTTTTTACCTTCCAAACCAATTTTATGATATTCCAAAAGACGCATTACCGCTAAAGGACAGCATGGCACAAAAGTATCCAAATTTTTAACCTGCTGCCAAGTTTTACACATAAATAAACGCCCCATAGAAACTAAAGAAGCGCCGTCAATATCTTGTGCCGTATTGATTAAAGGGGAAATATCTAAATCATTTAAAGCAGGCGGCAAAGGACGAGGAATTAACAAAGCATCAATGCTGTCATCCCCGTAAATTTTGCCTAGTAACATAAAAAAATCTTTAGGAGTTGTATTTTCATCAAGTTCAACAATATCCGCGCGAATACCTAAAGATCGTGCGGCTTTGACTTCCTTTGTTAAATAAAGATAGCCGGCATAATCGCCTTGCCAACTTATACCGACAAGACGCGGCGGCCTGTTTAAAGCCTGCACCACTTTTTGAACGCGGTCTTTTAAACTTGCTTTTATTTGCTGGGCTAAAGTTTTGCCTTCAAGAATCTCCATATTAGAATTTTATAAAATTTTTACAATATTTACATTTTTGATAAAATATTTATATGGAAAATTACCTAATTGCAGGTCTGGGAAATCCGGGCACACAATATGAACTAACCCGCCACAATGCAGGCTTTATGGCCATTGATATTTTGGCAGAACACTTGCAGGCTTCTTGGCAAAATTGGCAAGGCGCAAAAGCACAATATGCAAAAACTTCCTGGCAGGGACAAAATATTTTTTTATTAAAGCCTTTAACTTATATGAACCTTTCCGGAACGGCAGTTTCAAGTATTGCAAATTTCTATAAAATAAAACCGCAGAATATTTTAATTATATTTGATGAAATGAGTTTGCCTCTGGGTTCTATCCGTTTAAAATTAAACGGCTCTGCCGGCGGACATAACGGCATGCAAAATATTATTGAACAAATCGGAACACAAAATATCGTGCGGCTTAGAATAGGCATAGGCCCAAAACCTGCTTTTTTTGAAGGAAAAGATTTTGTTCTTTCAAAATTTTCCAAACAAGAACTTCCTTTATTAAAACAATCCTTAGAAAAAACTTTAATCGCTCTTGAAAAATATTTCAGTGCGGGCAGCGGCCCTGCCATGACTATTGCAAATGCAAAATAAAGGCCCAAACAAATTTAGGTCTTTAGGCCCTTGCTATAATTTATTATAACTGCTATACTAAAAGTAGATTTTAGGAAATTTTTATGAAAAAATTTTTCTGTTTTATTTTTATTTTCTTATTTACTATTTGTGCAAAGAGTAATCTTTTTGCACAAAATATTATTCTGCAAACAATCAATATAACGCAAATAATGGAATCCATTGATAAAGACCTTGTAAACAGATTGGAAGAAATTTTAAAACAAGAAAAATACAAAGCAGAACATTCTAAGCAAAATCCCCAAGTAAAAAATTTTGACGAAGCAAAAGAAATTTATCCGTCACAAAGACTAAATTTGACAGATATTCTGCCCCCTTATAATACTTCTTTAGAACCAAAATTTTTTAAACTGGCTTTAGATAAAACAAAAAAATATATTTTAATGGATTTAAAAACAAACCAAGCAGCACAAGTAAAACAAGTATCTTTTTCTTGGAACAATCTTGAAGGAAAATACGGATATATTTTTACTTTTGAAATTATCTCCTCGGGGCAAACTCCTTATCTGTTTATAAAAATTGAACCCTTTAATAAAGGCGGACAAGATATTCCTTATACTTTTATTTCTTTTACCCAACAATCACGAGATATTATTTTTACCGCCATGGTTTACGGGAAAGAATCTTACGGCGGATTTATAAAAAACATTTTAAAAGAAGAATAAAATTTGTTATTTATTTATATAAGTGTTATACTTTAAACAACGGAGATTTTTATGAAAAGAATAGTATATATTATTTTGCCGGCTTTATTTTTAATATTAGGAGCAGGCAAGGCTATACAAAATATTAACAGCAATTCTAATAAGCAGGCTTTTAATGATTTAAAAATTGCCCTGGAAAATGCTAAAAAAGAAAACGAGCAGAAAGTTTCTGAAAAAACAACGGAAATACCTGAAATCAATTTAAACCAAAAGATAGTTTTGCAAACTCCCAATACCCAAAAAACAGAAACAAAAGTTTTTAAATTAAATTTACCCGAGCAGGTAAACATTAAACTGGTTGATCAAGAAACACTTTATACAACTGATAAACAACAGACTTCTTGGCAATGGGAAAAAATTTCCGGCAAATATGATTATAAATTTTATGTGAAATTCCTGCCGGAACAAAATGCCGCAATTATAACTTCAGAACCAATTGAAAGAAAAGAAATACAATTGCCTTTTGCTTCTATAATTTTTGAGCAGGAAGATAATACCATTTATTGCAACGGAAATTCATACGGAATGACTTCTCATAGTTTTCACAGGCCTATTTTCGTTATTAAATAGACAAACATCTTCTTTTAACATAATAAAGCCCCGCTGCTAAAAAAGCGGGGCTTCTTTCGTATTTAGGACTTTAGGCCCATAAGCCTCTAGGACCAAATAATAAAAAAACTAGGTATTTTGTCCCTTGTAAGGTTTTTGCTCATGTATTAGAATTTAATTATAAGTAAATGCTTTTCAATAAAAAGGAGAAATTATGAAAAAAACAACAACAATTATCGGGGCTTTTATGTTAGTAGCCCTTTTCGGAGCAAATTCTTTTGCTCAAATAAGCAGCAATGTTTCACCCAACATTCTTAAAGAAGCAGAAAAAGGTCTTACCGCATGCCTTGAAAAAATTAAAACAGAGCACGAAAAAGCCTATCTCGTAAAAGCAAATCTTAAAGATGTTTTACTTGATGAAACTTTCACCGCAAATTCATCCGGAGAGAATTTCAAAATTTTGCTACCTAAAACTCTTGCAAACACAGAAATTAAAAAACAATACATTAAGTTAGAAAACGGAGAAATTGATATTTTCGGTAAATTCCCTTATATGGAAGTAACAATTCTTCAAGACAAGAACATTCAACCTGTTAAAATGAAGGTAAGCATCTTTCCTAAAGAATATGAGGCAACAGAATATAGTTTACACTTAACTTACAGCGTAAATAATGTATCTCGCACCTATAAAATAGCGACAATTCAACCTGTCGGTTTTATTGTTTCAGCCACATCAGAACAAATTAAATTAGGCGAACCTATTACAATATCAAACACACAAAAACATCTTAATGTTGTCTTACCAGAAGGATATACCCCTGTCGCTAAAGAATGGCGTGGGCATAACTATTTTGCTTTCGCAATTGATCCTAATCCTGTGGCCTTCTCTCTTAATCAAAAGAAAGGGAATAATTTATACCTTATTTTTGCAAATGAAAACCCTAAAGAAAATGTTGTCGTAAAAATCATTGAAAATGCAGAAGAAGGAAAAGTTTATTGCAAATATACCATCGGAGAAAAAACCTATAAAGATCTTATAGCAGTAAAAAAATAATTCATAATACTTCTCCAAAGATAAAGCCCCGCTCATAAAAGAGCGGGGCTTTAAATTTTTAATTAACGCTTATTTTGCGTTTACCATTTTGGCTCTGGAGATATCACCTTTCTTATCTACGAAATAGAGATATCCTTTTTCTTTTTTAATACCAGCCTTTGCAACTTTTTTTGCTTTGCCGGTTTTTTTGCCGCCGCGGGCCATAGGTGTTCTGGATACATCACCTTCTTTATCTACATAATAAAGAAAGCCTTCTTCTCTTTCCACGCCGAGTTTTGTAACTTTTTCTGCCATGGTATTTCTCCTTACTTAAATTTGGGCAAGTTGCCCTATGAGAAAAGTGTAATAAATATTTTTAAGTTATGCAAGTGTTTTTTTAGTCGTATTTTAAAAAAGTTCTTAGAGGGAAGCCATTTTTTACTGGAAATCCCAGGAATTGGGGGGCAATTTCTCGTCTAAGAAATCAATTAAAGCCTTGTGCAGGTTTATACGCTTAGATGTGCGGACTATTGTTTGCTTTGAATCCCTGTTTAAGACTAAAGCAACCTCGCAAAAGCCGGGTGCGGCATCAAGCAGAGTTTTTAGTTCAAAGAGATTTTCTTGCGAAAAATCGCTTGGCAAATGAATAATTAACTTGTTTGCTTTTGATGCAATTAAGTTTAAAAGACCTTGAACATTTGATACAATTATTTCCGGTTTGGCGGAAAGTTCATCACCTTTAATATCTCCGCTGACAATAACAATATCATTAGCATTTATTTTGCCGTTCAAAGAAGCCCACGCTTTTTTAAAGATATTACAATTGATACTTTGTTCTTCATCTTCTATTACTATCTGCGCCCAGTTTTCTTTGTTTTTTGTTTGGCGTTTTTTAAGACGGGAAATAATACCAGCGACTTCCACATGTCCGCGGATATTATTTTTTTCAATATCGGAAATTTTCATTTTAACAAGTTTGCTTAAATGACGAGCATATTTCGTTAAAGGATGGCCGGATAAATATAAACCCAAAACTTCTTTTTCATAGTTAAGCAAGATTGCTTTTGTAAGAGGCGTGGCGGGTTTTAACTTAACTTCTTTTGGACCTACGACATTAACAATTTCTTCGCCAAATAGACTTTGGGAAGCATTTTGTTTTTCTTTATTTATAATATTTGCTTTATCAACAAGCATTTCAAAATTGGCCAAAAGTATTGCGCGCGATTCTTGGGCAGGCATATCCTTATAAAGGCTGTCAAAAGCACCTGCCTTAATAAGACATTCAAAACAACGCTTATTTGCCGATTCTAAATCAATTCTTAAACAAAGATCAAGAAAATCTTTAAACGCGCCACCTTCTTTGCGTGTTTTAACAATATTACGACAACATTCTTCACCAAGATTTTTAATTGCCATAAGACCTATTCTGATGGCTTCTTTGCCGTTTTCTGTTTTTTCTACGCTAAATGTTTCTTCTGATTTTTGAATATCCGGCGGTAAAATTTCAAAACCCATTTTGCGCGCTTCTTCAAGATAAGTAACAATTTTATTTTCTTTATCGGAAGAGCCTATTGCATTATGGCCGATTTCATTTGTAAGAGCGCTGCACATAAATTCTATCGGATAATTTGCTTTTAAATAGGCCGTCTGATAGGCAACCAAAGCATAAGCAACCGAGTGAGATTTATTAAAGCCGTATTTTGCAAACTCTGCCATTTGGTCAAAAAGTTTTTTGGTAAGTTTTTCGTTAATGCCATTTTTCTCGCCGCCGGCAATAAATTTAGCGCGGAATTTTTCCATGATATCGAATTTCTTTTTACCCATGGCTTTACGAAGAGTATCAGCCTCGCCGGGAGTAAAACCGCTTAAGCGTTTAGCAGTTTCCATAATCTGTTCCTGATAAATCATTGTGCCGTAAGTTTCACTTAAAATCGGTTCTAATAATTTATGTTCAAATGTTATTTTTTCCTGCCCGTTTTTACGTTTGACAAAACTATCAAGCATACCGCTTTGCATAGGGCCAGGGCGGTAAAGTGCAACAAGAGCCGAAATATCACTGAAAACAGAAGGGTGCAAACGGCGGACCAAATCTTTCATACCGCCGCTTTCTAACTGAAACACGCAGGTCGTTTCGGCTCTGTCTAAAAGTTCAAATGTTTTTTTATCGTCGGTCGGAATATTTGCGATATCAATATCTATGCCGCGTAATTTTTTAATAAGTTTAACGGCATTATCAATAACGGTTAAAGTGCGAAGCCCGAGAAAGTCAATTTTCAAAAGACCCATATCGGAAACGGTGTTGCCTTCATATTGCGTGGTGATAACATCTTTTGCTTTTGCAAGAGGTGTATATTTGGTAACTTCTTCTTTGGTTACCAATACACCGGAAGCATGCACACCGGTATGTCTTTTAAGACCTTCTATTTTCGTTGCGAAATTGAAAAGTTGTTTTACTTTCGGGTTTTTGTTCATTTCGCTTTGGATTTCGGGATTTGTTTCCATCGCACCGGAAATTGTTGCATCCAAAGCATCAGGTATAAGTTTTGAAAGGCGGTTGGCTTCGGCCGGTTCAAAACCCATAACTCTTGCGGTATCTTTTAAGGCAAGTTTGGCTTTCATTGTTCCGAAAGTAATAATGCTTGCTACATTTTTTACGCCGTATTTACGGCGCATATAATTGATAACTTCTTCGCGGCCGGCATCTGAAATATCTATATCCAAATCCGGCATACTTACGCGGTCGGGATTTAAGAAACGTTCAAAAAGAAGTTTGTTGACTAAAGGATCAACACGGGTAATATCAATGCTATAAGCAACCAGAGAACCCGCACCGCTGCCGCGACCGGGCCCAATAGGAATATCCTGGCTTCTGGCATAACCGATAAAATCGGCCACAATCAAAAAGTAAACGGCAAATCCCATATCTGTTATAACTTTTAATTCATAATCAAGGCGCTGCATATATTCTTCGGGGATATTATCCGTTTTTAATTTCTTTTTCAAACCTGTTATACAACAATGGCGTAAATAATCGGCATGGTCTTTAAACTCCGGCGGAATAGGAAAATCAGGCATAACAAAGCCATCTTCTTTAAATTCTAAATTACACTTTTCCGCAACTTCAAGAGTATTTTTAAGGGCATCTGGAGCATAGTCAAAAAGTTTAGCCATTTCTTCGGGGGATTTAAAAAAGAGTTCGTGAGTATTCATTTTAAAACGTTTAGGATCGTCCAAAGTTGTAGTGGTGGCGATACAAATATGGATATCGTGAGTTTGCCAATCTTCGCGTTTTTCATAGTGGCAATCATTAGTGGCAACCAAAGGAATACCCGTTTTTTTGGAAACTTCCAAAAGAACTTTTAAGGCAGCCTGCTCTTCGGGTATGCCGTGGTCCATAATTTCTATATAATAATTTTCCGGGCCGAAAGTATCGCGATATTTTAAGGCTAGTTTTATGGCCTCTTCTTCGCCTTTATTTAAAGCCGTTTGCGCAAGTAGCCCCTGCAAACAGCCGGATAAAATGATAAGGCCTTCTTTATGCTTTTGGAGTAAATCAAAATCTATACGCGGTTTATAATAAAAACCTTCAACCCATGCACTTGAATTTAAAGACATTAAATTATTATACCCCTGCAAATTTTTAGCCAAAATCGTAATGTGGTTATTTTTGACTTTCTCTTGCCCGATTTCGGTATATTTTAGAGGTGTTATGTAAAATTCGCAACCGATGATAGGTTTTATACCCAAGGATTTTGTATTCTTATAAAACTCGCGTGCGCCATACATATTGCCGTGATCCGTCATAGCCATGGCGGGAATTTTCTTTTCCGCCAAAGTCTGCAAAAAAGAACCCGGTTTTGTGCTGGATATACGAAGCATACCATCCAGCAAAGAATACTCTGTATGATTATGAAGATGAACAAATTCTGCCATATTTACACCAAAAAAGATAAAATATATTAAAACTTTGAAAGGAGTTTTAAAACCTATGCCTAAATATTATAGCAAACTAACAGAAAAGAAAATCAAACAAAAAAAGATTTATGACGGAGTAATCAGTTTTTTTGAAGACCAGGTTAAACTGATAAACGGACAAAAAGCAATCCGCGCTTATACAAAACATCCCGGCGCAAGCGCAGTTGTGCCCTTAACTAAAGAAGGAAAAATAATTTTTGTTGAACAATACCGCTATCCCGTGCATAGAATTACTTTAGAAATTCCGGCCGGAAAATTAAAACCTAAACAAACACCGCTTGCCTGCGCGAAGGCGGAACTTGCCGAAGAAACAGGTTTTTCTGCCGCAAAATTTAAAAAAATGTTAGCATTTTACCCCTCAACCGCTTTTTCTACTGAGATTTTGCATATTTATTTGGCTAAAGACCTTAAAAAAGGCAAACAACATTTAGACGAAGATGAATTTGTAAACACCAAAGAATTAACCTTGGCGCAAAGTTTAAAATATATCAAAACAGGCAAAATAAGGGACTCTAAAACCATTATCGCTCTTTTATATTTAAAAACATTTTTTAAAAACTTTTAATATGATAAAATATATAGAGTAGGAATGTATTTCGGGCAGTTGGCGCAGTGCTAGTTAAATTAAGATTCGTCCGCCGAACGCGGACGCGCTGGCCACGAAGCCCAAAAATAATTTTGTAAGAAGTATAGAAGGGCAGTTGGCGCAGTGGTAGCGCGTCCGCCTCACACGCGGAAGGCCACAGGTTCGAACCCTGTACTGCCCATTTTTTAAAATATAATTACAGAGTAATTATTGTTTTAAAAAATAGGTAGTAGCATACAAACTGCTTTGTATGCGGCAGGGTGAGAAAGGCGGAGCGTTATGTGAGTTTGAGCGAAGCGAAAGGCGAACATCGCGAGCCCGGCCTGCAGAAAAATTCCGTCAGGAATTTTATCGGAAGGAGAATATTCTGTACTGCCCATTTTTAATAAAGCAGTTCAGAAGGAATTTGCCGAAAGGCGAACCATTTAAGGAATAGAATAGATTTTTAAAAAAATATGAATTTAGATTTACATTTAGTTTTAAACTTTTTTATAGCAATGCTGGCGATTTTAAATCCTATCGGCAATGTTCCTATATTTTTGCAACATGTAAGCGAAGAACCTTTAGAAGTTCAAAAAAATATTGCGCGTTTAATGTCTATTACCATTTTTATTATCGCGGTATTTTTCTATTTCTTAGGTCAGCCTTTTTTGAAAATTTTCGGTATAACAATACCTGCATTTAGAATAGCCGGTGCAATTTTGCTTATGATGATAGGTATAAGATTATTACATGGTAAATCTAAATTTGATGATTCCACTTTACAAACACAAACCCAAAATTTAAATCCTTTTACTCAGGCAAAACAAAAACTCAGCAGTATTATAGTGCCTGTTGCTATCCCCATATTTGTAGGCCCCGGCGCTGTTACAACGGTTATTTTATATTCCCAAAGAAGTGAAAGCGGACTAACCACTTTCTTTATGGTTTGCGCTATTGGTTTTGCATGTTATTTAATTGGGATAGTTTTATCCCTTTCACGTTGGGTAAGTAAAAAACTAGGGCATAACGGCATGCAAATTGTATCAAGAACAATGGGTCTTATTTTGTGTGCAATTGCCGCACAATTTGCTATTGAAGGTATTGCGCAACTTATACCTAATTTATTTGACCCGCAATTTGTCCATTCCTTTAAATAAATTTTTACCAATTAAAAAAGGCCTCTCAAAAAAGAGAGGCCTTTTTTATATTTTTATTTTATCTGGCGCCGTGTGCCAAAAGAAATTGTCTTGCCTCTTCCGTTCTTGCACAATCTAAAGGCGTTTTAAGCATCCTATTTTTGCCGTTAACATCTGCTCCGGCGGAAATTAGCATTTGCATAATTTCCGTTTTATTACCTGCAGCAGCAATACAAAGAGGATTTTCCTGGCGGTAATCATTCGGAATAACTTCGGAATGATTATCTATTAAAATTTTTACTATTTCTTTTTGATTGCCTTCTATTGCAGCATTTATGGGCAAATCGCCATAGTTTACATTTGCGCCTTTAGAAATTAAAAATTTAACCATTTCCACGCCGCCTTGTTGCGCCGGATAATAAAGAGAAGATTTATTATCCTTATCTAAAACATTGATCTTTGCGCCGTTTTCCAAAAGCAATTCAGCCATTTCAATATCTTTGTTAATAGCGGCTATCCAAAGAGGCGTGCGCATCCAATTATCACGGCTATTAACATCTATACCTTTAGAAAGTAATGCTGCTGCTTGCCTCACATCACCGACAGAAACCGCCGAGTGTAATAATTCCCCTCCGGTTACACCAGTAATATTATCCATAGCGCCGGCTTGCTTTAAAATATCAAGTACCTCCTGATTTTGGCTTAACACGGCAGCACTTAAAGGGCCTCTGCTTAACTCTTCGGGAGTTATTTTGTTTTGTTTAAGGATAAGTTTTACAAGTTGGGTGTCTTTTTCTTTTATTAACCTTTCTAAAATAGCGCCATCAACTTGTGCTCCGTTTTCAATTAAAAGAATAGCCATTTCTTTATTATTCCAGTTAATTGCCGTTACTAAAGGGACATTATCTTGATAATCTTTAATATTCATATCCGCGCCGTTAGCACATAATAAGGCGGTCATTTCACCGCCGCAATATATCGCTGCATAATGAAGAGGCGTTTTACCTTCTTTATCTTGAGCATTAAGGTCCGCTTTATTTAGAATTAAATATTTAATTAGGTTTATATTATTTTTCTCAACCGCTTTATGAAGAGGCGTTTTGCCGTAAATATCTCTTTCGTTTACATCAATTTTTTTATAATTGTTAGCGAAATTTTCTTTGCGGATAAGATTTTTTATTTTATAATCTTCAAAAGAATATTTAGGATATTCCATTTCTACGCCGATAGGTACACAAACATCTGATTCTGTTTCTTTTTCTTCTTTTTGTTTTTTCTTTTTTTCTTTCGCGGATGCTACTTCTTGAGAAACGGCTTTTTGAGGATTATCTTTTTTGATATATTTTACATATACCGCCCCCACGAGAATACAAAAAATAAGAAGCCATACTGAAATTATTATTGCTGCTATTTTCATAAAAATTCCCCTTTTATTTATAAAAAATTAAGATATATTTAATTATAACTATTTAATATTGTTATTGTAAAGAAATTATTTTATATAAAAACCCCGCATTTATTAAAAATGCGGGGTTTTAGATTCGTCTGTTTTCTAAATTACTTAGAAACTGAAGTCTTTGCTATATCAATGAGTTGTTTAAAAGACACAGGGTCTTTAATTGCCATTTCGGATAACATTTTTCTGTTTAAGGTAATGTTAGCCTTGGTAAGACCATTGATAAAGTTTGAATAATTTAAACCATGTTCGCGAACTGCGGCATTGATTCTGGTTATCCAAAGGGAACGATAAGTTCCTTTTTTGTCTTTTCTGTCATTGTAAGCATGGACTAAAGATTTGTCCACCTGTTGGGTGGCCATTCTTAAGCGGCGGGATTTATCCCCATAATAACCGCTTGCTCTGTTAAGAACTTTTTTCTTTCTTGCATGTCTTGCGACGCTAAATTTTATTCTCATTTTTCAACCACTCCAACTTATTTCATAGGAAGGTATTTCTTTAAAGTTCTACCTTCCGCAGAGTTAGGGGCAATAATTCTGGATTGCCTTCTTTCTCTTTTGATACTGGCCTTTTCAGGGGCGAGTAAGTGCCTTCTGCCGGCCTTTCTGTTTTTATATTTACCGGCTGCGTTTACTCTGAATCTTTTCTTTGCACCGGTATGATTTTTCAATTTTGGCATATTAACTAATTCCTCTACTTTAAACTTTAGGGACAAAGGTTATTGAAATCCTGTTGCCCTGTGATTGTATTGTGCCATCAACATCGCCGACAGGTGCTAAACGGGTTTGCATATCGTTTAACATTGTCAAACCGATGTCTTTATGCTGGTTTTCGCGTCCATAGAACACCACAGACACACGGACCATATCTTTCTTCTTAAGAAATCCTTCTATTTGCTTAACCTTAACTTCAAGATCGTGGGGCGCAATACGCGATTTCATTCTTATTTCCTTTAATGAAACTGCTTTTTGTTTTTTCTTTGCGTCCTTTTCTTTTTTTCCCTGTTCGTAAATATATTTGGAGTAATCTAATATTTTACAGACAGGAGGCTGCGCCGTTGGCGAAATTTCCACCAAGTCAAGCTCTTTTTGCCGCGCAAGATAGAGTGCTTCTTGAAGGTTGACTATCCCTATCATTTTGCCGTCTGTATCAACAAGGCGGACTTGTTCAGCGCGGATGTGTTCGTTCTTTCTTAAAAGATCCTTACTACTTCTGTTATTGTTTATTTTCATAACTGTCCCTTTTAGGGACTATTATATTATACCAAAATTATTTAAGTTTGCCTATATATTGTTTAAAAAGTTTGCCGCGCTCTTCAAAACTTTTGAACTGGTCAAAAGAGGCGCACGCCGGAGAAAGCAGGCAAATATCCCCTTTTTTGGCATTTTTGTAGATAAATTTTGCGGCTGTTTGAAGGTCTTTACAATCTGTCATAGGGCAGATATTTTTTAATTCTTTTGCTATTTTGGGAGCAGCCGAGCCGATTAAAACTATATGTTTGCAGGTTTTTTGTATTTCTTTTGCAAGCGGCGTATAAGGTGCACCTTTATCAAGACCGCCCAAAATAAGCCAAAGTTTTTTATCCGTCGGCAAAGCCTTAAGAGCAATTAAAGTAGAATCAACATTTGTGGCTTTTGAATCATTATAATATTTAACGCCTTTTTTAGTGGCAAAATATTCTATTCGGTGTTCTATTGCTTTAAATTTGTTCATTGCTTTTTGGACACTGCTTGGATGAACACCGCAGGCAAAAGCGACAAGTGATGCCGCCATAACATTTTCAATATTATGAATACCGATTAAATCTTTGGGCGGTTTTATATGCGAACCGGAAGCAAAAATAATTTCATCCCCATCAAAAAAGACATCGCTTTTAATAAGTTTTTTGGGGGTGCTGGAAAAACTAAATAAACGGCATTTTGCTTTTTTAACAAAAGAACAACAAATTTCATCAGAGCCGTTTATCACTAAAACTTGCGATGCTTTTTGATATTTAAAAATTTTGGCTTTTGCCTCAATATATTTTTTATAAGAGCCGTGGTGGTCAAGGTGATCGGGCGTGATATTTAAGATAGCCGAAGCATGCGGGTTAAAATAGGTGCTATCTTCAAGTTGATAACTTGAAACTTCAATAACAACTAAACTATTTTCTTTTATTTTACTTACTTTACTTGCTATCGGTGTGCCGATATTGCCAACGACATAAACTTGGCGGTGTTTGCCTTCTTCTTTAGCATATTCTTTTAAAATTGAACCGAGCATTGTAGTTGTGGTGGTTTTGCCGTTTGTGCCGGTAATTGCAAAAATTTTACAGCCTTTTGGAAGATAGGAAATAGCCACTTCAAGTTCGCTGAAAACAGGTTTTTGGGCTCTTTTGATTTGTTTTAAAACTTTATTTTGCCAGGAAATACCCGGGCTTTTAATAAAAAAGTCATAACTTAAAATATCTTGCTTGGGAAAAAGTTTTTTATTTTCATCCCAGTAGCAAAATTTTATGCCTTTCTTTTTTAGCAAAGAACCGCAGGCAAGCCCGCTTTTACCCGCACCTAAAATTACGGCTGTTTTATTTTTGTAAAGATTGTGCTTGAACATTTTTTATTGCCTCTATTGCTTCTTCCGTATCGGAAAAGTGTATTTTGCCCGTAGGTAAAATCTGGTAATCTTCGTGCCCTTTGCCGGCAATTATAATAATATCATTTTCTTTGGCAGTAGAAATTGCTTTTTGAATAGCCGCGCGGCGCGAAGGTTCTAAGATAACTTTTGATTTATCGCTAATTCCTTTTAAAATATCTTCAAAAATAATTTTGGGGTCTTCTTTACGGGGATTATCATTTGTTAAAAAAACAATATCGCTGTTTGCAGTGGCGCTTGCGCCCATTAAAGGCCTTTTTGTTCTATCACGCTGACCGCCACAACCAAAAACGCTTATAAGACGGCCTTTTTGATAGGGTTTTAAAGTTTCATAAGCGCGGAGCAAAGCCTCATTAGTATAAGCGAAATCTACAAAAACATAAAAGTTTTGGCCTTCGTCAATTCTTTGCATACGGCCGGGAACGCCTTTTAAGTTAGAAAGACCTTTTAAAATCGCATCCCAGGAAATACCGCGCGCAAGCGAGCAGGCAGCCGCCCCAAGCGCATTATAAACATTATGCGCACCAAGCAAATTTATGTGCGCTTTTTTGCCGTTAATTTCAAAATCAACACCTTCTAAAGAAGGTTTTATATTTGTGGCATGTAAATCTGCTTTTTCTTTTATGCCGTAAGTTATTATTTTAACTTTTCCGTTTAAATAATTATAAAGTTTTTTGCCGTATTCATCATCAATATTTATGACGGCTGTTTTTTCTTTTTTAGTATTTTGCGCAGAAATAAGATTATCAAAAAGTTTAACTTTGGCGGCAAAATAATTTTCAAAATTTAAGTGGAAATCAAGGTGGTCCCTTTGAAGATTGGCAAAAAGTGCGATATCAAAATTTATGCCTTCGGTGCGGTGCAATTCTAAAGCGTGGGAAGAAACTTCCATAACAAGCGTGTCGCAATTTTGTTTAACGCTATAATCTATCATTTCTTCTAAAACAAGCGGCTCGGGCGTGGTGTTTGGCGCTTGGCTGATAAGTTGCCCATTTGCCCTATAATTTATTGTGCCGAAAACCGCCGGTTTTAAACCCGCTGCAAATAAAATACTTTCAGTTAAATAAGCGGTGCTTGTTTTGCCCTTTGTGCCGGTTAAGCCGATAACTTTTAATTTATCAGACGGATAATTATAAAATTTGCAAGCGGCGCGTGCCATTGAAATTGTGATATTTTTAACTAAAATTGAAGGAATTTCTTTGAGAGATAATTTTTGCTCGCTAACAACTGCAACTGCGCCTTTTTTTATAGCGTCGTCAATAAACAAATGCCCGTCAACGCTATATCCTTTAACAGCAAAAAACACAAAACCCGGTTTTACTTTGGCGGAGTTTTGCGTAAGGCCCGTAATTTCCGTTGCGGGCAAAGAAGAATCTTCAAAGAGTTCATTTAATTTCATATACATATATGCTAACATTTATTTAATGGACTTGGAAATACTTTATAAAAAATATAACCGCTTTGATTTGATTGAACCAGACCCCTTAATGTTTGTTTACCGATATAAAGATATCGGTGATAAAGAGGTTGCGGCGCTTATCAGCGCGTGTTTTGCCTATGGTAATGTTAAACAAATAATTAAAAACTTAACTAAAATTTTTGATGTTATGGGTTCCAGCCCGAAAGAATATATTTTGGCCAAAACAAAGCAAGATTTTAAAAAAGATTTTAAAAATTTTAAATACCGCTTTACTACCGAAGAAGAACTTGTTAATTTTTTGGTTGCAATTAAAAATATTTTGGAAAAAGAAAAATCTTTGGAAAATCTTTTTTATAAGTTTTATGCGCCAAAAAAAGATTTTTTATTTGCTTTAAATAATTTTTGCAAAGAACTGCGCGCATACGGGAAAGTGGCAACTTTAGTGCCGGACCCAGATAAAAAAAGCGCACTAAAAAGAATAAATTTATTTTTGCGCTGGTGCGTGCGTAAAGATAATGTTGACTGCGGGCTTTGGCATAAAATACCGACGGCGTGCCTTATTGTGCCTTTAGATGTTCACATGCACAGAAACGCGCGCGCACTTGGACTAACAAAGAGAAATCAGACAGATATGAAAACCGCTTTAGAAATTTCCGCATCTCTTGCCAAGTTTTGCCCAAAGGACCCGATAAAATATGATTTTTGTATTACCCGTTTTGGCATACACCCCGATTTTAAAAAGAAAAACATTAAGGAAAATTTATGAAGAAATTTCTTTCAGTAATAGCAATACTTGTTTTAATTATAATAGGTGTAAAAATAATATTTCCTGAAATAGTTAGTGATGTTTATCTTAATATTTATAACTATTACTACGATAATTATTCTACCTCGGGGAAAATGCAAAAATATATCAAAACAAATAATATTAAAAAATTAAAAAAGTTGAAATTGGATAAAAAGATAAATGAGTTTTTCAAATCTCATACACCTATGTATTATGCCATAGAATCAGATAATGCAGATGTAGTTAAATATTTTATTGAGATAGGTGCTGATGTTAATGCACCAACTGCCCCAACTACCGATTGTACAATAGGTTGTAAAGGATACATTTTTCGCGGAACGCCGTTACAACAATCTTTTGAAAAAGAAAATAGTGAAATTATTAGGCTTTTAACTGAAAACGGGGCAGATGTAAGCGGAAAAAGAGTCTTAGCCTATGTTAAGAAAAAAGAAACTATGGACATATTAAAAGCGGCCGGAGCAAAAGACACTCTTTTTTCAGCAATAATAAGAAATGATACGGAAAGTGTAAAAGAACAAATAAACAATGGAGAAGATGTTAATGAAAGAGACGATGGGGAAACCCCTTTATCTCTTGCCGAACAAAAAGGAAATGCTGAAATTATTGAATTATTAAAATCCGCCGGAGCAAAGAAATAAATTTTTAAAATAAAAAAGAGGAAAAAGAAAAATGAATTATATTTTTATAGCAGAAGAAGCAGAAGCAAAGGAAGTAAAAATACCTAAAAAATTGGAAAATAATTTTGTAAAAATAATTACCGGTTTTGGCGAATATGCAACCATAAAAACCATAGTTAAATTATTTGAAAAAGGTGTTTTTAAAAAGGGCGATAAGTTTTTTAATGTGGGCTATTGCGGAGCAAACACTTTTGATGTGGGCGAGGTGGTTGTTGTCGGTAAATCATGCAGGGAGCATCCTTCAAATTTTGCCAAAGATAAACCTTACACCCTTGATAAAGATTCAAAAGTTAAATGCTATACTGCGAGCGATTTTGTGGAAAAATCTGACCACAAAGGCGTTTTTGATATGGAACTTTATGTCTTGGCAACGATTTTCCCCAAAATTAAATCAATTAAAGTTGTTTCCGATAATTTAAATTACAAACAATATAAAAAAGTTAATTTAAAAAAATCTTGGCAACAAGTTAATAAAATGCTGTTTGCGTAAATGGATTAGACGAGAATAAAAAACCTTTGCTCTTGTAAAAAAGGGCAAAGGTTTTTTGTTTGTAAAAAATCTTACTTTAAATAATCGGACGCGTTAACAGGATTTCTTTGTCCCGCTTCTTCAATTTCATAGTAAGAATTTTGCATTTCTTCTTTAACTAAATTTTTAAATAAACTTGTAGGGAAGATCATTACATAGTTTCTAAGTTGGGTAAGGGCGGAGTTATAAAATCTTCTTGCGGCGGCGATATGTTCTTCTACTTCGTTATAAGTTTTCATTGCTTGGGTCATTGTGGCATCTGATTTTAAAGTAGGGTAATTTTCCATAGAAACTTTTAATTGGCCAAGAACATTATCAAGTTTTTTATTACATTCAAAAGATTCTTTACTGCCAGCAGGAGTATTTATGGCTTGGCTGCGGAGTTCGGTAATTTTTGTAAAAATTTCTTTTTCATGCGTCATAAATCTTTGTGCGATTGTTAAGATATTGGGCAAAAGGTCATAGCGTTTTTTAAATTGGACATCTATGCTTGATTTGGCTTCCCTGACGGCGTTTCCGCTCTTAATAACATTGATATAGCAGGAATAAAGGTACCCGCCGCCAAGAAAAATTACAAAGAAAATTACAAGTGAAAGTACTACCATAAAAAATCCTCCTATTTTTTAAAATATTATAGCATTATTTTGGAAATTTCTACATTCCTATATCCTGGTCTAGTTTAAGGTTCTCTTTAAGAGTATCAAGAATCTGTGCGATTTCTTTTATCTCTTGGCAAATATTATAAAAATAGGAAGAATCGTGTATCCAATCTTTTCCTTTTGGAAGTTCAAAGAAATCTTTACCGAAATCTATACATAAAAAGATATTTGAATCGCGGCTAATATTGTTATTAAAAAGAATGCTAGCCGCACAACTATATTTTTTTTGGAAATTTAAAAGCCTTTCCATAAAAGCCGTTGTTAAAAGATAGCGCGCTTCAACTTGGTCATCAGCAAATATTTTAAAATTTTTATTAAAAAGAGGATCTTCCAAATAGACTTCTTGCTTTTGGGCAAAGGCGGATTTTGAGGCTTCTTTTATAGGTTTAATTATTGTTTCCCCCTTAAATTTTTTATTGATAAAATAAGAAACCATCAAGAGGCTTTTTGAGCCAACACGAGCGTTTAATTCTAAAAGTTCCAGTGTTTTGCCATTAGAATCAATCTTTAAACTTTCATCAGGATTAAATTTAGCAAAACTGATAGCCATCTTTTCCATTGCATTAGATAATTCTTTACTTAATGGTTTCATATATACGCCACCGCGGTTATAATTCTGTTGGAAATAAGTATATCTTGAATATTTTACATTAAAGCAGGAAAAGAATTTTTCTTTCAGATAATATCTTTCCATTTTTCTTATACTTAAGAACAAAAAAACAGGAACAAGAGAACAAATGGAGGCTATAATCGCAGAGAGCAAAATACCGGCTTTTCCCCCTGTATAGTTCCCTGTAAAAAAAGCAGACCATGCTGCTATAGCAAAAAAGAAACCAATAATAGCAAGCGGCCAAGCGATAACTTTTAAAAAGATAATGCCGTCTAGTTCTTGCCCTTCGTTTTCTTGGGGAATGGATAAAATCGTAGTGATTCTATTATGATAAAGTTGGGTAAACTGCTGTTTGTCAATATTTAAAATATCAATTTTATCTTTAGAAGGAATAGTAAAAGAAGATTTTTCCTCAACTAAATATTTTTCCCGGTTTTTGATATCTGTAAATTCATAATATTTCTTCTGTTTCTCGATATCTACAAATTCATAATATTTTTTATCAGAGTTATTATTTCCCATATAATTATTCCGGTTTGTTTAGGAGAGATAAAAACTCTTGCTCGCTCATTATTTTTACGCCGAGTTTTTGCGCTTTGGCAAGTTTACTGCCGGCTTCTTTACCTGCTACAACGGCGTAAGTTTTGCCGGAAACACTATCTGATACTTTTGCGCCGTTTTGTTTGGCTAAATTTTGCGCTTGGGCGCGGGTTAAAGTTTCAAGTTCGCCGGTAAAAACGAAGGTTTTGCCTTCTAAAATTGCGCTTTGTTTGGCGGCGGGCGCTGTTAAAACTAAACCGGACTTTTTTAAATTTTCCAAATCTTTTAGAACTTTTGGCGTCTTAAAAAAGTTAAAAATACTTGTTGCGACAATAGGACCGACATCACCGATTTTTTGTAAATCTTCCAAACTAGCATTTTGTAAATTTTCTATATTTTGAAAATGTCTTGCCAAAACTTCGGCCGTTTTAGCACCGACATGGCGAATACCTAAAGCAAAAATAAATTTATCAAGCGGAGATTTTTTGCTTTTTTCTATTGCGTTTAAAAGATTTTCTGTTTTTTTATCACCAAAAAGTTCAAGAGGCATTAAATCAAAAATTGTGAGTGAATAAATATCGCTGTAACTTGTTATTCTTTTACTATCAACAAGTTGATTTATAACACTTGTGCCAAAGCCTTCTATATCCATAGCATCACGGCTGACAAAATGCTCAAGAGAACCTTTTATTTGTGCAGGACAAGAAGGATTAGGGCAACGATAGGCAACGGCTTCTTCATCTTTGTAAACAGGACTCCCGCAAACGGGGCAAATGCTTGGCACAATATCTTTTTGAGTGTTTGCGTTTGATACGACTTTGACAACTTTTGGTATAACTTCACCCGCGCGTTCAATAATAACTTCGCTACCTACTTGAACGCCAAGGCGTTTAATTTCGTCAAAATTATGAAGCGTGGCAGAAGAAATTATAACCCCTGCACAAGCAACCGGCTCAAGAGAGGCAACTGGCGTAATTATGCCTGTTCTGCCGACTGAAAAAATTATATCTTTAACTTTTGTCTTAACTTGCTCGGCCGGATATTTAAAGGCAACTGCCCAACGCGGACTTTTGGCCGTTTGACCGAGTTCTGCCTGATATTTAAAATCGTTTATTTTAACAACAAGGCCATCGGCATCAAAGGGAAGTTTTTTTAAACCTTCTTTAAAATCGTCATAAAATTTTATTACTTGATTAATATCCTTAAAAGTGTGCCTGACAGGTGAAACTTGAAAACCGAAATTTTTACACTGTTCAATAAACTCACTAAAAGAAGAAATATTTTTTATACCCGAGCCGTAAGAATGGGCAAAAAACTTTAAAGGACGGCTTTTTGTTATAAGAGGGTCTTTCTGGCGGATAGAACCTGCCGCTGCATTACGAGCATTGGCAAAGGGCGGTAAATCTTTATCAAGTTGACTTTCATTTAAAGAAGCAAAATCTTTTTTATCTAAAAAGACTTCCCCCCTGATTTCCAAAATGCCTTGAGGTTTAGTTTTGAGTTCACGCGGAATTGCCTTAATGTTTTTTAGGTTTTCTGTAATATCTTCGCCGATTTTGCCATCACCGCGCGTTGCGCCTTGCACCAAAATACCGTCTTCGTATTTTAAAGAACAGGAAACGCCGTCAATTTTGCTTTCAACAATCATTTCAAAATCACTGCGACCAAGTGCTTTAGAACAGCGTTCGTGCCATGCCAAAATATCCTGAGTATTATAACTGTTATCAAGGGAGAGCATCGGCGTTAAATGCTCCACAGGTTCAAAAGAAGAAGAAGCAACCCCACCTATTTTTTGCGTTGGACTTGACGCTTGAACGCCAAGTTCTTTTTCCAACGTTTTTAGGCGGGCGTAAAGCATATCATAATCATAATCGGAAATTTCGGGCGAGTCTAAATTATAATAGCGGTTATTATGATATTCTATTTGCTTTTTTAGGCTTTCAAGTTCTTCTTTTTTATCCATTGCGTTTGGTTTTAATTTTATCTAAAATGCCGTTTAGAAATTTGCCGGAATTTTCAGTAGAATATTTTTTTGCAAGTTCCACCGATTCGTCAATAATAGCGGCAATGGGCGTTTTATCGGGGCTGAAAACAATTTCATAAGTTGCCATTCTTAAAATTGCCCTATCCACGCTGGACATTCTTTCAAGTGACCAATTTTTTGTAAAAGAGGAAATTATTTTATCAATTTCCTTGGAATTTTTATTTACACCTTGCACTATATCTTTACAGAAAGAAAAATGCTGTGCATCTAAGTTTTCAAAAAAACTATTAACAAACATAACGGCATCATTTGCTGTTAGTTTGCCGGCTTCGCTGTAATATAAAGTTTGCAAGGCATATTCTCTGGCTAATCTTCTTGAACTCATATAAAAACCTCTAACTTATTTTAACATATTAAAAATTTGTTTCGCATAGTCGGTCAAAGTCGGATCGCGCGCACCCATAACCAAAATAACATCGCCGGGTTTTGCACTGGCTGCAATATCTTTAGCGGTATCATCTCTGCCGGTCAAAAAACTGACAGGTGTGCCGCGGTGTTTAAGACCTTCATAAATAAGTTTGCTTGAAACATTTGGCGGAATTGTGCCACCTGCATAATAAATTTCACCAAGCCATAAGTGGTCTTGTTCTTTGATATTTGCGCTGAACTCGTCAATAAACTCTTTAAGCAAAAGTTGAACGCTTGTAAAAGCATGTGGCTGGAAAAATGCTAAAACTCTTTTGCCGCGCAAATGCGCCGCTTTTAAAGTTGCGGCAAGTTTATGCGGATTATGCGCAAAGTCATCAATAACTTCTACTTGATTTTTTACGCCGATAGAATTAAAGCGGCGCCAAACGCCTTTAAAGTTTTCAAGTGCTTTTGCAGAGTCTTCCAAACTGACACCTTCCTGACGGGCGGCAGCAATTGCGCCAAGAGCATCTTTTATATAATGCTCTCCAGGTAAATTGATTTTGAAAGGCACGCCGTCAACTTCAAAAGTGGAACAAAAGCCATCCATTTTGATATTTGTTGCATCATTTAAAGAAAATGTTAAAGCGCCTTTACCTATTTCTTCCAAGTCGGCCTGATCAGCGTTATAAATAAATTTATCGCAGTTAATTCTGAACTTTTTGAAGAAACCTTTTAAAGTTTCAATTTCTTTATGGTCCTTTGCAAGGTTCAGCATTAACCCGATTTTGGGGTGATAGTTAACAAGTGTGCCGTCTGATTCATCGGCCTCTATCACAAGGATATTGCTTTTGCCTTTATAAACATTACCGAAGTAACCTTCCTTTTGCAAAGAAAGCAAAAAGCCGCCTGTAATTAAAGAAGGTTCTTTGCCGGCCTGACGTAAAATTTCAAAAAGCATAGCCGTTGTTGTGCTTTTACCGCTTGTGCCGGAAACAGCAATTGTATGATGTTCTTTAACGTGTTTTGCTAAAAGTTCAGAGCGGTGCAAAACAGGAATGCCATATTCTTTTGCTTTTTTAATTTCAATATTATCCGGTTCAATTGCCGAAGTTAAAATAACGGCATCTGTATCGGGCGTTATTGCACTGCCGTTTTGCGGAAAAACTTTTACACCTAGTTTAAGCAAGGCTTTCCAAATCGGAAGTTGCGTAAAGCCATTATTGATTAAGCGGTCAGAACCGCTGACCTCATCGCCGTTCATTGCGTGAAGTTGGGCAAGTGCGCTCATACCGACGCCACCGATACCTACAAAATGTATTTTCATTTGACAAAATTCTCCATTGTATAAAATCCGCCTTTTTGATTAACCAGCCACCTTGCAATTTTTACTGCAGAAGAGGCAAATAAATTGCGGTCTAAAGCCTTATGTTGTAAAAATATTTCTTCATCCCCGACGGCAGAAGTTATTTTTAAACTATGCGTGCCGGGCAATTCACCTTTGCGCAAGTAAGTAATTTTTTCTTCAGGGAAATCTATTAAAGCAGCCAAGGCTTTGGCAGTTCCGCTGGGTGCATCTTTCTTTTTAGCGTGGTGTTCTTCGTGTAAAGCAAAATTATAGCCTTGGTATTTTTGAACTGCCTCTTTAAGTAAACAGCCGAAAAGATAAACACCTATACTGACATTTGCCGAGTAAAAAGTCGGTATTTCTTTTTCCTGTTTTAAAGCCTCTATAAAAGTTTGCGGAAGATTCGTCGTTCCGCATAAAAAGGCGGCTTTGTTCTTTTTGGCAATTTGGAAAGATTCTCTTGCTCCTTCGGGCAAACTAAAATCAATTAAAACATCAAAAGGTTCTTTTTGCTCAAAAACGCCTTTATCTTTTTGCCCGACAATTTGCATATCTTCGTAGATTTCAATATTCTTTTTAATTAACTGGCCCATGCGTCCGTTTGAGCCGTTTAAAAAAACTTTTATCATAAAAAATGCTCCATTAAAAACCCGACAATCTGACGGCCGTTTAAAGCAGCGCCTTTTAAAAGATTATCAAAAGTAATCCAAAAGTGAATATAATTTTTGTCTTCAGGGTCTAATCTAAGACGGCTGATAAAGACTTCATCTTTACCGGCCACTTCTTTTGGTGTGTGGATTTGCCCGTCATAAATAAGCCCTTTTTGTGTGGCGAATAATGCGGGCAAAGAATCTAAATCAAAATCTTCTTTGGCTCTTAAAGATACACATAAACTATGGGAAACTTCCACCGGAACGCGCACACAATGAGAGCGCACTTTTATTTTAGGAAGTTCCAATATTTTACGAGTTTCGTTTAAGCCTTTAAGTTCTTCGGAAGTCCAAAGATTTTCTTTTATAGAGCCGATTTGCGGCACACAATTTGCCTGATATAGGGATTCGGGATTTTTAAAATCTTCCAAAAGTTTTTTGCCGCCGCCGCTGATGGCTTGGTAAGAAGAAAAGTAAACTTCTTCAAGTGTATATTTTTTCTTCAAAGGATTTAAAGCCATTACAAGCCCTGTTGTAGTGCAGTTCGGGCTTGCAATAAGTTGCGTTTGCGCCGTAATTGCATGGGCGTTAATTTCCGGAATAACCAAAGGAACATTTGGATATTGGCGAAACTTGGCTGACATATCAACAATAAATTTTGTTTTATCTTTTAAAATCTGTGCCAAGTTAAAACTGATTTCATCATCCGTGCAAAGAATTGCAATATCGCTTTTGACAGGTTCATCTTTGCTGCCTATTCTTAAAAGTTCATAGGGCTGTTTTAAATGTTTAACCTGTTCTTCCATCAAGCGGCCGACAAGGCCGTTTATTCCGTAAATTGCTATTTTAATCATTTTATTATCGTGCCTGCCACACCTGTTTTATAGTAAATTATTCTGATTTCAATACCCTTTTCTTTAGCCAAAGTTATGGCATCGGGATGCAAAACATTGGCTCCTTCAAGGGCGAGTTTATACATAACATCAAAATCCAAAAGATTTAATTTGCGGGCATCTTTGTTTTTATTGGGGTCTTTATCATATACGCCGTCAACATCTTTAATCATTTCCACATGGTCAGCGCCTAAGAAAGAGGCAATAAATACCGCTGAAACATCGGAACCGCCTCTTTTTAAAGTAGTGATTTCTTTATTCTGGCCAATACCCTGAAAGCCCGCAATTATCGGAATATGGCCTTGTTCGAGTTCGCGTTTAAGGCGGTCACTTTTAATTTCCACAATTTGCGCGCCTGCGTGAGTGGAAGTCGTGATAAGACCTATTTGCGAACCTGTTAAAGAAACAGAAGGCAAGTTTGCCTCGTTTAAAGCAATTGATAAAAGGGCAACGCTGATTCTTTCACCGGTAGTAATAAGCATATCAAGTTCGCGTTTATTTGGATCGGGACTTAAACTATAAGCATTATCCAAAAGAATATCCGTAAAATTGCCGTTTGCAGAAGCAACTATTACTGGCAAAAAGCCTTCCTGCCAGCGTTGTTTAATAAGATTAACGGCAAGTAAAATCTTTTCTTTATTGGCAAGAGTATTTCCGCCGAATTTTAAAACGCAAATTTGTTTGTTCATAAAAGTATATCCTTTGATGTTTGCTCGTAAATCTGTTTAAGAAAAATTTTATTTTCCTCGCTGACAGAACCAAGCGGAAGCCTGACTTCATCACTTGCAAGGCCCATTAAAGACAAAAGATATTTTGCACAGGTAGGATTAACCTCGGCATAGTTTGCTTTTATTAAAGAATAGCCTTGCGCAAAAACGGACATTGCCTCTTGCGTTTTGCCGTTTATAAATAAATCATAAACTTTAACAAAAAGCGGGGCCATATCATTTGCCGCAGCACTGATAATTGCTCTGGAGCCAAGGCCTAAAAAGACCGGCCACAAATCATCATTACCGCAAATATATTCAAGGCGTTTAGGAGTAAATTTAACACTCATTTCAACTAAATGGTTAATATCATAGCAAGATTCTTTTACCGCCATAATTTGCGGAACATTATTTAAAAGTTCTTCAAAAAACTTTATTGATAACTTTTGACCGGTGCGGCCGGGAATATGATATAAAACTATCGGTTTATTAAATTGGGAAGCAAGAGTATAATGCGCTATCATACCGCTTAAATTGGGTTTATTATAATAGGGTGTAACAATTAAAAGAGCATCAGGATTATACTTTGAGGCAACTTCACAATTTTTTAACATTGTCTGCGTATTGTTTGCCCCTGTGCCGATAATAATTTTGGCGCGCTTATTTATTCTTTCGGTACAAAATTTTATTATTTCTTCTTTTTCCTGTTCATTTAAGGCAGGCGTTTCGGCCGTAGTGCCAAGAACAACAAAACCGCTAACTCCGGCAGTCAGTTGCTTTTCTATCAGAACTTCTAAGGAGTGAAAATCAATTTTATTATCTTTAAACGGCGTAATAAGGGCCGTTAAAACACCTTTAAACATAAAAAGAACCTCCCACAATATCCAACAAGATAATTGTATCATTTATTGATATAATTAAGATAGGAGGATTTTTATGCAAGACCAAAATGATACAAATAACCAACCACAAGAAGAACAAAATGTTAACCCCCAATATATCCAACCTATAAAAGAAGAAAATAAACAAAACTCTTTTAAAAGCAGTTTTTTAACAAATAGTTTAATCACTTTCTTAATTTGTGTATTTGCCGGCTCTTTAATAAGTGCGGCTTATATTATTTTTAACCCTGCTTTCGCCACGAATAAAACGGAAATTCAAAAAGGTGAAGAATCTTCATTTATAAAATTTGGGAAAAAAGATTCCGGCAGGGGTATCGCCGCTTCAATTAAAATACGCGGTGTTATACAGGAATCCCAAGGGGGAAGCCCTTTAAACTCCAGCCAAAATGCAAGTGCTATTGCCGCAAAGATAAGAGATCTTGCCGAAGAAAAAGATGTTAAAGCCCTTGTGCTTGATATAAACTCCCCGGGTGGAACAGTGGCTTCCGTTCAGGATATTTATAATGCAATTTTATATTTTAAAAGCAAAAATAAACCTGTTGTCGCTTTGTTTAGAGATATTGCCGCAAGCGGCGGTTATTATATCGCAACGGCGGCAGATACTATTGTTGCCCAACCCGGCACTATTACCGGTTCTATCGGTGTAATTATGCAAGGTGTAAATATTGCGCCTTTACTTGAAAGATTCGGCGTTTCTTTTAAACCTATAAAATCGGCTAAGCATAAAGATATCGGTTCACCTTACAGGGAAATGACCGAAGAAGAAGAGCAACTTTTGCAAGATATGATAAATGATACTTATGCACAATTTTTTAATGCAGTTAAAAAAGCGCGCCCTAATATTCCAGAAGAAAAATTGCGCATCTATGCAGACGGACGCGTATGGACGGGCAGCCAAGCAAAAGCCTTAGAACTTATTGATGAGTTTGGCGGTATGGAAACAGCCAAAAAAATCTTGGAAGAAAAAACCGGTATAAAAGATATAAAAATAAAAAATGTCGGCTCCAATGCCCTTTCGGAATTTAGTTTTTTACTTAATTCCGCGCAAAGCAAATTAGATACTAAAATAGACGAAATTACAACACCGAAAGTTCTTTATTTGTGGACCTATTAAAATGAAAACATTTTTGACGGAACTGGCACAAAAACCAAAAGAGTGCTTAACTAAAGTTTTAGAAGAAAAGAAATTATCCTATGCTTTTTGCGGATATGCTTTAGGCATAATAAGTTTATATTTTGCCATAAAACTAAACAGGCAAAATACGGCTTCGCTTTCGGGGTTTTTCTTTACTTTTTTGTTTTGGTTTTTCTTAAATATAATTTTTAATTTTATTTTAGCGGCAATATCTCATTTGCTACTGGAATTTTCCGGCGAAAAAAGCAAAGCAATAGGGATGTTTATTTTACTTGGATTATCGCAATTATTTTTAACGCTGCTAGTGCCTTGGTGTTTAATTGCAAGAGCGGCAAATCAAATAGCCTTTTTAACGCCTTTAATAGTTTTATTCGTGCTTTGCATGCAAATATATTTTGTTTTAATGGCTATGCAAAAAGTTTATGGGCTTTCTAAAGCCTCGGCTTTATTAGCATTTATTGGTTCTGTTATTTTGCCTGTTATCTGCGGATTTTGCTTAATGATTTTTCTTATAGGTATGATTATAACTTTAATTGCTTAGAAAGATCCTGCGTAATTGCCAAAATATGTTGCTTTAATAAAGGTTGTTTTTCCAGAAGTAAAGGAATAATTTTTAAACGCAGATAATTGCGCAAATAAATATCTTCCTGATTAGTTTCATCTTCAACATTTTTTAAATTATAATGCTTTAAATATTGCTGAATTTGCTCGCGCGTAATACATAAAAAAGGACGGATAATTTTTTGTTTTCCTGCTGCGCGGGTAACGGGAATACCACATAAACCCTTGGCTTTAGTTCCGCGCAAAATATTTAAAAAGAAAGTTTCGGCATTGTCATCAGCATGGTGCGCAAGAGCAATTTTTGAACATTTAAATTTTTTGGCGGCTTCTTCAAAGGCTTTATAGCGTAAAGTTCTTGCTGCATGCTCTATACTCTTTTTTTCTTTTTTAGCCAAGGCTTTTACATTAACTTTTTTTACAAAACATTCAACACCTAAAGAAGAAGCATATTTTTTTGCAAAAGCAGCATCTTTTTTAGAAGAAGCCCTTAATTGATGGTCCACATGACAAGCATAAACAAAAAATTGCTGTTTTTTGGCGAGTTGGCAAATAAAATGTAAAAGGGCAACGGAATCTGCCCCGCCGGATAAACCGACTAAAATTTTATCCTTCGTCTTAAAAAAATTATTTTCTTTGGCAAAGGTCATTAGGGTTTGCCAAATTGTTGCTTGAAATTTTGGGTCTTTCATCTTACTTTTTATTTTAGTAGAATATTAAAAGATTAGCAAGGGGAAATAGAAATGAAAAAACGTATTTTAGTAATTGAAGATGACATGGATATTATAGAACTTGTTAATATGATTTTAACAAGAGCCGGCTATGAAGTAACCGCCTGCGAAAACGGCCGCGATGCTTTAGCCGCAATAAAACAAATAAAACCGCATTTGATTTTACTTGATTTAATGTTGCCGGGTATGGATGGAAAAAGCATAGTTGCGGAAATGTCTAAAGATGAGGAAATAAACAATACTCCGGTTTTAATTCTTTCTGCCTTGGAAGCAGCGGAACAAATGTTTATCGGACAGCCGCAAATAAAAGGTTTCTGCTTTAAACCTTTTAGCCCGAACGGATTACTGGAAAAAGTAAGAAAAGTTTTGGGCAATTAAAAAGTTTTTAAGTTATGGCAAAACGCTCCGCTTATAACGGAGCGTTTTTTATTTTCTTTAAAGGAATAAGGGAAATTACCGCGAAAAATTACTTAGAAAGTTGCCATTCTATATACTTAACGGCAAAATATTTAAGGAAAGTTTCCCTAAAAGCCTTAATATCAACTTCTTTTTTTATTAAGTCTTTGACATTGGCGGCATTTAAACTTTTACTGACTTTATTATTAAGATTAACACCGATACCGACAATAAGCCATTCAAGTTTATCACTCGAAACGGCGCTTTCAATAAGAACTCCGCAGATTTTTTTATCACCTTGTTTTGTTTTAACTAAAACATCATTGGGCAGTTTTATTTCTGTTTTTAAATTAAACATTTCCTCAAGCGCAAGTGCGGCTGCCTGACCGGTTTTTATACTTAAATCTGCAATAGAAGAAGTTCTTTTGGCGGGTTTTAAAAGTAAACTTAAATAAAGGCCGCCATTTTCACTTTGCCAAGTATGTTCAAAGCGGCCGCGCCCTGCCGTTTGCCTTTGGGCGCATAAAGCGATATTGCCTGATAAATTGTCTTTTTTGGCAAGTTCTTTTGCTAAATCTTGGGTTGAAGAAACTTCTTCAAGTTCTATAATTTGGGTAAGTTCAAAATTAAAATTCATTTTCTTTTTCCTTTTTTAGTTTTATTTTTTACCATCATATCTTTAAGTTCAAAAAGTTTATCTCTTAAAGTTGCGGCAAGTTCAAAGTTAAGATTATCGGCCGCTTCTCTCATTTGATTTTCTAAATCTTTTACAAAAGCAGGCAGATTTTTGGCACTGGGCAAGGCTTCTTCAACACTATGAATAGCATTTAAAGCACTGCCTTTTGAAATCTCTTCAAACTCGGCCATTTTAATTTGTGTTTTTTGAATTGTACGCGGGGTTATATTATGTTCTTTATTATAAGCCTGCTGCAAAGTGCGCCTGCGGTCCATTTCCAAAAGAGCCTGCTTCATTGAAGGGGTTGTGCGCTGGGCATATAAAATAACTTCCCCCTCTACATTTCTTGCGGCACGCCCTGCAATTTGAATAAGAGTTGTTTGATTTCTTAAAAAACCTTCATTATCGGCTTCCAAAATAGCGACAAGGCCAACTTGCGGAATATCAAGCCCTTCCCTAAGCAAGTTAATACCTACAAGAACATCAAATTCCCCTGCGGAAAACTGCCTTAAAATTTCTATTCTGTCTAAAGCCTCTATACTGCTGTGCAAATAGCGCGCTTTAATGCCTTTTTCTAGCAAGAAACTTGATAAATCTTCGGCTGTTTTTTTGGTTAGGGCAAGCACTAAACTGCGCTGTTTGGCTGCCGTTTTTGCTTTTATACGCTCTAGTAAATCTTCTATTTGGCCTTGGGCTTTTAAAACTTTTACAGGAGGATCAACAAGCCCTGTCGGGCGGATAATTTGCTCAACAATATTATTTTTGCTTACGCTTAATTCATAAGGGCCCGGAGTTGCCGAAACAAAAACTACATTTGGCACAAGGCTTTCCCATTCTTCAAATTTTAAAGGGCGGTTATCAAGCGCACTTGGCAGACGAAAACCAAAATCAACCAGCATTTGTTTACGCGCTCTATCGCCGTTAAACATACCCCTGATTTGAGGAATCGCGACATGTGATTCATCAACAAAAACAATAAAATCTTTATAATTTCTAAAATAATCAAGCAGACAATTAGGACGGCTGCCGGGTGCTCTTAACTCAAGTTGGCGCGAATAGTTTTCTATACCGCTGCAAAAGCCGGTTTGCTCTAAAAGTTCAAGATCATAATTTGTGCGCTGTTTTATTCTTTGCGCTTCCACAAGTTTGTTTTGGGATAAGAAAAATTTTTCCCTTTCAAGTGCTTCTTGGCGGATACTATCAAGCGCGGTTTGAAGTTTATCATCTTCTGAAACAAACTGCTTGGCAGGAGATAGCCAAACATCTTTTAACTCGTTTACCACTTGGCCGGTAATTGGGTGGATTTCGCTCAAAGATTTTATTTTATTATTTTCAATTTCCACTCTTAAAGCAGTTTGGCTGTAAGGCGGAAAAATATCCACGCAAGCACCGCGCAGACGGAAAGTGCCGGGAATAAACTCCATTTCACTTCTTTCGTATAAAATTTTAATTAAGTGTTTTGTAAAAGCAGTGCGGTTTAGTGCTGCACCTTTCTGAAGAAAAATTCTTAATTTTTCAAAACTTTCCGGTGAACCGATATTATAAATTGACGAAACAGAAGCAACAACAATAGTATCTTTTCTTGTAAGTAAAGAGTGCGTTGCTTTAAGACGGAGTTTTTCTATGTTGTCATTTATTGAAGCATCTTTTTCTATATAAGAATCGGTCTGGGGAATATATGCTTCCGGCTGATAATAATCATAATAGGAAATAAAATATTCTACCGCATTTTCCGGAAAAAATTGTTTGAATTCGCCGTAAAGTTGAGCGGCCAAAACTTTGTTTGGCGACATTATCAAAACAGGCCTGTCTAATTTTTCTATGACGCCGGCCATTGTAAAAGTTTTGCCCGAGCCCGTAACACCAAGTAAAGTTTGTTGTTTAACGCCGTTTAAAATATTTTGAGATAATTTCTCTATTGCTTTTGGCTGGTCTGCCGCCGCTTTAAAGGGCGAAACAAGTTTAAATATTCCCATATATAAATTATATAAAAAGGAAAATAAAAAGGCCTCTTTTTTAATAAAAGAGGCCTTTTAAATGGAGCGGGCGAAGAGAATCGAACTCTCGTCTCAACCTTGGCAAGGTCGCGTTCTACCATTGAACCACGCCCGCGAAATCTGTATAAGTTTATTATAACAAATTTTAAAAACTTTAGCAAAGTTTCCTTAATCTGTTTAATTAAGCGCAATTTTTGCGGCTTCTTTTGTAGGACTGAAATTAAGGAGTAAATAGCGCAAGTTTTCATTGTTTGCCAAAACTTGTAAATCTTCGTTCATGGAAATTAACTCCTTAACCGCTAAAGGATTTTGCAGGAAAAACTGCGCCGTAGGCGAGGCAAGGACATTGGCCATAAAAGCACTACCGGCAAGAACATTTAAAGTTTGAGGGCTGTTTAAAGCCTCTGCCGTTGCTTTATGATTTACGAAATCAGTAATTCCTTTATCATGATTTGTTATCATGTCAATTAAAATTTGGGGATCGGTGGCTATACTTTTAGAAGTTTCCCTGTCAAAAAAACCTTGAATAATTGTCGGATCATTAAAGACAACTTGTAAAACTTGGGGCGTTTTGATATTAACACCAACGGTGTTTAATAAACTATACGGAGTAAAGCCAACTTGATAAAATTGTTCATTAGTTAAACTGGCGACATTATTCATTGTTACGCGGATAATTGCACTGCCATATTTAGTGGAACGGCCACCGGTTTTATATCCCCCCTGAACCCCTGCACCTGTTTCAATGACAGCAGGTTCTCTAAGATTAGCGGGAATAATTTCCTGGTCGGAAATAAAACCTTGTTTTTGTTCTTCTGTAATAGCATTAGATAAGTCGCTTCTGTTTTTAATAAACAGGCTGACCGGATAGGCTAAAATCAAAGCCAAAAAAATTAAAATTAAAATATTTATAAAATTATTTGATTGTTCTTTACTCATATACATTATTTTAGCATAAAATGATATTATATCTTTAGAAATATTTTATTTTTGGGGGAGTTATGAAAAGAAATATTTATTATTATGATACCGATTGCGGCGGTGTTGTTTACCATGCAAACTATTTGAGATTTTTTGAAGAAGCCCGAACTTATGAACTTGAAAAAATGGGCCTTAGCGTAAAGCAACTTATGAAAGATAATTGCTATTTTGTTGTTAATCATCAAGAGATTTTTTACCGCGCGCCTGCAATGTATGGGGACGTGATTGACGTGCAGGCCTACCCTATTGAAATGAGCCCCGTTAGACTTGTTTATGAATATCAAATTTTTAATCAAGACGGCAAATTGCTAACGGAAGGAACAACCTCGCTTGCTTGTGTTAGTAAAGAAGGCCGCCTTGGCAGATGGCCACAATATTTTAGAGATGTTGTTAAACTTGAACCAAGCAGAATAAAAAGACCATTAAGAAAATAAGTTTATAAGATATAAAAAAACGCACTCGGTAAAAAGAGTGCGTTTTTGTTTTAAAACATTTTTTATTTATTTCTTTTCTAAGAGATTAATAAGGTCTAATAGTTTTAAAAAATCTTCTGCTTTTTGTCTTTGCTTAAGAATACATTTTTTTACTGGTAAAAAAAATAAAGAAATATCAAAAACTCGGAAGAGCTTGGTAATTAATATATGTTTAGGAGTAATTAAAATCAAAAGATCTTTAGAAACATTTTTACCATATAAACACAATTGCTCTAAAAATTTTGTCGATATCTCCTTATCTATATCCTGTAAATCATCTGTATAGATTCTAAATAAATTGTGAGTATTAACCTGCGCTTCTTTAAGAGTTTTCTGCTTTATAAAATTTCCCAGCCCCAAAGAAAAAATTTGTCTAGGTCTAATTAAGATAGTTTTGTTAAAATTAAAAATTGGATCTGTTTTCATTAACAAATATCTTGTATACAAACGGCTAAGCTCAACAATATCTACCTGATATAAGCAAAAGTTTCTATTACAAAAATGTCCTTTTAATAAGAACTCTGTTGTCATTGAAGGATTAATACTGTATACATTAAACTTTTCTAAATCTTCAACAACATGTTCAGGAGCTTCATTTCTTTCCTTGAAATCTTTTATAGCAACTCTTAAAATATCATTATTAGTTTTTTCTTGAGGCCAATTATGAAAATTTGCTAATTCCCGAACTATTGCTTTATTAAATAATTCAAAAAGGTAAAAAACCACCCCAACAAGAAGAATTAAAAATACCACTAAAAAGAAAGGCCAAAAAGATTTTTCGGAAAGATTGTTAATTATAAAAAAAATCAATATACAACAAATAATAGTTGTAAAAAATAGGAAAAATTTTATTATTCTTAATTTTTTTACGAGTTTTTTATAAAAAATTGGGGGTATTGAATTGTTTTCCATAAAATTTATCTTCTTTATTTCTTGCGTTTGTTATTTTTAACCTTTAACAATAAAATGGCTTTTTTAAGTTCTATTTCGGCAAGTTCCATATCAATATCCGCACCCTTTGCTGATAAAGAGGCTTTGGCTTGTTCTATTTTTTGTTTGGCGGCTTCTTCGTCAACTTCGCGGGCAAGAGCGATATCTTCGGCAAAGACGGAAACTTCATCTTTTGCAATTTCGGCCAGGCCGCCCATTAAAGCAAAAACTTCTTCCTTGCCGTCAATAGTATAGCGAAGTTCGCCAAAACTTAAAGTTGTAACATAAGGGGCATGGCCAGGCAAAATACCCATTTCCCCCTCAAATGCGGGCAAGACAACAAAATCAACCTCTTTATCTAAAACAGGTTTTTGCGGTGTTGTAATTTGTAAACGGAGTTTTTTATTTTGTTTCATCTTTTTGTTGCATCTTTTCGTAATTCTTTAAGACATCTTCTATGCCGCCGCAATTGAAAAAGGCTTGCTCGGGAATATGGTCATATTCGCCGGCAATAATGCCTTTGAAACTTTTAATTGTATCTTCAATTTTGACATATTTGCCCGGAACACCGGTGAACTTTTCCGCCACGAAAAACGGCTGGGATAAAAACTTTTGTATGCGTCTTGCGCGGGCAACGGTTGTTTTATCCTCATCGCTGAGTTCATCCATACCCAAAATTGCGATAATATCCTGTAAATCTTTATATTTCTGCAAAATTTTGCGGACATCTTGGGCAACTTTATAATGTTCTTCGCCTAAAACTCTTGCATCCAAAATGCGCGAAGTTGAATCAAGAGGATCAACAGCAGGATAAATACCAAGACTTGCTAACTGACGGGATAAAACGGTTGTTGCATCTAAGTGGGTAAATGTGGAAGCAACACCGGGGTCAGTTAAGTCATCAGCCGGGACATAAACCGCCTGAATAGAAGTAATAGAACCTTTTTTGGTAGAGGTAATTCTTTCCTGCAAGGCGCCGATTTCGGTATTTAAAGTAGGTTGATAACCGACGGCAGAAGGCATACGCCCTAAAAGTGCGGAAACTTCCGAGTTAGCAAGAACATAGCGGAAAATATTATCCAAGAATAAAAGAACATCTTGGCCTTTTTTATCTCTAAAATATTCCGCTTGGGTTAAAGCGGTTAAAGCAACTTTTGCTCTTGCGCCGGGCGGTTCATTCATTTGGCCGTAAACAAGAACGGTTTTATCAAGAACGCTTGAGCCGTCGGCAAGTTTGCTTTCCTGCATTTCAAGCCAAAGGTCATTACCTTCGCGGCTGCGTTCGCCGACGCCGCCAAAAACGGAACTGCCATGATGTTGTCTGGCGACATTGTTAATAAGTTCCATAATAATAACGGTTTTACCGACACCGGCCCCGCCGAAAAGGCCGACTTTTCCTCCTTTCATATAAGGAGCAATTAAATCTATAACTTTTATGCCTGTTTCAAAAATTTCAGGCGTAGTTTTTTGGTCCGCTAAAGAAGGCGGTGCAGTATGGATTGAGGCATATTCTTTTGTTTTAATAGGACCTCTGTGGTCTTTTGGCTGGCCAAGGACATCAAGCAAACGGCCGAGGCAGGCTTCACCGACAGGCACTTTTAAAGGACTGCCGGTATCAATAACCTTAGCACCGCGAGCAAGGCCGTCTGTCGGGCCTAAAGCAACGGCGCGAACAATATTATCGCCAAGTTGCTGGGCCACTTCGGCTACTAAAATATCCTTTTCGTTTAATTTAATTTCAAGAGCATTGTTTATAAGCGGTAACTCTTTTTCAAATTGGACATCTACCGCCGGACCTATTATTTGCACTACTTTGCCAGTATTCATAAAAATAACCTCAATTTAAAGCATTTGCGCCGCTGACAATTTCCGTAAGTTCATTTGTAATTGATGCCTGGCGCACTTTATTTAATTTAACACTTAAACTATCAACAATTTCACCTGCGTTTTTACTTGCACTTTCCATAGCGTTCATACGGGCGGCAAGTTCGGCTGCCTGACTTTCCAACAGAACGCTATATAAAGTTGCCCCTAAATAACGAGGAATTAAAACTAAAAAAACTTCCAACATACTGGGTTCAAAAGTTATATTTGATATATCTTTATCCCCCTCAATTTCATCAAAATCAAAAGGCAGAAAATCTTTGCTTACTAACTTTTGGCTTGCCATTGATTTAAAGTCATTGTAAATAATATGCACGGAAGAAATATCTTTTTCAACACCCATTTGCAAAATTTTATCTTTAATCATAGAGGCATGGGCATAAGAGGCTTTGGGGAAAATACCTATAAGTTCGCCGACAATATGTAAGCGCGGTATTTTAAGACGCCTTAAGAAATCGCGCCCTTTTTTGCCTACGATAAAAACATATTTCTCTTTTTCGTCGTTTTGCTTTATCCACTTTAAAGTTTCCCTTAAAGCATTGGCATTAAAAGCACCGCAAAGACCTTTATCGGCCGTGATTAAAATTAGCATAACGCTGTTTTTATCCGTACCGGTATTATCAAAATAACGATAAGCGGAGTTTTTGCGAAGAATACTATCCGGTGCCTGAATATCTTTGCGTAAACTATCAATCATTTCGGCCATTTTATGCGCAAAAGGGCGGCCGTCCAGCATCATCTGCTGGGCTTTACGGATACGGGCAGAAGAAATCATCTTCATCGTCAGCATAATTTGCTGCGTTGATTTCGTCGCTTTGATTTCTTGCCTGATATCGCGTAAAGATTCCATTTATTTATTCCTTGCCTCTAAAACTTTAACATAATCCGCTATGCCCAGTTCCAAAGTCCAATCCGGAGTATAGCCGATTTTTTCTTTACTTAAAGCAATATCCGCTTCGGTTTTTAATTGATAAAAACTATACGGATTATCAATATATTCTGCAGGTAAAGTTGTTTTAAGTTCGGCATTTAAGCATTTAACGATATCATTGAAACTTCTTGCAATACCTGTACCGGCATTAACAACACAACTATCTTTTGCCGTCAAAGCACACATATTGGCTTTAATAATATCTTTGATGTAAACAAAATCTCTTTGCTGTTCACCCATTTTGAAAATTTTGGGATTATGGCCTTTCTTCATTTGATTATAAAGTTGGTATATCATACTGGAAGTTTTGCCTTTAAAATATTCGCCCGGGCCATAAACATTAAAATAGCGAAGACCGACGATTTTCATATCTTGGTTATCGGCAGCAAATTCGCGTGCGACATTATCCATAATGGCCTTGGAAAAGCCGTAAATATTTTCCGGTGTGGGTGTTTGATTAACATTCATCGGGCAAGCGCCATTGCCGTAAGTTGCCGCGGAAGAAGCATAGACAACTCTTTTAATTTCATTATCTGCGGCATAGTTTAAAATATTTCTGAAAGCCTCAACATTAACCTGCATCATAAGTTTTTGGTCGTGGACATCCGTATCGGTAATGGCGGCTTCGTGGAAAATAGCATCATAATAATCGGCCGGAGGTAAAGTTTCGGCAAGGTTTGCCGTAATAATATCCCCTTTAAAGCCAAGTAAGTTTTTAAAATGCCCTGAAGAAAAATCATCAACAATGGTAACAGCATGGCCTTGCCTGACAAGTTCCCATGCGATATTGCTGCCGACAAAACCGGCACCGCCTGTAACTAAATATTTTTTTTGTGTTGTCATAAATTTCTCCTTTTTTATTTTCCTTTAAACATTGGTTTAAATTCTTCTAATACTGCTTTTATTTCTTTTTCTAAATCTTCATCCAAAGTTTTTGCTTCTGCAATTTTTTTGAGCAAGTTAGCATATTTTGAGCGGACAAAACTGAGCAAATCATTTTGATAATCAAGCACTTTGCTGACGGCTATTTCATCTAAATAACCTTTTGTGCCGGCAAATAAAACTAAAGTTTGCTCTTCGGTAAGCATTGGCTGATACTGAGGTTGTTTTAAGAGTTCTCTTAAGCGTTGTCCGCGTGCAAGTTGAAATTGCGATTCTTTATCAAGTTCACTGCCAAATTGCGCAAAACTTGCAAGTTCCTGATATTGCGCAAGGTCAATACGCAAAGTGCCTGCCACTTTACGCATAGCCTTTTTCTGAGCACTTCCGCCTACGCGGGAAACTGATAAACCGACATCAATTGCCGGTTTAAACCCCGAGCGGAAAATATTTGCATCAAGATAAATTTGCCCATCTGTAATTGAAATAACATTTGTCGGAATATAGGCTGAAATATCATTGGCCTGTGTTTCAATTATCGGTAAAGCGGTTAGAGAGCCGCCGCCGTTTTCTTTATTTAAACGGCAAGCGCGTTCAAGCAAGCGGGAATGCAAATAAAAAACATCGCCGGGGTAGGCTTCTCTGCCGGGCGGACGCCTTAAAAGTAAGGACATCTGGCGGTAAGCCTGAGCATGTTTTGATAAATCGTCATAAACTACTAAAACATCACGGCCTTGCCACATAAAATATTCACCCATAGCACAAGCGGCATAAGGCGCAACATATAAAAGCGAAGCCGGATCAGAAGCGGTCGCGCTAACAACAATTGTATAATCCATAGCACCGAAATCTTTTAAAGTCTGCACGACATTTGCAATAGTGCTTTGTTTTTGACCGACGGCGCAATAAATACAAATAACTTCTTTGCCTTGTTGTTTTTGGTTGATAATAGTATCAAGAGCAATAGCAGTTTTGCCGGTTTGTCTATCGCCGATAATAAGTTCTCTTTGGCCTTTACCTATCGGAACCATGGCGTCAATTGCTTTTAAACCTGTTTGCAAAGGTTCGTTAACGGGCTGCCTTTCCACAACGCCGGGGGCAATAATTTCAAGAGGTCTTGTTTGTTTTGTTTTTATTTCGCCTTTGCCGTCAAGAGCCTGTCCTAAAGGATTGACCACGCGGCCAAGAAGTTCATCTCCTACGGGAACACTCATAACTTGGCCGGTTCTTCTAACCTTTTGACCCTCTTTAACCTGAGTATCCGAACCCATTAAAACGCAGCCGATATTATCATATTCCAAGTTTAAAACCAAACCTTTAATACCGCTTTCAAATTCCAAAAGTTCGCCGGAAACGGCTTTGTTTAAGCCGTAAATACGGGCAATACCATCACCGACACTGATAACCTGGCCTTCTTCGTGAATATCCGTTACGGCGTTCCAGTTTTCTATTTTTTCTTTAATTATTGCTGTTATTTCTTCAGGCTTTATTGCCATTTTCTACCTCTTTAATGTCTGCTTTAAATTTTCTAATTGCCCCAAAACACTTCCGTCTATACATAAATCTTCTTGTTTAACAATCATGCCGCCAAGAATATTTTTATCTTCTTTAAAAGAAAGGGCTATCTCTTCCTTAAAAAAATCTTTCAATACTTTTTGCACTTGTTTTTGTTCTTTATCGTTAAGAGCAAATGCCGTTGTTACTTGGGCGCGTTTAATGTTCTGCCTTTTATCTAAAAGAGACATAAGTTCCTGTTCAATATAAGGCGCTAAATAAAAGCGTTTTTGTTCAACAAGTAAACTTATAAAACTAGCACCGATATCCCGCCCTAAAACTTTATCTAACAAAGGCTTTTTTTGATTAAAAGCAATAGCAGGATTTCCTATAATATCTTTTATTTGCTCAAGACACTTTAATGCTTTTTGATATGACAAAAAATTCGCTTTTGCTTCCTGTGTGTTTTTGGCACAAGAATCAAAGGCTGTAGCATATTTTTGCGCAATATAAAAAGTATCTTTCATCTTACTTATTTGCTTTTGCTTCTATTTCTTTTAAAATCGCTTCCACTTGTTTGCGGGAAGTTTTATCATCCGTTTGCTGCTCTAAAAATTTTTGAACGGCTAATAAAGTTGTATCGGCCATTTGATTTTTTAAAGTGGCAACGGCTTGTTTTGTTTGGGCGTCAATTTCCGCTTTGGCTTGGTTAATAATATTATTTGCCTGCTCGGCCGCTGCGGAAATTATTTTTTGTTTTTCCGCCTCGGCTACGGATTGGGCCTCTTTTAACTTTTGGATACTTTGATTTGAAAGATCCTCAAGTTTTGCTTCCATTTCCTGCTGAATTTTTTGGGCTTCGGCGCGCGCCTCTTGTGCAGAGGAAATATCGTTTTTTATTTTTTCCTCGCGCTCATCAAGGGCTTTCATTACGGGCTTCCAAGCGAACTTCGCAAGTAAGATAACTAAAATAAGAAAGTTTACTATGGTCCAAAAAACTAAGCCGAAATTCGGTTCTAAAAGTTTTTCCATATTATTTATTTATCATCATAAAGCAAATAACCAAAGCAAACATAGCCGCACCTTCTACCAAAGCTGCAGCCAAAATCATTGTTAATCTTGCATCTTTTGATACTGCCGGCTGGCGACCGGTTGCTTCCAAAGAGGCATGCCCGATTTTACCAATGCCAAGACCTGCACCGATAACGGCAAGACCTGCGCCAATACCTGCGGCAATAAACTTTAATGCTTCTAGTTCCATATAACTTCCTCCTAATGTGAATGGCTTTGTAGGCCGACAAATACTGCTGTAAGTAAAGTAAAGACATAAGCCTGAATTGCGGCTACAAGCAACTCTAATATACTAACAAAAAGTGTCATCCCCAAAACTGGTACGCTGGAAAGATATCCTTTTAAAGCATCTCCCGCACCTATTAAAAAAATACAAGAAAAAAGTCCTAATAAAATAATATGGCCTGCCGTCATATTCGCAAAAAGACGGATAGCCAAAACAAATGTTTTAATAAACAAACTAAAAACTTCCAAAACAAACATCATCGGCACAAGCCACCAAGGAACACCGCTGGGCACAAAAGTTTTAATAAAACCGCAGATGCCGTTTTCTTTTATACTGAAACCGACAATACATAAAAAACTTGCAAGAGCCATCCCTGCAGTAACGGAAATATTGCTTGTTATTGTTCTTGCTTCAGGCATCATACCAAGATAATTTGCAAAAAGTAAAAAGATTAGCATTGTACAAAAAAACGGGACAAGTTTTTTGCCGTCGGGCCCGATATTAGGCAAGACTATGCCTTCTTGCACGAAAACGACAAAACCTTCCAGCAAAGTTTTTAAACGGCCGCTTTTAAATCTTGTTATCAGCGGAAGAAAAATTAGCAAAAATAAAGAAATACCAAGCATAAATAAAGTATGCTGGGTTAAACTTATATCTAAACCAAAAAAATTTAAGTTTACGATATGATCTAAAATATGATGTTCTAAAAGTTCCTGTATCATTTTTATTTGCTAATGTTATTTTTTTCATTGGTGGCTGCTTTTGCGTGTTTAACCAAAACATATAAAGCAAATGCAAAAGACAAAGCGCTCACAAGTAAAATCAACCAAGGAAAAGTGTTCAGTTTTTTATCAAGCCACCAGCCGCCAAAAGCGCCTAAACACATTATTAAGGCAAATTCTATACCTAAAATAGTGCTTAAAATAAAATCTTTTTTTGATATAAAACTTCTCTTATCCATCCTAAAACTATTTTAGTATTTTTTTAAAGATTTTTAAATGCTCTTTCAGTTCGCGCGTAATAAGATATTTATCTTTAACCAAATCATGTCCGTTTTTGCCAAGCCTTAAAGATAAAGATTTATCGCTGAGTAAACGCAAAATTGCATCGGCACAACTTTCAATACCGGAACATAAAAGACCTGTTTTTCTATCGGTAATTTGCAAAGGTATTCCCCCCACATTACTGGCGACAACGGGTTTAGATTTCCAAAGGGCTTCGGTTATGGCAAGGCCGAAACTTTCAGCAAGAGATTTTTGAACTACGATTGTTGCCCCCGTTTGCAAAGCGGAAATTTGGGCGTCTTCCCTGTTAAGAGATAAAACTTTTATTTCTGTGCGGTTTTGTGCTTTTTCTAAAGTTTCTTGGTAAAGAGAAAAGGCTTCAGTATCATCGGGTGCAAGAGCACCCGCTATAACTAGTTGCACGGCTGGATTTTGTTTTTGTACAAGATTAAAAACATCAATTAAACCGCAAGGGTCTTTTAATTTATCAAAACGGGAAACTTGTAAAATAACCGGTTTCTGGGAAGATATTTTATGTTTAGCAAAAACTTGTTTTATTTCTTCTGGAGAGGCTATTTTATTTTTAACGGATAAAGGATCAATAGACGGCAAAACATAAAAAATTTTATTATCCATTTTTTCTAAAGGGCGGTGAAAATTCGGCAAAGAAAAAATCGCCGCCTGACATTTTTGGATATATGGTTTTATAAATTGCCAAGTATTTAAAGATGCACGCGAAATATCAAAATGACAACGATATATTTTGGGAATATGCGTAAAATAACTTGCCGCAATTAAAGCAGGATGATCGTGTAAATATAAAATATCGCAATCGGTATCAAATTTTATTTGAGATGCCAAAACTTTAAATTCGGCAAGTTCGCCGTCGGACAAATCTTGAACGCCGGCAAGAGAATCGGAAACTTTTTTTGAAAGTTCAAAAAATTTTTGGGAGGCTTCTATCGTTTGCCAAGAAGGTTTAAGACCGAGATCACAAAAATAATCGTGCAAAGTTCTTGCGCTTTCACTGACGCCGCTGCCGTAAGAAGCAGCGCTGACCATAGTCAATTTTAAATTTTTAAAAGCGGAAAAATCTTCTTTTAAAGAAGATATTCCTATGCCGAAATTTTCTTGTATCTCTTCTAATTTGCCCATACTATATTATAGTTTTTTGCAGGCTTCTTTAGAAGATATTTAGTGGTTAAAATCTTTTATAGTTAATTCTTGTATCTGAAAAAGAACATTCATTTTATCGCTAGACAATTGATTTAAATCAATTCTGTGGCCGTCGCTATAAATAATTCTGCTGTCACAGAAAGAGTTGAAAGTTTTGCTCTGGTCCATACCGATATAAAGAAGCGCAACTAAGCCGTCGGCATCATCACAGGTTAAAGAACTATATCCTAGCGCCATTATTGTTTTTTCATTTTCGGAACCATACTCTTTTGCTTGTCTTTCTTTGTCATAAGATACATCTGCAAATCCCAGTAAATGACCAAATTCATGAGAGAGAACATATCTTTCAAAAAGGGCATCTTTTTTACTGACCCAAATTATTTTTCTATCGGATAAGGCTTTATAAAAACCTGCTGTTCCGGGGTCAAGTTCTTCTTCTTGAGAAAGAAGATGCAAAGTTTCCCTAGACGAAAAAACTATTCTTACATCTTCAATTTCTTCGCCGGGAACAAAGTTTTTATCTTGTGTTTTGAAATTGGGGAAAGTATATTCTTGAGGAGGAGGACCGCATTTAATTTCTTTCATCTTTACAGGGTTTTTAAGAATGTCTATAATCTCTGCAAAAGTTCCTTCAAAATTAGGATATTTTTTTGCTCTTTTTAATACATTTTTAAACCAGCGTTCCATAGCAAATTCTATATCCACGGGGGTATTATAAATATCTTTTATCGTCATACCTGCACCGGATAAAACAGCAACACTGGTAGGAGAAGTTTCTGTCGGAGAATAAGAAAGTTCTTCATCAATACAATAAGTTATAGGTTCTTTGTTGATAATTTTTAAAAGTAGTTTCTTTTCAGAATTGCCATCAATAAATTCTCTTCTGGGATACCAATCTTCGCAAAAACCTTTTGCCGAAATCGCGATAAAAATAAAAACAAATAAAATTTTTATAAAAGTTTTTAATTTATTCATAATTAAATTTTAACTTTTAAATAAAAATACAACAAGGGTCTTTAGTCCTATTTTTGAAATAGGACCTTTTTTCATTTAAAAAACAGATATTTTTTAAAATTTTGTTTTTATTTTTATTTTTGATGAAATTTAAGCAAAAATTTTTATAAAAAATGCTAAAAACAGGCAATTTTAAGCAAAAATAGCGTTTTTTGGGGTTTTTAAGCAAAAATAAAGGGATTTTGCTTTTCTTTTTAAAAAACAAAAACTAGGGGTATTTTTGCTTGTTTTTTATATTCTCAGACGAGAAAAATCTTTAAAAAAGCAAAATTTCCCCCCTCTTTTTTTATAAAAATAAATGAAAAATAAAAAAACCGCCCTTTGTTTACAAAAAGCGGTTTTCATTAAAATCAAAAAGTCAAAAAACTATAAAAGTTTACTTTTTAATTTTTCTGCAATATTATCAAGTTCTTCTAAACTATTATAATGGATAACTAAAGTACCTTTTTGGCCGTTTTTGCCGGAAGTCCTTAATTCTACTTTAGTGCCTAAAACTTCTTGCAAATTTTGTTCAAAAGCAAGAATATCCGTATCTTTTTTATTTTGTTTTGAAGTCTTTTCCTCTAAAGCATTTTGGGCGGCTTTTTCCGCCTGACGAACTGATATTTTAGAAGCAACAATTTTATTAAAAAGGGCATCTCTCTTTGTGCCGCTAGGCAACATTAAAAGAGCGCGGCCGTGCCCTTCGCTTATTGTGCCATTTCTAAGAGCATCTTGTATGGCAGGTTCAAGATTTAAAAGCCTTAAAGAGTTTGATACTGCTGCTTTTGATTTGCCGCAATATTGCCCGAGTTCCGTCTGTGATACCATAAACTTTTGAATTAAACTTTTATAACCCAAAGCAGTTTCTATCGGGTTAAGATCTTCTCTTTGAATATTTTCAATAAGTGCTAAAGCGCACATTTGTTTGTCATCAAGTTTGGTATGGACAACACAATCAATTTCTTTAAAATCAGCAATTTTTGCTGCTCTAAAGCGCCTTTCCCCTACTACAATCTCATATTTATCAAGACCGCCATCATAAACAACTACTACCGGCTGGGTAAGCCCGTGTTGTTTTAAAGATTGGGCAAGTTCTTGAAGACTTTCTTCATTAAAAGTTTTACGCGGTTGGAAGCGGTTTGGAATTATTTTATCTAAAGGTATTTTTTGCATTCTTGTATTGGAACCGGTTTCCTGTGTATTTTCTGTATTACCGCCATTTAATAGGGCATCCAACCCTTTGCCTAAAGCCTGTCTCATAAAAAATTAACCTCCGAAATCATATCCTATATTTTGAGATGAAGCCAAATTATATTCTTTTAAGTCTTCTTCTTTAAAGCCTCTGCGTATCAAAAACTCTTTTGCGAGTTCTATATAGGCTTTAGTCCCCCTGCAAGAAGGGTCATATTCAATAATGCTTTGGCCGAAACTCGGAGCCTCGGCAAGACGAACATTTCTGGGAATAGCGGTTTTATAAACCTTATCTCCATAAAATTTTGAAACCTCATCTTTAACCTGATTTGCCAAGTTCATTCTTGCATCATACATAGTCAAAATACCGCCGTCAACTTTTAAGTTAGGGCTTAAAAATTGTTTAACTTTTCCGGTAGTATTTATAAAATGGGCAAGCCCTTCCATAGCATAATATTCACATTGGATAGGGGTAATAACACTATCTGCTGCGACTAAAGCATTGATTGTTAAAAGACTAAGAGAGGGGGGGCAATCTATAATAATAAAGTTATACATATTCTTTATAGTACTGAGAGCCTCTTTTAAAACTTTCTCCCTACCCTGTATATTAACAAACTCTACTTCAGCGCCGGCCAAATCTTTACTTGCAGGCAAGACATCTAAAAGTTCATTACTGGTTTGGCGAACAACTTCTCTGAAAGGAGCAGTCTTTGTAAGTAAATTATAAATAGACCTTTCCCCTTCTTTTACCACAACGCCTACGCCGGAACTGGCATTGCTTTGCGGGTCTAAATCGATAAGTAAAACTTCTTGCCCTAAGCAGGCAAGAGCATACGAAAGATTGACAGAAGTGGTCGTTTTTCCCACTCCGCCTTTTTGATTTGCTACACAAACTATTTCAGCCATATTCTCTCCTTAAAGATATTAAAACAAAAAGAAAAAATTTTGTCAAGTCCTTTTTTAAAAACAAATAAAGGGGGGGAGTTTTCATGTGAAAACTCCCCCTTAATAATTTTGAAACAGAACTATAAAGTTTTCATGTGAAAACTTTATAGGTTATTTAATAAAGCGGATTCTGCTTAAAGGCCAATGCAATAACCAAGCCTTGCCTTTTATATTTTCTTTAGGGACAGGGCCCCAAAAACGAGAATCGCAAGAAAAGTCCCTATTGTCACCTAAAACAAGATATTGTCCTTGAGGAACTACGACAGGTCCGAAATAATCTCTTAAATATAAACCTAGGGCATGCTCTAAGGTTCTATTTTCCCAAAGACCTTGATATTCCTCTTGAGTTATATCCAATTGATATTCTTCTCTCTCATGATTATCATAAACTTCATAATCTTGCATAGGGAATAATTCGTCATTTATATATACTTGTTTATTGCGGACTTCAACTTTATCACCGGGAAGGCCTATTACCCTTTTTACAAAATCTCTGCCGTATTGGGGTTCTCCGCAATTTACCTGCTTTTTATCTTTAGCGGGGAATTTAAATATAACAATATCACCTCTTTTAATAGGAGTAAACTCTACAAGTTTTTCCTTCATAAAAGGAAGCCTAAAGCCATAGGTTATTTTATTAACAAAAAGGTTATCTCCTTCTAAAAGAGTATTACGCATAGAGCCAGAAGGAATCTTAAAGGCTTGGATAAAAAAGAACATAACAACAGAAGCAAAAAAAGCAGCAAAATAAATAGTTTCCGCCCAATCTAATACCACAGAAAAAAGTTTCTTTTTATCTTTTTTTGCCTGTTTGTTTGCCAAAACAATCAGGAATATTACTGCACACAATAACATTAAAGCAGTTTTTAAAGAAAGGCCACCCCTAATGCCATTTGAGGCCATAAAATTAAAAATATAGCCTGCCAAGCCGCCTGCAAGGGCGATAGCAAAGAAAGACCAAATTTTTAAAACATTTGTATTTTCTAATTTCTTCTTTTTATCTAAATATTTTGATAATTTAGCAAAAATAAAAGCAATTATACCTGTTATCAAAAGTGTTTGCTCCATTATATCTCCTATATTTTATTAAAAATAGTCCGTAAAATCGAAACTTTTTACAAAAATTATAAAAAAAAGAAAAGAAATAAAAATCTTTTCTTTTAAAAAATATTAACTAAAAATCTACTGAAAAAATCTTAAATTCGTAAGGCGCAAATTCTAAAGTTAAGCCTTGTTCTTTTAAATCTTTATAAGGAATATCCAAACTATTATCCAAAAACTCATCTTTCAAATGGACATTTTCCTTCTTAGGAAGTTTATCTATGAAAATTTTAAATTTGGAATTTTGCCCGCTATAATTTATTACAACTATTTTGCAGGTGGTATTTTGAGTCCATACCCAAGTTAAAATATTTTGATAAGACAAGTCTTTTCCGTCATAAGATTTGGCCTCTTTTAAAGACCATTGGCCGCCGTGGAAGCAAGGATGATTTATAATACTAAGAAATTTAGTATAAAAATCTACGGACGAAGTATCGGAAGGCAGCCTTTCGGGCAAATATTGTATTGGCAAGCGGTGCTTGTCGCCAAAAATTTGAGAAGAAGTAAGCAATCTTGCTCCGGATAATGTATAGGCTACCGCCGCGGCGGCAAAAGACCTTTGCATGGAACCAAAAGCCGTTATAGGTGCTTCCTCGTCGTGATTTGCAATAAAGCGAAGCGTCTTTTTTTGATAAAGATGTTCTGCCCTCAAATGGTCTGCAATTTGGGTAGGATTAGAAAATAAAAGTCTGTCATATAAAATCTTATCATAGGTAAAATCAAAGCCAAGATCCTGCACTTCTGACTCTAGTCCCCAATAAACTTCCGCTATAAAAGTAAAAGAAGGGAATTTTTCCTTAACTTTTCTAATGGCAGCAGGCCAAAACTCTTCGTTAGGAATTTCAAAATTAAGATAATTGCCCCAAATATCTTTATGGACCTTGTTTAGCATCAACATAACCATATCACATCTTAGGCCGTCGCAGAGGGGGCAAACTTCAAGCAAATAATCAAGCAAAACTTGCCTTGTTTTAGGGTTAAAAAGATTAAGTTGGGCGCTATCCGTCCAGGGAGCAAAATAAGGGTCCTTGCCGTGGGCAAGCCAAACGCCGTTTTTATTTTGGTAAAAAAGTTCTTTATCCGAAGGTTCTGTTTTAGAAGTAATAAACAAATCCGGCTCTTGCCAGGTTAAAGGATGGTCCACAGAAAAATGGTTTCCGACGAAATCTAATATCAAAGCAAGGCCATTTTCATTTAATTTTGCTTTAAAGGCCAACAAATCTTCTTTTGTGCCGAATTTTTCGTTAATTTTATAAGAACAAATAGAATAAGGCGAACCGAAAATATCTTCCTTTTTATAGTCGGGAACTATTTTTTTAAGATAATTATTTATCGGTTCATCGTTACGGGCTATGTGACGGGAAGTTAAACTTTCTTCCCAAATACCCATTAACCATATTGCGTCAAATCCGGAAGATTTTATTTCAAAAAGATAACTTTCGGGTATCTGGGCCAGTGTTATTTTACGGCCAAGATGCCTTTGTATTTTATTTAACCAAATTTGAGCATTAACCTCTAAAATATGAGGATTTGTTCTCATTTTCTAACCCCTAAAAATGTTATAGCACTTTAAGTCTAAAAAAGCAAGTGTTTTTATTAAAAACCTATATTCTTTAAAAAGGGTTCATTTGAAACTTCGCGGCCTAGGAAGTTTTTAACCAATTCTTCTTCCTCATAACTTCCGCCGACGGCTAAAATTTGCTTGCGATATTTTTCGCCGATTTCTTTATTAAAAAGGCCGTGTTTTTCAAATTCACTAAAGAAGTCCTGGGCAATAACTTCCGCCCATAAATAGCCGTAATAACCGGCATCATAACCACCCATAAGATGATCAAAACTCGCCTGAGGATATGCTCCTTTTCTTAAAGGAATACCCCTTATTTTTTTAGAATATTTTGACCAATATTCGGTTGAGTCAATTTTCTTTTTAGCCAAGTGATAACGCATATCAATTTGCGCAAGGAAGTTTTGCCTTAAATAGAAAGATCCTGTTGCATAATGCTTAGCGGCAATCATTTTATTTATTGTTTCGTCGCTTAAAGGTTCACCCGTCTTATAATGCTTAGAAATTTTCTTTAAAACTTCCGGCTGCCAAACCCAGTTTTCAAGCATTTGGGAAGGAACTTCCACAAAATCCATACTTGTTGCTGTGCCGGAAATGGCAGAATATTTTGCTTCAGTTAAAATATTGTGTAAGACATGCCCAAACTCGTGAAAAAGTGTTTCCACCTCGTCGTGTTTAAGTAAAGAGGGGGCATCTTTAGAGGGGGGATTTAAGTTTGCAACAATTGCCGTAAAAGGCTTTTGATATGAGCCGTCTTTTAACTCTTTACCGGCGACAAGATCAAAGCAGGCAGCATGTTTATATTTACCTTCACGCGGATAAAGGTCCATATAAACATACGCAATTGTTTGGCCTTTTTTATTGTCAAGAACTTTATAGGCCACAACATCTTTGTGCCAAGTATCAATATCGGCTTTTTTAAATTTAACATCAAATAAATTACCGAAAATTTCAAGCATATTTTCAATAACATAGTCGGTGGGGAAAAACTCTTTTATTTTTTCTGCATCAATATCATAATGTTCTTTTTTATATTTATTTGACCAATATCCGCTTTGCCAAGTTTCTATTTTTTTTGCTTTTTCACCGGTTTTTTCCGTCTTATATTTTAAAAGTTCTTTTTGTTCTTTTTTGGCAAGAGGTTTTAATTTTTTCTCCAAATCACCTAAAAAATTCATAACATTTTTAGGATTTTTTGCCATACGGGTATCAAGGCGGTTATGGGCATGCGTGGGATAGCCTAAAAGTTTTGCCGCCTGATAGCGCAAAAACAAATTATCTTCAAGTAAAGAAATATTTTGCGTGCCGCCGCGGCGGGAGTATTTTTCTTCAAGTTGTTTTCTGGCATTATCATCGTCGGCATTTAACATAAAAGGAACATAATCGGGATAATTTAAGGTAATAATATATTTGCCGTTTTCATCTTTTTCAAGACGGCTTATATAATCTTGTCCAAGGCCTTTTAATTCTTCTTCCGTGACGGATAAAGTATCTTTATATTCTCTGATATTTTTGGAAAACTCTATTGCGTTTTTGGATTTTTGTTTTTGAATTTCTTTAAACTTTTCCAGGTTTTCATCGTCTAACATTAAACCGCTTTTCCTAAAACCGATCATCGTATCTTTTAACATTTTTGCTTCTATTTTAGGAAGTTGCGGTTTGGTATCTGCATAATCTTTAAACGCCTGATAAATATCTTTACGGGTGGCAACTTCTACCATATAATTACTGATTTTTTCTTCTAAGGTAAGGGCGGCATTTCTTAATTTTTCATCAGTAGAAACATAAGCAAGAAACCCTGCCTGCCCAAGCGCTTTGGAATATCTGTCAAAAGCATCTTCGTAAGCAAGCAAAGTATTTTCAAAAGTTCTTTGTTCTTTTGGCAAAGCAACAATTTTTGCAAGGTCTTTTTCCAAAATTTCTCTTGCGGCTTTTTCGCTAGGTTCAAGGTCTTCCGCTTTATAATTAAAATGCAAAGTTCCGTCGGGATTATACATATTCATAACATTTTCTCCTGCCATTAAAAAACTTGTCAAAAACAAGGGTAAAACAAATTTTAAAAATTTCATATTTTAACTTCCTTATATTTTTGTTATAATATTTTATAAAATAAATTACCCCTTTTAAAAGGGTAGATAATAAAAAAAGAGGAAGAAAAAACATGTACGAAGCATTTGTTCCTAAGGAAATATTCCTTACAAAAGGTGTTGGCAGACATAAAGAAAAATTAGCAAGTTTTGAGGAAGCCCTCAGAGATGCTAAAATCGCAAAGTTTAACTTGGTGCCGGTATCAAGTATTTTTCCGCCGCGCTGCAAAGTTGTGCCTATAAATAAAGGGCTTGAAAAATTACATCCCGGTCAGATTTTGCATTGCGTAATCAGCCGCAATACCAGTAATGAAAACAGGCGTTTAATTTCCGCCTCCGTCGGTCTTGCTATCCCTAAGGATAGAAACACCCACGGATATATTTCCGAACACCATAGTTTTGGCGAAGCAGACCAAAAAGCCGGTGATTATGCCGAAGACTTGGCTGCTATGATGTTATCTACCACCCTTGGTATTGAATTTGATAATAATACCACCTGGAATCAAAAAGAAGAAATTTGGAAAATGAGCGGTAAAATCGTTAAAAGCACAAACATAACCCAATCTGCCATCTGCGTTGACGGCGTTTGGACAACCGTTGTTGCAGCCGCCGTTTTTGTGAGGTAAGATTTTTCTTCTTTTATGATACATCCAAAAGCGAAGTATTTTCTTGAAGTTGAAAACGGGCAGACTCCTTTAGAGTCTTCCCGTTTTGCTGTAATTCCCGTGCCTTATGAAAGAACCGTTTCTTACGGCGGAGGCACAAAAAACGGACCTAAAGCAATCATTGATGCTTCACCGCAAATTGAACTTTGGGACGAAGAAACTAAAACAGAAACCTATAAAGAAGGAATCCATACTTTAAAAGGTATTGATTGCAAAGGTTCAGAAGAAGCCGTTTTTAAAAGAATAGAAAAATATGTCCAAAACTTTATGGACAAATATAAAGCCCTGCCTTTTTACTTGGGGGGGGAACATTCTATTTCGCAAGCCTTAATTAACCCTTATATCAAAAAATACGGCAAAAAATTATCTGTTTTACACTTTGACGCACATGCCGATTTAAGGGAAGAATATTTCGGTGATACACGCTCTCATGCTTGCGCTTTATACCCGGCATCCCGCAAAGTTAAAGTGGTGCAAGTTGGTATCAGAAGCGTCGGCCTTGAAGAAAAAAAATATGTAAACACAGGCAATGTCAAAACTTTCTTTATGCACGATAATTTGGATATTAAAAAACTTATCCCACAAGTGTTAAAGAATTTAACAGATGATGTTTATATGACTATTGATGTTGACGGCTTTGACCCAAGCGTTGTACCCGGAACAGGAACACCGCAACCGGGCGGTTTTACTTGGTATGACGGCCTTAAACTCTTTAAGGAAGTCTGCCATAAGAAAAATATTGTTGCCGTTGATATTGTGGAAACAGCACCCATTAAAGGCCAACATATAACGGAGTTTAATGTTTCAAAACTCGTATATCGCTTAATGGGTTATTTAGCAACAAAGAAAAAATAATTTTCTTTTCAGCAAAAACACAGAGCGCAGATTTTTATAAAAATATCTGCGCTTTTTATATAATAATAAAGTAAATTAAATTTAAGGGGTTATTATGAAAACTGATAATAAAATTATTTTGATATCGGGAATAGTTCTTGGTTCTTTTTTAGTCGTGTATCTTTGTAAAGATTCTTTTATGCCTTACGCTGCAAACACGGGTAATATTAAATTTATGGAGATTCTTACCAATTTAGGAACCAATGTCAATACGCCAGATAAACAGGGGGAAATGCCTTTAATACAGGCTTATAAAAGCGGAAATCTTGAAGCTGTAAAGTTTCTCATAGAAAAAGGTGCTGATGTTAATATTAAGGATGAATTTAATTGCCCGCTCTTTTTAGCAGCAGTTAAAGATAAAAAAACAGAATTAGCAAAAATCCTTCTTAAGGCCGGTGCTGATGTTAACGCAACAGATGTATATAACAATACCCCTTTAAATTTTGCTATCAACAATAATAATACGGAACTTGCTAAATTTCTTATTGAAAAAGGGGCTGATATCAATAAAAAAGATAGATTTGGCACACCTTTAGTTAATGCTCTTACTCACAACGAGTTAGAAATAGCAAAACTTCTTATTGAAAAGGGCGCAGAGGTAAATGAAAAAGATGCCTTTAACAGAAATCCTATATTTTTTGCTATTTCTAACAATAAAACTGAAATTCTTAAAATGCTTATTGAAAGAGGCGCCGAAGTAAATTTACAAGAAAATTTCCCTTATCAAACGCCAGAAGGAGAAAAAATCAGCCATAACACACCTCTAGATTATGCGCTTAAAGGTATAGATAATGAAGAAGTTCTTTGCGTTCTTATTAAGAACGGCGCTACCCCAACAGAGCCTATACCTAACGGAGAAACGCTCTTAACTTTTGCTACTAAGAACAATTATAAAAATCTTATACAAACCCTTATTAAAAAAGGCGCTAATGTTAATGAAAAAAATTCTAATGGCGATCACCCTTTAAAAAAAGCTATTTTTACCCATGACTCTGAAACTGTAAAAATTCTTATTGATGCGGGTGCAGATGTTAATGCTATAGATAAAGATAATGCCGCTATAATAGAGTATGTTATCTTTACTTTGCACGATAATGAAATGCTCCGCCTTCTAGTTGAAAACGGAGCAAAAGTCAATTTAAAAATAACAACTAAATTTACACCTTTAATGGAGGCTGTTTTTACTAAAAATGCCGAAGCAGTAAAATATCTGATAGAAAAAGGTGCAAATGTTAACGTTAAAAATAAAAAAGGTTATACAGCTTTAAAACTTGCAAACAACAATCAAGATAGAGCAATTATAAAACTTCTAAAACAAGCAGGCGCAAAAGAATAGACTTTGCAACACATAAAAAAAGAGCGCAGGTTTATTTTTTAAAACTTGCGCTTTTTTTACTTCTAAAAACAAGAAAAGTTATCTTGCTCCGTGTTCCTTTAAATATTTTACTACTTTCGTGTGTCCCATCTTTTTTGCACCGGAAAGAGGCGTTGTCCCGTCATTTTTTGTTTGGACATTAACATCCGCGCCGTGTTCTACTAAATATTCTACTTTATCTAATTGTCCCATCAAACTGGCTATAAGTAAAGGCGTTCCGCCTACAACATTATCTTTAGCATTAACATCTGCGCCGTTTTCTACCAAAACTTTTACTAATGCAAGATTCCCTTTGCCAACGGCCGTCATTAGCGGTGTTGATCCGTCTTCATCTTTAGCATTAACATTTGCCCCTTGTTTTACCAATTGTGTTACTAACTGCGTATCTCCTTTTTTAACAGCAGCAAAAAAATCTTCATCTTTTGGTTTTGCACACGCTAAACTTAAACACAAAAGTATTGATAACAATAATAATTTCTTCATATAAAATCTCCTTTTGGATATAAAAGATATTTATATTTTAACATTTTTACCGAAAGTTTATATATAAAAATCCCCCGGTTTAACCGAGGGAATTTTTTGAAAACAGAAAAAACTAATTTTCCGGTTTAAATTGGGTTTTATCTACGCCACAAACGGGGCAAACCCAATCGTGTTTTACATCTGCCCATTTTGTGCCGGCCGGGATGCCGTTATCCGGATCGCCGATTGCTTCGTCATAGACATAACCGCAAACTTCGCATACATATTTCATAATTTATTTCTCCTTATTTTCTTTAAATGTTGTTGCGCCGCGCGGTGTTTTGCCGCGTAAAACGCATTGATAATAATCATAAGTTAAGGGTTTACCTTCCTTTATAATTCTGCTTTCCTCGGCAAGACCTATAAACATAGTGTGTGTGCCAAGGTCAATAGTCTGGTTCACTTTTACTTCTAACCAGGATAAAGTATTATCCAAAACTATCGGCAAACCCTGCGCGCTTAACTCATAAGATACTTTAGCAAATTTATCATAGTTTTTGCCGGTTCTAAAACCGAAATTGCCCAAAAATATCATATCTGCCCCTTGGGCAATTGCCTGTATAGAAAAAAGTCCGCAAGACTTAATATAGTCGTGGGTCAAGGATTGCTTATTTAAGGCAATAGCAATTTTAGGCGGCTCGGCTGTAACCTGAAAAACGGAATTTGCTATCATGGCATTAACCTTTTCTCCGTCTTTTGAACCGACGATAAATAAGCCATAAGTCATATCTGATAAAGCGCGCGTATCTATCATAAATTTTTATTTATTTCCTCTGCCATAAAAACGCCTGCATCAAAACATTCTTTTAGTTTTTCTGCTGTCGGCACAAATTTGCTGGTTGTAGGTTCTTTAACGATTTTAACACCCATACTTTCAACAAATTTTTGCAAATTGTTAATAGCCATCGGGCTCCAGCCGTAAGAACCGAAAACCATTCCTAAAAGATTTGTTTTTTTAAGGCCTTTTAAATAAGTTAAAGTATCGCCTAGGGATGGATACATTTCCTGATTTAAGACCGGCGTACCAACGATTAAAGCCGCGCTGTCTAAGATTTCTAAAGCAACCTCGCTTCTGTTAGTAGCGCGCAAAGAAAACTCTTTAACCTCTATCCCTTTGCTTGCAAGCCCGTCAGTAATACTTGCGGCCATTTTGGCTGTGCTGCCCCACATAGTATCATAAATAACAAGGGCTTTTTTGGCGGGTTTTTGCTCGGCAAATTTTGCATATAAATCAACAATAAGTTGCGGATTTTTACGCCAAATTAAGCCGTGGTCCGGACAGATAATTTTAGGACTGATATTTTTTGCCTTAACTTTAGCCAAAAATGCTTTAACTATATTGCTGTAAGGCAAAATAATATTGGCATAATATTTTTTTGCTTCGCGATACCAAATTTCCTGTGGGACTTCATCGTCAAAATGCTTGCTGGAAGCCAAATGCATACCGAAAATATCGTTAGAGAAAAGTAAATTTTCGTTTTTCATTAAGCAAATCATACTTTCGGGCCAGTGCAGCATTTTAGAATCCATAAAAACTAAAGTTTCTTTGCCGATATTTATTTCCGAGCCGTCGGCAACGCCTTCTAAATTTTCAATAGGACCAAAATGTTCTTGCAAGGTTTTAACACCTGTTAAAGATGCGTAAATTTTGCTAGGGCAAAACTCGGCAATAGTTTCCTTTATAACGCCGGTATGGTCCATTTCTGAGTGGTTTGAGATAAGAATATCAATTTTTTTATCGCCGATAACACTTTTAATGCGTGCGGCCATTTGGTCAAAAAAGCCATGCTTAACGCAATCAACCAAGACAATTTTTTCATCCACGATTAAAAAAGCATTATAAGTTGTGCCTTCTTCAGTAGTATATCCGTGGAAATCTCTTATATTCCAATCAACCGCACCGACCCAATAAACTTTTTCTGTTATTTTTAGGGCTTGCATTTTATTTGCTCTCCCATAAGCCGTGGATATTGCAATAGGCTCTTGCTTTAACGATTTCTACCCCTGTTGATAAAAATACCGCTTGCGGCTTATCCCCCGGTTTAAGATATTTGCGGCCGATTTTGCCATCTTGGGAGAAAACTTCAATAAACTCAATATAATGTTTTTCTTCCATAGGATGCTCGGCAGAGCCAACTTTAACCAAATAGCCGTTTGCCGTTTTTTCAATAACGGGAATATGCTTTTCGGTGGAGGCTTCCTGAGTATTTGCCGTCATTACCTGCATAGGTTTAGAACAACAAACCAGTTCCCCGCCGCCAATATGGGCAACTTCAACAATATTGCCGCAAACAGAACATTTATATAAATCATTTATTTTCATATACTTTTCTCCTCTGATAATGCTTTTACTGCCTGTAAAACCGAGTCATAATCCGGCTCTTTAGAAAGGTCTTTGACATATTGTATATATCTTATAATACCTTCCTCGTCTATAATAAAAACCGCTCTTGCCAAAATTTCAAGATGCTCAAGCAAAACGCCATAGGCTTTTGCAAAATCATTGTTTTTATAGGCAGAAAGCGTTATTATATTATCAGCATTCTTTGCCATACACCATTTTGCCTGGGTAAAAGGTAAATCTTTACTTACTACAATTATCTTGATTTTATCGCTTAATAAAGAAGCCTGCATATTAAAATGCTTTGCCTCAAGCGTACAAGTAGGTGTGTCTAAAGACGGCATTGTTGCCAAAATAACGATATGTCCCTTATAATGTTCAAGGGACACATCGTTCATATTTCCGTTTGTCAATACGCAGGCAGGCGCTTTTTGGCCCGTCCTAAGCATATTGCCCAAGAGGGAAAACTCCCTCTCTAACACTTTTATATGTCCTAACATAACTACCCCCTGTTATATTTTGACTTTTTTTACCAGTTTTCAGCCAAAACTTCAAAATAGGCTTTATCGTGTGCGCAAGCAGGGCATTTTTCAGGGGCGCTATCTCCCTCATGAACAAAGCCGCAATTTGTGCAAACCCAGCGTACTTTTTGGTCTTTTTTGAAAACTTTATTATTTAAAATGTTTTCTCTAAAGGCTTTATATCTTTTTGAATGTTGTTTTTCCGCAACGGCTATATTTAACATTACGGCTGCAATTTCGGGAAAGCCTTCTTCATTTGCAACTTGTGCAAATTCGGGATACATAACTTGCCATTCATGGTCTTCCCCTTCGGCAGAAGCCTTAAGGTTTTCTTCTGTCGTGCCGATAACACCGGCCGGGAAAGCAGCCATTATTTCCAATTCGCCGCCTTCTAAGAATTTAAAAAGTCTTTTTGCGTGTTCTTTTTCCTGATTTGCTGTTTCTTCAAAAGCCTTGGATATTTGGACATATCCTTCTTTTTTTGCTTTACTTGCAAAGAAAGTATATCTGTTTCTTGCCTGTGATTCCCCTGCAAAAGCAGTTAAAATATTTTTTTCGGTTTTAGTTCCTTTTAATGATTTCATATTTATTCCTCCATACCTTAATAGTATATAAAAAATTATCTTATATTTGTATAAAAAATTATAAAAATATAGTTTTATTCTTATAAAAACAAAAAATAACCCTATATAATCCTTTTTTAACAACTAATTTTTATTTTGCAGGACATAGTGCTGTCACAATATCTTTTTGAATTATTGATTTTTACCAAAAACTTTTTTATAATTTAAAAACAATAAATTTAAATTTCTTGCTATTTTGGCCAAAAACTTGTAAAATTTAAGGTATAAATAGTTTTTTAGTTTTTAGGCAGGGTTAAGGTGTTTGTGTGGAAAACTTCAATATAAACGAAATTTGGGCAAATCTTTTAATTTTTCTGGAAAATAAACTTAGTAAAGATATTTGTGAAATGTGGATAAAACCCATGAAGCCACTTTCTTTTGAGCAGGGTATTTTTAAAATAGAACTGCCTAATGAAGTTTGGCTTCGTAAAATTAAAGAAAGATACGAAGCACAAATCTTACAAGGTTTAAATCATTTAATAAATGAACCATTAACAATAGAATATATTATTCCCGTTATAGTAAAGCCGGCAACTCCTCAATTTGTCAATACGGAAGTTTTTCAGGAAAAACCAAAAGTAATAAACCCTTTTGTAAATCATTTAAATTCTTATTTTACTTTTGAAGGTTTTATTGAAGGACCTTCCAACCGCTTTGCTTATAAAGCAGCGCAAGCCGTTGTTAAAAAAATGGGAGACAGAACAAATAATCCCTTTACAATTTTCAGTGCACCCGGTCTTGGTAAAACCCACCTTTTACACGCAATAGGAAATCAAATTTTAAAAGATAATCCCTATGCAAAAGTTTTATATATGTCCGGCGAAGGTTTTGTTTCGGAATATATAGAATCTTTACAAAATAAAAAAGCAGATGCTTTTAGAAAAAAATACCGCCATTTAGATTGTCTTTTACTTGATGATATACAATTTGTTGTAGGAAAAGAAAGTTCCGAACAAGAATTTTTCTATACATTTAATAGTTTATTTGATAATAAGAAACAAATAGTCTTAACTTCCGACAGAACCCCCAATCAACTTGGTTTAAGCGAACGTCTTTCTTCAAGACTTTTAAGCGGTATCGTAGCGGAAATTAAAAGACCTGACCTTGAAACCCGTCTTGCTATTTTAAGACAAAAAAGAGATGTAAATAATTTTGATATCGGAGATGATGTCCTTGCTTTTATCGCAAGCAGCGTTCAGGCAAGCATCAGGGAACTGGAAGGTTGTATTTTCAGACTTACAACTTATTGTAGTATACACGGGGTTCAAGCCTCTGTTTCTATTGCAAAAGAAGTTTTAGCAGATATTATAACTTCCGAACAGGAAAAATATAGTATCAGTATAAGCCAAATTAAAAAAGTAGTATGTAAACATTTTAATGTAAGTGTAGAAGAAATGAACTCTAAAAAGAAAAATAACACTATTGCCTGGCCACGTCAAATTGCTATGTATATAGCAAGCGAATTAACAACTTTACCGGTAACAGAAATAGGCAGAGAATTTAATAGAGATCATACGACTATTTTACACGCTAAACAAAAAGTAAAGGAAGAGATAGAAAATAATCCGTTTTTTGTTCCTGTTATCAACCAGTTGATAAATGATGTTAAATCTGTGGATAACAATTAACAAAAATAAAAAACAGATTTTAATGTTAATAATGTTAATAGTTTGTTAAAACTTATAAACAAAAAAATAAAAAATTTGTATAGTAGCATCCACAAAATTAACAGAATTAACATAATATAATAATAAGGATAATAGTATGAAGATAAATATTACTAAAGAAAGTTTTTTGGAAGGTATTCAAATTATTTCAGGAGTATCAGGCAGAGCAGCAACACCTATACTTTATAATTTCCTTATGGAAGCCTCTAATGGTAAAGTAAAATTAACA
>Ga0310696_10000183_pt1 | contig 109099 bp, 105 predicted proteins | sample AusTroGonzalo_MG_4_FD_203885 | JGI IMG/M metagenome (GOLD analysis project Ga0310696, IMG submission 203885) | Bovine rumen microbial communities from tropical cattle in Woodstock, Queensland, Australia - Gonzalo_02 (v2) (version 2) | ecosystem: Host-associated > Mammals > Digestive system >...
ATATAGCATTTCTTCGTTATAAAGAGCTAAATAACCCATTCTGTCATTTTTCAGCTTTTGAAAATCTCTTTTTCCTGTCACATCGCTATTATCAAACTTATCATAAATCTTAATAGCATCTAAATGGTACTTTACGCATAGTAACTCGACTACTTCTGAAACAGATAGCTTGCATTCTTTTTTCAAAACTACCTGTCCAACAACAGCCACTCCCTCATTAGTATCGAAAGCTGTTATCTCCCATTCAATAACGGGATCGTTTACATCAAGAGAGTATTCGATATCAAACAGATATACTGTTTCTCCCTGTTCGTTCACATACGAATCCGAAGCTCTGCCAAGTATATTGTAAGAACCATTCGGATTCTGTATCGCAATATCCCCGGTTACACCCCAACGTTTTCCTTTTTCATCAATAAACCATCTCTTAGCTGTCGCATCAGGATCGTTCAAGTAACGGTCTGCCGCAGCCGGACTGGACACCTGTAAATAGCCTCTTTCTCCTTTTCCAAGTATCCTTCCGTTTTCGTCGACGATTCTGGCTAGGATTCCCGGTTCAACCGGATGCCCGGTCTCATTTGTTTTAGTTTCTTCATCCATGAAATAACTGCATATGGTACTGGAACCGTCTTCTGCTGCTCCACCTCCGATAGAAAACCTAACTTTGCAGCCATTCATTTTTAGCCATTCATCTATAAGTTTTACATTGCTCTTTGTTACTGGTTCACCGCCTGATGAAGGTCTTGTTACCAAAGAAAAAGCGTCTTTATCAATAAGCCCTTTAGCTACACCTGCTAAATAGAAACTTGGTGCGGCGGTAATCCAATTACATTTGGAATTCATCACATCTACACCAAATGATTCTTTGTTGTAAATTGGTTGAGGTACCATTGTCTTTCCGCGTGCCATTTGCAAATAGCCGCAAAAACGCTCCCCTGTAGCATGAGTCAACGGTATAACTTGAAATACTCTTTCACCTACGTAGTCCTTAGTAACAATACCAATATGTAATTCTATTAGCGCATTTGCTGAATCTTCTTTATAAACTATACATTTAGGAGCGCCTGTAGTACCGCTTGTGTATGAGTAACTGGTATCCCTTTCAATATTTACCGGTCCACGAAACAAAGGTTTTAGATTGTTATTTCCTAATTTTAATAATTTAGTTGTCGGAATAAAGTGGACGCTTTTCAGTAATGGTATCTTTCTTATGCAAGCTGCTTGCTTTTCTTTATTGTCAAACACCTCTCGTAACTTCTTGGGTAAACCAGATAAGTCATTAAAAATATGCTTTTTGCTCTCAGGCAAGTAATCAAATAGATTTGTGACGATAACATTCTTAATTCTGCTGTTTTCTAATTCATCTATTATCGAAGGAAGATAAGCATCTAAGACTACTAAAGTATCAGAACCTTTTTGTCTTGTATATAAATCAAAGTTGTTTTTCAAAAACAGATAATTTACATTGTTTGCAACCGCTCCAATACAATTAAGTGCGAATAGCATAAGCATATTCTCAATGCTGACAGGCATACATAGCGTTACTATATCGCCTTCTTTAATTCCAAGCGCAGATAAACCACACACATATTCATTAACTCTCTCGGGCAGTTCACCATATGTAATTACTGTACCGTAATAGTCCAAAGCTGCCCCATCTAAGTTGTCCTGATTCCATGACATGATATTTTCAAAAACATTCATGTTATATATTTGTGTGTCGTTCACAGTCTTAACAACCTTTGCCCATGTAGGCAAATGACGCACAATATCACATGTTCTAATTGATTTGCTAGTCATTATTTTTCCCCCGTAAATGAAAAAAGACGCACAACCGAAGTCATGCGCCAAAAAACACACAGCTCCAAATCGTCGCCAAACAATTTAAAGATATCACTAAGCAAAAATGCAATTTAGGGATAGCAAAATAAGAGCGTAGTGTTTTTATCATAATAAAAACACTATCCCGAAAAAAGCACTTTTGCTTAAACAATATTCATCTTTAAATTGTTGGCTCCTTTATCGTACCATATCCATCGTGTTTTTGCAACCGTTTTTCTCAAAAATGAACGCACCCCCTGCAAAAGTGAACGCACGCATCAAAAAGTGAACGCGGAGTAGTGAGAACCGCTACTCACCGACCGCATATCCTGACTGTATCATTCTCATGGTCGCGCTTCATTAAGATTTAGGGGATGGGATACCAAAAAGGTATCCCATCCCTTAAACTTTATTAGCAGTGGATCCATCAGGGAGTCGAAGGCGACTGTGCCGAGGATGAAGCGCGAAGACGCTGAAATCCGAAGGTAAAATCGTGCCGGCGGTACGATTTTAAGGAGAGCGCAGAAGAAACGCGTATGTTCCCAAGATGGCAACAAGCGAGGCAGGGGTATTCGTATCCGCACTCTGTACTGATGGCCCACCAATAAATAAAGGGTACCCATTTGGTACCCTTTATTTAATGCCAGGAAACGTCATCAGGGACTCGAAGGCGACCTAAACCTACTGTCGGATTCAGTCTTTCGCGTGAAGCAAGTCAGCGGACTTTTTCGTTTTGGCGGTGCTTTTGACGAACAGCAAGCCCAGCATGAATGGCCATGTTATCATGACCGGCATAGCGTATCTGAGCGCACCGTTCATCGGAGAGATACAGCATACAGCTATCGTAAACAGCAGCGGAAGCAGTATGATTAGCTCGCGCCATCTGCGCTTGATCAGCAGGTACAGTCCGCAGATGATGACCAAGTAGAACATAAAGCCGATTGAAAACAGCCACCGCACGATCGGCACATTATGGATATTGTCCGACAGATTTACTATCGTACTGCGCGCGTCTGCCAGTCCTTCCGGAGAACGGCAGTCGATATAGGCGTAGTCCTCTTTAGCCAATCCGTATTTTTTGATAACTTTAGGGTACGATTCCATATATGTTTCGAGCGTATAAACATCGGTGTGCTCCATACCGGATGGAAGATCTCCCGAAAGGTAAAAATACTTATAGGTACTCGCAAGCACCGAGTCAAAATATACCGCCGGAGACTTAAAGAAGCCTTTGAACCACGTCTTTAAATACTGCTTGAGCGCATCGTCCGACTGTGTATCGCGGTTGAATCTGTTTTTGATGGGATCTGCCAGATCGGGATCGTATTCTTCGCATATATACTTCACTACATCTGCGTCGTCGCCGGAGACGGTCAATATACCCTTGAAGGCGTGCAATTCTTCTTTTGATATTTTTCCGCCGGATACGGTTATGGTTCGGGCAGTCTGCTGCATAGGCAGCGAAAGTATCTCTTGCTTGCCGCTTTGCGCAACATTGAGAGACCGATATACCACACCTTCAAACAATATGTTGAACACGAGAATAACGGCGACTGCTGCGATCAACAGCTGCTTATAGTATCTGCGATACACGATCAGCAGAACAACGATCGCCGCAAATGCGAAATATACGCCCTGCTTTTTGGTGAATGACATCATCAATATGCTGAGTATGAAGCCGAGCACATATGATTTGTTCTTAAGGCATTCGCCCTCTGTAAAGACGATCTTAGCCAGCATTCCACAGAAGATCAGCACGGCAAGCGAGAACAGACCGTCGGAAAATACGCAGCACACCGAGTACCACGACATCGGATAAACAGCCCATATCACGGCAACCGAACGATAAGCCCACACAGGCGCTCCGAATGACTTGAGAAGACCTGTCAGCCACACAAAGACAGCAGAAAAAGATATCGCCTGCATCAGTGTACAGAAGAATACGCCGAGGTTGGCGCTGCCGAACATCATACCGAGCTTGACCATCCCGCCGTACAGCCATGTTGTCATCAGCGGATGATGTGCCGAATAGATGATATCAGCGCCGTTTGTCGCCATAGATCCGGCTACACGCGTGGGCAGATGGAAGAACATCGCTATCTGTCTGGCAGTGTCTGCTGTGGTGATACCGGGATAAAAAATCACTATCATCGGTACAAAGCATACGAGATAGCCGAAGAACAGTATCAGCTTCCATCTGGCGGAGATCTTAACGCTTTCTGATATATGCGGCTTAAGACTGCCTGATGCTCCGAAACGCTCGACCAAGAACTCTACCCCTAAGAATATGAGCCATAGCACTGCGGCGGTAAGCACGAATATTCCGATCATCTGCGCGGCGTGCTCCTTAAAGCCTTTGACTATCGCCACGGTGCGGTTGTCAACGCCTTCCTGAGTAAGGATCATGCCTGCCATCTGATAGACCGTGATGAACAGGCCCATCACGACCGAGAAAATGATCCTCAAAGGGTTAAGCAATATATGTTTATTCAGACTCATGCTCTAACCTCTTCTTGCGATCGCAGATCCTCTGCAGCTCCATCTCAAAATCCTGCTTGTTCTTCTGTACGATGGTTTGCAGCACCGTGCCGGCGCAGAAGAGCATCATAGCCAGCATGATGACAAAGCAGCTGACGATCAGCGTGGGGAATCTGTCGACTCTGCCTGTAGCAGCAAACTCCAGCAAGACCGGTATCAAAAACCCAACTCCGAGCAAAAGCAATATCAATCCCAGAACCGAGAAAAACAGCATGGGTCTGTAATTTTTGAACAGCCTGATTATCGTATAAATGACCTTGATCCCGTCGGAGTAGGTGTTGAGCTTGCTCTCGCTGCCCTCGGGGCGGTCGCGATAATCCACGACCACGTTTTCTACCAGCATACCTTTGTTCACTGCGTGGATGGTCATCTCGGTTTCGATCTCAAAGCCCTTTGAGAGCACAGCGCAGCTTTTTATGAACTGAAAGCTGAACGCACGGTAACCGGTCATTATGTCCTTGATCTGAGAATGAAACAGAGTGTTGATGGCCCAACGCACAAGATTGTTTCCGAAATTATGGAACCGTCTTTTGTTCTCGGTAAAATATGTAGAGGACAGGCGGTCTCCGACCACCATATCGACGCCTTTGTCCAACACCAGATCCGCCATCTCACGTGCGTTATCGGCAGGGTAGGTATCGTCGCCGTCTATCATGATATAACACTCCGAATCGATCTCGCGAAACATTCTTCGTATGACGTTGCCCTTACCTTGCACATATTCGTGGCGAACAACAGCTCCGGCTGCCTCAGCCTCTGAGACCGTATCGTCGGTAGAATTGTTATCATACACATATACTATTGCTTCGGGCAGAACAGCCTTGAAGTCTCTCACGACCTTGGCTATCGTTTTACCCTCGTTATAGCAGGGGATCAGTACTGCTATCTTATCCATAATGAATCACCACGTTTTTTATAGTGAGAATCGTACAATCTTTTTGTATACAGCTGCAGATCGTAACCACAATATTTTACCATATTCATCCAAATTTTGCAACCGCTATTCATCGGATAATGAATGCGCCATTCTTATCCGATTCTGAAATAATCGACAAAACATTATAAATCATAAGCATACAAAAACCAGACTATCATATTAAGAAAAATGTCATTCTGAACGCCAGTGAAGAATCTTAAAGCGCTCACGTTTCCGTAAAATCACACATGACAGGTATGATATGATCGGATAGACCTACCTGTAAGATTCTTCGCAAAAGCTCAGGATGACACAAATTAAGGGTCTGTCGCAGTGCAAATGCGACAGACCCGATGTTTTATTATTCGTGTATAGGAATCGCCATCCGGAGACTCGAAGGCGACCGCAGAAACAATGACAAAAACGTCAAATCAGTTGAAACGCCGTACCATCTGTGTTATAATTCCGAATAACAGAAAAGTATAAGGAGCCGAATATGAAAAGAGCAATATGTATCCTGTTATCTTTAGCGACAGTCATCACCTGCGCGCTATCGCTGTCAGCGACAGCTTATGCCGGTGAGGAACTGCGATTTTCACAAGAATACAGATCATCTGAGTATTATTCAAAGCTGATGACAGCGCTTGAAGAGTCAAAGGATAAGACCGTTATGGAGAGGACTCTTGCCGTCGCGCTCTCGCAGGAGGGCTATCTGAATTACGCGATCGACGGCATAGATATCGAACAGGCAAAAGCCGACGGAAAGCTGTGGACGGGCACAGAACTGAGGATGAACGATAACCTCACCGGCAACACCGAATACACCCGATGGGCGCAGAGCTATATCGCAGGCAGAGGCGGAGACGCGCAGTATGCCGACTATGACTGGTGCGCGATCTTTGTCAGCTGGTGTATGTATCAGGCGGGCTATCACACCAGAGATGAACTGAAGCAGTACTATTATTCATACTGTGCCGACCCTAGGATATTCTTCGACGCCGATTCGTGGCTCGAGTCATTCAACTTTGACCAGCATAATGCGTATTATGTCCCTAAGGCTCACCATAAGCTCGACGCGATGAACTGGAATACCTACTACAATGTCGACGTCGATCCATACGACATTCCTTATAAACCGGGCGGCATCGTGTTCTTCTCGTGGGATACGTCGGGCGACTATTTTGACCATGTTGCTATCGTCGTAGACTATGATGAAGATACCCATGTGCTGACCTATACTAACGGCAACTCCGGTGGAATGGTAGTGACCCGTCAGATAGACCTCGATGTTGAAGAAGAATTCCGCGGTAATGTATTTGCCAAGAACGCGGAGCGCATCATGGGTTATGTCGACTATGATGAGATAAAGCCCCTCGAGCAGAAAGAGATAACCACAGAAACTCCTGTCATCACATGGGACAAGGGCGCGCCGTCGGGCACCAAGATCCGCACAAATTCCGGATCCGTTATGGCGAGCGTGTATCTGGATGACGAATACTATGGCTCCATCATCGAGAGCAATATGATATTCCATGAGGGGTTGCTGACGATAGGCGGCTCCGAGCTGTGGAGGATGGAGCGCGGAGCGCACAAGCTGACACTCGTATTCGAAGACGGCTCTGTCGATATTGCGCTGAATATCACTGATACGGCGAACGAGCCGATGGGCAGGATCGGAGATGCCGACCTGGACGGAGAGGTCACCATAATAGACGCTACCTTGATCCAGAGATACTTGGCCTGCCTCGATGATATGGATCGTATACAGAGGTATCTGGCGGATACAGACGGCGACGGAGAAATAACCATCCTCGATGCTACTGCTATACAGCGCTGGCTCGCTTTCCTGTCCGCTTCTGAAAGGATCGACAAAACAGTATAAAACTCTTAGCAAATAAAAACCAGACTATCGTATTAAGAATAATGTCATTCTGAACGCCAGTGAAGAATCTTAAAGTGCTCACGTTTCCGTAAAATCACACATGACAGGTGTGATATGATCGGATAGACCTACCTGTAAGATCCTTTGCAAAAGCTCAGGATGACACAAATTAAGGGTCTGTCGCAGTGCAAATGCGACAGACCCGATGTTTTATTATTCGTGAGCCGGGTGAGTATACTTTGCTGAGCCGAATGCGATGATCATGGAGAAAATGTATGGTAAGAATATCATACCTATCTTAAATCCCGTGTCCTTTCCAAAGCATTTGCACATCTTGTTGATATGTATGATCTCCGAGACCAATGTGAACACCAGCGTTAAGACCATGAATGACAGTTCGAACCATTCAGGAAATTCGACGAATGCGGCTATCACCGTTTCGATGAACCAGATTATCATCTCAAGGATAAACCAGATATGCGCCATACCGACTATGTGGTGCGATACAAAAATGCTGTAGAACGGTATCAGCGATTTCCAGCCCTTTTCACCTGCCTTAGTCAGGATCTTCCACTCCGCTATCGTTATGAGTATAATGATGACCGCGGCGATCACAGCGGTTGCGATGAATATCCCTAACAGGACCTCTGTCGGGATCTCGAGTTCGTTGATAATATCCATGATCGCTTTTCACTCCTTAATATGCTTTCAGATGTCTGTCAGAATCCGATAATTTGATTTGCGTTAAAAGCAAATCAACAGATCGCGGTATAGATGACTTATCGGTCACTGCGCGCCGAAGGCGCCTTGAAAAGCCTCTTCAGACAACAGTTCGTTTCCGCTTTGATCGATCACTTCGATCTTTGACTCATACTTTGTGCCGTCGGTCTTGAAACATATCGTATATCCGCTCTGCAAAGCAACGTCACGCACCGAGAAGTACGCGCTGTCAGAGTCGATCAGCCTGATGATGTATTTGTGATCATCGGATTCGTCTATTTCCACGGACTTTCCTCCGCCGGCTTTGAGCTTGGATATCGTAGCAGTGCCCCACAGCGTGGACTTCAGGTTCTCTTCTGTTTGAGGCAGTATCCATACGTCAGCTTCGATAACATCGTTGATAAAGCCTACTTCTATTGTGCTGTTCGATTCGGTCGCGTTGTTCATTTCAGTCCCACCTTGATTTGTATTGCATGACACCAGCACAAGGCTGATCATTATACATATAGCTAAAACCAAATACTTTTTCATTCTATCACCCGATTATGCAGTTGTTAAGAACGTCATGATTTTTTCTTATGCTTCTTTTTGTTCCTCAGCCGTTCAAAGACCGAGTGGACGGACTCGAACTCGCTTTCAGACTTGTTGATCTCACCGGACAGGTTGCCCAGGTTGTTTATCTCTACGGTATCGCCCTCTCGCGTGTCGCCGAACAGTTGAGCAGGAGCGCGGTACATCTCGCCGTTGAGTTCCACTACAGCGATGTCTTCTTCGATCCTGTCGGTCATAGACGAGCTCAGGGATATTATCGTTGTTGATATAAACCAGCGCAAATCTCTGGCTTGATTTCTGCCGGCTCAAAAAAGCATTATATGCGTCGAGCGCTTTGGCTTTTACCGATGCGGCGTCGGCCTTTATGCTCAGATTGTCGGAGGTGATCACGGAGAACAATCCGATAATAACAGCGCAAATGACAGAGATCGTTTTCTTCATATTATAAGCCTCCAAAGTTCAGCGTTAGTATCTTTGTGCCTTTATATCTTTATCATATCATATTTAAATAGCTTTTACAATCGTTATTCAATTTATTTAATATTATGTCACCTGATAAAAATAACCGCCTGTCGGGCAGGCGGTTATGATAGATCACGTTGATTTTCACTGCAGATCATCTTGTCGATCCCTGATTATTCTTTGGATTTTTTAGCAGCGCCGACAATGACCAGTATAAGACCGATCACCGCGACAACAGCTCCGATGATAATGAATATCGTGCCGGGATTCATCGAACCGCTGGATAATAAAGAAGAGAACTGAGCTTCGATATTATTATTCTGCATAAAGCCATATACTAAGCATCCTACGCCGCCGAGCATCATTATTATACCGATAATAAGCATAAACTACCTCCTTCCTGCATTTATAACACTGAGTTGAGAATAGGGATACGCATCTACAGTGGAAATATTATACTATCCATATTGTAGCACAGTTTTTTGCCTTGTACAACTGTTATTCAACAGTATTCTACACTTTTTTCAGAAAAAGCGACCGATCAAAAAGCGATCGCCGATATGATATATTACTTTTTGTTTTTATGCTTCTTTTTGTTCCTCAGCCGTTCAAAGACCGAGTGGACGGACTCGAACTCGCTTTCGGACTTGTTGATCTCACCGGACAGGTTGCCCAGGTTGTTTATCTCTACGGTATCGCCCTCTCGTGCGTCGCCGAACAGTTGAGCAGGAGCGCGGTACATCTCGCCGTTGAGTTCCACTACAGCGATGTCTTCTTCGATCCTGTCGATTATCACTCTCATGTTATCACCTGATATAACTCTACACCGATACAGATTTTTTGTCAACATTGTAATAATGGTGATAAGGTCACGCGCAGTAATTCGGATGATTTATATCTTGCTTACACCCATGCGGAGATGTATAATGTTGCTGTATCTTGCGATATATGAAGATAACTCTAAGGAGAATGCTGTATGAACAATAAGAAACGCGTATGGTTAGTGCGTATAGTTGCTTTGGTATGCGCTCTGCTGCTGGTCGGCACGATCTTTTTGGCGGCTGTTGTAAGATGAACTGACGCTGAAAATGTGTAATAAATCGTTAAAAGAAGATAAGCTCGATCGCTTTCGTCATTTTGACCATATTTAGTTCGTTTTTTCAATAATATTCTTTGATTATCTTGTTTGACTTGCATATGCCGATATGTTAAAATAATCACAACAAATCTTTAAGGCGATACTGAGAGATCGACAAGATGTTTGGATACGGACAGACGTCCGCGCTATTGTATTTTCAGCCTCGCCATTGCGGTGAGGTTCTTTCTTTAAGACCCGGATATTAAGAGAACTAATGCTGAGAGGAGAGTAGGATATGGCTGAAAAGATGCTTAAAATCTTCAGAGCAGCAGGTATGCCTGATTTTTCTCCTTCGGTGGATAGGGATCTCCTCTGTCCCACCGGGGTTTCTCCCTGTTCGGATAATATTGCTGTTTTACCCGGCTTTTGTGATGTGCATGTGCATTTTCGCGAGCCGGGTTTTTCTTATAAAGAAAAAATATCGTCAGGTTCACTGGCAGCTGCCCACGGAGGGTATACAATTGTGTGTACTATGCCGAACCTCGATCCCGTGCCCGACAGCGCGGAGCATCTCAAAGCCCAGCTGGATATCATCAGCCGCGACGCTGTGATCGACGTCCTGCCCTACGGCGCTATAACCATCGGGGAGAGGGGAGAACAGCTATCGGATATGGACGCAATGGCCGCCGGAGCTGTAGCGTTCTCGGATGACGGCAGGGGCGTTCAGAACGAAGAAATGATGCGTCAGGCTATGCTAAAGGCTAAGTCGCTGGGCAAGCTGATAGTAGCTCACTGTGAAGACAACAGCCTGCTGAAAGGCGGATATATACACGACGGCGAATACGCCGCGGCTCACGGCCATCGCGGAATATGCTCCGAGAGCGAGTGGCGACCGATAGAACGTGACATCCGACTGTGCAGAGAGACCGGATGCGGCTATCATGTCTGCCATATCTCGACCAAAGAGAGCGTTGAACTGATCCGCCGAGCTAAGCGCGACGGCGTGGATATCACCTGCGAGACAGCTCCTCACTATCTGGTGATGGACGACAGCTTTTTGCAGGAGGACGGCCGGTTCAAGATGAATCCCCCTCTGCGCTCGCGAGAGGATCGCGAGGCGCTGATCGCCGGCATACAGGACGGCACGATAGATATGATAGCGACCGATCACGCGCCTCACAGCGCTGAAGAAAAGTCGCGCGGACTCGAGAAGAGCGCTTTCGGTATCGTCGGTCTTGAGACCGCTTTCCCGGTGCTGTATACCAAGCTGGTCAAGACCGGAGTGATCACCATGGACAGGCTCCTCGAACTGCTGGTTACTAATCCGCACAAGCGCTTCTCAATACCGATCAGAGAGAATGATTGTTCGGTATGGGATCTGGATCAGAGCTTCACCGTCGATCCGTCACGGTTCATGACCATGGGCAGATCGACGCCATTCGAAGGATGGCAACTCAGCGGAGTATGTCTGCTGACCGTAAAGGACGGCAGAGTTGTGTATAGAAAAAACGATTGAAAAAACTTAGTTGATACATTACAACGGCGATAAGCCGAATGTTTTGGGAGGTATATATGGCTAAAAGGAATGACATCAAGAAAGTACTCATCATCGGCTCGGGACCTATCGTTATCGGTCAGGCCGCCGAGTTCGACTACGCCGGAACACAGGCGTGTCTCGCGCTCAAGGAAGAGGGCTACGAGGTCATACTGTGCAACTCCAACCCCGCGACTATCATGACAGATACCCAGATAGCCGACAAGGTATACATGGAGCCTTTGACTCTCGAGTATATCGCCAAGATCCTGCGTTATGAGCGTCCCGACGCGATCGTTCCGGGCATCGGCGGACAGACGGGTCTCAACCTGGCTATCCAACTGGAGCGCAAGGGTGTGCTGAAAGAATGCGGTGTGCAGCTCTTGGGCACATCGTCCGCCAGCATAGAGCGCGCGGAGGACAGAGAGCTGTTCAAAGAGATGTGCGAGTCTATCGGCGAGCCGGTCATACCCTCACAGATCACATACAACCTGGATGAAGCTAAGCAGGCGGCCTCAACTATCGGCTATCCTGTAGTACTGCGTCCGGCATTCACCCTCGGCGGCACCGGCGGCGGATTCGCTAACAACGAAGAAGAGCTGGTCGAGATAGGTATGAACGCCTTCAAGCTCAGCCCCGTGCATCAGGTGCTCATCGAGAAATCCGTCAAGGGATATAAAGAGATCGAGTTTGAGGTCATGCGCGACTCCAACGACACCGCGATCACCATCTGCGGTATGGAGAACGTCGATCCGGTCGGCGTGCATACCGGCGACAGCATAGTTGTCGCTCCCATACTCTCGCTCAACGATCATGATCTCAAGATGCTCAACGACAGCGCGATCAAGATCATCCGCGAGCTGAAGATAGAGGGTGGCTGTAACGTACAGTTCGCTCTCAACCCCACCACAAGCGAATATTACCTAATCGAGGTCAATCCCAGAGTATCGCGTTCGTCAGCTTTGGCAAGTAAAGCGTCAGGCTATCCGATAGCCCGAGTCACCGCCAAGATCGCGATGGGCATGGCTCTGGAAGATATAGCGGTAGCCGGTGGCACCGCCGCTATAGAGCCCTCGCTCGACTATATCGTCGCCAAGTTCCCCAGATTCCCGTTCGATAAATTCGCTGACGCGCCGAACACACTCGGCACTCAGATGAAGGCGACCGGCGAGGTCATGGGCATCGGCTCCACCCTCGAGGAATGCTGCCTGAAATCCGTCAGGTCTCTCGAGACAGGCGTATACCATTTCCATATGCCTAAGTTCGACAGTTTCACTGACGACGAACTCAAGAGCTATATCAGCGAGTTCAGAGACGATAATATCTACGCGATATTTGAGCTGCTCCGCCGCGGAGCTTCGATAGACGAGCTCCATAAGATCACGATGATCACCGAGCTGTTCCTCGAGAGTTTCAAGAAGATCGTGGATATGGAGAACACCCTCAAGAGCAATTCCGGAGATATCGACACCCTGAGAGAGGCTAAGATCATGGGCTTCTCGGATAAATACATCTCCGCTGTCTGGAACACTCCCGAGGTCGAGATATACAAAACTCGTAAAGAGAATGGTATAGTACCCGTGTTCAGAATGGTGGACACCCTACACACCGGCGCGTATATCGCGTATCTGTACTCATCCTACAGCGGAGCTAACGACTCTCGCCTGACGGATAAAAAGAAGATCGTCGTACTCGGCGCAGGCCCGATCCGTATCGGTCAGGGCGTAGAGTTCGACTACAGTACCGTTCATGCCGTGCAGACGATCAAGAGAGCAGGTTATGAGGCTATCATCGTCAATAACAATCCCGAGACTGTATCGACAGACTATACGACAGCCGACAAACTCTATTTTGAACCCCTCACTCCCGAGGATGTTATGGCTATCATCGACTTTGAACAGCCGCAGGGAGTTATCGCCTCTTTGGGCGGACAGACAGCTATCAATCTCGCTCAGCCGCTGATGGACAGAGGCGTTAAGATAATCGGCACCGACTGCGAAGCTATCGAAAGAGCGGAGAACCGTGACAGCTTCAACGCTATCATAAAGGTGCTGGGTATCCCCCAGCCTGCCGGCAGAGCCGTGACCTCTATCGAAGAGGGCGTAGCCGCGGCGGAAGAGATCGGCTATCCCGTACTGGTGAGACCGTCGTTCGTGCTGGGCGGCAGAGCTATGCAGATTGTCAGCAAAGAGGCCGATCTGCGCCATTATCTCAAGAACGCTGTTGAGATAGACGCCGACAAGCCCGTGCTGGTAGATAAATACATAGTAGGTAAAGAGGTCGAGGTCGACGCGATCTGCGACGACACCGATGTATTCGTACCCGGTATCATGGAGCTGGTCGAGCGTACCGGAGTACATTCCGGCGACAGTATCAGCGTATATCCCTCGTTCTCTATCAGCGATAAGGTCAAGGGAACCATCCTGACATATGCCAAAAAGCTCGGCAAGGCTATCGGCATAGTAGGACTCTACAATATCCAGTTCATCGTCGATCATAACGACGATGTATATATAATCGAGGTCAACCCCAGATCATCCAGAACGGTACCATTCCTCAGCAAGGCCACCGGCTACAGCTTAGCGGATATCGCTACCGAGGCTATCCTCGGCAAGTCGCTCAAGGAGCAGGGCATCTTCTGCCTGTATCCCGAGGAAAAGAAGAGATACTATGTAAAGGTGCCGGTATTCTCGTTCCAGAAGATCAAAGGATTAGACGCTTACCTCTCTCCCGAAATGAAGAGTACCGGCGAAGCGATCGGCTATGACAAGAGCCTGTCTAGAGCTATGTACAAGGCTCTGGTAGCCGCAGGCACAAAGGTGCAGAACTACGGTACCGTCATCGTTACTCTCGCGGATGAGGATAAGGAAGAGGCCGTACCGCTCATCAGACGTTTTTACAACCTCGGCTTCAACATCGAGGGTACCGACCTGACCGCAAAAGTCCTGCGTGAGCACGGTATCAAGACCAGAACATTGAGAAAGCTCAGTGAGGGCAGCAACCAGCTGTTGGACGCACTCAGAGCAGGTCATGTCGCATACCTCATCAATACCAGAGCGATCCTCTCGGGCGTACACTATGAGGACGGCACAGCTATCCGACAGACTGCTGTTGAGAACGGCGTGACCATCTTTACCTCGCTGGATACCGTGCGCGTCCTGCTCGACGTGCTGGAAGAAACCACATTGACGATCTCTACGATCGACGCATAACAACGAAAGCGTCATTGCGAGACTTGCACAGCAAGCCGTGGCAATCCAACAAAGAGGAGAACAACTTCTATGACAAGGGGATTCCCACGTCACGAATGAATTAGTTCCTCGGAATGACGATCAACCTATAAGGTGCTGTATGAAAGATACTCTATTCAAGATAACCGAGAACAAAAGAATAGCTAAGGACGTATACCGTATGAGACTCGAGGGCGATACATCCGCGATCAGGAACCCCGGCGAGTTCATAAACATCAGGCTCAACGGCTTCTATCTGCGCCGACCGATATCGGTATGCGATGCGGATGACAGTGGACTGGTCATCATCTATAAGGTGGTCGGCAAGGGTACCGCTGCCATGAGCGATATGGAGCCCGGCGAAGAGCTGTGGGCACTGACAGGGCTCGGCAACGGCTATGACCTGAGCCTATCGGGCGATCATCCGCTGCTGCTGGGCGGCGGCGTTGGAGTACCTCCGCTGTATCTGCTGGCTAAGCGCCTGATATCTCAGGGTAAGCAGGTCAGTGTGATCCTCGGATTCAATACCGCCGAAGAGGTGTTTTATGAAGAAGAGTTCAAGGCCCTGGGCTGTGACGTGACTGTAACTACGGTAGACGGCTCATACGGAGTCAGGGGCTTTGTGACCGACGCTATGCCTGAGGGCTACACATACTTCTACACCTGCGGACCCGAGCCGATGCTCAAGGCTGTGTACAGAGCCTCGGTCACCTCCGGTCAGATGAGCTTTGAAGAGCGAATGGGATGCGGCTTCGGCGCCTGCATGGGCTGCAGCTGCAAGACACTCACCGGATATAAGCGTATTTGCAAGGACGGTCCCGTGATGCACAAGGAGGAGATACTATGGGCAGACTGAGCGTTAACCTGTGCGGTATCGAACTGGACAACCCGGTGATCCCGGCATCCGGAACCTTCGGTTACGGCTACGAGTTCGCCGAGCTGTATGATATAAACATACTGGGCACCTTCTCATTCAAGGGAACTACAAAGGATCCGCGGTTCGGCAACCCTACGCCGCGCATCGCGGAGTGTACATCGGGCATGATAAATGCTGTGGGATTGCAGAATCCCGGCGTGGACAAGGTCATCAGCGATGAACTGCCCGAACTTAAAAAGGTATTCAATAAGCCTGTCATGGCGAATATCAGCGGTTTTTCGGTCGAGGAATATGCCTACACCTGCGAACTGCTGGATAAGCAAGAGCAGGTAGGCTGGCTGGAGGTCAACGTCAGCTGTCCCAACGTGCACGGCGGCGGAATGAGCTTCGGCACCTCGCCCGACGCGGCGGCACAGGTCACAAGAGCCGTCAAGGCTGTTACCTCTAAGCCCGTGATAGTCAAGCTCTCGCCCAACGTTACCGATATAGTAGCTATCGCCAAAGCGTGCGAGCAGGCAGGAGCCGACGGCATCAGCCTGATCAATACCATGCTGGGTATGCGTATCGACCTGCGCAGCCGCAGACCGGTGATAGCCAACACCATGGGAGGCTTTTCCGGTCCGGCGATCTTTCCGGTCGCGCTGAGGATGGTGTATCAGGTAGCTCACAGTGTGAGCATACCGGTCGTAGGCATGGGCGGCGTCAGCTTAGCCGAGGATGTCATCGAGATGATGCTCGCAGGAGCTACAGCCGTTGAGGTCGGAGCCGCTAACCTGATCAGACCTATGGCATGCAAGGAGATCATCGAAGAGCTCCCTGCAGTCATGGATAAATACGGAATAAAAGATTTGAAAGATATTATAGGAGGTGTACGGAATGGGTAAGGATGTTATAGTCGCCTGCGACTTTTCGAGCGCTGAGGCAACATTCGCGTTCCTCGACAAATTCGCTGACGAGGACAGAAAGCCTTTCGTCAAAATAGGCATGGAGCTCTATTATGCCGAGGGCCCGTCGATAGTCCGTGAGATCAAGAACAGAGGACACAAGATATTCCTCGATCTTAAGCTGCACGATATACCCAATACAGTAAAAAAGGCGATGGCCGTACTCTCCGGTCTGGATGTAGATATAACCAACCTCCACGCATCCGGTACCAAGGTTATGATGAAAGCGGCGCTGGAGGGACTCACCCGTTCCGACGGTACCCGTCCTCTGCTGATAGCGGTGACTCAGCTCACATCCACCGATCAGGAGGCTATGGAGAACGACCTGCTGATTAAGGAACCGATAGATAATGTGGTCATGCACTATGCGGTGTGTGCCGAGCAGAGCGGTCTTGACGGAGTCGTATGCTCTCCGCTTGAGGCGGCAAAGGTGCATGAGGCATGCGGAGCCGACTTCATCACCGTCACCCCGGGCGTACGCTTCGCCGATGGCGATATCGGCGATCAGAAGAGGGTCATGACCCCTGCCGCGGCAAAAGAGATCGGCTCAGATTACATAGTAGTCGGCCGTCCGATAACTCAGGCGGACGATCCCGTAGCGGCATACAGACGATGTGTAGAAGAATTCGTGGATTGATAAAGGAGAACAGTATGGATCTTAAAACCAAGATAGCTAAAGATTTGTTGAAGATAAAGGCGGTTTTCTTCCGCCCAGAGGAGCCGTTCACATGGGCGAGCGGCATCAAGAGCCCCGTATACTGCGATAACCGTCTGACTCTCAGCGATCCCGAGGTCAGGACAGATGTCGAGAGCGGACTTGCTCAGCTCATCGCTGAGAAATATCCCGAAACTCAGGTGCTGATGGGCACATCCACAGCCGGTATTGCTCACGCTGCTATCACAGCCCATATGATGGGCTTGCCGATGGGTTATGTGCGCTCCGGTCATAAGGATCACGGCAGACAGAACCAGATAGAGGGCAAGCTAGAGCCCGGACAGAAGGTCGTAGTGGTGGAGGATCTGATCTCTACCGGCGGCTCTGTGCTGGAGGTAGTCGATGTCCTGCGCGAGGCAGGAGCCGAGGTGCTGGGTATCGTGTCGATATTCACCTACGGTATGCAGAAGGGTCTGGATCGTCTGGCGGCGGCTCAGGTCAAGAATATCAGCCTGACTGACTTCGATACCATCGCGGCGGTCGCGGCCGATGACGGTTATATCCGTCCCGAAGACGTCGACAGACTCATCCGCTTCCGCAACAACCCATCCGATGAGAGTTGGATAGGGGGTCAGGGATGAGATCTGTTATAGATGTACTCGACCTGAGTATCGAAGAGCTGGATGAGCTTATCCATACTGCCAACGATATCATAGCCGATCCTGTCAAGTATCAGGATGTGTGCCGCAACAAAAAGCTCGCGACGCTGTTCTTTGAGCCGTCGACGCGCACCAGGATGAGCTTTGAGGCGGCTATGTATGAGCTGGGCGGACACGTCATCTCGATGTCGTCAGCCGCCGCTTCATCAGCCGCTAAGGGCGAGTCGGTGGCCGATACCGCTAAGACGGTGTCGTGCTATGCCGATATCATAGCCATGCGCCATCCTAAGGAGGGCGCCGCTCTGGTAGCCGCGCGAGCCGCAGGGATACCGGTGATCAACGCCGGCGACGGCGGTCACTGCCATCCCACACAGACACTCGCCGACCTGCTGACCATATATCGCGAGAAGGGCGGCTTCAATAACCTGACTATCGGACTGTGCGGCGACCTGAAATTCGGCAGAACGGTACATTCGCTGATCAACGCGATGTCGCGATATGATAATATCAAGTTTGTGCTTATTTCTCCTGAAGAATTAAAAGTCCCCAGCTACGTCAAGAAGGACATACTACAGAAGAAGCGTATACCGTATATCCAGACTACCGATCTGGAGGATGTAATGCCTCAGCTGGATATCCTGTATATGACTCGCGTACAGCGCGAAAGATTCTTTAATGAAGAGGACTATGTAAGACTCAAGGACAGCTACATCCTGACTCCCGAAAAGCTCAGGAACGCTAAAGCCGATCTGTCGATCATGCACCCACTGCCCAGAGTCAATGAAATCTCCGTGGCGATCGACGACGATCCCCGTGCCTGCTACTTCAAGCAGGTTCTCAATGGAAAGTATATGCGCATGGCGCTGATCCTAAAACTGCTCAAGGAGGCTTCAAGACTGTGAATATTGACTCCATACAGAACGGAATAGTTATCGATCACATCAACGCAGGCTACGGGATGAAGCTCTATGAGCTGCTCAATCTCGATTCGCTCGACTGCTCGGTTGCTATCATCAAGAATGTCAACAGCCGCAAGATGGGCAAGAAGGATATCATAAAGATCGACGCTGATATCCCGGTGAATATAGACGTTATCGGCTATGTCGATCCCGGCGCCACCGTCAATATCATCAAGGACGGCGTGCGTGCCAACAAAATGAACATCAGCATGCCTAAGACGCTCACCAATGTAATAAAGTGCAAAAATCCCCGTTGTATCACAACAACGGAACAGGAGCTGGATCATGTGTTCCGGCTGACCGATGAAGAGAACAAGGTGTACCGCTGCGTATACTGTGAGACTAAAGCAGAAAGGAACAATTGATCATGGCTACATTTATAAATGAACCTGCCCATACCTTTAACGAATATCTTCTGATCCCCGGCTACTCGTCCAGCGAGTGCGTACCGGCCAACGTGAGTCTCAAGACTCCTCTGGTCAAGTACAAAAAGGGTGAAGAATCCGCTATAACTATGAATATTCCGCTGGTATCCGCCATCATGCAGGCGGTATCCGGCGACCGTTTGGCTGTAGCTCTGGCTACTCAGGGCGGCGTTAGCTTCATCTACGGCTCACAGAGCGTAGAGGACGAGGCGGCTATGGTTCGCCGTGCAAAGAGCTATAAGGCAGGCTTTGTGCGCAGCGACAGCAACATCAGACCCGACGCTACCCTCGCCGATGTGATCGCTCTGACCGAGCGCACCGGACACTCCACACTCGCCGTCACCGAGGACGGCACCTCAGAGGGTAAGCTGCTGGGCGTAGTCACCAGCCGTGACTATCGTATCAGCCGTATGGCTATGAGTGAAAAGGTCGAGACCTTTATGACTCCGTTCGATAAGCTCATATATGCTTATGAGGGCACTACTCTCTCAGAGGCCAACGATATCATCTGGGATCACAAGCTCAATTCTCTGCCGATCATCACTAAGGACGGCAAGTTCTGTTACTTTGTATTCCGCAAGGACTACGACAGCCACAAGGCCAACCCCGATGAGTTGCTCGACTGCCACAAACGTTATGTGGTGGGCGCGGGCATCAATACACGCGACTACGCGCAGAGAGTACCCGCTCTGATCGAGGCCGGCGCGGACGTACTGTGCATAGATTCATCCGAGGGCTTTTCCGAGTGGCAGAAGCTGACCATCGACTGGATCCGCGAGCGCTACGGCGACAACGTCAAGGTAGGCGCCGGCAACGTGGTTGACGCCGAGGGCTTCCGTTATCTCGCCGACTGCGGCGCGGATTTCATCAAGGTCGGTATCGGCGGCGGTTCGATATGTATCACTCGAGAGACCAAGGGCATCGGCCGTGGTCAGGCTACCGCGCTGATCGAGGTTTGCGCAGAGCGCGATAAGTATTATGAAGAGACCGGTGTGTATATCCCCGTATGTTCTGACGGCGGTATCGTATACGATCATCATATCACCCTGGCTCTGGCTATGGGAGCGGACTTCATCATGCTGGGCAGATATTTTGCTCGCTTTGACGAGAGCCCGTCCAACAAGGTATCCATCAACGGTACATATTATAAAGAGTATTGGGGCGAGGGCTCGCAGAGAGCACGCAACTGGCAGCGTTATGACCTGGGCGGCGATAAGAAGCTCAGCTTTGAAGAGGGCGTTGATTCGCTCGTTCCTTACGCCGGTCCTCTCAAGGACAACGTGGCTCTGTCACTTTCTAAGGTCAAGTCTACCATGTGCAACTGCGGCGCGCTGACTATCCGCGAGCTGCAGGAGAAGGCTAAGCTCACTCTGGTATCCGCTACATCTATCGTAGAGGGCGGCGCTCACGACGTTATCCAGAAGGATAAGAGCTCCGCGATGAAGTAAGAGCATAAGGCTCACAGGAGGATAACATGAAGAGAGTTGCTTTGATAATGGGCTCCGACAGCGATCTGCCTATCGCTAAGAAGGCGGCAGATATGCTCAAGGCGCTAGATATACCGTATGAGGCTCATGTGTATTCCGCTCACCGCACACCGGTCGAGGCGCGCGACTTCGCGCTCGGCGCACGCGGCAGCGGATTCGGAGTCATCATAGCGTTTGCAGGCATGGCGGCGCATCTCGCCGGCGCGCTTGCGGCCAACACTACTCTGCCTGTCATCGGCGTGCCCTGCAAGGGCGGCGCTATGGACGGCATGGATGCTCTGCTCGCGACGGTGCAGATGCCCACCGGTATCCCTGTGGCTACAGTCGCCCTCAACGGCGGTGCCAACGCCGCGCTCTTAGCGGCGCAGATACTCGCTGTCGAGGATGCTGCGCTGGCAGATAAGCTGGACGATAAGCGCAGAGCGGATAAAGAGGCGGTGCTCAACAAGGACGCCGGTATAGAGTCCGCGCTGTAACAGCCGGACTGTAATAACAGGGCGAAGGTTTTGTATATCGCCCGGGGAGGTTTATATGGGAGGATTTTTCGGAATCGCGTCGCGCGAAGACTGCATGATGGATGTGTTCTTCGGCGTCGACTATCACTCACATCTGGGTACACGCCGCGGCGGACTGGCGGCGTATGATAAAGAGATAGGTCTGCAGCGCAAGATACATAATATCGAGAATGCGCCGTTCAGGACCAAGTTCGAGCATATTTTTGACGAGATGAGCGGCACATCCGCTATCGGTGTTATCTCCGACAGCGACCCTCAGCCTATGCTGATCCGCTCGCATCTGGGCACCTACGCTATTTGCAACGTAGGTATCATAAATAACGCAGCCGAGCTGATAGACAAATATCTGTGCAGGTCGGGCGGACACTTTGACGCTATGACCGGCGGCAAGATCAATTCCACCGAGCTGCTCGCCGCTCTGATAGATCAAAAAGAAGATTTCACCGAGGGCATCAAGTTCGCTCAGGATATCATCGAGGGCACTGCCTCGATACTCATCCTCAGAGAGGACGGCTCGATCATCGCCGCGCGCGACAAGGTCGGGCGCATACCTGTTGTAGTCGGCAGGGCAGAGGGCGCCTTCGCGGTATCCTTCGAGAGCTTTGCATATCAAAAGCTGGGATATGAGGATTATTCGGAGCTGGGCCCCGGCGAGATCGTCGAGATAACCCCCGAGAGCTGCGTCACCCTCAGAGAACCGCTCAAGAAGAAGCGCGTATGCTCCTTCTTGTGGAGCTACTACGGCTATCCTACCTCGACCTATGAGGGCGTCAACGTAGAGTCTATGCGCTATAAGAACGGCGCGATAATGGCCGAGAACGATAAGAAGAATATCGGAGAGCTGGATATAGATTATGTCGGCGGCGTGCCCGACAGCGGCACCCCTCATGCGATAGGCTACGCCAACCGCAGCGGTATGCCGTTCGCCAGAGCGTTCATCAAGTATACTCCTACCTGGTCACGCTCGTTCATGCCGGCTCGCCAGACCGACCGCAATAAAATAGCTAAGATGAAGCAGATCCCTGTATATGATCTGATCAAGGACAAGAATCTGTTGTTCGTAGACGATTCGATCGTCCGCGGCACTCAGCTCAGAGAAACGGTAGAGTTCCTGTATGAGAACGGAGCAAAGAGCGTGCATATGCGCTCGGCGTGTCCGCCTATCATGTATGGCTGCAAGTATCTCAACTTCTCGCGATCCACATCCGATATGGAGCTGATCGCTCGCCGGGTCATCATGGAGCTGGAGGGTGAAGAGGGCTTCGATCATATAGCCGAGTATACCGACGGCTCCACCGAGCGCGGCAAAAAGCTCAGACAGACTATATGCGACAAGCTCAAGTTTGCGTCACTCGAGTTCCAGTCGCTCGACGGCATCGTCGAGTCGATAGGGATGGATAAATGCGACCTCTGCACCTACTGCTGGGACGGAGAAGAATAACACCGGAGGTATAGATATGATACAGAATTCTAAGTCCGACGCGTATGCTGCGGCAGGAGTGGATATCACCGCAGGCTATCGCGCGGTAGAACTGATGAAGCAGCACATAGCGCGCACCGCCACCTCCGGAGTATGCTCGGATGTAGGCGGCTTCGGCGGCCTGTTCGAGCTTGACATCGAGGGTATAACCAAGCCCGTGTTGGTCAGCGGCACTGACGGCGTAGGGACTAAGCTGAAGATGGCTTTCCTTATGGATAAGCACGATACGGTCGGTATCGACTGTGTAGCTATGTGCGTCAACGATATCGTATGCGTGGGCGCAAAGCCGCTGTTCTTCCTCGACTACATCGCCTGCGGCAAGAATGTTCCCGAGCGTATCGCCGATATTGTCAAGGGCGTTGCCGAGGGCTGTGTGCAGTCGGGAGCGGCGCTCATCGGCGGCGAGACCGCCGAGATGCCCGGCTTTTATCCCGAGGATGAATACGACCTTGCCGGTTACAGTACCGGTGTGGTCGACAAAGCTAAGATAATAGATAATACTAAGATGACCGCAGGCGACATCGTGATAGCTCTGCCATCCAGCGGAGTACACTCCAACGGATTTTCGCTGGTGCGCAAGGTGTTTGACGTAGAGAACTCGGACATCAAGACCCCTCTGCCCGAGCTGGGCGGCAGGAGCATCGGTGAGACCCTGCTCACACCCACTAAGATATATGTAAAGCCCGTGCTGGCCCTATTGGACGAGGTACAGATCAAGGGCATATCCCATATCACCGGCGGAGGCTTTTATGAGAACATCCCGCGCTCTATCCCCGACGGACTGTGCGCAAATATCCGCAAGGACGACGTAAGAGTCCTGCCGATATTTGAGCTGATCAAGGCACGCGGCGGTATCAGCGAGCATGATATGTTCAACACCTTCAATATGGGCGTAGGTATGAGCATAGTCGTATCCGCAGACGATGCCGACAGAGCGCTCGATATCCTGCGCGATAACGGCGAGGACGCCTATATAATCGGTGAGATCATCGCCGCAGAGGAGAAGATCCGTCTATGTTAAAGGACAAGGCTCGCATAGCCGTGCTGGTATCCGGCGGCGGCACCAATCTGCAGGCGATCATCGACGCTCAGCGCAGCGGAGTGATCAAAAGCGGCGAGGTAGTGTTGGTCATATCCAACAACAGCTCCGCCTATGCTCTGACAAGGGCGGCTGACGCCGGGATAAAAGGTATATATATTTCTAAAAACGAATTAAAATCACAAGAAGCATTTGAATCGGCTATCATAAACGCTCTGGAAGAGAACAGCATCGATCTGATAGTTCTCGCGGGCTTTATGTCGATACTGTCCGAGAGTTTTACCTCGCGCTATCCGCGCCGCATCCTCAATATTCATCCGTCGCTCATCCCGTCGTTCTGCGGAGTAGGCTACTACGGACTGAGGGTACATGAGGCGGCGCTCAAAAAAGGCGTCAAGGTCACCGGTGCGACCGTCCACTTCGTCAACGAGATACCCGACGGGGGAGAGATCATAGCCCAAAAGGCCGTCGAGGTAATGGACGGAGATACTCCGGAGATACTTCAAAGGCGCGTTATGGAGCAGGCTGAGTGGGTCATACTGCCGCGCGCGGTCGAGAGCGTCTCGTGCGAGATCATCGGCTGAATGATATACATAATAAAAGGGGAATTTGGAATGGATATTTATAAGATAAACGACATCGCCGAGCTTATCGAAGGCAACTCCTATGTGGGCAGAGGTATCGTCATCGGCAAGACCGCCGACGGCACAAAGGCCGCCGCGGCGTATTTCATCATGGGCCGCAGCGCGAACTCTCGCAACCGCGTGTTCACCGAGCGTGACGGCGCGGTATATACCGAGCCTTTCGACGCGTCAAAGGTCGAGGATCCCAGCCTCATCATCTATGCGGCTATCCGCGAGTATGAGAACAATCTCATAGTGACCAACGGCGACCAGACCGATACTGTCTATGACGGTATGGCTAGCGACATCGGCTTCCATAAGGCTCTGGCGACTCGCGAGTTCGAGCCCGACGCGCCCAACCTCACTCCCAGGATCAGCGGCATGCTGACCTTCGACGAGGGAGACTTCACCTACAGCATGAGCATACTCAAGTCCATCGACCCTGAGGGCAGCGCGTGCGCCCGATACGGCTTTGATTATCCGTCAAAGGCTGGTCTGGGACACTTCATCCACACATATGTGTGTGACGGCGATCCTATCCCGACCTTCCAGGGCGAGCCTGATAGAGTCGCGATATCCGACAGCATCGACGAGTTCACCGAAAAGCTGTGGAACGCCCTCGACGCGGACAACAAGATATCGCTCTACGTCCGCTATATCGACCTCAAGACAGGCGAGACCGACAACCGCCTGATAAACAAGAATCAGTAATACTGACCGGTGGTGTTAATATGAAAGAATTTGAACTGAAATACGGCTGTAATCCTAACCAGAAGCCGGCTAAGATATTCATGCACGACGGCTCCGATCTGCCGATAGAGATAATCTCCGGCAGACCCGGATACATCAACTTTCTTGACGCGTTCAACTCATGGCAGCTCGTAAAGGAGCTCAAAGAGGCTCTGGGACTGCCTGCGGTAACCTCGTTCAAGCACGTCAGCCCCACATCGGCGGCGGTCGGCATACCACTCTCGGATAAGCTCAAAAAGGCTTGCTTCGTGGACGATATCGAGGGGCTCGACGACAGCCCTCTCGCGTGCGCCTATGCCCGCGCCAGAGGCACCGACCGTATGTGCTCATTCGGCGACTGGGTAGCACTATCGGATGTATGCGACGTCACAACCGCCCTCATGATAAAGCGTGAGGTCAGCGACGGTATCATAGCCCCCGGCTATGAGCCCGAGGCGCTCGAGATACTCAAGTCCAAGCGCAACGGCAATTATAATATAGTAAAGATAGCCCCCGACTATGTGCCCGATCCCATCGAGCACAAGCAGGTCTTCGGTATAACCTTTGAGCAGGGCCGCAACAACTTTGAGATCAATCGTGAACTGCTCAATGATATCGTCACCGAGAACAAGGAGCTGCCCGACAGTGCGGCGCGCGACCTGATCGTAGCTCTGATTACCCTCAAGTACACTCAGAGCAATTCCGTATGCTACGCGGTCGACGGACAGGCTATCGGCGTAGGAGCCGGTCAGCAGAGCCGTATCCACTGTACCAGACTCGCCGGCACCAAGGCTGACACATGGTTCCTGCGACAGGCGGATAAGGTGCTGAACCTGCCTTTCCGCGATGATATCCGCCGCCCCGACAGAGATAATGTCATCGACGGCTATATCAATCAGAACGAAGAGGACGTTACAGCCGACGGTATCTGGCAGCGCTACTTCACAGAGCAGCCCGAGCCTTTCACCGCTGAAGAACAGCGCGCGTATCTCGATACCTGCGATAATGTAGCTCTTGGCTCAGACGCGTTCTTCCCGTTCTTCGATAACATCGAAAGAGCATATCGCAGCGGCGTCAAGTATATCGCCGAGCCCGGAGGTTCTATCCGCGACGACGCGGTCATCGACTGCTGCAACAAGCATGATATGGTTATGGCGTTCACCGGAATGAGACTGTTCCATCACTGATAAGGTATTCAACATATTTGGAGATTAATATATGAAAGTAATGGTAGTAGGCGGCGGCGGACGCGAGCACGCCATAATCAAGAAGTTAAAAGAGAATAAAGAGATTGAGCATATATATGCCCTGCCCGGCAACGGCGGAATAGCCGCCGACGCCGAGTGTGTATCGATCAAGGCTACCGATATTGACGGCTTAGTGAGCTTCGCGTATGAGAACGGCATAGATTATGCTGTTGTAGCTCCCGACGATCCGCTGGTGCTGGGTTGTGTGGACGCGCTCGAAGCCCACGGTATCCCTTGCTTCGGACCTAAGAAGAATGCCGCGATAATCGAGGGCAGCAAGGTGTTCTCAAAGAATCTGATGAAGAAGTACGGCATACCAACAGCGGCGTATGAGGTGTTTGACAGCGCTGACGACGCTCTCGCTTATCTTGAGACCGCTCCGATACCCACAGTTATCAAGGCAGACGGTCTGGCTCTGGGTAAGGGCGTTATCATAGCGCAGACTCGCGACGAGGCAAAACAAGCCGTGATATCTATAATGAAAGATAAGCAGTTCGGCGACAGCGGCAACAACATCGTCATCGAAGAGTTCCTCGAAGGTCCCGAGGTTTCTGTGCTCAGCTTTACCGACGGCGAGACGGTCGTGCCTATGGTGTCATCCATGGATCACAAGCGAGCCGGTGATAACGACACAGGTCTCAACACCGGCGGTATGGGCACCGTAGCTCCTAACCCGTACTACACCCCGGCGGTAGCTGAGGAATGTATGAACAATATCTTCCTGCCCACTATCCGCGCTATGGCGGCTGAGGGTCGCCCCTTCAAGGGCTGTTTGTACTTCGGATTGATGATAACGTCCGACGGCGTCAAGGTCATCGAATACAACTGCCGCTTCGGCGATCCCGAGACCCAGGTGGTTCTGCCCCTGCTCAAGACGGATCTTTTCACCATAATGCGTGCTGTGACCGACGGCAGACTCAGCGAGGTGCCGGTCGAGTTCTGCGATAAGCATGCCGCGTGTGTGATAATGGCGTCCGAGGGCTATCCCGTGGCATATGAAAAGGGTTATGAGATAACCATCCCCGACGATATCAGCGACAGCGTATATGTAGCCGGCGCGGCATTAAAGGACGACAAGCTCGTCACCTCCGGCGGCCGTGTGCTGGGAGTCACAGCGATAGCCGATACCCTCGGCGACGCTATCCGCGATTCTTATGATATGGTCGGCAGGATCAGGTTTGAAAACGCATACTATCGCACTGATATTGGTAAAAGAGCTATGGAGGCTGATAACTGATGGTATACAGAGTATTTGTCGAAAAGCGCGAGGGTCTGAGGAACGAGGCAAAAGCGCTGTTGTCAGATATAAACAATCTGCTGTCCATACGGTCGCTGCGCGATGTGCGCGTAATAAATCGCTATGACGCCGAGAATATCGACAAAGATCTGTTCGATTACGCCGTTGGCGCAGTGTTCTCAGAGCCTCAGCTCGATAACGCTATGGAGGATGTGGATCTCAGCGGCGCTGTAGTCTTTGCTGTAGAGTATCTGCCCGGTCAGTTCGATCAGAGGGCAGATTCAGCCGCGCAGTGTATACAGATCATCTCTCAGGGAGAGCGTCCCGTGGTCAGATCGGCTAAGATATACGCGCTGTACGGCGATATTACCGACAGTGAATTGAATGAGATCAAAAAATACGTCATCAACCCCGTTGAGGCTCGCGAGGCTTCTATGGAGCTCCCTGCGACTCTCAAGACGGATTATGATATCCCTACAACAGTTCGTACCCTCGATGGCTTCAACGAGCTGGATGAGGCAGGGCTGAAGAACTTTGTAGATGAGATGGGTCTGGCTATGGATATCGACGATATCCGTTTTTGCCAGCAGTATTTCATCGGCGAGCACAGAGATCCCACTATCACAGAGATCCGTATGATAGATACATACTGGTCGGATCACTGCCGTCACACCACCTTCCTGACGGTCATCGATGATGTACACTTCGAGGATGAGCTGCTGCAAAAGGCGTATGACGATTATATAGCTGTCCGCGCCGAGCTCGGCAGGACTAAGCCGATATGCCTGATGGATCTGGCTACTGTCGCAGTCAAGTATCTGCGCCGCAGCGGCAAGCTCGATAAGCTCGACGAGAGCGAAGAGATCAACGCCTGTACCGTCAAGATAGACGTGGATGTCGATGGCGTCACCGAGCCGTGGCTGCTGCTGTTCAAGAACGAGACACATAACCATCCCACCGAGATCGAGCCTTTCGGCGGAGCCGCCACCTGTATCGGCGGAGCGATCCGCGATCCGCTGTCAGGTCGCTCGTATGTATACGGCGCTATGCGCGTCACCGGAGCTGCCGACCCCACCGTACCGGTATCACAGACGATAGAGGGTAAGCTCCCTCAGCGCAAGATCGTCACCACCGCGGCGGCAGGATACAGCTCATACGGTAACCAGATAGGTCTGGCTACCGGCATCGTAGATGAGATATATCACCCCGGCTACGCTGCCAAGCGCATGGAGATCGGCGCGGTCATCGCCGCGGCTCCTGCCGAAAACGTACGCCGCGAGGTGCCGTCGCCCGGAGATGTGGTCATCCTGCTGGGCGGCGCGACGGGCCGCGACGGTATCGGCGGCGCGACAGGCTCTTCAAAGGCTCACAACGCCCATTCGGTCGAGACCTGCGGAGCCGAGGTGCAGAAGGGCAACGCTCCCGAAGAGCGCAAGCTCCAGAGGCTCTTCCGCCGCAAGGACGCCTGCCGTATGATCAAGCGATGCAACGACTTCGGCGCAGGCGGAGTGTCCGTAGCTATCGGCGAGCTCGCTGACGGACTGGATATAGACCTCAACGCCGTACCTAAGAAGTACGAGGGCCTAGACGGAACAGAGCTGGCTATCTCAGAGTCACAGGAGCGTATGGCGGTAGTCATAGAGCCCGAGAACGTCGAGGCGTTCCTCGCTATTGCGGCTCAGGAGAACCTCAACGCCTGTCCTGTGGCTGTAGTAAAAGCGGATCCGCGCCTGACCATGACATGGAACGGCGTTCGTATAGTAGATATCAGCCGCGAGTTCCTCAACACCAACGGCGCTGATAAGCATATCAAGATCACCCCTGCCGCTCCCGAAGCGTATGACAAGGTCATCGATGGCGGATTCGCGGATAATATGCGCAGGATCGCTTCTGATCTCAACATCTGCTCCAAGCGCGGACTGTCAGAGCGATTCGACTCTACCATTGGAGCCGGCACGGTTCTTATGCCGTTCGGCGGTAAGTATCAGCTCACGCCTATACAGGCGATGGTGCAGAAGATAAGCGTAGAGAAAAAGCATACGGATACCGTATCGCTGATGTCTTGGGGCTATAACCCCCTGATAGCCGAGAAGAGCCCTTATCACGGCGCGTATCTGGCCGTAATCGAGTCGGTCAGTAAGCTGATCGCTTCCGGCGCGTCATTCGAGGACGTTTATCTCACCTTCCAGGAGTATTTTGAAAAGCCAGGCACAGACGGCAGAAGATGGGGCAAACCCCTCGCGGCTCTGCTGGGAGCATTCAAGGCGCAGATGAACTTAGGCATAGGCTCCATCGGCGGCAAGGACAGCATGAGCGGCAGCTTTGAGAAGCTCGATGTTCCGCCCACACTGGTATCATTCGCCGTAACTACCGATAAGGTCGATAACGTCATATCACCCGAGTTCAAGACGGCGGGTCATAAGGCTGTTCTCATCGCTCCGTCATACGGCGAGGATGAACTGCCGGTTACAGCTTCTCTGCTCGAGGTTTATGCCAAGGTCACCGAGCTCGCACGCACGGATAAGGTCTATGCCGCATATACTCCCACCATCGGCGGTATCGCCGAGGCAGTCATGAAGATGGCTTTCGGCAACGGCTTAGGCTTCAGCTTTGATAACAGCGTCGCTCTCGATAAGCTCTTCGGATACAGCTACGGAGCTTTTGTGCTCGAGACCGATTGTGATATAGACGGAGCAGTGACCTTAGGTACCGTTACCGATAACGGACAGTTTGCGTTCGGCGGCGAGAGCGTCGCGCTCAGCGAGATACTCGGCGAATACGAGGATAAGCTCGAGAGCGTATACAGCTGTAATATCCCGGATACCAAGGCTGCCGTAAAGGATTTCAGCTATAAGGCCGAAGGATATAGCGCGCCTGCTGTAAAAGTCGCGAAGCCTAAGGTGCTTATACCGGCTTTCCCGGGCACCAACTGCGAGTATGATTCAGCCAAGGCTGTGGCCGACGCCGGCGCAGAACCTGAGATAATAGTTATCAATAACCTCAGCGCGTCCGGGATCCAGCGCAGCGTGGAACGCTTCGCGCAGGAGCTCAAGAATGCTCAGATAGTATTCATCCCCGGCGGATTCTCCGGCGGCGACGAGCCCGACGGCTCCGGCAAGTTCATCACGGCATTCTTCCGCAACGCAGCGATAAAAGAGGGCGTTGCCGACCTGCTGGATAACCGTGACGGTCTTATGTGCGGGATATGCAACGGTTTCCAGGCGCTGATAAAGCTCGGACTGGTGCCGTACGGCAGGATCATCGATACCGATGAGAGCTGTCCGACCCTTACATATAACACCATCGCGCGCCACCAGAGCCGCATCGTGCGCACCCGTATCGCGTCCAACAAGAGCCCGTGGCTCAGCCTGACCGAGGTGGGCGATATATACAGCGTGCCGATCTCACACGGCGAGGGACGATTCCTCGCCTCTGACGAGCTGATAAAACAGCTCGCTGAGAACGGCCAGATCGCTACACAGTATGTCGATCTCGACGGTCACGCGACCACCGATGTGCATTTCAATCCGAACAACTCCTGTTATGCTATCGAGGGCATAACCTCGCCCGACGGCAGAGTATTCGGCAAGATGGGCCACAGCGAGCGTGTTGACAGCGGCCTGTACCGCAATGTCCCCGGCAACTACGATATAAGGATGTTCGAGGCCGCGGTCAAGTATTTTAAATAAACCAGCATATGATATAAGGGAGGGCAGACGCCCTCCCTTCTTATTAGAGATATCCTATCGGAATTGTGTTGCATATATAGGTAAAACACAATATATAGATAAGTTGTGAAAGTTGCACAAAAACAATACATAAAGTTCATGGAACTTCTACATAGATATTTTACAGCCATTTATTGCATTTTATGGGCTTATATTGTATAATTCATCTTGCGTGACTGCAGATACTAAATCCAAATAATGGATCTTTGGCATCTTTTGCGTTAAACTCCGCATAGTTGCGTTGTCGTTCTTGACAGGCGTAAGCCTGTCGGCGTACTCCGCCTTGCTATACTGAGTTTTCCGCTTAACATCTGCCTAAAGCCTATTAGTTGAATTTAGTATAAGATATGCGATGAAGCGGGAGGTTGCAACGCTTTTGCGTTGGTTTTTCCGTGGAGTATGTCCGATTTTAAACCGGGCGAAAGAATAGTTTGAGCTTTGCCGTGGCATTGGGGTTGCTATGCCATGCCGGCCAAATCCGCTTCCGGTTGCCGATTTTCGGCTATCGGCTTTTTTAACGGAGGGGCTGGGAACACCCGGACGGGTGTTTGAAAAGTTGACTTATTTTCGTACCACCCAAAACTATTTAGGAGGCGAAGATATGGCAGTCAAGGAAAAAATAAGGATAAGATTAAAGGGTTATGATCATCAGCTGGTAGATCAGTCCGCTGAGAGAATCGTTGCTACCGCAAAGCGCACCGGCGCGAGAGTTTCGGGTCCTGTCCCGCTCCCGACCGAGAAGCAGGTAGTTACGATCCTTCGTGCTGTTCATAAGTATAAGGACAGCCGCGAGCAGTTCGAGATGAGAACTCACAAGCGTCTTATCGACATTTTAAGACCGTCCAACAAGACAGTCGAGGCTCTTATGAGCTTAGAGCTCCCTGCCGGCGTTGAAATAGAAATCAAGTTATAAACCTTATAATCCTCTCTTGGCTAAAGGGAGTGGGACCGCCGAGAGGCGGTGGAGGGATATACCTTATAATAGTTTCAACCTACCACGCAGACAGGGTCATGTCGGAGAGATCCGACCAATAACCTAAAAGGAGGATATAAAGAATGCAGAAAGCATTGATCGGCAAGAAGATCGGTATGACACAGATCTTCGACGAGAAGGGAAAAGTAGTTCCCGTGACCGTAGTCGAGGCAGGTCCCTGTGTAGTTTCACAGATCAAGACCGTCGAGACAGATGGCTATACAGCTATCCAGGTCGGTTTCGGTGATGTCAAGCCGAAGCACGTTACAAAGCCTCTTCAGGGTCACTTCAAGAAGGCTGACGTAGCACCCAAGAGAATTCTTAAGGAATTCAGATTTGATGATTGCTCCGCTTATGAGCTGGGCCAGATCATCAAGGCAGACGTATTTGAAGCAGGTAACAAGGTCGACGTTACCGGTAAGAGCAAGGGTAAGGGCTATGCCGGCGTTATCAAGCGCTGGAACTTCGGCCGTCTCAAAGAGACCCACGGCTCCGGTCCTGTAGCACGTCACGGCGGCTCTATGGGCGCTTGTTCTTCTCCCTCCAGAGTTTGGAAGGGCAAGAAGATGGCAGGTCACCTCGGCGCCGAGAAGGTTACCGTCCAGAATTTGACCGTTGTAAAGATCGACGCTGAGAACAATCTCCTTGCTATCAAGGGCGCTGTTCCCGGTCCTAACGGCGGTTACGTTGTCGTCAAAGACAGCGTAAAGGCTTAAGGAAGGAGGAAATAATATGCCTAATGTACAGGTAGTTGATATGCAGGGCAAGAAGGTTTCTACCGTAGACCTTGCTGATTCGATTTTCGGTATCGAGCCGAACGCGGCTGTTATGCATCAGATGGTAGTTAGCTATCTCGCTAACCAGCGTCAGGGCACACAGTCTGCTCTCACCCGTTCCGAGGTATCCGGCGGCGGCCGCAAGCCGTGGAGACAGAAGGGCACAGGTCGCGCCCGTCAGGGTTCGACACGCGCTCCCCAGTGGTACCACGGCGGCGTAGTATTTGCTCCCAAGCCCAGAGATTATCGTTTCTCTGTTAACAAGAAGGTTCGCCGACTCGCCATGAAGTCCGCTTTCTCCACAAAGGCAGCTGCCGAGGAGATCATCGTTATCGATTCTATAGCTCTGGATGAGATCAAGACCGCTAAGATGGTCGAGATGCTCAGCGCCGTGGGCAGCGAGCGTAAGGCTCTTATCGTTCTGCCCGAGGTCGACGAGAAGATCATCAAGTCCTCTCGCAACATCCCCGGCGTCAAGACCGCTCAGGTCAACGAGCTGAATGTATACGACATTCTTAACGCTGACAAGCTCATCATAGCTAAGGACGCGCTCACTAAGATTGAGGAGGTATACGCATGATTGCTCAGGATATAATCATCCGCCCCGTCATCACCGAGAAGGCGATGCAGGACATCACAGCAAAGAAGTATGTCTTCGAGGTAGCTAAGAACGCCACCAAGATCGACGTTAAGCGTGCTGTAGAGGAACTCTTCAAGGTAAAGGTAGAGAAGGTCAACACCGTTCACGTAAGAGGCCAGATGAGACGTCAGGGTCGCTTCGAAGGCTATACCCGTTCCTGGAAGAAAGCATATGTTCAGCTTTCAGCTGACAGCAAAGCAATTGAATTTTTTGAAGGCATGATGTAAAGCCTGTGCGCCGAGGCCCACAGCCCTCGGATAACGACGAGCGAACCGGGACCGTCAAAATGACCTGAAAGGTCATGCGGACGGTTGGGTGAGCAGGAGTTATACGAGGATCAGCGCAGGGCAGCGAGGCGTGATATTGCTGCGTTGATGCAGCAAGAACAAACATCTGAAAATAATCTAACACACAGGCATGAATGTATGGGATATGCCATAATCCCGCAAAGCCATCATGAGGAGAGTGAAAATAATGGCTATAAAAGTTTATAAGCCGACTACCAACGCTCGTCGTAATATGTCGGTTACGGATTACTCCGGACTCTCAAAAGTCGCTCCCGAAAAGAGCTTGCTCACACCTCTTAAGAAGAACTCCGGCCGTAACAGCTACGGTCGCATCACGGTTCGTCACAGAGGCGGCGGCAACAGGAGAAAATACCGTATCATTGATTTTAAGAGAAACAAATTTGATGTTGAAGGTACCGTTCTGACCCTTGAGTACGATCCCAACCGTTCGGCATTTATCGCTCTTGTAGAGTACACCGACGGCGAGAAGGCGTACATCATCGCGCCTCACGGCCTTAAGGTAGGCGACAAGATCGTCTCCGGTACAGCAGCCGATATCAAGCCCGGCAACGCTCTGCCGCTCATCAACATCCCCACCGGTACCTTTGTCCATAACGTAGAGCTTTATCCCGGCCGCGGCGCACAGCTCGCAAGAGCAGCCGGCAACATGGCTCAGCTGATGGCTAAAGAGAACGGTATGGCGCTGCTCAGACTGCCCTCCGGCGAGCTGAGAAACGTCCCCGACGCCTGTATGGCGACTATCGGCCAGGTTGGCAACATCGATCATGAGAACGTCAAGATCGGTAAGGCCGGCCGTAAGAGAAACATGGGTATCCGCCCGACAGTCCGCGGTTCTGTCATGAACCCGAACGATCACCCCCACGGCGGTGGTGAGGGTAAGTCCCCCGTAGGCCGTCCCGGCCCTGTTACCCCTTGGGGTAAGCCGGCTCTCGGTTATAAGACCAGAAAGTCCAACAAGGCTTCCGATAAGCTTATCGTAAGACGCAGAAACAGCAAGTAAGGCAGAAAGGAAGGAACTTAACTTATGAGTAGAAGTACTAAAAAAGGACCTTTTGTTCAGCCTGTGCTGCTCAAAAGGGTAGAAGAAATGAACGCCTCCGGCGAGAAGAGGATCTTAAAGACATGGTCTAGATCTTCAACGATTTTCCCTCAGTTCGTAGGACACACATTTGCGGTCCATGACGGCAGAAAGCACGTTCCGGTATACGTTACCGAGGATATGGTAGGTCACAAGCTCGGCGAGTTTGCTCCGACCCGTACCTTCCGCGGCCATGCCGGTTCTAAGACAAGTAAGTAAGGCAAAGGAGAGTTAGAGAATGGAAAGTAAGGCATATCTGAATTATGTCCGTATCTCACCTCGCAAGGTTTCCATCGTTCTCGACCTCATCAGAGGTAAGGATGTAAAGCTCGCGAAGGCTATTCTTGAGCAGACTCCTAAGGCCGCTACCGAGCCGCTGTTGAAGCTGCTCAAGTCCGCCATGGCAAATGCTGAGAATAACCACGATATGGATGTGGCTAGTCTTTATGTGGCCGAGTGCCACGTAAGTCAGGGCCCCACACTCAAGCGTATCCGTCCCCGTGCACAGGGCAGAGCCTTCCGCATCAATAAGAAGACCTCGCATATCACCCTGGTGCTCAAGGAAAGAGAATAAGGAGGTAGAGTTATGGGCCAGAAAGTTAATCCCCACGGTTTACGTGTAGGTATCATCAAGGATTGGGATTCCCGTTGGTTTGCTGATAAGAAGCACTTCGGCGATACACTGGTAGAGGATTATAACCTCCGCCGTGATCTTAAGAAGCAGCTCTTCGGCGCAGGTATCCCGAAGATCGAAATAGAGCGCGACGGCAAGAAGGTAAGGATCCATATCCACTGCGCTAAGCCCGGCATGATCATCGGCAAGGGCGGCTCAGAGATCGAGAAGCTCCGCCTCCAGTGCGAGAAGAAGCTCGGCAAGCCTGTCGCAATCAATATTGTAGAGGTCAGAAACCCCGACCTTAACGCTCAGCTCGTAGCCGAGTCCATCGCTTCACAGCTGGAGAGAAGAATATCTTTCCGCCGTGCGATGAAGCAGTCCATCGGCCGCGCTATGCGTTTCGGCGCTAAGGGTATCAAGACCCAGTGCTCAGGTCGTTTAGGCGGCGCTGAGATCGCGAGATCCGAGCAGTACCACGAGGGTACTATCCCGCTTCAGACTCTGCGCGCAGACATCGACTACGGCTTTGCCGAGGCTAACACTACCTACGGCAAGATCGGCGTCAAGGTATGGCTGTATCGCGGCGAGGTCCTGCGCGACAACGCAGGCTCCGAGCAGCGCAGAGAGAGACGCGAGAGAAGAGACAGAAGACCTCGCAGAGATAATAGGGAAGGGGGCAGAAAATAATGCTGATGCCTAAGCGTGTGAAGTACAGAAGAGTTCACAGAGGCAGAATGACCGGCCGCGCGCTCCGCGGTAACAAGGTCACCTACGGTGAGTACGGTCTTCAGGCATTAGAGCCTGCATGGATCACTTCCAACCAGATCGAGGCAGCCCGTGTCGCTATGACCCGTTACTGCAAGAGATTCGGTAAGGTATGGATCAAGATCTTCCCCGACAAGCCTGTCACAGCTAAGCCTGCTGAGACCCGAATGGGTTCCGGTAAAGGTTCACCCGAGTATTGGGTAGCAGTCGTCAAGCCCGACAGAGTCATGTTCGAGATCGCCGGTGTTCCGGAAGAGACCGCTCGTGAGGCTATGCGTCTTGCCGCTGCTAAGCTGCCGATCAAGTGCAAGTTCATCAAGAAGGAAGAGGAGGTTTGAGCATGACTGCTAAGGAATTAAGAGAATTAACACAGAGCGAGCTCGAGCTTAAGCTTAAGGACCTCAAGGAAGAACTCTTCAACCTTCGCTTTCAGCTTGCTATCAACCAGCTCGACAACCCGATGCGTATAACCGCCGTTAAGAGAGATATCGCCCGCGTTTCTACCGTTATGCGTGAGCTCTCTGACAAGGAAGCATAAGGAGGTAGACGACTATGAGCGAAAGAAATATGAGAAAGACTCTTATCGGTCGCGTAAAGTCTGACAAGATGGATAAGACCATCGTCGTAGCCATCGAGGACAGCGTAAAGCACAAGCTGTACAACAAGGTTATCAAGCGCACCTACAACCTCAAGGCTCATGATGAGAAGAACGAGGCTAAGGTAGGCGACCGCGTAAAGGTTATGGAGACTCGTCCCCTCTCTAAGGACAAGAGATGGAGACTCGTCGAGATCGTAGAGAAGGCTAAATAAGTTCAGATAAGGAGAAAATGATATGATTCAACAGCAAACTTATCTCAAGGTTGCCGACAACACCGGCGCAAAGGAACTTATGTGCATTCGTGTACTCGGCGGAACCAGGAGAAGATACGCCAACATTGGCGACGTTATCGTTGCCTCCGTCAAGAAGGCAACACCGGGCGGCGTTGTAAAGAAGGGCGACGTTGTTCGCGCGGTAGTAGTTCGCTCCGCTAAGGGCGTTCGCCGCGAGGACGGCACATATATCCGCTTCGATGAGAACGCAGCCGTTATAATCAAGGAAGATAAGAACCCTCGCGGTACTCGTATCTTCGGACCGGTAGCCAGAGAGCTTCGTGATAAGGATTACATGAAGATACTCTCCCTCGCTCCGGAAGTACTTTGATGGAGGTGTCATAAAATGAGTAAAGTTCATGTAAAAACAGGTGACACCGTAGTTGTTATCAGCGGTAAGGACAAGGGCAAGAAGGGCCAGGTCCTCGCGGTATCTCCCTCTGAGGGTAAGATCATCGTAGAGAAGGTCAATATTGTCTCAAAGCATGTCAAGCCCAGACGTATGGGCGAGCCCGGCGGCATTATCAAGGCTGAGGGCGCGTTCTATGCTTCTAAGGCTCAGATCTACTGCTCGAGCTGCAAGGCTGCTACCCGCGTCGGTCACAAGATCGATAAGGACGGCAACAAGACCCGCGTTTGTGTAAAGTGCGGCAAGGAACTGTAAGAGGAGGATTTTAAGAAATGGCAAGACTGAAAGAGTATTATGCTAAAGAAGTTGCACCTGCTCTTATGAAGAAGTTCTCTTACAAGAGTGTGATGCAGATCCCTAAGCTCGACAAGATCGTAGTTAACGTAGGCGCCGGCGAGGTAAAGGATAACGCCAAGGCTATGGACGCTATCCTCTCCGATCTCGCACAGATCACCGGCCAGAAGGCCCACATCTGCAAGGCAAGGAAGTCGGTCGCTAACTTCAAGCTCCGTGAGGGCATGCCCATCGGCGCTAAGGTTACACTCCGCGGCGAGCGTATGTATGAGTTCCTCGACAGACTCTTCAACGTAGCGCTGCCCCGTGTACGCGACTTCAGAGGTATCAACCCCAACTCCTTCGACGGACGCGGCAACTATGCCATGGGCCTCAAGGAGCAGCTGATCTTCCCTGAGATCGACTACGATAAGATCGATAAGGTTCGCGGTATGGACATCATCTTTGTCACAACCGCTCAGAATGATGAAGAAGCGCGTGAGCTGCTCACCCTGATGGGCGCTCCGTTCGCAAAGTAAGGAGGGATTGTTGTGGCAAAGACTGCTATGAAGAACAAGCAGCAGAGAAAGCAGAAGTTCTCTACTCGTGAGTATACACGTTGCAAGATATGCGGTAGACCACACGCCTACCTTCGTAAGTTTGGCGTATGCCGTATTTGTTTCCGTGAGCTCGCTTACAAGGGCGAGATCCCCGGAGTTAAGAAAGCCAGCTGGTAAGCAAGGAGGATTTAAGTTATGCAAATTACAGATACAATAGCTGATTTACTGACACGAATCCGTAATGCTAATTCAGCTAAACACGACACAGTTCAGATCCCTGCCAGCAACATGAAGAAGGCTATCTGCCAGATTCTGCTGGATGAGGGCTATATCAAGAGCTTTTCCGTTGAGGAAGACGGCAAGCAGGGCATGATCACAGTTACCCTGAAGTATCTCGAGGGCAAGACCCCCGTTATCCAGGGACTCAGACGTGTTTCCAAGCCCGGCCTGCGTATTTACAGCAACGTAGAGGATATGCCTAAGGTCATGAAGGGCCTGGGTATCGCTATCATCTCGACCTCTAAGGGCGTTATGACCGACCGTGAAGCCAGAAAGCAGCACGTAGGCGGCGAAGTCCTCGCGTTCATCTGGTAAGGAGGTGCGATCATGTCTCGAATTGGAAGAAAACCTATAAATATTCCCGCCGGTGTCGAAGCTAAGTTCGAAAACGGTGTTATGACAGTCAAGGGTCCCAAGGGTACACTTACCCAGAAGATCAACCCTAACATGGCTGTCGAAATCAATGGGGCTGTCATCGAGGTAAAGCGTCCTAATGACGATAAAGAGAACCGTTCGCTCCACGGCCTGACCCGTACTATCATCAACAACATGGTAGTAGGCGTCACAGACGGCTACAAGAAGGAGCTGGAGGTCAATGGTGTAGGTTACCGTGTTCAGAAGCAGGGCAACAAGCTAGTTATGAACATCGGCTATTCACACCAGGTCATCATGGAGGATACCGCTGATATCACGATCGAGGTTCCCAACCCCAACAGCATCATCATCCACGGCATTGATAAGCAAAAAGTTGGTCAGTTTGCTGCCGAGGTTAGAGAGAAACGCCCGCCGGAGCCTTACAAGGGTAAGGGCATCAAGTATGCCGGTGAATATATCCGTCGTAAGGAAGGCAAGGCCGGTAAGGCTTAATTAAAGGAGTGAAATTGACAAATGGTAAGTAGACCTGATTCTAAAGCTGCTCGTGTCAAAAGACACAAGAGAGTACGCGGTAAGTTAAGCGGCACAGCCGAGTGTCCTCGCCTTTGTGTTTTCCGCTCCACTAACAACATCTATGCTCAGATTATCGATGATGTAAAGGGCGTTACCCTGTGCAGCGCTTCTTCTCTCGATAAGACCATAGAAGGCGGCGGCAACAAAGAAGCTGCGAAAGCTGTCGGCAAGCTCATCGCTGAGCGCGCTAAGGACAAGAACATCACCGATGTCGTATTCGACAGAGGCGGTAACATTTATCACGGCCGTGTTCAAGCGTTGGCCGAAGGCGCCCGTGAGGGCGGCCTCAATTTCTAAGGATTGGAGGAATTACTTTGGCTAATATTATAGACGCATCTACACTCGAGCTTACTGAGCGCGTAGTAGCTATCAACCGCGTATCAAAGACCGTTAAGGGCGGACGTGTTATGAAGTTCGCCGCTCTGGTAGTTGTCGGCGACGGCAACGGCACAGTAGGTTTCGGTATCGGCAAGGCCGGTGAAGTTCCCGACGCAATCCGCAAGGGAATCGAGGACGCTAAAAAGCACCTCATGAAGGTAGCCCTTAAGGGCACAACGATCCCCCACGAGATCATCGGCGCATACGGCGCCGGCAGAGTTCTGATGAAGCCTGCCGCTCCCGGTACCGGTGTTATCGCAGGCGGTCCCGTACGTGCGGTCGTTGAGGCTGTAGGCATCAAGGACATCCGTACAAAGGCTCTCCGTTCAAACAACCCCTGCAACGTAGTCAGAGCTACTCTCCAGGGTCTGGGCGCTCTGCGCACAGCCGAAGAGGTCGCTCGTGTACGCGGCAAGGCTGTAAAAGAGATTCTGTAAGGAGGCGGCACGATGAAAATTAAGTTAGTTAAGAGCTTGATCGGTTCCAAGAAGGACCAGATCGCTACCGCGTATTCCTTAGGTCTCAAGAAGATCGGCGATACTACCGAGCAGCCCGACAACGCGGCTACCAACGGTAAAGTACAGAAGATTATCCACCTCGTAGTGGTTGAAAAAGACTAAGGAGGTGCAACAGATATGAAACTGCATGAATTATCACCGGCCGAGGGCTCCAAGAAGTCCGTCAAGAGGATCGGTCGCGGCCACGGCTCAGGCTGGGGCAAGACCGCCGGTAAGGGACACAAGGGCCAGAAGGCCAGAGCCGGTAAGGGTATGCGCGTAGGCTTTGAAGGCGGCCAGATGCCGCTGCAGCGCCGTATCCCCAAGCGCGGCTTCAACAACATCTTCGCTAAGAAGGTCGTTGCTATCAACGTAGGTACTCTCAACAAGTTTGAGGACGGTGCTGTGGTAGATATCGCTGCCCTCACCGAGAAGGGTATCGTCAAGAATTCTTTCGATAGCGTCAAGATTCTCTCCAACGGCACTATCACCAAGAAGCTCACGGTTAAGGCTTCCGCTTTCTCTGAGGGCGCGAAGGCTAAGATTGAAGCTGCCGGCGGAAAGACTGAGGTGGTATAATTGTTTAAGACAATTAGAAACGCTTGGTCTATCCCGGATCTTCGCAGAAAGATAATATTCACACTGTTTATCGTAGTCATCTTCCGTATCGGTTCGGTTATTCCGGTTCCTTTCCTGAATATCGACGCTCTGCATAACGTAATGCAGGCTTCTACCAACTCCGGTATGGACGAGACACTGGTCGGATACCTCAACACACTGTCCGGCGGCGCGTTCTCTAACGCTACGATATTCGCTATGGGTATCACACCCTACATCAACAGCTCCATTATCATGCAGCTGCTGTGCGTAGCGATCCCTCCCCTCGAGCGCCTGTCTAAGGAAGGTGAAGAGGGCCGCAAGAAGATCGCTGCTATCACCCGTTACGTCACGGTCGGCCTTGGTCTTATCCAGGGTACCGCGTACTACTTCTTCCTGAGGAACAGTCAGGACAGCGTCACCGGTCTCAACCTCGCTAAGTACACCACCGGTTTTGAGGCAGTGTTCACAGCGATCGCGATCATCCTCGCGTTCACAGCCGGTACAGCGCTGATCATGTGGCTGGGCGAGCAGATCAACAAGAACGGTATCGGCAACGGTATCTCTATCCTGCTCTTTGCCGGCATCATCGCGCGTCTGCCCTATACTGTTACTCTTCTCAAGAGCTATTGGGATGCAGGTCAGCACTACATCACAGTTCCGCTGTGGATCGTGCTCTTCCTGGCTGTTATCTGGTTCATCACCTTTATGCAGGATGCCGAAAGACGTATCCCGATCCAGTACGCTAAGCGTGTCGTGGGCCGCAAGATGTACGGCGGCCAGTCCACTCATCTGCCCATCAAGGTAGCTCTGGGCGGCGTTATGCCGATCATCTTCGCATCATCTATCCTTTCTATCCCCAGCACGATCCAGATGTTTGTTCAGCCTCAGGAAGGCTTCTGGAAGGGCTTCCTCGACGCGTTCAAGACCTCCGGGCCTGTATACGCGGTGCTGTACTTCATCCTGATCCTGGCGTTCGCTTACTTCTATACGACTATCCAGTACAATCCGCTGGAGATGGCGAACAACTTAAAGCAGAACAACGGTACTATCCCCGGCATTCGTCCCGGCAGACCTACCGCTGACTTCATAGCTAAGATACTGTCAAGAATCACCCTGATCGGCGCTCTGTTCCTCGCTGTTATCGCGCTGTTCCCGATCCTGTACTCCGACTTCACCGGTCTGTACGGCCTGTCTATGGGCGGTACTTCCGTAATCATTATCGTCGGCGTCGCTCTGGATACAGCTAAACAGCTCGAGAGCCAGATGATGATGCGTCACTACAAGGGCTTCCTTGACTAAGTTAAGATAGGAGCAGTATTATGAAACTTATCCTATTAGGCGCTCCCGGTGCGGGCAAAGGCACCCAAGCCGCCGTCATCAGTGAACGCTTGAATATTCCCCAGATCAGCACGGGTAACATCATCCGTGCCGCGCTGAAGAGCGGTACAGAGATGGGTCTGAAGGCTAAGTCCTTCATCGATGCAGGCAAGCTCGTTCCCGATGAGGTCGTTATCGGCATCATCAAGGACAGACTCGCTGAAGAAGACTGCAAGGATGGATTCATCCTCGACGGTTTTCCGCGTACCATCCCTCAGGCCGAGGCTCTGGACGAGATGGGTATCTCTATCGATAAGGTCATCGATATCGAGGTATCCGACGATGTTATCATCAATCGTCTGTCCGGACGCCGCGTGTGTGAAAAGTGCGGCAGGCCCTATCATACCGAGAGCTTAAAGCCCAAGGTAGAGGGTATCTGCGACGATTGCACAGGCGCCCTTATTCAGCGTAAGGACGACCATCCTGACACAGTCAAGGCTCGTCTCGATATCTATCATACCGAGACCGAACCCCTCAAGGACTATTATGAGAAGCAGGGCAAGCTCTTCGTAGTAGAAGGCGCTAACTCAGTGGACGAGACCACAGCCCTGACCATGAGAGCTCTCGAGGCCTGAGCATGATCGTAGTCAAGACCGCACGCGAGATCCAACGAATGCAGGAAGCGTGTACACTGTCCGCGCGAGCGCTAAAGCTCGCCGGAGAGATGGTCGAGCCGGGCGTGTCAACCTATGAGATTGACCGCGCAGTCAAAAAGTTTATCGAGGGTGAGGGCGGCAAGCCCTCCACCCTCGGTTACGGCGGCTACCCGGCGAGCACCTGTATCTCTGTGAACAGTGTGGTAGTCCATGGCATACCCAGCAGGAAGACTATCCTGAAGCAGGGCGACATCGTATCCATCGATATCTGCGCCTTTAAGGACGGATATCACGGAGACAACGCCTATACCTATCCCTGCGGCGAGATCAGCGCTGAGGCTCAGCGGCTGCTCGACGCAACTAAGGAAAGCCTTTATGAGGGGATCAAGGCGGCGCAGGCCGGTAATCGTGTTGGCGATATCAGCAGCGCTGTGCAGAGGTATGTCGAAGCTCGCAGTTACGGGGTGGTACGGGATTTTACCGGCCACGGCGTAGGTGCGAATCTGCATGAAGAACCCAGTGTACCTAATTTCGGTACTCCCGGCAGGGGACCTCGTCTCTTACCGGGCATGACTATCGCTATCGAGCCGATGATCACTATGGGCGGTTATCGCACAAAGACGCTCAGCGACGGCTGGACAGCCGTCACTGTGGACGGCAGCCTTGCCGCTCACTTTGAGCACACGGTGTGTATTACCCCCGACGGTCCGCTCATCATGACGCTGCTGTGAGGTAGAGTTATGGAGCGCGGCACCGTAGTTATCGCTCTGGCAGGTAAGGAGAAGGGCGGCTTCTATGCGGTCATAGATACTGTCGACCGCAGGCATGTTCTCATAGCCGACGGCAAACACCGTCCTATCGAGAAGCCTAAGAAGAAGAACATCTCCCATCTGCGGCGTACGAACACCGTCATCGACGAGATCAGCACAAACCGACAGTTACGAACTTTTTTGAATCGCTTTCACATCGGAGGTTAAGTTATGTCAAAGCAGGATGTTATCGAAATAGAAGGTATCGTCACCGAGGCTCTGCCGAACGCTCAGTTCAACGTAGAGCTTCCCAACGGCCACAAGATCCTGGCCGTTATCTCAGGCAAGCTGAGAATGAACTTTATCCGTATCCTTCCCGGCGACAAGGTCACGGTCGAGATGTCTCCCTATGATCTGACCCGAGGCAGGATCACATGGCGCACAAAGTAAGCGTCACAAAAGCTGAATTTTACTGATTCAAACACAAGGAAAGGAATGATATCATGAAAGTCAGACCTTCAGTAAAGAAAATGTGTGAGAAGTGCAAGGTTATCAAGAGAAAAGGTAAGATCATGGTAATCTGCGAGAACCCTAAGCATAAGCAGAGACAGGGCTAAGCTCGCGTTGCTCGCGGTGAATAGTGAATGATGAATGGTGGGCTCCGCCCACACCCATTCCTGTACAAGTCACTTTTACAACCGCGAATCACACAAACAAACTATTATTAAATCTAAATGGAGGTGCATTTTAATGGCTCGTATAGCAGGTGTTGACTTACCCCGTGACAAGAGAGTTGAAATAGGACTCACTTATATCTACGGTATCGGTCGTAAAACTGCGACAGACATTATTGCTGCAACCGGTGTAAATCCCGACACACGCGTTCGTGATCTCACCGAAGAAGACGTATCAAAACTCAGAGAATATATCGACCATAATTGCCGCGTTGAAGGTGATCTCCGTCGTGACGTAGCCTTCGACATCAAGAGACTTATCGAGATCGGTAGTTACCGCGGTGTTCGCCATAGAAAGGGTCTGCCCGTAAGAGGACAGCGTTCTAAGACCAACGCCAGAACCCGCAAAGGCCCGCGCAAGACTATGGCTAACAAGAAGAAGTAAGGAGGGCAATTAGAAATGGCAGTTAAAACAGGTAAGAAGACTCCTATCCGCCGCCGCCGCGAGAGAAAGAACATCGAGAAGGGCTCGGCGCATATCCAGTCTACCTTTAACAACACTATCGTTACTATATCCGACACACAGGGCAACGCTATCTCCTGGGCTTCTGCCGGTGAGCTTGGCTTCCGCGGATCCAGAAAGTCCACTCCCTTTGCCGCTCAGAGCGCTGCAGAGACAGCCGCCAAGGCCGCTATGGAGCATGGCATGAAGAGCGTTGAGGTCTATGTAAAGGGACCCGGCCAGGGTCGTGAGGCCGCTATCCGCGCTCTCCAGACAGCAGGTCTTGAGGTCACCATGATCAAAGACGTTACCCCCATCCCGCATAACGGATGCCGTCCTCCTAAGAGAAGACGTGTATAAAAGTATAAGGAGGATATAGATTATGGCTAAGAATTCACAGCCGATCGCCAAGCGCTGCAGAGCGCTGGGCATCTCGCCCACAGTTATGGGCTATTCCAAGAAGACTTCCAACCGTAACCCCGGCGGTAAGATGAGAAGGAAGCAGAGCGAGTACGGCGTACAGCTGACCGAGAAGCAGAAGGTAAAGTTTATCTACGGCATCCTCGAAAAGCAGTTCAGAATGTACTATGAGAAGGCCGAGAAGATGGAAGGCAAGACAGGTGAGAACCTGCTGTCTCTCGTTGAGCGCCGTCTGGACAACGTAGTATTCCGTCTCGGTCTTGCGGCTACTCGCCGCGAGGCTCGTCAGCTCGTTAACCACGCTCACTTCACCGTAAACGGCAAGAAGGTCAACATCCCCTCCTATATCGTAAAGGTCGGCGATGTTATCGCTGTCAGCGACAAGTCCAAAGAATCCAACAGATTTAAGGCTCTGGCTGAGGGCGAGGCTACTGCTCTCACTCCCAAGTGGCTCGAGAAGAACGACGTATTCGGCGGCAAGGTTGTTGCGCTGCCTCAGCGTGACGATATCGACTATCCTGTCGAGGAACACCTCATCGTCGAGTTGTACTCCAAGTAATTTGTACGCCGATCGGGCATTTGTACCGATCTATGCGTTCTGCGGCTATATGCTGCAGGACGGCGCTGCGGAGCATACGGCTCCGTATAGCGCAGCTTAAAAATTAAAGGAGGAATTCGCCAATGATAGAGATAGAAAAACCCAGAATTGATACTGAAGAATTATCTTCCGACGGCAAGTACGGCAGATTCGTGGTAGAGCCCCTGGAGCGCGGCTTCGGCAACACTCTCGGCAACTCTCTGCGTCGCGTGCTGCTCTCATCTCTTGAGGGCGTCGCCGTTACATCAATCAAGATAGACGGAGTTCTTCATGAATTCTCTACTATTCCCGGCGTCAAGGAAGACGTTACCGAGATCGTTCTGAATATGAAGAGCCTGGTAGCAAAACTCCATTCCAACGGCCCCAAGGTCGTTGAGATCTCGGCTGAGGGTCCCTGTGAGGTTACAGCCGAGAGCATCAAGTGTGACAGCGAGGTCGAGATCCTCAACCCCGAGCTGCATATCGCCACCCTTTCGGACGGCGCATCTCTCAACATGGAGATCACACTTGACAAGGGCAGAGGTTATATCCCTGCTGAGAAGAACAAGCTCCTCAGCGGCAACGAGATCATCGGCGTTCTGCCGGTAGACTCTATCTACACCCCTGTTCTTAAGGTCAACTACACTGTTGACAACACTCGCGTAGGTCAGATCACCGACTATGACAAGCTGACTCTCAGCGTATGGACCAACGGCGTTATCAACTCTCAGGAGGCTGTATCTCTTGCCGCTAAGGTCCTGTGCGAGCATCTCAATCTCTTTGTGAACCTCTCTGACAGAGGATATAACACCGAGATTATGGTCGAGAAGGATGACAAGGGTAAGGAGAAGGTCCTGGAGATGACGATCGAAGAGCTCGATCTCTCCGTACGTTCCTTCAACTGCCTCAAGCGCGCAGGTATCAACACCGTAGAGGATCTTATCTCTAAGTCTGAAGAAGACATGATGAAGGTTCGCAACCTCGGTCGCAAGTCACTCGAAGAGGTTGTTTTCAAGCTCGATACACTGGGCTTCAGTCTTCGCAAAGAGGACGAATAAAAGAAGTGCCGAGGTCCGAAGTTCTCGGATAACGAGGCGTGACATTTGATATCAGAAAAACCCGAAAGGAGTGAAGAACAATGCCGGGTACCAGAAAACTGGGCAGAGCTACCGACGCTCGTCTCGCGATGCTGAGAGCTCTCGTTACGTTCTTACTGGAGAATGGTAAAATCGAAACAACAGTCACTCGCGCTAAGGAAGTCGCTTCCCTTACCGAGAAGATGATCACGATAGCTAAGAAGGATACACTCGCTAACAAGAGGCAGGTAATGGCATTCGTCACTAAGGAGGATGTCGCTACAAAGCTGTTCAAGGAGATCGCGCCTAAGTATGATGATCGCAACGGCGGTTATACTCGCATCACCAAGATCGGCCCTCGCCGCGGCGACGCTGCAGAGATGGCTATCATCGAGCTCATCTGAGCTTAGATTATCGCTGTTAATGATATGAATAACGCCCCGTCTGTGTGACGGGGCATTTTCATTTGATACGGCATAAAGATCCTCCCTCATCACTGAGGGAGGATCGCTTATTGATTCAAGAATTCAGCCAGTCGCTGATCATGGGTCGCGTTGTGTATCAGTCGTCCGCAGGATTTACTGCGCAAAAAGCGTACAGCCTCGCTGCGAGCGACCGCCATGCGATACAACGGCTTTTGATCCAGCTTTTCCTGCGGCATAAAGATGATCTCGCGGTTGATGCCCATAGCTTCCATAGCCTCGTCAACAGCCATAAAAAAGCGTTCCGGAGGCTGTGTGAAGCTGTACAGATATGTGGCGGAGTCTTCACCGGTGAAGAGCTCTATCGCGCAGCATCCTTTGCCTGCAGCGGCCATCCAGTACTGCTCGAGCTGTTCTGTTCTGAACAGTCCGCAGCGGCTATACGGAGGGTTAGGCTTCAGCTTCGCGATCGCTTTAGCTCGCTTGCTCTTAGTGCGCGCGGCGGCGTCCTGAGCGCGTTCAGCAAACGGCTTTGTATCATATCCCATCCTGCCTACGGTATAGGCGGCGCCTGATATCATCGATATGTGCAGGAGGTAACCGTCGAGCTTCAGCTCACGGGTGAAACACAGCGGTATCCTTATCGCGCGGCAGGTCATCGGCACTACACAGATAGCGTCGGGCAGCAGTATGATGATGCCTCTGCCTTGCTCGCCGGGCAGCCAATACTCTCCCTCGCAGCGCATGACGGTCTGTTCTTCGATGAACAGAGCCTCCATGCTCCTTTTAGAGAAGCAGTCGGTCAGCTCTTCCAGAAAGCCGTCATACGAGAAGCCCAGCATAGAGACCTCTACGACTTCTCCGGACAGAGTGTCTATCAGTACGCGGTGATTTATCGGGCGCATGGTGACAAAGTCGGCGTAATCCAGGAACCTTGCGCCTATTCGCAGACCTTCGCGCTCAACAGAGAGCTCGGTATCCTGTCCCAGGGCTCGTCCGCTGTATTTCATCAGAGCTTAGTTCCGCATTCGCCGCAGAACTTCATTCCCGGAGGATTCTCAGATCCGCATGAGGGGCAAATGTTCTTGGTGTTCATAGGTGAGCCGCACTCGCCGCAGAATTTAAGGCCCAAAGCGACCTGAGCGCCGCAGTTGGGGCAGCGGTTGGTGCCCAAAGGAGCTCCGCAGTAGTTGCAGAACTTGCCTGCGCCCGCAGGCTTACCGCAGCTGGGGCATACGGTAGTGCGATTCTCTATCTTACCCTGCCATACGGTGGTATTCTCAGCCATTTCATCTATGTTGCGGCGCATGGCTTCGTTGCGAGCCTTAGCCACATAGCCTGCCTCACGGGGAGCGCAGTCGGTGCAGAGTCCTTCTTCCTCGTTCCAGCAGTCGGAGCATACCCACTTGTTGCATGAAGGGCACTTGCGGAACATAGGCTTTACCTCAGCCTGAGCGCGGTCAAAGGCCGCTTCCTGTTCCTGACGCCACTGCGGCGACTGACCGTCAAAGCGGCTGCCGGCGATATTACTGCCGCGGTCGAGAGCCCAGCCAACGTCGCTGACTCTGCCGCCGAACAGCGAGCCTATACCGGATGCGATGCTGCCAAAGCGCTCCGAACTCCTCTTTTTGCCATAGGTGCTGGAGTTTTCAAATGTGCTCTTGTATCCGTTGCCGCAGCAGTCGCAGTAGAACTCGAACTGGAATCCGGCGTCGGAAGACAGATCATTATAGTTGCGTGTAAAAGAATGTAACATGATATCACCTCTTGATTAAGTATATTACGATTCTATAATAAAAAAATACCACTGTCAAGAAAATCGCTATTGTTCATATAAAGTTCTTTATTTTTTGCCAAAATGTGATATAATGACCTTAAGATATCGATATAATGGGTGATTAGGTGCACATTTTCAGGAGCGCCGATAGTTGATCCGCAGATAATAGTGAAGGGGTGTTGTTTATGTTGTTATACGATATTTCCAGAGAAATACTGTCGTCTGAGCCGTATGAGGGCGACCCGGCTCCCACAGCTGAGAAGCTCGGCAGTATAGCCGACGGGGATATGTATAATCTGTCCAAGATAACCTTATGCACCCACAGCGGTACGCATATCGACGCACCCCGACATACAGACGAAGAGGGCGAGGACATAGCCTCTATGCGGCTGTCGCGTTTTTACGGCAAATGCACCGTGGTCACCATCGACGGCATACTCACCGGCGAGGATATGGAGGAGCTGCTGCCTCACTGTGAGCGCAGACTCATCCTGCATTCTTCAGGTAATGCGTACCTGTCCGTATCCGCTGCGCGTGTGATAGCTGACAGCAACCTGTTGCTGATAGGCACCGACTCGATGTCCATAGCTCCTCCGTATGATGAGTTTATGCCTCATCTGGAGCTCGCCAGAGCAGGCATAGCAGTGCTCGAGAACCTGTATCTCGAGGGTGTAGAGGACGGACAGTATATATTATCCGCCTTTCCGCTAAAGCTCGGAGGTCTTGAGGCCGCTCCGTGCCGAGCTGTGTTGATGAGGGAGAAGAAAGGTTATTATTGATACATAAGGTATATGATAAACAAATCGATTTACTGAGCCTCTACGGCTCTGTATATGAGGTAAGATATGAAGAGAATCATTAGTATTATACTTACACTGACTCTGATACTCACTGTCTCGCTGATGTTCACCGGCTGTGACAAGCCTACCGCAACGGTCACTTCGACTATGGATATCAGCTCCGGGTTCCAGGGATCGCGCACGGTCACTATCGTATATCCTCTGTCTATGGATATCGACGCGGTCAAGGATGAGATAGTCAGACAGGCTCCCGTCACCGACCTCAGCGGAGTGACCTTCACCTATAAGGGTGTCGAGGGCGACGGTTATTACTTCGAGATGGAGTTTTCGTTCAACAGCATAACCGAGTACGAGAGCGAGATCAGCGCCGTTATCGGCCGCCCGGCCGACGCTGTGCTGTCACAAAAGGATACCGCTCTGATGAAGGGCACCCGTATGACCGAGAATTTCGCCCTAGCCGATATCATCGGATGGATGACTCGCGTAACTTCCGCAGATGCGGCGACTAAGGACTGTTCCTATCAGTTCGCCGACAATGCGGTTACGATAGATTCCAAGAGCTTCACAGCCGGCGCTCGCATAGATATCAACGACTGCGAGGGCAGCACGGTAAACTCCGTCAGCATCAAGACCTCTAACGATAAGGACGGACACTATGACCGCACCTTTGTTTTTTCGGTACCCAACCAGACATATTTGGCGTCTAAAAAATCTCTGGAACAGTACTTTGAGTCCAACACCGCGTCTGACGCCAGCTACTACGGCTGGTCGTCTGAGGGCGACAACATGCAGTACACCGTTATCTACAGCGCGCTCAGCTTAGGCAGCCTGCGCAAGAACACATCTATGCTGCTTGATACGGATAATATAGAGATATTCTACGGAGATAAAGAGAATGCCTCAACGCCTCTGTCAGAGGGATTGGCATTTGAAGAAAAGCTCGATACCTTCTCATTCGTCGGCCCGGATAAGGGCGCTCCCTCGCTGAGCTATTCATACAGCCTGCCCACCAGCACCATACACGGCGACGGCATGGTGTTCCGTGACGGCCAGTGGGTCAACGACGGCGAGTGGAAAGAGGGAGTATATTCAGTCAGCCTCAACTCAGGTTCGGCACAGGTCAAGATACCCGACGGCATCCAGTATACAATCGCCGGTATCGACTTCAGCCTCGAGAGTTTGGGCAGCGAGCGCTTCAGGCGCACTACATCCTTCCTGTACTCCAAGACCGACGGCAGCGCAGGCATGAACTATGCCTCCGACTTCTTCACCGCCAAAGGCTTTGAGACCACTACATCCGAGAACGACGATAACCTCATCTGTTCCGTTATTTGCGAGGGCGATACCACCGATCTGACCGGTCAGCTGGTCAGCCTGTTCGGCAGCGGTAACTTTATGGCATACAGCAAGAGCTCACCGGCTCTGTCACTATCCACAAAGACGGTGATGACCGACTATATCAACCTCAGTTCGATACTGACTTCAGCTAACGCCGCGACGCCCATGCACTATTATATCCGCTCATCGGGCGGCGATAATATCGTGACGGTATTTGCCGATGGCAGTGAGCTTGCATATAAGGATCCCGAACAGTCCGTCCTGACCGTAAACAACGGCGTAGCTACAATAGGCTACCACGGCAGTATCCCGATAGTATCCCATATCATCCTGTATCTGGTGATCGGATTTGCGCTGCTGGGCATCACGATAGCGGTAGTGTATTTCATGAGTCGCCGTCGCGCCGCAGGTATCAGCCGGGGAGCGCAGGAGATAGTCGATTCGGTCGGAGCTGACGATGGTGAAGACGACAGCGCAGCCTTATCCGCCCCTGCACAGACTACCACCTTCAGCATATTTGAGCTGGGCATACTCAGCCGCAACAAAAAGTATGTTGATGAGATAAACAAAGATATCGAAGAGCGCATGGAGGCGGATCGTCTGCAGGAGCGCAAAAAGGAGATCAGAGCAAAAGAGCTCGAAGAAATGGAACGCAAGGTGTACGGCCATGAAGAGCCCGAGGCAGAACCTGCCGAAGAGGCTGCTCAGCCTGACGGCGACGAGGATTTCCTGAACCTTGTCATCGACGCCGCACCCGATAACGCTGTTGAGATCCCCGATCTACCCGATGATTATGATGATCCTGTCGAAGAGCCGGTCATCATGCCGTATATCATGACGGAGGATGAGGACGACGATGTATAAGTTAGTCGTATTCGATCTCGACGGCACCCTCGCCGATACGCTCGCCGATCTGGCGGCGGCGGTGAACCACGCCCTGTCGCTCAGGGGTCTGCCTGTCCATTCAACAGAGGCTTACAGGTACTTCGTCGGCAACGGCGCGGATAACCTGATGGCAAGAGCTCTGGGCGATAACTTCACGCCCGAGCTCGCAAGACAGCTCAAAGAGGATTTTTCAGCCTACTATGGCGAGCACAGCCTCGACGCTACCGCGGACTATCCCGGTGCAGCCGATCTGCTGGATAGACTCAGCGCCGACGGTATCATGACAGCGGTTATTTCCAACAAGCCTGACGCCTTTGTGCCGCGCATAATGTCCGCGCTGTATCCGGATCACAGCTTCACCCGTCTGTCGGGTCAGCGCAGCGGAATACCGCGCAAGCCCGATCCCACATCCCTCGTCATGCTGATGGATGATCTGGGTGTAAGCGCCGCCGATACCCTTTATGTAGGAGACAGCGACGTTGATGTGGCGTTCGGTCACGGCGCAGGGGTCAAGGTATGCGGAGTGAGCTGGGGATTCAGAGGCGTTGAAGAACTACGCGCGTCGGGAGCTGATATGATAGCCGATACCGCCGCGCAGCTGCAGGATATTATATATGAATACGATTAACTATCAGAGGGAGCTGGACGCTCTCATCGAGAAGAATACTGCTCAGGGTATACGCCCGTCGCTGCTGCTGCACGTATGCTGCGCAGTATGCGCGAGCTATGTCCTGGAGTATCTCTATCCTCATTTTGACATATCAATAGTATATTATAATCCTAATATAACAGAGCCCGGAGAATATGACTATCGATACTCGGAGCTCAGGCGCTATGTATCCGAGACAGGGATGGATAAGATACGCTTCATCCCGGTCGAGTATCGACCCGATGATTTCTTTGAGATCGCCAGAGGATATGAGGATGAGCGCGAGGGTGGAGCCCGATGCGCCAAGTGTTTTTATCAGCGCTTGTCATACACAGCTCGTATAGCGGCTCAGGGAGGCTACAACTATTTCGCGACCACCCTCACCATCAGTCCGCTCAAGAACGCCGACGTCCTCAATCGTATCGGGTTCAAGGCGGCCGAAGAGGCCGGAACGGTATATCTGCCCTCGGACTTTAAGAAAAAGAACGGCTACAAGCGTTCTATAGAACTCAGCCGGGAATATAATCTGTATAGGCAGAACTACTGCGGCTGCATATACTCGCGCGCAGAGGCGGAGCAGCGCGCCGCAGCGACAGAAAAGCCTTGACTTTGCGCACAAAGTGTGATACATTTATTCCTGCTGAAAGGGAGTAGTTATAATTGTATATCCAACATTCTCTCGGCTATGCCGATGGATATACACCTTCCATGTTGAGGAACGAGACTTTCGGCGCATATATGACTTCTGTCGTATTATGCGTCGGGGTCTTTTAATTTTAGTATAACGGAGTGAAGCATATGCATCCTGTTCTGGTATTCCTGCTGTTCTTCATAGGACTGGCGTGTATCATCAAGGGCGGCGACTGGTTTGTGGATGCCGCGTCATGGATAGCTAAGGTATCCGGGATACCCCAGTTCATCATAGGAGCCACGATAGTATCGCTGGCCACCACCCTGCCCGAGATACTGGTGTCGGTCATGGCTGCAGCCAACGGCGCCGGACTCAAGGCTGCCGGCGACCTTGTCGGAGCGCAGGGAGCGGTGGAGATGGCGCTTGGTAACGCGATAGGCTCGGTCACCGCCAACACCGGTATGATACTGGGCATATCCATACTGTTCATGCCCGTGGCTATCGACCGCCGCAAGTATCTGCCCAAGTTGCTGATATTCCTCTTTGCGATAGTTCTGCTGTGGGCGCTGTGTCTGCCCGGCGAGCTCAAGCTCTTTGGCGCGGTGATAATGATGGCGTTGTTCATCGTATTTATCGTCGAGAATGTCACCGAGGCAAAAAAGGAGCTTGGAGCCAAAGACAGCGACCGCGCTCCCACTGATCGCAAGAGCATCATCAAGAACATCTCGCTGTTCATCATCGGCGCAGCAGGCATAGTCATTGGCTCGCGGCTGCTGGTGGATAACGGCACGATCATCGCAAGGGATATCCTGGGCGTGCCCGAGAGGGTCGTATCGCTCACCATGGTGGCGATAGGCACATCCCTGCCCGAGCTGGTCACCACGATAACCGCTATAGCCAAAAAGCAGTCGTCGCTCTCGGTCGGCAACATCGTGGGCGCTAACATCATCGACATGATCCTCATCCTGCCGCTGTGTTCGTTCATAATGGGCGGTTCGCTGCCGTGCGCATGGTCTACACTGTGGATAGACCTGCCGATATGCTTCGCCGTAGCGGCGATAACGATAATCCCCGCTCTGATCACCAAGAAGTTCTACCGCTGGCAGGGTATCGCGTCCCTCGCCGTATATGCGGGATACGTCGTCTATCTGTGTATAGGCGCAAAAATATAACAATATCAAATAACGCACCTCAGGGTCGGCTCATTATGAGCCGGCTCTTTTTTAACCCTGATTGTCATTCCGAGGAGGACATAGTCCGACGTGGGAAACCCATAAAGAGGCGCAGTGCGTTTTTCTGTCATTCTGAACGTTTAGTATTGTCATTCTGAACGAAGTGAAGAATCTTACAGTGCCATTTAACCGAAAGACAAAACGCAATTGGCGCAATCGGACTCAGAACTCAGCGCTTTCAGATTCTTTCGTCGCTTCGCTCCTCTGAATGACAACTTAGTATGCAGGGGCGCGGAGCCCTCCATTAACTCATCACTATACCGGATCCCGAACAAAACAAGAAAATAATACAAGCAGATGAAATATGTAGAAAAAGCAGGTAACAATTATTAAATCCTGTAACAAATAGCGTTTTATTGCTCTATTAGCATTAAAAAACCGCTTTATTATGCGAAATACGCAAAATAACGCAAAAGGAGGTTTCGACGGCGTTCGATTATTTTCTACAAGAGAAATAAAACATTTTCGTTAAAAGAATATAACAGAAATTACGAAAACGAAGTATTTTGTTACTAAAGAATTAAAAAGGTTCAAAAAGTGTAATTTTAATCCTCCGAATATAACACTATTGTTGTTTGTAATGACTAATGCCTTGAAATATAATGAAATTGCTTAGAAAAAGCAGAAACTATATCTTATGCTAAAACTATGTTTAGGAGGAAACAAAAATGCTTAAGACAAGAAAACTCATTAGCTTGATGCTTGTTGTTGCTCTTGTACTGTCTATGGCAGTAGTAAGCATCGTTTCCGCATCCGCTGATGACGGCGACTACTATTTAGTAGGTTCCTTCAGCAACTGGAGTGCAGACGATTCTTACAAGTTCGAGATCAACACAGCCGCTGAGGGTGAAGAGTATATGCTTCTCGGCGTAACTCTCTCCGCCGGCGACACACTCAAGTGCGCAATGCAGGACAGCTCGTCTGATAACGGTCTGTCCAACTGGAAGCCCGACGGCGTGGGTAATGACTATGAGGTAGCCGAAGACGGTACCTATAATGTATACCTTAAGCCCAACGGCGGCGGCGCAGAAGATTGGTACAGCGGTTTCTTCTATCTCGAGAAGGTAGAAGAGCAGACCGAGGATCCCACAGATCCTCCTGCAGATCCCACCGATGCTCCTGCAGATCCCACCGATGCTCCTGCAGATCCCACCGACGCTCCTGCAGATCCCACCGATGCTCCCGTAGCAGGTGAGACAGGCGTTACAGTCAACGGCGAATTCTACAGCGCTCACGTTGGCGACATCATCCACTATGAATACTGGATCAACATGGCAGGCATCCCCACTGAAGAGGGCGGCGTTCCCGGTAAGATCTCTAACGTAGAAGGCGTTCTTTATTATGACAGCGCTAAGCTGAAGCTCGTTTCTTCCATAGAGGAAGATGATGACACAGGCGTTAATCCCTTCATGCCCAATATCAACAGCAACTCTGTTGTTGGCGACGATGAGCCCAACGAGATCAACTACAATGCGTCCAGAAACTTCAACGCAGATCTGACCAAGGGCGGTTATGATTTCAGCTCCAACAAGATCCTTGTTAAGGCTGACTTCGAAGTTGTCGCAGACGGCAGCTCTGAGCTCGTTAACGTTATCAAGAATATGTTCTCGCACAATGTTAAGATCTACTTCATCGGCGAGCCGCAGATAACAGTTCCCACAGAGCAGAAGGTTGACGTAGAATGCACGCACGGCGAGCAGCCCACATCCGAGCAGCCCACATCCGAGCAGCCCACATCTGAGCAGCCCACATCTGAGCAGCCCACATCTGAGCAGCCCACCACTGACGCTACAAAGGCTACCGTAATCGTTAAGGACCACGTATCCGGCACAACCGAGACACGTACATACAGCGTAGGCGACAAGTTCACAGTAATCTCTTACCTGCAGGTTCCTCAGGATCCCGAGCAGAGAGTTAACTCCATCAATATTGAGCAGGCTTACAACATCACCACTGCCGGTGAGAAGCTCAACTCTAAGGTTGTCAGCCTCCTGTCCGATATCGATGAGACAGATGAACTGACTCCGAACCTCAATATGCCCACAACCAACGACTTTGAAGACGTTATTTACTGCAACTTCTCCACTGCTAAGTTTAAGCAGAGCTGCAAGTTCCCGAATGCTGATTCTGTACTGCTCAAGACCGAGTACGAAGTAGTTGCTCCCGGCGAGACAATGATCGAGACAACTATCGTCACTCTGCAGACAATCTTAGCTGACGATTCTACAATCGACCAGATCTCTCACGGTGCAAAGGTTGATGGCGCTACAGCTGTCACAAGCACAGTATTTGACGGCGAACCTCCTGTAGAGCCCACACAGGGCCCGACAACAGAAGAGCCCACCACCGAAGAGCCCACCACCGAAGAGCCCACATCCGAGGAGCCCACAGATGAGCCTCCCGTATTTGACGGCAACAGCTATTATCTGACAGGTTCTATCGCTGGTTGGGGTCTGGATTCTCGCTTCAAGTTCGCTGAGGACGGCGAAGGCCAGTATAAGCTCACAGGTATCGAGCTGACCACAGACGATATGGTCAAGGCAGTTATCACCTCTAAGAAGGGCGATAAGATCTCTGACTGGTATCCGGATGGTATGGATAATAACCGTACAGTTGCAGAGAACGGCACATACACTGTATACTTCCGTCCTGCCGGTGACGGCGATGAGACATGGGAGTACATCCCCTACGTAGGCGACGACAGCGGTGAGGATGCTCACGGTTGTACACACGGCGGCTACATGTTCAAGTTCATCAAGGAAGGCGGTTCTGAGGAGCCCACCACTGAGGAGCCCACAACAGAAGAGCCCACCACCGAGCCCATGGGCGACCTCTGGGTCGTTGCTGACGGCAATTGGTACGAAGTTGAGTCCGGTCAGGAGTACACATATGTATACTATCTGAACATCAACGACAGACTCTGCTCACTCGACGCTGAGACATTCTATGATTTCGCTGGCCTCCAGCTCATGGAAGACACCGAGGAAGACCTCGACAAGCTGTTCCCGAAGATGGGTACAACTACAATCCTGAACGACCTCGTAGAAGGCCGTCTGAAGTACAACTTCTCCGCTGCTAAGGGTCCCAAGTTCGAGACCGATGACAGCGTTCTGATCAAGGCTACCTTCAAGGTAACTGCTGAGTCCGGTATCTATCATATCGATACTAAGCTCCACACCGTTTCAGGTTATGACGAGCACAGATACATCTTCAAGGATGAAGTAGTAGATCCGATCCAGAAGGGCGCCGGCGAACTCGACCGTATGGTTCCGTCCGACGTACATCCGTCCGAGGACGAGCCCACTGACGAGCCCACTGATGAGCCCACTGACGAGCCCACACAGGCTCCCACAACTGCTCCGACAACAGCTCCCACAACTGCTCCGACAACAGCTCCCACAACTGCTCCGACAACAGCTCCGACAACTGCTCCTACAACAGCTCCCACAACAGCTCCTGTAGATGAGCCCACCGATGCTGATAAGAGTGTATATGTCTTCGAGAAGGATCTGTATGAGTATGCTAAGGGCTGCGGCGACGATCTGATCATGATCGTTCACAACGTAGATGAAGCACTCGATGCTGATACATTCGCTAACTTCTCATCACTCGAGATCAACGGCGAAGTTACCATCGATCCTGAGAACATCCTCTTCGCAGAAGGTTCTCTGATCATCACCATCAAGGCTGACGCAGTTGAGAACTTCTTCAATGACGGTGAGAACACTGTTGCTGTATACTTCGCTGACACTGATGAGCCCACAACAACTATCGTATCTCTGGTAGCTGCTGAAGAGCCCACAGAGCCCGAGCCGGCAACTGCTCCCACAGCATCTCCTGACGAGGATGAGCCCACTGACAACAATCCTGATGTTGTTGGTACCGGTTCTACCGATATGGCTCTCATCTTCCTGATGATCCTCGTACTCGCTGCCGGCGTAGTTCTCTACACAAAGAAGAGAAAGTTTGACTAATTCTTCATTTTAGATATTTCCTAACTAAAAATTATGCGAGACCCCCTTCGTGAGAAGGGGGTTTCGTATTTGTTTATGGTGAATGATGAATAGTGAATGGTGAATAGTGACGGTTACTCGTGCTGCGGTTCAGACAATACTATTATCGGCGGAACAACTGAAATAATCGTAGGGGAGAGCCTTTGTACCCTCCCGAATCTCATCCCTAAGGTGCGTTTTAACTGTCATTCTGAATGCATATTATTGTCATTCTGAACGAAGTGAAGAATCTTAGAGAGCCCTTTATCCGACATATAAGGCCTGTTATGCTTAACAGAACATAGACCTCGGCACTTTAAGATCCTTCGATTACGCGTGTCACAAGTGTCTCGCTCCACTCAGGATGACAGAAAAATGTCCTCTAATGACAGTGAATCACACTGTACCGCGCGTATGTATACCACAACGATCGGTTTTTGTATTATTATGTAAGTTCACATATTTTTTACTTGATATTGTCCTTAACTTGTTATATAATATATATGTATATTTTTTAGTTGGAGGATATCGTATGAAGAGACTGATTTCAATTATCCTGACTGCTGTGATGGTTATGTCGCTGTTCACAGCAGCAGTCGTATCAACTTCGGCGCAGACTTACAGTGCGGTCGTCAAGGTCAGCGGCGCCACATATATCGCTGATATCGGCGATACATTCGAGTATTCTGTGTTTTTCACATCGACACAGCAGGTATCTGCCGCACAGATCGAGATCCCGTACAATTCCGCTGTTATGACGGTCAAGACCGCCGGCGGAAAGGTCGACGCTTCTACAACAGCCGACTATAACGACGCTTATGCCGCTGTAGTGGGCAATAAGATCGTCGCTAACTTCGCTTCTGTCACCCCTTATACCTTCGATAAGCGCCTTGCTCTCAAGGTCAGCTTCACCGTAAAGGCTAAGGGCACTGTGGATATGACTCCGGTTATTCGCGAGGTGCTGAACGGAGCCGGCAACGATATCGTTGATATCAGCGGCAATAAGATCGACGCTAAGTTCTCCAGCGCTGTTGAAGTGACTCTTCCTCCTGCCAACAAGTATGCCGCCAAGACACCTCTGGTGACACTCTCCAACGTCGCTACAGGCGTACAGCTCAAGTGGGCTAAGGTCGACGGAGCTACTGCTTATCGCGTTTTCCGCATGAACAACGGCTCTTGGGCAAAGCTCGCCGACACAACCGCTGTCAGCTATATCGACAAGACCGTCAAGTCCGGCTATGACTATAAGTATACTGTACGCGCGCTGAAGGGCACTGCGTTTATCACAGATTATGTGCGCAACGGCTGGAACATCAAGTATGTCGCTCAGCCCGCGCTGCCCACACTGACCAATACTGACTACGGCATCTCTGTCAAGTGGCCCGCAGTAGCCGGAGCAGAGAAATATGCCGTATTCCGCAAGAACGGCACTAAGTGGGTACAGCTCGCCGCTACCACAGCCCTATCTTATCTCGATAAGAACGTAGTATGCGGCACCGCATATACATATACTATCCGCTGTCTGGACGGTAAGGGTACTGCCGTCAGCGCATTTAACGCTACCGGCGCAACCAATACATATCTCACCGCTCCCGTAGTATCATCGGTTGCCTGCGCCGTAGGCGGCGTGCAGGTCAAGTGGGCAAAGGTCACCGGAGCCGCTAAGTATCGCGTGTTCCGCCGCACAGCCACTACAAGCTGGAAGAAGGTTGCCGATACCGCCGCGATCTCCCTGCTGGACAAGACCGCTGTATCCGACAATACCTATTATTATACCGTACGCTGTATCTCTGCCGACGCTAAGAGCTTCACCTCCACCTTCAACACTGTCGGCAAGGCTGTCTACTATATAGCCGCTCCCAATGCTCCTACACTCACAGTAGCTGCTAAGAGCGTCAAGATCAGCTGGCCTGTAGTATCCGGCGCGTTCAACTATCGCATCTTCCGCAAGGTTGGCAACGGCTCATGGGCTAAGCTCGCCGATACAGCCGATCATGTATATGAGGACAAGACCGTAGTATCCGGCTATAAGTATAGCTACACGATACGCTGCCTGAACGAGAACAAGACTAAGTTCATCTCGGCATATAATACCACCGGCAGCGCAGTGACATTCATCGCGGCTCCTGCCAACCCCGGCCTCAAGAACACCTCCACCGGCGTCAAGATCGCGTGGACAAAGGTAAACGGCGCGGCTAAGTATCGCGTATTCCGCAAGACCGGATCCGGCAGCTTTGTCGCTATAGGCGATACCACAGGCGTGACTTATCTCGATAAGAGCGCTAAGAACGGTTATACCTATACCTACACCATCCGTTGCGTCACAGCCGACGGCAAGAAGTACACATCCGTATTCAACGCCGGCAGTAAGATCGTCTGCAAGAGATAAATAAGATTTTTAGAGGACCGGCTCGCAAGAGTCGGTCTTTTTACTATACAGGACACATGCAGTTGCCTGTTTTGTCATTCCGAGTGTTTTTTCTGTCATTCTGAACGAAGTGAAGAATCTTACAGTGCTATCTATCCGATAGATAAGACCTGATAGGAGTGATCGAGCATAAGACTCAGTACTTTAAGCTTCTTCGTTGCTGCGCTCCTCTGAACGACAACGAAAAGGCCTCGCAATGACATGAAACATAGTTCAAATGACATTTATCGCGAATCCTACCGAAAGTTTGCAACAAATTGCGCCTAAAAACACACTATATTAATACAGAAGCCGTGAATTTACAAATTGTTTATTGAAAAATATATAATATTGTATTATAATTACCCTGTATCATTATACGAATAAACCGAAAGGATTGATTTACCATGAAGAAACTAGTTTCTATGCTGCTTGCGGTACTGATCATCACCGCCACGATCGCCGTAGGTATCGTCAGTGCGTCTGCTGCCGATCCTGCTCAGACCGTAGTAAAGGTCAAGAAGGGCGACAAGGTCAGCTATGCTCTTTCGCTTTCCGACGCTTCCGAAAAGGTCGTCGGCTGTGACTTTTCTGTATACTACGATTCTTCAGTATTCACACTGGACTCCGTAGGCGACTTTAACGGCAGCACCAACGAAGACGACTGGGTAGCCACTATCAACCCTGAACTCGACGGTGAGGTCATCGGTAACTGGTCTATACTCAAGGGCATAGATTTTTCATCCAAGCGCAACATCGTTTCGCTCAATCTGACCGCTAACAAGGATTCCGAAGCGCATCTTTCGTATTATATCCGCTTCTTATACGGAGATTCGGCGTTCACAGGCGATACTGCCGGCGCTCAGCTGCAGAACTACAACTTCTCTTGTGACGTCAGCGTCAACGGCTCTCCCGTAATCGAGGACGCTGCTCCCGAGCTGAATGTAGATGAGCCTCAGACATCAGGTAAGTTCGTGAACACCGTTACCGGTAAGGCTAAAGACGCCGATGTCAACCTCCCCAACGGCCAGACCGGCAGCGCTAAGTCCGGCAGTTCAGGTTCTAAAGATTCCGGCAGCAACAGCAAGTCCGGCACAACAGCCGGCGGCGCAACTAATGCAGCTTCAAGCAAGACTACCGCTACCAACGCCGACGGCACTCCTGCAACCGACGCAGCTACCGGCGAGGGTAATGTACCCGGTGAGAAGAAGTCTTCTGTCATAGCAGCGACCGACGCGCAGGGCAACACTATCGAGCCCGTGGAAGAGGGCGTGACCACTGTCGGCGCCACTGATGAAGGTACCGGCAGCGAGAACAACTCCAAGCTCATCATGTGGATCATCATAGCCGCTATCGTAGTATTGGCAGGCGGCGGCGCCGCGTTCTTCGCCATCAAGAACAAAAAGGCTCAGAAGTAATCACACGGTATAGGTATATCCGAGAGGTGCGTTATATGTTCAAGAAGATAGCTGCATTCATAGCTGCGGCGGTTATCGGTTCATGTTCTGTATTATCCGCATTTGCTGCGCCGGCGGCTACAGAAGAGGCGGCCGCCTCAGGCTCGCTCAACAGCGGCTTTGACGCCGGGCTGGCTACTCCGCTGATCATCATCTTCTGCTCGATAGCCGCTCTGATCATTCTGACTGTGGCTGTGATACTGGCGCGCAGGAACTTCCACAACTGAGGATCTGACGCTTGTACGTCAGTTGGTTACGGCGCTGTTTATGCACAGAATAACTTTTGTGAAAAATGCCTCAAAAGAATTTTGCAACTTTGTATACTTTTGTGATCGAGAGTTGGACAAAACATATTGATTTTTTAATTCTTTTGCGGTATAATAAATGATACTAAGGAGTAGTATGTCCGAGCCATATCGGCAGCTCTCACAGTAATATGTATTGAATACGGAGGAGATTATTATGTTCAAGAAAATCTTAAGCATTGCTATTGCGCTCTTCATCGTTATGGGCATGGCAGTAATCGCTACTTCCGCAGCTCAGGTAGAGGTTGCCGACGACGCAGCCGACACACCTGCTGAGGTTGGCGCGGATGCTCCCGAAGCAACCGGCGCAGGCAGTGTTATCAACTTTGATGCCAGCACAAGCGGCTGGGGCAACTACAAAGTTGTCATGGTTTATGTTTATCGTCCCGACACAGGCGAAGTTCTGATCAGCTGGGGTTCTCAGAAGAAGGGTAAAATGACCGAAAGCAACGGCGTTTATTCTTATGATTTCTCCGCAAAGAACGTCAACCTCGAGTCCGGCGTACAGTACAGTGTTATCTTCAACACCGATACAGGCGCCCAGACACATGACCTTCTGTTCACAACTGAATGCTTCGGCGACACCGCTTATTGCGATTCCGGCAGACTGATCGAGAATCCTGCCGACTCCGGTAAGAAGTCCGTAGCCTGCTACTGGAAGAAGAACACCCAGTACGGACCCATGAAGACCATCACTTCTCTGGGTAACGTTGTTGGTGACGTAGTTCCTGCTCACACAACTAACTACGGCATGTTCGTATCCTTCCTTACCAATCCCGGCGGCCAGGGTCTGAGCAACGCTATCACTTATGCTGACGGCGCTACAACTCAGCAGATCATCGATAAGACAGGTGACGCTCTGGGCCTCACCAAGGATCAGGTCAAGGACGCTATCGAAGAGGCTAAGTCTCCTTCTGCTGACGGTACAAGAACCGATACAGCTGACTGGAGCAAGGACTGGAGCTATGACGCTTCTACTCTGCCCGGCGGCAGCGGTTCAAGCGACGGCGGCGACAATGGCGGTTCTGGCAGCGGCGGCTCAGGCTCCGGTGGTTCAGGTTCCGGCGGTTCAGGTTCCGGCGGCTCAGGCTCCGGCGGCTCAGGCTCCGGTGGCTCAGGCTCCGGTGGTACCGGTGACAATGGTACTGACGGTGGCGATGACGGTTCCGATGGCGGCGACGACGGTAATGACGGCGACGGCGGCAACGGCGGCGGCAACGGCGGCAACGGCGGCGGCTCAGGTTCCGGCGGTTCAGGCGGCGGCGACGGCTCTCAGACAGGCCAGGAGCCCACAGTCCTGTTCATCATGCTCGGCGTTATGGTAGCTGCAGCTGGCGTTATCTTCTTCGCTCGCAAGAAGACTCGCGTATAATCACGATACATAGTATCTGATTATTGAATCAACAACTAAGGCTTCATCCATTGGATGAAGCCTTTTTGTTATGTCGGGATATTGTCATTCCGAGGGCTTTGCCCGTGGGAATCCCACAAAGAGGAACAGACGTTTTTGTCATTCCGAACACATTTTACTGTCATTCTGAACGCTTCTTAATTGTCATTCTGAACGAAGTGAAGAATCTTACAGTGCCCTCTTTCCTTTAGATAAAACCTGATAGGTGTGATCTAGCATAAGACTCAGCGCTTTCAGAATCTTCGTCGCGTTGCTCCTCAGAATGACACAAAGTCTTCCCCCCGAGGGGAAGGCTATCGTATCACTGATAAACCTCAGGACACACTTCTTTTATTTTCTCCCTAAGAATTAAAAAGTCACGGAACGCGCCTTCCATTTGAGCCGGGTTACGCAGCAGAGCGGCAGGATGCAGCATAGGCATCATCAGCACACCTTTTTTCTCGAACCACATACCGTGTTCACGGGTGATCCGCAGATCCGGCTTTATCAGTCTCATACCGGCTATACGCCCAAGAGTCACGATGATCTTAGGTCTGATCACCCGTGTCTGCTCACGCAGATAGGAGATGCACTGTTGCTGTTCATCCTCCTGAGGGTCGCGGTTCATGGGCGGACGGCACTTGACTATGTTCGTGATATATACATTGGTTTTGCGATCCAGATCCACTGCGTACAGCATTTTATCCAGCAGCTGTCCGGCTTTGCCCACAAAAGGCTCGCCCTGCAGATCCTCCTGTTCGCCGGGACCTTCGCCTACGAACATCACGCGGCTGGAGGGATCGCCCACCCCGAACACCACATTGTGTCTATGCTCACACAGCCGACAGGCTCTGCATGAGGCGCAGCGCTGATTCAATTCGCTCCATGTGCTCAAAATCTTCACCTTATTTCTAATAATGTGTTGAAATATGCGTGTCTATGATGTATTATAATCTTAGCTGTTTGACAACGGTATAATATGTATCTAAGATAGGTGGTTTATTATGAAGAAGATCATGGTAGAGACCTCGGCTCATCATCTGCACGTTACCGCCGAGACTTTTGCGACTCTGTACGGCGAGGGCAAGACCCTGACCAACAAAAAGGACCTTTCTCAGCCCGGCCAGTTCGCCTGCGCCGAGAAGGTGACCGTCATCGGCCCCAAGGGCGAGATCACGATGTCCATCTTAGGACCCTTCCGTCCTGAGGATCAGGTAGAGATATCTATGACCGAGACCCGTAAGCTCGGCGTAGTTGGCGTTATCCGCGAGTCAGGAGACCTTGCCGGCACCCCCGGCTGCCGTCTTAAGGGACCCGAGGGCGAGGTAGAGATCGATCACGGTGTTATTGTAGCCAAGCGTCATGTCCACATGACCCCCGAGAGCGCCGCTGAGTATGGCGTAGAGGATAAAGAGATCGTTAAGGTAGCTGTCGGCGACAATGACCGCAAGCTCATCTTTGACGATGTTATCGTCCGCGTATCTCCCAAGTACGCTCCTGCTGTTCACCTCGACACCGACGAGGCCAATGCCGCCGGACTGATGGGCACCGTAGACGGCGAGATCCTCAAGTGAGCTGAATATTCCGCATAACAGGCTGACTCAGTACTCTATCAGAGCTGAGTCAGCTTTTTTGCCTCCTATGGGTGAGGGATCGCTCATAGCATTGTCATTCCTGTCATTATCTTGTCATTCTGAACGCTTCATAAATGTCATTCTGAACGAAGTGAAGAATCTTACAGTGCCCTTTATCCTATAGATAAGATCTGACAGGCACAATCGAATATAGAGTTCAGCGCTATAAGATCCTTCGATTCCGCTCGACGTAAGTGTCTCGCTCCACTCAGGATGACAGAAATGGACTCTTCAGGATGACAGTTAGGGATTCAGGAGGGCACAGAGACCCTCCCCTACAATTATTTGTTCAAGCGCGAAGCGTGAGTGACCATAACCGCTAACCTTTGACAATAGAGTACGGAACATAGCTCTCTCCATCGCCGATCTCTGTCAGTTTGCCCCAGTCCAGCTGTTCGGTGTTCATGGCGGATTCAGATATCGGCAATATTCCTCTGGAGAAAAATACAACATCGCCGAGCGGTACATTGATATAGTGATGTCCGCAGGTCATCGACTCTGTATACAGCTCGCCCTGCGACATACGTATCATCGTCATATCCTGTGGCAGATATACATACCTGCCGGCAGCATTCTGCTTATATACCGGCGCGATCATCAGCCTGTCGCCGACCATCAACTGGTCGTCAACGCCGTGCGCGACGGGGTCGTCCTCATAGTCGAAGCACAGGGGACGGAAGTACATCTCATTCTCATATGCCGCGCGGAGAAACTCGCTGTAAAGATACGGCAGCAGCCTGTATCTCAGCTGTATAATATGTCTGAAAACCTCGGTATCGCCTAAGGCATACGCCTCCTGACCTCTGGTGCCGGCAGCGCTGTGATTGCGCATCAGCGGAGTGAACAGGGCGAAGCTCAGCCATCGTATCAGCAGGTCGCGAGTGCAGTTACCATTAAAGCCGCCGATATCGCTGCCACTGTACAAAAAGCCGCACATATTCAGTCCGGGCATCTGCTGCAGACTTTGCAAAATATGGCTCCACCAGCTGTGATTATCGCCTGTCCATATACCGCCGCAGCGGTGCGCGCCTATGTAAGAAGCTCTGGAGAACAGCAGAGTAGGTTCGTCCGGGCGCAGGTCTTTGAGCGCGTTGTATGCGCTCTCGGTCATCTTATATCCGTACAGATTATGCACGTCGCTGTGGCGCATCCTGCCCTCGGGAGCATTGTGATAAAAGTTGTCGTAGTCCTCTTTTGAGTTCGATAACTTCTGGTACACATCGCGCGCAGAGAAGAAGGTGTGCGCGTCCAGGCGCTTGCCTTCATACGCTTTTATGCTCTCGAACGCTTTATTCAAGCCTTTTTCACTGTAAAACAGCGCAGGTTCGTTCATATCGTTCCAAAAGCCGTCGATACCTATATCAGTCAGAGCCATATAACATCCGCCGAACCATTTGGACGCCTCGGGATCGAGAAAGTCAGGCAGCAGACTCATGCCCGGCCACACGCCGACCACAAAGTCCTCGCCGCTTTCATCCTTACAGAAATACCCTTTTTCGTGACCTTCTTCATATACAGAGTAGCCGGATTCTTTCTTGACCGCGGCGTCAATTATGGGTATCAGATGTATGCCGTCGGCACGCATCTCTTTTACAAAACCCTCAAAGTCCGGGAATCTTTCGCCGCTTATGGTGAAGTCTTTGAAACTATCCATATAGTCGATGTCCAGATATATCATATCCAGCGGTATCCCGGCGGCCTTGTATCTGCCGGCTACCTCGCGTACAGAGGCCTCGTCTGCGTAGCTCCAGCGGCTCTGGCCGTAGCCGAAAGCCCAGCGCGGCGGAATATAACTGCGGCCGATCAGCTCGCGGAACTGCCGCACGATATCCTTCAGGCTGTCGCCCTCGATGATATACAGGTCGAGCTTCATTCCTTTAGGAGTTATCATCAGCATATCGGGGTCGGTGTAGCCGATATCAAAGGTCAGCTTGCCGGGATAGTCAAAGAACGCGCCGAATCTCTCATCGCCGTCGATGAGGATGAAGTTATGCGCTCCGTACAGCGATCGCTTGTCCTCGGTGTGGAGCGGATCGTCGGTGCAAAGGCTGTCGTATATCCATCCGCGCTTGTCTATGCCGCGGATAGCTTCGCCCAGACCGTAAACACGGTCATCCTTACCCATGCGATAACAGAAGCTGCTGCCGTCCTCATAAAAATGCTTCAAAGGAGAGCATTCGGGAGACAGATCTTTTACAACAGCGCCGGTGTAGATAAATGGAGAATAGCTGTATCTTTTGATCATATTATGATCCTTTCTCAGGTCTGCACTTGATTTTATCCTCAAATGATGTATAATATAGTATAGCATCTTTATCAGCCGGTGACAATACCGTTTGTCACCAGCTTTTTTGCGGAGGTATATATGGCTCGTAAAGTTGTAATAACTGCAGATATCACCTGCGATCTTAATAAAGAGCTGGAACAGAGATATGACGTCAGCGTGATACCGCTGCATATCGTCATCGGCGGCAAGACCTATGAGGACTGGGTGAACATCACCCCCGAGGAATTGTATGAGATATTCTACAAGACTAAGGAGCTGCCTCATACCACCGCCGTGAGCGTAGGCGAATATACCGATTTCTTTGAAAAGTTCGTCAACGACGGCTGCGACGTAGTACATATCAGCCTGGGTTCCAAACTCAGCGTGACTCATCAGAGCAGCGTGCTGGCGGCTAATGAATTTGACGGTCATGTTTTCTCTGTGGACAGCTGCAACCTGTCATCCGGCAGCGGAATGCTGGCTATCAAGGCGGCTGAGATGCGCGACGAAGGCAAGAGCGCTCAGGAGATCTATGACGCGCTCAGCTGTATGATCACCAAGAGCCATGGATCGTTCGTCATAGATCGTCTCGACTTTATGCACGCCGGCGGACGATGTTCCACCGTAGCTATGCTCGGCGCGAATATGCTGGGTCTCAAGCCTTCTATAGAAGTGCTGAACACCGACGGCGGCGCCATGACGGTAGGCAAGAAGTATCGCGGCAGATACGAAAAGGTGCTGCTGCAGTATATGGATGAGACGCTCGCTAAGTATGACGATATCGACACCGACCGAGTGTTCATCACTCACGCCGGAGCCGAGCAGAAGTATGTTGACGTCGTATATAAGGCGCTCAAGGATAAGGGGATATTCAAAGAGGTTTTCGTCACCCGAGCCTCATGCACCATATCCAGCCATTGCGGTCCGAACACTCTGGGCGTGCTGTTCATGACAAAATAAAATATCGACTGAATAATACGGGACTGTCACATCACGCGGCAGTCCCGTAGCTTATTGATTATCCGATTGTATCATAGCGTTGTATGCTGTGCGTACCGCCTCGTCAGAAATGTTGCACCTCAGGCGATACATAGGCACGCTCTCGAGCATCCGCCCCAGCATATCCAGCAGAAGCGTCATATCGTTCCTGTCTGAGGGGAGGACGGTCTGGCGCAGCAGCAGACTCAACGCGGTGAAGGCGTCCAGCGGTTCTGCGCTGTTCTCGGGCGCCTGTTCCAGGAAGAATACAGCGCGTATCGGCGCGCTGATATTGTTGCCTATGCGGTGCTTGCCGTTCCACGGCGTGCCGTAGATGATGAACTTGCCGTTCTTCTCACGCACCAGGGGCTTGTCGTCGTTTATCATCGCGACTCTGTCGCCGAAGTGCCTCCGCCACAGGGCCGCATGAGTGCTTTTACCGGTGCCGGACGGAGCTGTGAATATCACAGCCGAGTCGTCTATGCGCAGGCATGAACAGTGCAGGAAGAACCCCGATCGGCGAATGATATGGTCGCATATCACCCTTAGCACGGCTACTATCTCGCATAAGGCGACAGATGCTTCGTCACCGTGGATCTCGAGATTGAGCTGCCTTTCGTGCTCGATCATCTTATCACTGATATGCACCTCCAGCTCATAGTCTGAGCTGTCGGTCGCATAGTCGGCCAAATATTCTTTTGTATACTCATATCTCGCTTCGACGGCTATGTTCATCTCGGCGATACGATAAACCTGCATACCGGCTCCTTAAATATTATTCTCTTTCTTAATTTTAACATAAGAACAGATAATTGCAACTGTTAATGTGATCAACAGGGCGCCGACCATGCAAAAAACATACGCGATGTTGCGCAGCAGCAGACCTGATACCATCGTGACCAGACCTGAGATCACCAGAGCGATGCCTCCTGCGCGGTTGGCGATATACCAGTGCTCATCGGTATCCATAGTGAATCTCATCCGCAGACCGATAAAGCTGTTGCGCTTTGTCTTAGGCAGCAGGTTGCCTATCAGTATGAAGGTCGCGCCTACTACGGTGGATACTATAGATACAGCTACAGTCTCGGGCTCGTATATCGAAGCGATCCGACCCATCATCAGCAGGATAAAGATATCCAGAGCGTTCATCAGCACCAAGGTCAGTATGATGACCGTGTCCATGATATCCAGGTTGCGCTGTGTGCGGTCGTTCTCATCTGTCGAAGACTTTTTGATAAAGTATCTTACCAGCAGATATGTCAGGTATACTGCCAGAAGAACGCCGGGCAGGATGAACGCCTCGTGCTTTGAGCCGTAGCGGTCCACCTCGCCGTTGAAGCCAAAATGAGCCGGTACCGTATCGGGCATATAGAACAATACTGCGGCGGCGGTATAAATCGCGGGAACAACGGCCAGAATAGCCATCAGAACTTTTTTGAAAACTTTCATGATAAACTCCTTTTACTTTAAAACTGTCTGAGCCACAGCAGCAGCTCGTCGAACAGCGATGAATTGAGCTCATAATAGATGAAGTTCTTTTCCTTGCTCTCTATGAGCAGGTCGCTGTCCTTGAGCAGTTTAAGGTGGTAGCTCAGCGATTGGGGAGAGATATCCAGAGCCTCGGCGATCTCTCCGGCAGACATACGATAATTCTTCTTGATCATTGTCAGTATCTCTCTGCGCGTAGGGTCCGAGAGAGTCTTGAATGTTTTTCCCAGTGACATGATCCACCTCTATTTCAAAAATATTTTAAATAGCTATTTGAGCATATTATATACTGCGTTTTGGAGTTTGTCAATAGTTATTTAAAAAAATTTTTAAATACTTTCAAGGGTGTCATCAGCTCTATTTTTCCCGACAAACAAATTAAAAAACTGTAATCAAAATGTTGCGGCATTTTTGTTGACACCACAATATATAGTTGTTATACTTAAAATCGTCACCAATATATTGTATAGTAAAAGAACAGAAACCGAAAGGAAGATTTATATGAAGATCATAAAGCGCAACGGCTCTGAAGAGACCTTTGACAGCAGTAAGATCGTCAACGCAGTACGCAAGGCGGATATGGCTAACACCAACGGCCGCAGCCTGACCGACGAACAGATAGACTCGATCGCTACTACCATCAAGAATATGGGCGAGTGCGTATCGCGCGCATTGTCGGTAGAAGAGATACAGGAGCTGGTCGAGACCGAGATCATGAAGCTCGGTGCCTATGAGACCGCTAAGCTCTATATCCGTTATCGTTATACACGTTCTCTGGCGCGTACCGCCAACACCACCGATAACCGTATCCTGACCCTCATCGAGTGCAACAACGAGGAGGTAAAGCAGGAGAACAGCAACAAGAATCCCACCGTCAACTCGGTCCAGCGCGACTATATGGCAGGCGAGGTCAGCAAGGATCTTACCAAGCGTATCCTGCTGCCCGAGGATATCGTGCAGGCTCACGAAGAGGGCATAATCCACTTCCATGACGCCGACTATTTCGCTCAGCATATGCACAACTGCGATCTGGTAAACCTGGAGGATATGCTCCAGAACGGCACCGTCATCAGCGGCACGATGATCGAAAAGCCCCACAGCTTCTCGACCGCTTGCAATATCGCTACCCAGATCATCGCTCAGGTGGCGTCCAACCAGTACGGCGGCCAGTCTATCTCGCTGACCCATCTCGCGCCGTTCGTGCAGGTATCGCGCAATAAGATCACTCAGCTGGTACTCAAAGAGTTCGACGAGCTTGGAGTCCTGCCGACCAAGGAGAAGGTCGAGTCCATCGTTGAGCGCAGAGTGCGCGAAGAGATCAATCGCGGCGTACAGACTATCCAGTATCAGGTAGTAACCCTGCTGACCACCAACGGTCAGGCTCCGTTCATCACCGTGTTCATGTATCTTGGCGAGGCTCGCAGCGAACAGGAGAAAAAGGATCTGGCTATCATCATCGAAGAGACCCTGCAGCAGCGTATCCAGGGCGTTAAGAACGAGAAGGGCGTGTATATCACCCCGGCGTTCCCCAAGCTGATCTATGTGCTCGAGGAGCAGAACATCCACGAGGACAGCCCTTACTGGTATCTCACCGAGCTCGCCGCCAAGTGCACCGCCAAGCGTATGGTGCCCGACTATATCTCCGAGAAGAAGATGCTCGAGCTCAAGATCGACAAGAACGGCGAGGGTCACTGCTACGCCTGCATGGGCTGCCGCAGCTTCCTCACTCCTTATGTGGATGAGAACGGTCAGCCTAAGTACTACGGCCGCTTCAATCAGGGTGTAGTCACCGTAAACCTGCCCGATATCGCGCTGTCATCCGGCGGAGATTTCGACCGCTTTTGGCAGATATTCGACGAGCGCATGGAGCTGTGTCACCGCGCTTTGATGTGCCGCCACAATCGTCTTAAGGGTACTCTGTCCGATGCAGCTCCCATCCTGTGGCAGTACGGAGCACTGGCGCGCCTGAACAAGGGCGAGACTATAGATAAGCTGCTCTACGGCGGCTACAGCACCATCTCGCTGGGATTCGCAGGACTGTATGAATGCGTCAAGTACATGACCGGCAAGAGTCACACCGACCCCGACGGAAAGCCCTTTGCGCTGGAGGTCATGCAGAAGCTCAACGCCGCCTGCAAGGGCTGGAAGGAACAGCATCACATCGACTTTTCGCTCTACGGCACACCGCTCGAGAGCACCACATACAAGTTCGCTAAGTGTCTGCAGCAGCGCTTCGGCGTTATCGAGGGCATAACCGACAAGGGATATATCACCAACTCGTATCATGTCCATGTCACCGAGCAGATCGACGCTTTCACCAAGCTCAGGTTCGAGTCTGAGTTCCAGGCGCTGTCGCCCGGCGGCGCGATCTCTTATGTAGAGGTGCCGGATATGCAGAACAACATCAAGGCCGTCCTGCAGGTCATGAAGTTTATCTATGAAAACATCATGTATGCCGAGCTGAACACCAAGAGCGACTACTGTCAAGTGTGCGGATTTGACGGCGAGATACAGGTCGTAGATGATGACGGCAAGCTCGTGTGGGAGTGCCCGAACTGCCACAACAGGGATCAGAACAAGATGAACGTAGCGCGCCGCACCTGCGGATATATCGGTACCCAGTACTGGAACCAGGGACGTACTCAGGAGATCAAGGAGAGGGTGCTCCATCTGTGATCGCCCGATGTATGATAACCGGATAATATGAATTACGCTAATATAAAATACTATGATATCGCCGACGGCGAAGGGGTGAGGACCACCCTCTTTGTCAGCGGATGTACTAACCGCTGCAAGGGATGTTTTCAGCCACAGACATGGGACTTCGGGTACGGCGAGCCATTCACTCCCGAGGTAGAGGACAAGATACTCGACAGCATGGAGCCCGACTATATCGACGGCCTCACCCTGCTGGGCGGCGAACCGTTCGAACCGTCTAATCAGGCGGCCCTGCTGCCGTTCATCCGCAGGGTCAAGGTGAGGTATCCCGATAAGGATATCTGGGCTTTCACCGGATTTGTATACGAAAGGGATCTGATCACGGGCGGCCGCAAGCATACCGCGGATACCGACGAGCTGTTGTCATATGTCGATATCCTGGTCGATGGGCCGTATGTCGAGGAGCTCCACAGCGTGGCTCTGCAGTTCCGCGGCAGTGAGAATCAGCGCGTGATAGATATGCGCAAGACCCTCGAGCACGGCACAGTGATACTGTGGGATAAGCTCATAAGATGATTTAAGGCATAACAAAAGACTTGCGACGCTTGATCGCAAGTCTTTTTATGTGATCTTATATCAGTAATCTATGACGAAGGTGCTGACCACAGCGGACAGTACCACAACGAAATCCAGCGTCAGACACGCCAGCGGCGGCATGATCCTGCAAGCGTCCAACAGCTTGCGCAGAGGCAGGGTGAATATCGGCAGAGCCAGCACCAGAGCCAGCGTAACAGCCGATATCAGCACTACCATCTTCCACAGCGGATCGCCCAGCTGAGTGATGCTGCGCATGACTCCGTAGTGGGTGAGCAGCAGGACTATCGGATAGTGCCAGAAGTACACACCCAGCGTGTTGCGCCCCAGCCGCGTCAGCACAGGCACCTTTCGGTTAGGCACACACGCCAGCACCGAGATGATCAGCACGGCGGATATTCCGTAGCACAGCAGCCTGTGATAGAATGTACAGCCCTCGAGATGCACCGCCGAATACGGGTTGCGTCCCGTGAACAGCATGCGCAGGGTGTACATGATCTCTCTCTGGCGGAAGCACAGCACAAAGTATATGAACAGGAATGTTATACCTGCCAGCTTTACCGACACCTGATGGCTGAATCTCCTGACCTTGGCAGGAGTCAGGTAGTATCCGGCGGTGTAGAACGGCAGGAACACGAAGAATCGCATGAAGTAAAATTCATCCGACAGCGGTACGAATCCGGCAGCAGTGCCCAGCACAACGGTTATCCCCAGCATCAGCCACCGGTTCACCTTGCGCGTGAAGAACATCACCAGAGAGTATACCACGATGACGAACAGATACCATTCGATCGTAGATCCTCCGAACATATCTATGGTGACTACCTCGCCCATTATCGCGCGGATCACATAGATGATGATCTTCAGCACCATCCCCAGCACAAAGTAGAAGCTCAGCCGGTATACATCCGGATACACCCCGTCCTTGTATTCCTTTTGGAACAGGCCGCTGAGAAATATGAACAGAGGGGCGTGAAAGCTGTAGATGAATACGAACAGGCTCTGGAACATATCACTGCGCACGGCGAAGTCTTCGGCAAAGCTGCCGATGACCACCAGCACGATAGCCAGCAGCCTTACATTATCAAATTTATATATTCTTGGTTTAAGGCTTTCTTTCATGATAAGACCCCGAAATCCGGCATAGCCGGAACAATCTTAACCGCGTCACAGATGCGTTCAATAGATACTATATTGCCGTAAAAACACCGCTATGACACACACTGTCATTTTAACATATTTATACAGGCTTTGTCAATTGATATCTGTGAATAACCGGGCGTTCACGGGGAACCGTAAGAGCCGGGACGATGCCAGATTTTCGTTGACTTATTTTGCGCGGTGTGTTAGAATATCCACATAAGATTTTCTCCTGACACAAAGGGAAGCGGATCGCGCTGTCCCTGACTGAAAGGTGAGGTATGATATCGGCGTCTGTCAATGGTAGACAGACTGTATATGCTGTATATGCCGCGCCTTTTGGGTGCGGTTTTTCTTTGTATCGGGGGAAGAAAGGAGCGGTATTATGGATACCAGAGTAGCTGTTATCAGCATCATAGTAGAGGACGACAGCTCCACCACAGAGCTCAACGCTCTGCTGTCCGGATTTTCGGATCATGTCATCGGGCGTATGGGTGTGCCGTATAAGGAGCGAGGAGTTCGCCTGGTCAGCGTAGCGGTCGACGCTCCGCAGGACAAGATATCTGCCCTCAGCGGCCGCATAGGAGCTCTCAGCGGTGTGAGCGTCAAGACAGCTTACGCCTCGATATAATACTATTATTCAATAAAACCCGTTAAAATCCATTGTGTAAAATATCGCATAGCATTGTTGCCGGTCTTGACAGGCGCCAGCCAGCCTGCGACCTTCGCCTCGCTTTGCGAAAACTTCCGCTGATATCTGTTTTAAAGCGTTTTAATGAATACTGGGATAAAACGGATGCAACAGAAAAGGAGATTTGTTATGGCTATATACAACCCGGCGTCACTGCACGCCGAAGAATTCATCAACGACGCCGAGATACTCGAGACCCTCGAATATGCCGAGCAGAACAAGAACAATATGACCCTGATCAATGAGATACTCGAAAAGGCCCGTCCGATCCCCACAGCCACAGGCTGCCGCTGCAACGGACTGACCCACCGCGAGGCGTCCGTGCTGCTGGCGTGCGATGATCCCGAGGTGGAGAAGAGGATATACGAGATAGCCGAAGAGATCAAGCTCGCTTTCTACGGCAATCGCATCGTCATATTCGCTCCGCTGTATCTCAGCAACTACTGCGTTAACGGATGTGTTTACTGTCCTTATCATCTTAAGAACAAGACTATCCCACGCCGCAAGCTCACTCAGGAAGAGGTCAAAAAAGAGGTCATAGCTCTGCAGGATATGGGTCATAAGCGCCTCGCTATCGAGAGCGGCGAGGATCCCGTGATGAACCCTATCGAGTATATCCTTGAGTGCATAGACACAATCTACAGCATACATCATAAGAACGGCGCTATCCGCAGGGTGAACGTCAATATCGCCGCCACAACCGTGGAGAACTATCGCCGACTCAAGGACGCCGGCATAGGCACCTATATCCTGTTCCAGGAGACATATCACAAAGAGAGCTATCTCAAGCTCCATCCCACAGGCCCCAAGCACGATTATGACTATCACACCGAGGCTATGGATCGCGCTATGGAGGGCGGCATAGACGACGTGGGTCTGGGAGTACTGTTCGGACTTGAGCTGTACAAGTACGAGTTCGCCGGACTTATCATGCACGCCGAGCATCTGGAGGCCGTTCACGGAGTAGGTCCCCATACCATCTCTGTACCGCGAGTCAAGCGCGCCGACGATATCGATCCCGATGAGTTCGACGGCGGCATATCGGACGAGACCTTCGAGAAGATCACCGCCTGCATCCGCTTGGCGGTTCCCTACACAGGCATTATCATATCCACCCGAGAGTCCGAGGCCGTGCGCTCAAAGCTGCTCAGGCTGGGCGTATCTCAGGTGTCCGGCGGATCGCGCACCTCTGTGGGAGGCTATGCCGAAAAGCTCCGCCCCCATGATACGGAACAGTTCGACGTCAGCGACCAGCGCACCCTTGACGAGGTGGTAGCGTGGCTGATGGATAACGGTCACATCCCGTCGTTCTGCACCGCTTGCTACCGCGAGGGCAGGACAGGCGACCGCTTTATGTCGCTGTGCAAGAGCGGTCAGATACTCAACTGCTGTCACCCCAACGCCCTTATGACTCTCGCCGAGTATCTGGTGGACTATGCCTCTGATGAAACTAGGGCAAAGGGCTTTGAGGTCATCGAGCGCGAGCTCAAGCGCATACCCAAGGATAAGGTGCGCGCGATAGCCGCTCAGAACATAGAGGATATCAAGAACTCCAACCGCAGAGACTTCAGATTCTGAGGTGATTTATGTCATTGAATTCTACCGTGTCAGCCGAAAGGCCGCATATCGCCTTTTTCGGCAGACGTAACGTCGGCAAATCCAGCGTAGTGAACGCGGTGACAGCGCAAAAGCTCTCGGTAGTATCCGATACTCCCGGCACCACCACCGACCCGGTGCGCAAGGCTATGGAGATACTGCCGCTAGGCCCCGTGGTCATCATAGATACCCCCGGTATGGATGATGAGGGCGAGCTGGGCGAGATGCGCGTCGAGCGCGCCGCCGAGGTCCTGCGCAAAGCGGATATAGTCGTTCCGGTCATCGACGGAACAGTCGGTCTGACAGAGTTCGATGAAGAACTGCTGGCTCAGGTCAAAGCTCGTGAGCTGCCGTTTGTCATCGCCTGCAACAAGTCCGATCTGCCCGGCTACCATATGCCGGACGACTCCAGATGCGTGCGAGTCAGCGCGGTCACGGGGGAGGGGATAGATGAGCTCAAGGAGCGCATAGCCGCTGCCATCAAGAGCACCGACAAGCCCCGGATGATACTGGGCGATCTGGTGTCTGAGTCGGATATCGTCATACTTGTCATCCCCATAGATGAGTCGGCTCCAAAGGGGCGCATAATACTCCCTCAGCAGCAGACATTGCGTGAGCTGCTCGACTGCCACTGCACAGCGCTGTGCTGTCAGCCGGAGGAACTCAGCGGTGTACTGAGTTTGCTGAGCCGCCCACCGGCTCTGGTCGTGACGGACTCACAGGCGTTCGGCAGGGTCAGCGCGGACGTCCCCGAGGATATACCCATGACGTCGTTCTCCATACTCTTCGCCAGATACAAGGGCGATTTGAACGATCTGATGCAGGGCGCAAAGGTACTCAGAGAACTGAAGGACGGCGACCGTGTGCTGATCAGCGAGGGCTGTACCCATCACCGCCAGTGCGGCGATATCGGCACAGTAAAGCTCCCGGCTTGGATACGCGAGTACAGCTCCGCGTCGCCCGAGTTCAGCTTTACCAGCGGAGGAACCTTCCCGGATGACCTCAGCGAGTACAGGCTGATCATACATTGCGGCGGCTGTATGCTGAATGAAAAGGAGATGCAGTATCGCCGCAGCGCCGCTCGCGCCGCAGGCGTGCCTATGGTCAACTACGGCATAGCCATAGCGCAGATGAACGGTATACTGGATCGCGCGGTAAAGCCGCTGATGTGATATATCGATATAACAGAAAAACTCCGCTCGCATTATGCAAGCGGAGTCTTTTATATGAGAACAGTAAGCGAAAATCTTATTTTTCCTGCAGCAGCTTGTTCAGCTCATCCATAAAGGTGTTGATGTCCTTGAACTGGCGGTATACTGAGGCAAAGCGGACATATGCTACCTCGTCCACGTTCTTGAGCTGTTCCATGGTCAGCTCGCCGATAGCCATAGAGGTGACCTCGCGGTCGAGGCTCTGCTGGAGCTGGCTCTCGATGTTGTCGACCATCTTCTCGATCTGGTCGATGGATACCGGGCGCTTCTCACACGCGCGCAGCAGACCCGCGGTCAGCTTGTTGCGGTCAAAGACCTCGCGGCTCTTATCGCGCTTGACAACGATGATCGGGACTGTCTCGATGACCTCATGGGTCGTGAATCTCTTGCCGCACTTCAAGCACTCGCGGCGGCGTCTTATACGCTCGCCTTCGTCTGCAGGGCGAGAGTCGATAACCTTGCTTTCTTCATATCCGCAGTAAGGACACTTCATAGTTACACCTCATTTGTTATGGATTTCAATGCCGCATGATCAACATTATATTTCTACAATAGAAATTATAAATGCTGTTCGGCGTGTTGGCAAGTTATAATTTTGTAATATACAGTTACAGTTTTTGTAATTTACCGCAATATATTGAGGTTTGAGTGTTTTCGACAGATAAATAACGGTTGAAAAAGCGCGCGACTGTTGATATAATGATATCGCGATAAACTATTGAGATGGGGTGTCCTCTTGAAGACAGTTCAGATATATACCGACGGCGCTTGCTCCGGCAATCCCGGCCCCGGCGGCTGGGGAGCGGTGCTCAGATATAACGGGCATGAAAAAGAGATATCCGGCGGCGAGGCGCACACTACCAACAACCGCATGGAGCTGATGGCGGTGATATCCGCGCTGGAGCTGCTCAAGGAACCGTGCAGGGTGGAGCTGTATTCCGACAGCCAGTATGTTTGCAACGCTCTAAAGCTCGGTTGGGCGGTAAAGTGGCGCGATAACAACTGGATGCGCAATAAAAAGGAAAAGGCCCTCAACCCCGAGCTATGGGCACGGCTGCTCGACCTGTGTGAAAAGCACGAGGTGGAGCCGATATGGGTCAAGGGTCACGCCGGCCATCCCGAAAACGAGCGCTGCGACCGTCTTGCGGTAGCCGAATCCATGAAGTTCACTCTATGATTTATCATTCACACCTCTGTTTTTCAGAGGTGTTTTATTTTGCTCTGCTGCATACATCGAGTTGAACGCACCTATAATCTATATTAGCAGTCTGTTGAGCAAAAACTTATCAGCCTTGCTTGACATTATGTCAGAACGGTATAATTATCCAAAAAAATCGGTATATAACGGCAAATATCGTCAAAAGTTCTGCGCCGCCTCTCTTGACCGTAGGTGCATTTTGAGGTACAATATACGATGTATAAGTGGGATTATGTGCTTTTTTGCTGAGCGTATAAGGATCTCCGGCGATCATGACCGGGTATCCTGCTGTATTTGTGATAATTCTCCGTTCGGGACGGTATGGGACGGAGTACATATAAGAAAACTTAAAAGGAGGAAGGATTTTGAGCGAAAAGACTAAGAATTCTCAGAAGAATAAGTCAGGCAAAAAGACTCTGACCAAGCCTTCGCGCAGACCTGCCGCTAACAAGACGGCAGCCAAGACCGCGCCTAAGAAGACTCTATACAAATCCACTGTGACCGCGAACACTAAGCGCGGCACAAAAAAGGCTAAAAAGAAGCCCGCACCCAAGCCCCCGGTACGCATAGTGTTCCTGGGAGGTCTCAACGAGATCGGCAAGAATATGACAGTGTTCGAGTGCTGCGGCGATATGATCATCCTCGACTGCGGCATGGCGTTCCCCGACGGCGATATGCTCGGCGTGGATATGGTCATCCCGGACTTTACCTATATCGAACAGAACAAGGATCGCATCAAGGGCGTAGTGATAACTCACGGACACGAGGATCATATCGGAGGTATCCCGTATCTGCTGGCTAAGGTGAACGTGCCTATCTACGGCACTCCGCTGACCGTAGGACTGATCGAGAACAAGCTCAAGGAACACAGCCTGTCCGCACCTGCTCAGCTCATCAAGAAGAACGCCGGCGAGCATATAGCGCTGGGATGCTTTGATGTAGAGCTGATCCATGTCAACCACAGCATACCCGACGCCGTTGGCGCAGCTATACATTCGCCTGCCGGTACTCTGGTACACACCGGCGACTTCAAGATCGACTATACCCCGATGTCCGGCGGTATGATCAACCTCAGCCGCTTTGCTCAGCTGGGCGACGAGGGCGTGCTGGCTCTCATGGCAGACAGCACCAACGCCGAGCGCCCCGGTTATACGCCTACCGAGCAGAAGGTGGCCGACAGCTTTGACAACCTGTTCTCAAAGGCCAGACGCAACCGTATCATCATCGCGACCTTCGCCTCAAACGTCAGCCGCATACAGCAGATTCTCAACTGCGCTCAAAAGTACGGCCGCAAGGTGGCGTTCTCGGGCCGTTCCATGATCAACTATATGAACGTTGCGCGAGAGCTGGGCTACATCAAGGTCCCCGATAATCTGATAATAGACATAGATCAGCTCAAGGAGTATCCGCCCGAGAAGATCGTCCTCGCGACTACCGGCTCACAGGGCGAACCCATGTCGGCTCTGTCGCGCATGGCATACTCGGATCACCGCAAGGTAGAGGTGGGAGCCGGCGACTTCATCATCATATCCGCCAACCCCATCCCCGGCAACGAGCGCACCGTAGGCAACGTAGTCGACGAACTCTTAAAGCGCGGCTGCGAGGTGGTGTATGAGAGCATGTACGAGGTGCACGTATCCGGCCACGCCTGTCAGGAGGAGCTCAAGCTCATCCACTCGCTGGTAAAGCCGAAGTACTTTATCCCCGTACACGGCGAGCAAAAGCACCTGCGCAAGCACACCGACCTCGCCGTGACCGTAGGCATGAACCGCAAGGATATCTATGTCGGCGATATAGGTAAGGTAGTAGAGCTGTCCGAGAACGGGATGAAAGAGGTCGATACCGTCACAGCCGGCAAGGTGTTCGTAGACGGTTTGGGCGTAGGCGACGTAGGCTCCATAGTCCTGCGCGACCGAAAGCATCTTGGTCAGGACGGACTCATCATCATCGTAGCGTCGCTGGACGTATACGACGGTCATGTCATCAGCGGCCCCGATATAGTATCGCGAGGCTTTGTATATGTCCGCGAGAGCGGCGACCTGATGGATGATATCCGCTCAATGGCTATGGATATCCTGGATGAATGCTCCCGTCATAATATCCACGAGTGGGGCATAATCAAGAACAAGCTCAAGGACGATATAGCTAAGCTCATCGTGAAGTCCACCGGACGTTCGCCGATGATCCTGCCGATACTGATGGAGGTATAGCGCTCAGCGCTGTCAATTCATTTAGCTTATGAAAAAACGTATCTGGACGGTACTGCCCGTCTATATAATCTTCGTAGCGATGATGATGGCCATGTCCATCGCTACCTACTACTACAACAAAATACTGGGTATAATCGAGATAGCGGTCTCTCTGGCCGCTCTGGCTGTGGTACTGGTGCTCACCATACGATTCCGCAGCTATATACATACACTCGTGGACAGCGCTATGGAGAGCTCGTTCAGCCCCGACAAAAAGGCTCTGGACAGCATGAAGACCCCTGTAGCCGTATGTGGCGAGCACGGCGAGCTGCTGATGTATAACGCGCGCTTCCGCAAGGCGTTCCTAGATAATACCGAAGCCGAGAACACCAGCATCATACCGTTCATCTCCGAGCTGGAGCCCGAGTATGCCGTCAGGCGTTCTGCTGTAGACGTCAGCTACGGCGGACGGCGTTATACGGTAGTCGCGCGCGAGATACAGCGAGGCTATCTGTTCGAGTTCTTTGACGATACATACTACAAGAACACCGCAGATAAGTTTAACGAGACCAAGAAGAGCGTCGCTCTGATGGTATTCGACAACAGCGAGGATTTCGCCGACGCTGATCAAGAGGCGGCTACCGCTCGCCTGAGCGCCGAGAACATGCTCTATCGCTGGGCCAACAAGCACAACATCCTGCTGCGCAAGCTGGGCGAGAGCAAGTATATCGCGGTGTTTGAGGAGCAAGTGCTCAAGACCCAGATCGAAAAGAAGTTCAGGATACTCGACCGTATCCGCGCCATAAACTACAACGGCCGTCCCACCACCGTATCCATAGGCATTGGTCACGACTGCGACAGCCTCACCGACAGCGCCGCCGGGGCTAAAAAGGCGCTCGAGATGGCTCTGGGCAGAGGCGGCGACCAGGTGGCCGTGCTCACCGGCAGCGACTACGCCTTCTTTGGCGGAGTGGCTAAGGGAGTGGAACGCACATCCAAGGTCAAGGTGCGCGTGATGGCTGAAGAGATCGCCACAGCGATAACCAAGGCCGACCGTGTGCTGATCACCGGTCACAAGTACTCCGATCTCGACTGTATCGGAGCTGCGGCAGGTCTGTATACTCTGGTGACTAAGAAGTATAAAAAGCCCTGCAATATCGTCACCGATATCGAGCGCACGCTGGCGCGTTCAATGATCGACCGCCTCAGCGAAGAGGATCGCGAGATGTTCATAACTCCCGACCGAGGATTTATGCTCACAGGATCCAAGACCCTGCTCTTCATCGTAGATACCCATTCGCCCGACTTTGTCGAGAGCGAGCGTTTATATAAGAACTGCGGCAATATCATCATCGTGGATCATCATCGCCGTATGGTCAAGAACATCGATTCGGCTACGGTATTCCTGCACGAGCCGTCGGCGTCATCAGCGTCCGAGCTGGTCACCGAGGTTCTGGGATATCTGGGCGACGATACCCTCGGCAGACATACGGCCGAGGCTCTGCTCGCCGGCATCATGCTGGACACCAAGAACTTTGTCATCAACACAGGCGTCAGGACCTTTGAGGCGGCGGCGTATCTGCGCAAGAAGGGCGCCGATACCGTAGTGGTGCGCAACGTGTTCGCCAACTCGCTGGAGAACTATCGCGACAAGAGCCGTCTGGTATCCGCCGCGCAGATATATAAGCACTGCGCGATCACCGTTGCGGATGAGCCTATACAGAACTCGCGCGTAGTATGCGCTCAGGCGGCAGACGATCTGCTGTCGATAGAGGACACCTACGCTTCGTTCGTCATCTCGTCCATCGACCTGCATTCGGTCAACATCTCCGCGCGCTCCTTCGGCAAGCTGAACGTACAGGTGATCATGGAGAAGCTCGGCGGAGGCGGACATCAGACGATGGCGGCGGCTCAGCTGGTCGGCGTATCGCTGAAAGAAGCTAAGGCTCAGCTCATAAAAACACTCGATGAGTGCATGAGTTGATAAATAATCAAACTAACCTTTATCATGGAGGTATACATATGAAAGTCGTATTATTACAGGATGTCAAGAGTCTGGGTAAGAAAGGCGAGCTGGTCAACGTATCGGACGGCTACGCGCGCAATTTCCTGTTCCCCAAGAATCTTGCGAAAGAAGCTAACGCTCAGGCGATGAACGAACTTAGGAACGCCGAGCAGAGCAAGAAGTTCAAGAAAGAGACCGAGATCGCCGCGGCTAACAAGGCTAAATCCGAGCTGGAAGGCTCCAAGTTCGTCATCAAGGCTAAGGCAGGCGAGAGCGGCAAGCTCTTCGGGAGCATAACTCCCAAGGAGATCTCCGCTGAGATTAAGCGCCAGAAGAATCTGGATGTGGACAAGCGCAAGATAGTCCTCAAGAGCGATATCAAGACCGTCGGCGAGTACGATGCCGAGATCAAGCTCTATACAGCTATCTCCGCTCAGATCACTATAGCCGTTGAGAAGGCATAATACATAACATACATCAGGCGATATTTTCGCCCTGCCGCCGTGTTCATCAGTGAACAGGCTAAGAAAGAAGAATTATGGCTGATAATAACAAAGTTACCCCAACATATAACGCGATGAGGATGCCGTACTCTCCCGAGGCGGAGCAGGCTGTCCTGGGCGCTGTGCTCATGGACGCGAGCGTCCTGCCCGGAGTGGCAGAGATACTGCCGTCATCCGAGTACTTCTACATCACTACTCACCGCACCATATACTCAGTGATGCTGCGCCTGTTCACAGAGGGCAAGGCTGTCGATTTTGTCACCGTGCTGGAAGCGCTCAAGCGCGAGCCCGGTTACGACGAGGCTACCGGCAAGACCTATCTGGTGCAGATGGCCCAGAGCTGTCCGGCTATCTCCAATATCGAGAGCTACGCCAACCTTGTCAGAGACAAGTATGACGTGCGTTCGCTCATCACCGCCGCCAACGAGATCATCGAGGATACCTCCGACGGCGATATGGAGCCCCAGATGCTCATCGACGCAGCGGAGCAAAAGATATTCGATATCCGCCGCGGCAAGAATATCCGCGGACTGCAGCGCATCGACGAGGTGCTGTTCCAGACCTTCGACCGTCTGGATATGCTCAGCAGAGATGACGAGACCGTCAAGCCCGTTTCCACAGGCATAGGCGATCTGGACAGGGTCATCACCGGACTCAACCGATCCGACCTGATCCTGCTCGCGGCTCGACCCGGTATGGGCAAGACCTCGTTCGCTCTGAATATAGCGCGCAACGTTGCCGCTGTATCCAAGAAGACCGTAGCGTTCTTCTCGCTGGAAATGACTAAGGAACAGCTCGCCTCGCGACTGCTGTCGGCAGAGGCTCTGGTGGGCGGCACAAAGCTGCGCACCGGCCGTCTGAACGCCGAGGAGTGGAAGCGTCTGATAGGCGCCAGCGACGTTCTCAAGGACGCCGACCTGTATCTGGACGATACACCCGGCATCACCGTGCCTGAGATGAAGGCTAAGCTCAGACGACTGCGCGGCATCGACCTGGTGGTCATCGACTATCTGCAGCTCATGTCCACCGGCAGACGCAGTGACAACCGCGTGCAGGAGATCTCCGAGATCACCCGTAACCTCAAGATACTGGCTAAAGAGATCAACGTACCCGTCATATGCCTCAGCCAGCTCAGCCGTGCCAGCGAACAGCGTCAGGATCACCGTCCACAGCTGTCCGACTTGCGCGACTCGGGTTCTATCGAGCAGGATGCGGATATCGTGCTCTTCCTGTATCGTGAGAGCTACTATGACCGCGACGGCGGCTCCGATACCGTGAACCTCGCTGTGGATCAGAACAGCGGCGAGTGTATCGTAGCCAAGAACCGTCACGGCGAGACCACATCGGTCAAGCTCCACTGGCAGGGTGAGTTCATGCGCTTTACCGGCGTGGAGAGCAAGCGTGATTCGTAAGATCGGGCAATTCATCGAGGAAAACCGGCTGCTGACCGGCGGCGATAAGGTGATCGCCGCGCTTTCCGGAGGAGCCGACTCGGTGGCGTTGCTCCATATACTTATTTCTTTAAGAGAAAAATACAAATTAGATATATACGCCGCCCATTTCAACCATATGATCAGGGGTGAGGCGGCGGATCGGGACGAGGACTTCGCCCGTGAGCTGTGCGCCGGGCTTGGAGTCGACTTCCGATCGGGGCGCGCAGATGTGCCTGCCGCGGCAGCCGAGAGCGGCGAGAGTCTGGAGCTCTGCGGCCGCAGACTGCGGTATGAGTACTTGCAGAGTGTTGCCGATGAGCTCGGCGGCGCGGCTATTGCAACAGCGCATCATATGACCGACAATACCGAGACCGTTCTGATGAACCTTGTCAGGGGCAGCGGTCTGTCCGGTATGTGCGGTATCCCTGTGCGCCGCGGCAACATCATCCGTCCTCTGCTGTGCGTGACTCGCGAAGAGATAGAGGACTATTGCCGGCTGAACCGTCTTGACTACGTCACCGACGCCACTAATCTTGACGACGCATATACACGCAACAGTCTCAGGCTGAATGTGCTGCCTGTCCTTCGCGGTATGAACCCGTCGCTGGACTTGAGCGTGGGCAGGATGTGCGAGGCGGCTCGCGAGGCAGACGAATATCTCGAATATATTTCTGCAGAAGAATTAAGCAAATGCAGGACGAGCGTTGGCTACAGCTGTTCAGGACTGCTGAATATGCACACGGCCGTACGCAGCTACGCCGTAAGGCAGATACTCGACGAGGCCTCGGCTCCGGTGGATCGCCTGCATATCGAGCTGATCACCGAAGCTCTGAGCAGCTCTGGATCGGTGGATCTGGGACGAGGTCTGCGCGCGGTATGCGCCCAAGGGACACTCAGGATCATCGGCGGTGAAGAGCCCGTGAACGCGGAGCTCTGCGTGCCTTTCAGCCGACACAGTGAAACGCCGCTGACCGTGGAGCGGATACATACCCCGGACAACAGAATTGTTAACAAAAAGTTCTTACAAAACTGCATCCCCTGTGATATAATCACGGATGACACCGTTATACGCACCCGACGCGCCTCGGATACCTTCACCGATCCGCGCCGAAGGGTGACCAAGAGCCTCAAAAAGCTGTTCAATGAGCTCAAGATACCGCGAGAGAAACGCGACGGTATCCTGATCATAGCACGTGGCAGCACGGCTCTGTGGATAGAGGATATAGGCGCCGCGGCGCAGGCTCAGGCCGGCGAGGGCAGCGCAGAGTTATATTACATACATAAATGACCGTTTCATCACAACCGAGAGGAGAACATCATGCATAAGGATTTAGAGAAGGTACTCATCACTGAAGAAGAGATCCAGTCAGCCGCCAAGAAGCTCGCTGAGCGCATCGACTCGGACTTTGCCGGCGAAGAGATAGTATTTGTCGGACTGCTCAAGGGCAGCGTACAGTTCATGGCTGATCTGCTGAAGAACATCAAGAGCATGTGCACCATAGATTTTATGTGCGTATCCAGCTACGGCAGCGGTACCAAAAGCACCGGCCGCGTGAATATCATCAAGGATTTGTCAGAACCTATAGATGATAAGAACGTCATCATAGTCGAGGATATCATCGACAGCGGCAACACCCTAAACTTCATCAACAAGTATTTCACCGCCAAGAACGCTAAGAGCGTGCGTATCTGCACCCTGCTCAACAAGCCCTCTCGCCGCGAGGTAGAGATCGACGTTGATTATATCGGCTTTGAGGTCCCCGACGAGTTCGTTGTAGGCTACGGTCTGGACTATAAGGAGTATTACCGCAACCTGCCTTATATCGGCGTTCTCAAGCCCGAGATCTACGAATAACGGATATCCGTCATATACATCCACACAAGGAGTGACTAGTATTGAACAACAAGAACACCAACCCGAACAAGGTCAGGAACCTGCTGATCTATCTCGGTATACCTATAGTCATCATACTGGTGCTGACCTTCATCCTCAGCCGTACACCTAAGGATACCCACTCGTATTCAGAGGTGCTGGAGCTGTTCCATCAGGGCAAGGTCACAGAGTTCTATGTCGAGAGCAACAGCTCGTCGGCTAAGGTACAGCTCAAGCTGGACGACAACACCGTAGTCGAGCATCAGCTGATGGATTATCGCGTTTTCCTCGAGGATATCAAGGAGGATGTAGAGAAGTACACTAAGGATAAGAAGCTCACTAAGTATAACTACACCCGTACCGGTGACAACTCCTTCCTCATCGAGATGATACCCACTATCATCCTGGTAGTGGTGCTGATAGGCTTCTGGTTCTTCGTCATGCGCCGTATGGGCGGCGGCATGGGCGGCCGCGAGATGAATTTCGGCAAGGCTAAGTTCAAGAACCAGAATGATGAAAAGAAGAAGACCACCTTCGACGACGTAGCCGGAGCTGATGAAGAGAAAGAAGAGCTCGAAGAGATAGTAGAGTTCCTCAAGAATCCTCAGAAGTACAACGCTCTGGGCGCGCGTATTCCCAAGGGCGTTCTGCTCGTAGGCCCTCCCGGAACCGGTAAGACCCTGCTCGCCAAGGCGATCGCAGGCGAGGCCGGAGTGCCGTTCTTCTCGATATCCGGTTCGGACTTCGTCGAGATGTTCGTCGGCGTGGGCGCGTCCAGAGTGCGCGACCTCTTCGATACCGCTAAGAAGAATTCTCCATGTATCATATTCATAGACGAGATCGACGCTGTCGGCCGCCAGAGAGGCACAGGCCTCGGCGGAGGACACGACGAGCGCGAACAGACGCTCAACCAGCTGTTGGTAGAGATGGACGGCTTCGGCGCTAACGAGGGCGTCATCATGATCGCCGCCACCAACCGTCCCGACATCCTGGATCCGGCTCTGCTGCGTCCCGGACGCTTTGACCGCCAGGTCATGGTAGGCTATCCGGATATCAACGGCCGCGAGGCTATCCTCAGGGTACACTCGCGTGAAAAGCCCCTTTCACCGGATGTAAAGCTCCGCAATGTGGCTAAGCAGACCGCGGGCTTCACCGGAGCCGATCTGGCTAACCTGCTCAACGAGGCGGCTCTGCTCGCGGCTCGCAAGGATAAGAAGGCCATCACCCAGACTGAGATCGAAGAGGCCGCCATCAAGGTAGTGGTAGGCACCGAGAAGAAGTCCAAGGTCATGTCCGATCATGAAAAGAAGCTCACCGCTTATCACGAGGCAGGTCACGCTATGTGCTTCTATTCGTGCGAGACTCAGGATCCCGTGCATCAGATCTCTATCATTCCGCGCGGAATGGCAGGCGGCTATACCATGCCTCTGCCCACCGAGGATAAGATCTACAGCTCCAAGCGCGAGATGGAAGAGGATATCGTAGTCATGCTGGGCGGCCGTGTTGCCGAGTCTCTGGTCATGGGCGATATCTCCACAGGAGCCTCCAACGATATCGAAAAGGCGACTAAGACAGCTACAAATATGGTGGTCAAGTACGGTATGTCCGAGCTGCTCGGCCCGATCAACTACACCTCCGGCTCCAACGAGGTGTTCATCGGCCGCGATATGGGACACACTAAGAACTATTCCGAAGAGACCGCCGCTAAGATCGACGCCGAGATCCACCGTATCATCGAGGACGCATATAAAAAGACCGAGGCTATCCTCAACGCTAATATGCCTAAGCTGCATGAGGTAGCCGCCTATCTGATGAAGTATGAGAAGATGTCCGGCGAGACCTTTGACCGGATCATGAACGGCACCTATACGGAGCCTGTTGAAGAACCCGAAGAAGATACCGAAGAATGATAACCCGGGGCTCCCTCACGCGAGGGGGCCCTGTGATGATGTGATACTATGCAAGATAAGATAATCATAAAAGGCGCGCATAAGCATAATTTAAAGAACGTGGATCTTGAGATACCGCGCGACAAGCTGGTCGTACTGACCGGTCTGTCCGGCTCGGGCAAGTCCTCGCTGGCTTTTGATACCATCTATGCCGAGGGTCAGCGCAGGTATGTCGAGAGCCTGTCCTCCTATGCGCGTATGTTCCTAGGCCAGATGAAAAAGCCCGAGGTGGATTCTATCGACGGACTGTCGCCGGCGATCTCGATAGATCAAAAGACTACGTCCAAGAACCCCCGCTCCACCGTGGGAACGGTCACCGAGATATACGATTATTTCCGCCTGCTGTATGCCCGTATAGGCGTGCCGCATTGTCCCAAGTGCGGACGTGAGATAACCCAGCAGACTGTGGATCAGATAGCCGACAGCGTTATGTCGCTGCCGGACGATACCAGGATACTGGTGCTGGCTCCGATGATCCGCGGCAAAAAGGGAGAGCACAAGAGCGTGTTTGAGTCCGCGCGCAAGAGCGGCTTTGTACGTGTGCGAGCCGACGGGATAATGTATGATCTGTCTGAGGATATAATTCTCGAAAAGAACAAAAAGCATACCGTTGAGATAGTCGTAGACCGTCTGGTGATCAAAGAAGGCATCCGCTCTCGCCTGAGCGACAGCCTTGAGACCGCCTCAAAGCTAGCCGACGGCTTAGTGCTCATCAGCGTGGTCGGAGGCGAGGATGTTCTGTATTCACAGAACTACGCCTGTCCCGAACACGGCATAAGCATAAACGAGCTCACCCCTCGCATGTTCTCATTCAACAACCCGTTCGGAGCCTGTCCCAAGTGCACCGGTCTGGGTGTGTTCATGCGCGTGGATCCCAAGCTCATCATCCCCGACGATACCAAGACCATCTCTCAGGGAGCCATCAAGGGCAGCGGATGGGCGATGGACGGCAACACCGTAGCTCAGATGTATATGGACGCCCTGAGCGAGAAATACGGCTTTGATTACTTCACACCCATCAAGGATCTGCCCGAGGGAGTGGTGGATAAGATCCTGTACGGTACAGCCGGTGAGAAGCTCCATCTGGAGCGCCGCACGGCTTTTCATAACGTAGAATACGACCGCGAGTTCGAGGGTATAATCCCTAACCTCGAGAGGCGATTCAGGGATTCAAGCTCCCAGTGGGTCAAGGAAGAGATCCAGAGCTATATGACCGAGATCCCCTGCGATATGTGCGGCGGACGCAGGCTGAGCGATGTGTCGCTCGCCGTGACCGTAGCCGGACTGAACATATCACAGATGTGCGATATGTCCGTGTCGCAGATACTCGACTTCATAGACAGCATACAGATAACCGAGCGCGAGCATATGATAGCCGGCGAGATACTTAAAGAGATCGTGTCGCGCCTCAACTTCCTGCGTTCGGTAGGATTGGGCTATCTGACTCTGTCGCGAGCTTCGGCTACCCTGTCGGGAGGCGAGAGCCAGCGTATCAGGCTCGCCACCCAGATAGGCTCATCGCTGATGGGCGTGCTGTATATCCTCGACGAGCCGTCCATAGGTCTGCACCAGAGGGATAACGACAAGCTGCTGGCTACCCTCAAGAGCCTGCGCGATATCGGCAACACCGTGATAGTGGTCGAGCATGACGAGGACACCATGTACGCGGCGGATTATATAGTGGATATCGGCCCCGGAGCAGGCGTTCACGGCGGCGAGATAGTCGCCACCGGCACAGTGGACGATATAATAGCCTGCAAGGAGTCCGTCACCGGTCAGTACCTCAGCGGCGAGCGGAGCATACCCGTCCCGGCCGAGAGGCGAAAGGGCAACGGCAAGCATCTGCAGATAACCGGCGCGGCTCAGAACAATCTTAAAGAGATAGATGTTAAAATTCCTTTAGGGAAATTTGTTTGCATTACCGGCGTGTCCGGTTCGGGCAAATCCTCGCTGATAAACGAGATCCTGTACAAGTATCTTGCGCGAGAGCTCAACCGTGCCAAGACCACTCCCGGCAAGTTCAAAAAGATCACCGGCACCGACGCTCTGGACAAGGTCATCAGCATCGATCAAAGTCCCATCGGGCGCACTCCGCGCTCTAATCCCGCGACCTACACCGGCGTGTTCACGGATATACGCAACCTGTTCGCCTCCACCACCGAGAGCAAGATGCGCGGCTTCAGCTCATCGCGCTATTCTTTCAACGTAAAGGGCGGCCGCTGCGAGGCGTGTCAGGGCGACGGCATCATCAAGATCGAGATGCACTTTTTGCCCGATATATACGTCCCCTGCGAGGTGTGCAAGGGTATGCGCTATAACCGCGAGACCTTAGAGGTCAAGTATAAGGGCAAGTCCATCCACGATGTGCTGGAGATGACCGTTGAAGAGGGCTTGGAGTTCTTCCGAAATATTCCTAAGATACAGCGCAAGCTCCAGACGCTCTATGACGTAGGTCTGGGATATATCAAGATCGGTCAGCCGGCTACCACCCTCTCTGGCGGCGAGGCTCAGAGAGTCAAGCTCTCAACAGAGCTCGCCAAGCGTCCCACAGGCCGCACGATATATATCCTCGACGAGCCCACCACGGGTCTGCACTTCGCCGATGTGCACCGTCTGGTAGAAGTCCTGCATAAGCTGGTGGACAGCGGCAACACCGTCATAGTCATCGAGCATAACCTCGAGCTGATCAAGACCGCGGATCATATCATCGACCTCGGACCCGAGGGCGGCGACATGGGCGGCACTGTGGTCGCCGAGGGAACTCCCGAACAGGTCGCGGCAACAGACGCGTCCTTCACCGGACAGTACCTAAAGCCGTTGCTCGGATAATAGATAACAGATGATAGATGATTGATGATAGATGATAAATAACAGATAATGTAGGGGAGGGCATCCGCGCCCTCCCGATCTTTTTATGTCATTCCGAACGCTTCTTAATTGTCATTCTGAACGCTGCAGTACCGTCATTCTGAACGTCGCATACTGTCATTCTGAACGAAGTGAAGAATCTTTATAAGATCCTTCGATTACGCGCGACACGAGTGTCCCGCTCCACTCAGGATGACAGTAGGGATGATAGATGATAGATGATGGATGATAGTAAGTTTATTGTCATTCTGAACGGAGTGAAGAATCTTACAGCGCACTCTATCCGATTTGATAAAGCCTATTAGGTGCAATCGAACATAGACCTCAGCACTTTAAGATTCTCCGTCGCTACGCTCCTTTGAATGACAATTATCAAAGAGCGCTTTAGAAAATAGTAAAAATTTTGAAATTTTCTTTTCGGTATAAATAGCCCGTGATAATTGTGGTATATAAAATAGTGTAATCGCATATGGGGGAGAGTATATGAAGATTGGATTCGATAATGAGAAATATCTGCAGATGCAGAGCCAGCATATCCGCGACCGCATCGCACAGTTCGGCGGCAAGCTGTACCTCGAGTTCGGCGGCAAGCTCTTTGACGATTATCACGCGTCGCGAGTCCTGCCGGGATTCAAGCCCGACAGTAAGCTGCAGATGCTCATGCAGCTCAAGGACGAGGCGGAGATCGTCATAGTCATCAATGCCGACGATATCGAGAAGAACAAGGTGCGTGGAGACCTGGGCATCACCTATGATCTGGACGTCCTGCGACTGATAGATGTATTCGGCAACCGCGGACTGTATGTTGGTTCAGTGGTGCTCACGCGCTTTGCCGAGCAGCCTGCAGCGATGAAGTTCGCCAAAAAGCTCGAAGAGAACGGCATCCGCGTATATCATCACTATTCTATCCCCAACTATCCTGCAGATATAGATCTGATCGTGAGCGACGACGGCTACGGCCGCAACGACTATGTCGAGACCTCACGCAGGCTTGTGGTCATCACCGCTCCCGGCCCCGGCTCGGGCAAGATGGCTGTATGCCTGTCACAGCTCTATCATGAGAACAAGCGCGGACAGCTCGCAGGCTATGCCAAGTTCGAGACCTTCCCGATCTGGAACCTGCCGCTCAAGCACCCGGTCAACGTGGCCTACGAGGCCGCCACAGCCGACCTCAACGACGTGAATATGATCGACCCCTTCCACCTGGAGGCGTACGGCGAGACCACCGTCAACTACAACCGCGATATCGAGATATTCCCGGTGCTCAACACCATGTTCGAGACCATCCTCGGCGAGTCGCCCTACAAGTCTCCCACCGATATGGGCGTAAATATGGCAGGCAACTGCATAGTCGACGACGAGGCAGTCTGCGCCGCGGCTAATCAGGAGATAATCCGCCGCTATTACGACGCGATGTGTAACAACACCAAGGGCAACAGCTCAGGCGACGAGGCGTATAAGATCGGTCTGCTGATGAAGCAGAACAAGCTCACCGCGGATGACCGCACAGTTATCACTCGCGCTCTGGCTCTGGCTGAAGAGACTTCGGCTCCTGCCGCCGCTATGGAGCTCATCGACGGGCGCATCATCACCGGCAAGACCACCGAGCTGCTGGGAGCTTGCTCCGCTATGCTGCTCAACGCGCTAAAGGCTCTGGGCGATATACCGCCTAAGGTCGACCTGATCGACGCGGCTGTCATCAATCCTATCCAGAAGCTCAAGGTGGATAACTTCGGATCCGAGAATCCCCGTCTGCATACCGACGAGGTGCTGATCGCCCTGTCTATCTCGGCTGTCACCAATCCCACAGCGCGCCTCGCGATGCAGCAGCTCTCAGGCCTGCGCGATACCGAAGCTCACGCGACTGTCATCCTCTCCGAGACGGATACTCGCACATTAAAGAAGCTCGGCATACACCTGACCACCGAGCCTCAGTATGAGACCAAGAAGCTCTATCAAAAGTAAGATATATAAACGCGCCGCGGTTGGTTGTTCAGCCGCGGCTTTTTGCGCCCATGCCGTGATATAAGCAAAACATCTGTCACATCTGTCACATGGCTTATCCATGCGGTTATTGAGCATTTTACAAGTGTCATTGTCCTGTCATACGCTTGTCACTGATCCCTGTTGTCATCCATCATCTATCATCAATCATCTATCATCCCTACTGTCATCCTGAGTGGAGCAGGACACTTGTGTCACGCGAAATCGAAGGATCTTATAAAGATTCTTCACTTCGTTCAGAATGACAGTAAAGAGGCGTTCAGAAGGACAGCATAGCAGGAGGGCACGGAGCCCCTCCCACCACCGTTAACCATTAACCCATCATCAATCATCCATCATCAATCATCTTCAATGTTGATAACTATGTTGAAACCATGTTGATATGTTGATAACTAAGGATATGTTGTCTTTTTATTTATCGTTATCATTACATTACATTTCATTGTCATTTTCTTTTTCTTTTTCATTATCTTTATCTTAATCACAAATGTCACAATTGTGCTCTGTTGTCTTGGCGAAGCGGATAATCGCGCGGTATTACCCACAAATCTCTCATCTACCAGACAGATTACATAAAACGACGTGAAAATTATGCCCGGTAATTAACATATTTTTCAAATACACCTTGATTTACGCGCGCATTTGTAGTAAAATAACAATGATGTAACTGTAATTACATTTATTATACTTTTAAGGAGGAAATCCATATGTCAGTTAAAGTTGCTATCAACGGCTTTGGTCGTATCGGTCGTCTGGCTTTCCGTCAGATGTTCGGCGCTGAGGGTTATGACGTAGTTGCTATCAACGACCTCACCAACCCCGACATGCTCGCTAACCTGCTCAAGTACGACACAGCTCAGAAGGGCTACTGCGGCGCTATCGGCGAGAACCTGCACACCGTAGAGGCAGGTGAGAACTCCATTATCGTTGACGGTAAGGAGATCACCATCTATGCCGAGGCAGACGCCTCCAAGCTCCCCTGGGGCGAGATCGGCGTAGACGTAGTTCTCGAGTGCACAGGCTTCTATTGCTCCAAGGAAAAGTCCATGGCTCACATCAACGCAGGCGCTAAGAAGGTTGTTATCTCCGCTCCTGCAGGCAAGGATCTCAAGACGATCGTATTCAGCGTAAACGAGGGCACCCTCACAGCTGATGATCAGATCATCTCCGCAGCTTCCTGCACCACCAACTGCCTGGCTCCGATGGCTGATACTCTCAACAAGTACGCTCCCATCCAGACAGGTATCATGTGTACCGTTCACGCCTACACAGGCGACCAGATGATCCTGGACGGTCCGCACAGAAAGGGCGACAAGCGTCGCGCTCGCGCAGGCGCCTGCAACATCGTTCCTAACTCCACCGGCGCTGCCAAGGCTATCGGCCTGGTTATCCCTGAGCTCAACGGCAAGCTCATCGGCGCTGCTCAGCGTGTACCGGTATGCACCGGCTCCACCACCATCCTCACCGCTGTTGTCAAGGGCGATGACGTTACCGTAGACGGCATCAACGCCGCTATGAAGGCAGCCGCTTCCGACAGCTTCGGCTACAACGAGGATCCGATCGTTTCTTCCGATGTTATCGGTATGAGATTCGGTTCACTGTTCGACGCGACCCAGACCATGGTATCGCCCATCGGCGACGGTCTGTATGAGGTTCAGGTTGTTTCTTGGTATGATAACGAGAACTCCTATACATCTCAGATGGTTCGCACAATCAAGTACTTCGCCGAGCTGTAATCTGACAGCGCGGTGACCGAAGCACGGACAGGCTGTGATCGAGAATCCGGCTTTCACATACTGTTCTGCCCTAGGTTAGTATAGAGAATCACGGCGGCTGTGCATAGCATGGCCGCCTTTTTCTGTGTGAAAGCCTCCCGATACTATATTGTCATTCTGAACGAAGTGAAGAATCTTTTTAAGATCCTTCGATTCCGCACGACACAAGTGTCACGCTCCACTCAGATTGATGATAGATGATTGATGACAGTAGGGATCAGTGACAGGTGTATGACAGGCTAATGACACTTGTAAAATGATCAAAAACCGCATATCTAAGCCGTTTTGACAGATGACAGGTGTTTTTGGGGTTAACGGTTACAGGTTAACCAAAAGAGAAGCTTCCTTTAGTAAGGAAGTCTTTATTTTCATTTATATGTATAATCTTCTTCTGTCGGCGCACAATACTGTTACCAAGTATTCAGGAGGTAATCATATGACCGACAAAGAGTTGCTCTATATCGAGGACGCCCTCGGACACGAGCAGTATTTTCAGCAAAAGTGCGACGAGACAGTTCAGAACCTGACCGACCCTGAGCTCAAGCGATGCGTCGAGAATCTCTCAGACCGCCACGCTCAGATATTTCGCCAGTTTTATTCGCTGTTATGAGGAGGACCAACATGGACGACAAGAACCTGATGCAGAACCTGCTCCTGCTGGAGAAGGGCGTATGTGACCTGTATATGCACGGAGCCGTAGAGAGCGGCACCCAGAACGTGCACCTCGCCTTCAACTCAGCCTTCACCGACTCGCTCTCGATGCAGAACGAGATCTATTCCAAGATGACCGAGAAGGGCTGGTACACTCAAAAGCAGGTTGACCAGAATAAGATAAATACTCTCAAGGATCAGTTCTCTTCCTTTTATCAGAGCTGAACAAAAAGGCTGCCGCATCTGATGTGCGACAGCCCTTTTTGGATGATTGATGATTGATGATGGATGATAGATGACAGTAAGTTTATTGTCATTCTGAACACCGCATACTGTCATTCTGAACGAAGTGAAGAATCTTTTTAAGATCCTTCGATTCCGCGCGACACAAGTGTCTCGCTCCACTCAGGATGACAACAGAGATGATGGATGACAGATATTTTTGCGTATATGCCGGGGTCGGCGATCTAGGCCCCTAAAGGCTTGCCGCTGATATCGCAGAGCTCGGCCTTATATCTCTGAATACGTGTGGCGTCCATGATAGTTACTTCGCCGTCGCAGTCCGCGTCGGCCCCGGTCGTGACGATTCTGTTCTTCGATTCCAGATTAGCCAGACGCCTCTGCACCTTGGTCGCGTCGATGATGGTGATCTCGCTGTCGCCGTCGGCGTCGCCGGGCTGTTCCTTCACGGTCAGCTCGCCGATATCCGTCTTTTGCCACACCTCGTATAGTCCCGGATAATCGTCGAAGTCGATCTCGGTGATGTCGAAGAACTTGTTCTGCTTTACATCAAATATGCCGATATCGAAGTCGAAAGGATGCTGGTAGGTGTTGGGAGCCCACAACAGCCGTCCTCCGACCACCTGTTCGAGCTCCGCGCAGGCGACTATACCTTCCATGCTTGCTTCTACAAGCGCCCAGTCGGTGCCGTTATCACCGTCGGTATGATAGTACAGCTCCTGATACATCATGAGCCAGTTCTCGGTATATGTATCCCATGCAGGGTACTGCCTGAGCAGCTGCTCGCGGTAGCGGTCGCGTATATTGCTATCATCATAGTTCTTGTCATATAGATCGAAGCTCCTGATATACCTGACGTGTTCATTAGAGGCGAGCTTGGTAATAGACGATAGATAGTTAGGCACGGTAGCTATCAGAGCTTCGTTGCATACGCCCCTGACGTGAGTCATATGTGTGATCGTTTTCAGTATGGCTGTGATCTCGCTGAAGCGGTCGCTTAAGCTCCAGTAGTATTCGTCATACTCCCTATGAGCCTTGCGGTAATCCGGCCATGAGGGCATTTCCTTAGGGAGCTTAGCGTCGATATCCAGCTCGATAAACACGGTCTGGGTCGTGACGTCGCAGTTGAGCATACCGATCACAGACGGGTCGATGTTGGGATATTTCTCTGGGTCGTCTGCGGTATCCTGATAATACTCGATGTCGCGTACATAGCCGGAGCTCGCGAACCTAGGGATATCCTTGGCTTTAGCTGCGACTATCCAGCTGCCGGGAGAATCGAATAACACGCTGCATTCCGCGCTGAATACGCGTGTGCCGAAAAAGCCGAACCGGGTGTTCTCATAGTGGCTGTATTCCTGATATGCCGCGACTCTGTCAGGCCACGAGGGCATTTCGTCCACGCGCAGGGGGGTATCCCTGAATGTGACCATAACGGTTATTAAGTCGTCGGGAGCGCTTTTGTCGAGGATCGCCTGCAGCTCTTCGCTGACAGTACCCTCGCCGTAGGGATAGAATTTGAAGTTAGCGTAGCCGACCTCTCTGACCAGCTCGCTTGCGGCGATGATCTCAACGTTCGGCACGGTGGTCTCGATCACCACACGACCCTCGCAGGTGGGGTTCACCATCCTGATCGGTGTGATACCGCCGATGATCTGAGGCAGGATCGTTCCTTCCAGCTCTTCGCGGTACGCTTCCATCTCGTCGTAGGCTTTTACGATGTCGCTGCTGCCGTAGGACGGCATATCCTTCAGCTGCTTTTCCCAGCCGTTGACTGCTATGCTTATGCGGACTATGGTGTTGGGCTGACTGTTGTTGAGTATCTCACGCAGCTCGTCGGTGATCTTGTCGCTGACGGTGTTCTGCGCCGCCGCGGATACAGCGCCGCATGAGATGACGAACAGCATTACTAAGAATAATGACAGCGCTTTCTTCATGTTGGATCCTCCTTTATTGGATATAGATAGTGTCGGTGCGGATGACCGCTCCCGACCTGAGATAGAATTGATAGGTGAATCTCTCCGGAGATGTGTGATCGCTCGTATAGCCCGATGAGACAAGGCGTTCTATGGTGTAGTACAGGTGAGGTGTACCGCCGAGAGTTACTACCGAGGCGATATGATCCGCGCCGTATGGGTCGCCGCTGCCCAGCATATTGCCTCTTGAGTCATAGACCCTGCAATAATACATATCTTCGCTGTCCTCAGCGACCATGATGAGCTCGAGCTCGTTAAGCGGCAGAGCGATCTCGATATATGACGGTTCCTTTTCCGGCACGACATCTCCGGCTTGAGTAGAGGGAGCCTGAGTAGGTGAGGAAGTTGTGGGGCGAGCGGCAGTAGGTGAGGGCGCGTCGGTCCGTGCCTGTGTCGGAGCGGATACTGCAGTCGGTTTCGGTGAGGGCATCTGAGTCGGCTCAGGCCGAGTATATACCGACGTCGGCAGTTGCGGTGCGGTAGGGGTCAGGCTGTGCGGCGGAGCTGTCGGAGTCGGCGCGGTCGGGGATGTCGCTGCAGTGCTTGCGCCCTCTGTCGCGGAGTGAACGGCTGAGCCGGCTTTGGATGACGATGGTTCGTCCTTGACCGGAGGCCCTGTCGGCTGCGCGGTCATATTGAACGACTCAAACGCAGATGCTGTCGCAGCGGTGGGCTCGACCGTACCCGGAGCGATCTGAACAGGGAATATATTTCTTGATAAGAAATATAAGCTTATACCAAGCATTGTTACAAGAACTATCCCTGCAGCGGCGATGATATTCCGCGGCAAAAACGTGACCTTCGGCTCTGACTTGACCGTGTTGGGGATATCCAGCGCGTTGTTTATCCAGCTTTCAGGGACTTTGACGTACTTGCTGAAGTCAATATCCGGTTTACTCAAAGTCATCACCTCCGTACAACTCTTTGAACATTTCTCTGCCGCGGCGCAGCAGGGTCTTGACGGTGTTCTTGTTCTTGCCCAGTATACGGGATGTCTCTTCGACGCTGTAATCTTCACAGTAGTAGAGATACATAGCCTCTCTGTACTTGGGCTTGAGACGCATCAGAACAGCTATAGCCGTGTCGCCGTCGCTCTCCTGCATGAACACCGGGATGCTCGCGGCCGCATCAAGGGGGACGGTGCGGCCGGATGTGCGGACAGCGTTCCTGCATTCGTTTATCGCGACTCTGATCAGCCATGCCTTGAGGTGGTTTTCATCGGCGAACTCGGGAGAGGATGTGTACAGCTTGACAAAGGTGTTCTGAAAGCAGTCCTCGGCGTCTGCGTAACTGTTGAGCCGCATCAGGCACGCTGATGTGACAGTATGCGCATATTTTTGTACTGCTTCGTCAAAGCTTAAGCCGGCATAGCTTTTCTGCATCCTGAACACCCCCTTCACTATATAAACAAATCAGAAGTCAAAAAAGTTTCATAATAACTAAAAAGCCTCCCTTTGGTAAAGGGAGGTGGGGTCGGAACTTGTTCCGACTCGGAGGGATTGTATAAAAGGAGCGAAGCGACCGCTACAACTCTTCACTCTTATCTCTTCACTCTTATCTATAATTGTCATTCTGAACGAAGTGAAGAATCTTTTAGCCTTCCCCTCAAGGGAAGGTTCGTGTGTGTTAGAACTCTTCTTTTATAGAGCGCAGGAAGAGGTTGGATATCTCCTGCTTAGGATCCTTATTCTCGAACAGCACGCTGTACACCGCATGGGTGATGGGCAACTCTACGCCAAGCTGATCGGCGAGCTTGCACAGCGCCTTGCTGGTCATGACGCCCTCGGCGAGCTTGTCGAAGTTCACGCCCTTGATGAAGTCCTCGCCGTAGCGTCTGTTGTGGCTCCAAGGTGAGAAGAGGGTGGCCTCGTAGTCGCCCAGATGACACAGTCCGTAGGCTGAGATCTCGTTGCCTCCGGCAGCCTTGATGAGCCGGGCTATCTCGCGAGTGCCGCGAGCCATCAGCGCGCCCTTGATGGAGGTGTAGCCTGCGCCGTCAAGCATACCGGCGGCTATGCCGATCACGTTCTTGGCGGCGGCGCCTATCTCGGAGCCGATCAGGTCGGTGCCGATGTAAAAGCGGATGAGCTCGCTGTTGAAGCTCTTGACCAGCTTTTCTTTGAGCTCTTCATTATTTGAGTCGATGACCATGCAGTTGGGTATACCTCTGACATAGTCCTGAGGATGTCCGGGACCCACCCATACGGCGATGGGGGTCTTGCTCTCATCCACAAAGTCGCCGACCACCTCAGAGAGCCGGCAGCCGGTGGTGACCTCGATACCCTTCATACACAGCACGATCGCCTTGCCGCTTAAGTCGTTCTTAGCGATATCCTCCATATACGAGCGCAGATACTGCGACGATATGGATATCACGATGACCTGAGCGCGCTGCACGGCATAGTCCAGGTCATAGGTGACCTCGATGCTGTCGGGGTATGTAAGATAGTCGTTCTTATGTGTTGTCAAAAGCTGTTGGAGTTCAGGGGCGTCTTTCAGTCCGCAGGATACCACCTCGTGGCCTATGCGATCCAGATACCATGCGATACAGCTGCCCCAGCGTCCGCAGCCCAATACTGATATTTTCATAATAATTCTCCTGTAGAATTATAGTTTTTTATTATTGTCCGTGCGCGCAGCGCGAGTGACCATCACTATTCACTATTCACTAAAAAAGAATCCCACCTGACCGCAACAGTCGTTAGATAACCTGCCTACATAATGACAGGTGGGTGCCCGCCCTGCGGCTTTAGGCTCCCTTCGTCCAAAGGGCTTGGGAGGTCTGCACACCGCCGTAGGAGCAAAGCTCCCGATTTAAAAAGTGTAGGGTTATTTGTGACCGATACGCGCGTCAGGCAGGATAGATGCCTGATGAATATTAAGTTTATTCCTCGTCGTCCTCGTCGAACAGCTCTTCAAAACGCTTTTCGAATATCTCTGCCAGCTCATCCAGCAGGGCGTCATCGTCGACCTCTGCGAGCTGTTCCTCGCCATCCTCTTCGATGACCTCCATGATGTAGTATTCACCGGTGTCGTTTACGGCATCCTGAGCGTCGTCAAACACGGGATACAGGGCATAAAAGACGCCTTTATCGTTCTCCAGAGTGTCCAGGATCTCAAAGTTATGTTCTACATTATCCTCATCTATCAAGGTGATGAGATCGGGCTTAAAGTCGTTATCCATCTTTAGCTCCTTTACTGTTCTGATTCAATTTTACTATCAATGGCTCACGGTGTCAATAACAAAAATTAGCTTATTATAAGTCTATGCAGATATTTATGGTTTATTATTATCCTGATGTTTTTGCGCCTTTATTAGATGATGAATTAGATGATGAATAAGCCTAATAAATACTTTACTTTGCCGCAAGATTGTGTTATACTACTAAGGAATATGGAAACATATGCCTTAATACCGATCAGGCATAGACGAAAGGAAAAACTGAGATGAAAGCTAACGTATATCGCTCCGTATCCTGCGGAGATATCAGAGAGAGCCATATAGGTACCGAGGTTCGCCTTGCCGGCTGGGTGGAGAATATCCGCGACCACGGCGGCGTTATGTTCCTCGATATCCGCGACCAGTACGGTGTGACACAGGTAGTAGTGCATGACGACGCTCTGCTCAAGGGGGTCAACCGCGAGTGCAGCGTGACCATATCCGGTAAGGTAGTCAAGCGTGATGATGAGACTATCAATAAGAGGATCGCCACAGGTACCGTTGAGGTAGCCGCCGAGAGCCTGACCATACTGGGCAAGTGCAAGAACAACCTGCCCTTCGAGGTGGTGGCATCCACCGCGACCAACGAGGACGTTCGTCTTAAATACCGCTTCCTCGATCTGCGTAATCCCAAGGTACATAACAATATCCTGCTGCGCTCCGAGATCATCGCTTTCCTGCGCTCCAAGATGACCGAGATGGGATTCACCGAGCTGCAGACTCCGATCCTCTCCGTATCCTCACCCGAGGGCGCTCGCGATTATCTCATCCCCTCGCGTAAGCATAAGGGCAAGTTCTACGCGCTGCCGCAGGCTCCGCAGATATTCAAGCAGCTGCTGATGGTATCGGGCTTTGACAAGTACTTCCAGATAGCTCCGTGCTTCCGCGATGAGGACGCCCGTGCGGATCGCTCCCCCGGCGAGTTCTATCAGCTCGACTTCGAGATGGCGTTCGCCACACAGGAGGATGTATTTGATATTGCTGAGGAAGTCCTCTATGATACATTTGTAAAGTTCACGGATAAGCAGGTCAGCAAGCCTCCGTTCCGCCGCATATCCTTCGCTGAGAGTATGCTCAAGTACGGCACCGATAAGCCCGACCTGCGCAATCCGCTTGAGATAGTAGAGATCTCGGATATGTTTGAAGAGACCGACTTCAAGCCCTTCCTTAAGAAGACTGTTCGCTCGCTGAACGTTCCCGGAGCCGCTTCCTGCTCCAAAAGCTGGTTCAAGAAGATGGAAGAGTTCGCCCTGTCCATCGGTATGAAGGGTCTGGGATATGTCAAGGTCACCGAGGATATGATGTTTGACGGCCCCATCGACAAGTTCCTCAAGCCCGGCGATAGGGAAGAGCTCATCAAGCGCAACGGCTCCAAGGCAGGCGACGTTATCTATTTCATCGCCGACACAGCCGCCGAGGCTCCCAAGCTCGCCGGACAGATACGCACCGAGGTAGCTGCCCGACTCGACCTGATCGACAAGAGCCGCTATGAGTTCTGCTTCATCGTCGACTTCCCGATGTATGAGCAGGACGAGGAGAGCGGTCAGATCATCTTCACACACAACCCGTTCAGTATGCCTCAGGGCGGTATGCAGGCTTTGATCGAGAAGGATCCCTGCGATATACTCGCCTATCAGTATGATATAGTATGCAACGGTGTGGAGCTCTCTTCCGGAGCTGTGCGCAACCACGACCTCGATATAATGGTCAAGGCGTTCTCTATCGCCGGCTATACCGAGGACGATCTCAAGGCTAAGTTCAGCTCGCTGTATAACGCCTTCCAGTACGGCGCTCCGCCTCATGCCGGTATGGCTCCCGGAGTGGATCGCATGATAATGCTCCTGACAGGTGAGGAGAATATCCGCGAGGTCATCGCCTTCCCGATGAACAGTAACGCTCAGGATGTTCTGCTCGGCGCTCCCGGCGAGGTCAGCGAACAGCAGCTCAGAGAAGTACACATTAAATTAAGATAATTTTTCGGTTAACAGTTAACGGTTGACGGTTGACGGTTGAGGGAACGCTTCGCGTTTTGATCGATGATACGATTGTCCGAGCAAAGCGAGTGACCTTCACCATTCACCGTTCACCATTCACCGTTCACCGATTCTGAAAGGAATCATTTATGGTAACCAGAGAAGATATCGAGAACATCGCTCTGCTCTCAAAGCTCTTTGTAGACGAGAAGGACCTCGACAGCCTGACCGAAGAGATGCAGAAGATAGTCGCCTTTGCGGATACGATCAACAACGCAGAGGTGACCACCGGCGAGTTCGATAACATCAACAACCTGTCCAACGCCTTCCGCAAGGACGAGGTCAGACCCTCGCTGCCTGTGGAGGAGATCCTCTCCAACGCCCCCGAACAGGCGGAGGATCACTTCCTCGTACGAAAGAGAGCGTGACACTATGGGACAGATCAAACGCATCCACGATATGCTCGTCAGCGGTGAGATCACCTGCACCGAGCTGACTAAGAGATTTCTTGAAGAGATAGAAAATTCTAATAAAGAATTAAACGCGTATATCACCGTGACCCCCGAGACCGCTCTGGCTCAGGCCGCCGCCGTTGACGAAAAGCTCGCGCGCGGCGAAGAGATCGGTATGCTCGAGGGCGTGCCCATGACCCTCAAGGACAATATCTCCACCAAGGGTATACCCACGACCTGCGCGTCCAAGATACTCACAGGCTACAAGCCTATCTATGACGCCACGGTATATGAGCTTCTGCTCAAAGAGGGCGTAGTGATGCTTGGCAAGACCAATATGGACGAGTTCGCCATGGGTTCATCATGCGAGACTTCCTACTACGGCGGCTCCAAGAACCCTCACAGCCTCGATCATGTTGCCGGAGGTTCCTCGGGCGGCGTAGCGTCTGCAGTAGGCGCGAACCTCGCCGTATACGGACTTGGCTCCGATACAGGCGGCTCCATCCGTCAGCCGGCTTCATTCTGCGGTATAGTGGGACTCAAGCCCACCTACGGCGCAGTGTCCCGTTACGGACTGATCGCCTATGCTTCATCATTCGACCAGATAGGCCCGATCACTCACGATGTAGAGGACGCGGCTATTGTATTTGACGCTATCGCGAAGTACGACGACCGCGACAGCACCTCTCAGGGCAGCGAGCCTACTCTGAACGGACTGTATGACGATATCGCCGGCAAGCGCATCGGCATCGCTAACCAGTATCTCGACGGCGTCCGCGAGGACGTCAAGCAGGCTGTGCTGGACGCGGCTAAGGCGTATGAGTCCATGGGAGCAGAGATAGTTTATTTTGAGCTACCCGAGCTGGACTTCGCTCTGCCGTGCTACTATATCCTGGCTATGGCTGAGGCTTCTTCAAACCTCGGCCGCTATGACGGTATCCGTTACGGCTACAAGGCCGAGCATTATAACGGTACACATGATATGATCTGCCGCACCCGTTCCGAAGGCTTCGGCAAAGAGGTGCAGAGGCGTATCCTGATGGGTACATACGTCCTGTCGGCAGGTTATTATGACGCGTATTATAAGAAGGCTGTAAACCTCCGCGGAGCTATCGTAGAGGCTTTTGACCGCGCGTTCGGCTGCTGCGACGTCATCCTCGCGCCCACGGCTCCGGTCACCGCCTTCAAGAGCGGTTACCTCTTTGGTGAAGAGACCGATCCTCTCGAGCAGTATCTCTCTGATATCTGCACCGTGCCGGTCAACACCGCCGGTCTGCCGGCTGTTTCGATCCCCTGCGGCGAGGACAGCGAGGGACTGCCCATAGGTATGCAGCTCATCGGCAAGAAGTTCGATGAAAAAACTATCCTCAACCTCGCTTATAAATATGAGCAGAGCGAGAGCAAGTTCAAAGAGACAAAGTGGGGTGTCAAGCTATGAGATACGAACTGGTAGCGGGCTTTGAGACCCATGTTGAATTACAGACAGCCACTAAGATATTCTGCTCCTGCACCACCGCTTTCGGCGGCGACCCAAACACCCACTGCTGTCCGGTGTGTATCGGTCTGCCCGGCACTCTGCCCAAGCTGAATGAGAAGGTAGTCGAGTACGCGATAATGGCAGGTCTGGCGACCAACTGTGAGATCGCCGAGATAGCTAAGATGGACCGCAAGAACTATTGCTATCCCGATCTGCCTAAGGCGTATCAGATATCTCAGTATGACAAGCCGCTGTGTGAGCACGGTTATATCCAGCTCAGCAACGGCAGACGTATCCGCATCCTGCGTATACATATAGAAGAGGACGCCGGTAAGCTCATCCACAACCATGGCGATACATATGTCGACTATAACCGCGGCGGAGTTCCGCTAATCGAGATAGTCACCGAGCCCGACTTTCGCAGTATCGACGAGGCTAAAGAATATGTGGAGCGTCTGCAGCAGATCATGCGCTATATCGGCGTGTCCGACTGCCGTATGCAGGAGGGCTCCATGCGCTGCGACGTAAATATCTCCGTACGCCCCGAGGGCAGTGATAAGCTCGGCACACGTACAGAAATAAAGAATATGAACTCTATCACCAATATCGCCAAGGCGATGGAATATGAGTTCGACCGTCAGGTAGAGCTGATCCGGAGCGGCGGAGCCGTAGTGCAGGAGACCCTGAGATACGACGACGTCACCGGCACTACCTCATCCATGCGTTCTAAAGAGGACGCTCACGACTATCGCTATTTCCGCGAGCCCGATCTCGTCACCATAAATGTTCCGCGCGACAGGGTAGAGGAGATCAAGTCCAAGCTCCCCGAGCTGCCTGAGCAAAAGTTCGCTCGCTACACTTCAGAGTATGAGATACCAGAGAAGGATGCCGCTCTGCTGACCAAGTACCGCAGCATAGCCGAGTATTTCGACAAGGCTATCGAGGGGCTCAAATCCCCCAAGACCGCGTCCAACTTTATCATAGGCCAGATATTCCGCCGTCTTGAGACCGAAGCAGACAAAGAGGCTTTCGACGTCAAGACCTCCGCGGTACAGCTCAACGAGCTGTGCAAGCTGCTGGAGAGCGGAAAGCTCAAGAACAATCTCGCCAAGACCGCCCTCGAGAAGATGCTCGATTCCGGCGATCCTGTCACCAAGTTCGTCTCCGAGTCGGATATGGCCGGCCTCGACGACGCGACCCTGACCGAGTATTGTCAGAACGCTATCGCCGCAATGTCTGCCGCCGTAGCCGATTACAAGAGCGGCAAAGAGAAGGCTCTCATGGCAGTGCTCGGCAATGTTATGAAGCAGAGCCGCGGACGCGCCGACGCCGCCGCGGTCACCGCTAAGCTCAAAGAGCTGATAGGCTGAATATAAAGAAGAGGCTCCCTCTCGGGAGCCTTTTTTATCTGATGTTGATATAGTTTTTTATCAGCTCTACGATCTTGTCTTCGCTGAGCTTAGAGGAGTTTATGCACAGGTCATAGTTCTCTGCCATGCCCCATTTCTTGCCGGAGTAAAAGCTGTAGTAGTTGGAGCGGCTCTTATCGGTCTTGTTTATGATATGTTCCGCGCGAGCCTCGTCTATGCCGTGCTTCTTCACAGCCTCCTGCTTGCGATACTCCATTTCCGCGTATATAAATATGTTTACGCAATCATCGCGATCTCTCAGCACATAGTCGGCGCATCTGCCTACTATCACACAGGATCCTTTATCCGCCAGTTCTTTGATGACCTTGTGCTGCAGCAGATACAGCTTATCGTTGACCGGCAGATCTCCCATAGCCGAAAAGCCGCTGCCAAAGCTGTACAGACCCATCGACAGCGAGTACAGCAGGCTGTTGGCCGCCTTCTCGTCAACGTTCTCAAAGACCTCCGGGTTCATACCGCTATCCTTAGCTGCCAGCGATATCAGCTCCTTGTCATAGAAGGGTATCCCGAGATCTTCCGCGAGCTTTTGTCCTACGGCTCTGCCGCCGCTGCCGAACTGACGTCCGATAGTTATTATATAGTTATCCATAACATACTCCTAAAACTACTATATCATGTGATATAAATATAATAATACCACAATATATCAAAAGCAAATTACAGATTTGTAACACTTTACGCTGCTTTTTAGCTTGATCGGGCACAATAGCGTATAGCAGCGCGAAATGTGTCAGTAATTGCGCAAAACCCCTGATAAACACTGACTTTTTCGCACATAACGGGGTATGGTGAATAATCATCGTGAATAACGGTTATAATTCCCATGAGAAATAATAGAAAAAAGTTGAAATTTTTTCAAAAAATCGCTTGACATTTACCTATAGATAGAATATAATATGACTTACGCTGAGCCACGAATGTTTACAGCTTTGTAATCACTCCGGCGACGCGAAAAGGACCTTGAAAATTAAACAACGAAGAAAGAGACCCGTAATTACTTTGAGAGCATTCGTGGGTGAGAGCTCACGGAGAGTACTCAAGAAATTACAAGATGTAAAATACAT
>Ga0310696_10000185_pt1 | contig 107993 bp, 86 predicted proteins | sample AusTroGonzalo_MG_4_FD_203885 | JGI IMG/M metagenome (GOLD analysis project Ga0310696, IMG submission 203885) | Bovine rumen microbial communities from tropical cattle in Woodstock, Queensland, Australia - Gonzalo_02 (v2) (version 2) | ecosystem: Host-associated > Mammals > Digestive system >...
TTTTCGTAGGAGCTTAAGTTGTTTATCATATCGACGCTGTTGACAAACAGGTGACTAAGACGGCTCCCTGAACCCGGTATGAAATCGTATGTCGCGTAGTAGCCTTCCTGGATATTGTCACTTTCGCCGCAAAGATTATAATTATAGAAAAACGAGCCCTGACGTCTGATCTGGCCTGTACCAGTTCCGGCACACTGGAAATCAACGGAGTAATAGCTCTTTGTAGCAAAATCCAGAGTTCCGTTGTCCTCTTGTTCTATTGCATAAAAATTGCTTGAGTCTTCTGTCGATTCTACTTGTTGACTATATGATGCCAACATTGCCAATAGAATAAGTGTTAGTAATGATAAAAAATGTTTCATTCCTCTACTATTTGATTGTTATTAATTTGTTGTTTCTTTATTGCGTATATTCTGGATAACATTTTTTGCCTTACGGCTTCTTCAGCAGGGACAAGTTCGTTTATGTAATAATACGTATCCTTCTCGTCAACATACTGCCATATCATTTTATCTATCTTATGTTGCTTCTGTTCAAGGTTTAGGCTTTCGAGTATTCCAATTGCTTCATCGTAGCGTTGTTCCTTTATCATAATTTCGGCAAGATTAAAATATGGATAAGAATAACTTGGACTAATGCCAATAGACTTCCTAAGGTACTTTTCTGCACTATTAGCATCATTATATACTACATATTCAAGTCGTCCCAAGTCACACAAAACCTGCTTGCTGTTTGGACTATCATGAGCCGCTGCACGGAAACAGTCAATGGATTGCTTTTTTTGGTATTCACATGCCATTCCCTCATAGTACTTGTACGGAATGCCCATCGGTGAAATATTGCAGAATATAGTATGGGCTTTTTTACTATTCTCCTCCACTTTGCTCCATTTACTATTATGTATGTCGTTGGTTATATCAACAAAAAGCGATTCACTATGCCACCTGCTAAATCCAATAATGCTAGCAAAAAGCATTATTGATGCAGCTCCGTACCAGAAAATTTTGTTTTTGCCTACACTCTTGCTACTTATACACACTGATGCAGTACAACCTACAAGCAACGAAGTCCACAATATCAGTTCTATTCTATCGAAAGGGAAATCGAATAGCGAGAATGCCAACACGCTAGCAACAAATGACATACCTATTCTTGACATTAAACCATATCTGCCTTTATTAATTCTGGCTGAGCCTAAAAAAATTGAAGAAACAGCTAAAATAAGCAAGAATAATGCTATGTACCCTGTTTCAGAAAGAACTCGCAGATATTCATTATGCGGTCTAATAAATGTCCGATCTAATATGTCCACCGAAAATATTCCAACAATTGACGGCTCTGTGTAACAAATTTTCCAATTCCCTGCGCCACAGCCTAAAAACGGTGACTTATCTGCCAAATAAAAGCTATTTTGCCATAGTGCCTGACGTTCAATTATTGTTGTATTGGAAAGCATGTCAGACAAATTATTCGGTTCGATGGGCGTACTCATCGAAAACCATCTGCAGCCGCCAACCAATATTATGCAAATAATGGCAGACATGATTATTTTAGATGGTATTATAATCTTGTTGGTTGCTTTTCCCAACTTTAATATACGCAATATCACCAGACAAAGTAGCATGGCCGCCAACGCAACTATAATTGCTCTTGACTGCAGTAGCAAAAGCATAAGAAATATTCCGAATATGAGCAATATATAAAGAATTCTGCTTCGCTTTATTCTAAGTCGCAATCGCATTATAGGAAACGGCAACATAAGCAGCAGCATCATAGAATAGGTGCCTTTGTGTGTGAATAGGGAAACTATTCCATATCGATCGCTCCACGACAATGTATTCAAGTCGGCTATTTGCTTGAATGCAACCAGTGATGATATGACAAAGGCTATAGCAGATACCACCGACAGCATATATATTGTATGAACTGGTTTCCACTTGAAAAGATTGTATGATATTAATATGGTGAGAAGTATCATAACCCATTTGGATACATCAAACAAAGCCTCTGCAAAATTTGTTGCCCATATCATCGATAACCCTTGAAACAGAACAAATATTCCAAAAGAAATTGTTCCAAGAGTTATAGGAATACTTGTGAGCTTTTTTTTCAACGCAATTAGCATGCTGCCTACAAAAAGCGAAATAGTCATAGATATATATCTGACAATGTTCGACGCATCAATTAAATACATCGAATAGACAAATGTATTCAACAATATTATGCATCCAAGCAGATACCATATTGCCACGCTGCTATGACGTTCGTTCTTGTTGCGAGTACGTTTGCCCATTTAACACTATATCATATTTGTCGGACGAAATTACATTTTTTTCTTTTGTCTTATCACTAGCGTCTCTTAAAGAAATGTTAACAACAATAACCTAGTTCTAATTATCCATCGTACTCAACTTCACCTTCGTTTGTTGTTTGAATAATTGCAATGAGCTCTCCAAAAATGCGCATTACGTCAAACATTCTAACAGTCTGACAACAAACAAACTAAATAAAATTGTAATAGATACTAGTGTCATTTAATATAAGATGACGGATAAATAACTTCTCCCCTACTCCAGATACAAATCTATCAGTCCTTCGGGAGCATCAATATAAACTTCCTGCTTGTCGTCATTAATATCAACGACAATTTCCTCTGTGTATGGAATTATTATTATCTTGCCGTTGAAGTCGGTTTCGAAGACGGGATTTCCTGGAATCAGGTTAAAATCGGCAATCTCACCGACAAATCCGCGATGCGCATCGAAAACCTTGTAGCCCACCAGTTCAAGTTCTTCGTCGTATTCCTCATCGTCCTGCACATCGTCGGCAAACACCAGCACCTTGCAGCCTACATATTTTTCAGCAGCTTCGGCACTATCGATGTATTTGAATTTTGTGGCGACATATCCGCCAGAATTTTTGTAGTCCTCTACAAAAAAAGGAACCGGTAAACCTTCGATAAGAAGGAATACCGGTATTTCTTCGTCAAGCAAGTCGTCGGAGAAACTGTTGTCGAACTTTAGGCTGAGATGTCCATTGAGTCCGTAGGTCTTGGCAACCTGAGCAATTTCGACCAACTCCTTGTTGTCAAACAGCATGCGGTGGAAACTAAAAATTCAACGTTTTACTTTTCCTTTTTTCCAACAACGATGTTTTTTCTAAAAACTTTTCGGTGATTTTTGTTTTCTTTCGGAATTTTACTGCTTGTCAGTCAGTCACAATGCCCGCATTGTTCCTTTCCTCCGCACAGCAAACTCCTCGAAACAAATTCAAAAATCTCTCGAAATCAATTTTTATTATTCCACCTTGCTTATTCTGCTGGAGTTTCAGCTGGAGCTTCTGCAGTTTCGTCTGCATTTGCTTCAGCAGCTGCTGCCTTTGCTTCTGCTTCGAGAGCTGCCATAGCCTCTGCACGCTTCTTAGCGATAGCTTCAGCACGCTGTTCCTTGACCTTGGTTTCAGCTTCAAGTCTAGCCTTTTCGTCAGCCTTCTTAGCTGCTGCGAGTTCGCTCTTCTTGTTGCTAACCTTGATGTTCTTTTCGTCCAACCATGCATTGAAACGTCTTTCTGCTTCTGCCTCGTTGAAAGCACCCTTCTTTACGCCTTCGAGAAGGTGTTTCTTCATCAGAACGCCCTTGTACGACAAGATGCGTCTAACGGTTTCGGTTGGCTGAGCACCCTTCTGGAGCCATGCCAATGCAGAATCGAAGTTAAGATCGATTGTTGCAGGGTTTGTCATCGGATTGTAAGTTCCGAGTTTTTCAATAAATCTACCATCACGTGGTGATCTGCTGTCGGCAACGACGATGTGGTAGAAAGCTCTTGCCTTACGTCCGTGCCTTGAAAGTCTTAATTTTACTGACATAAAATAAATTTTAAAAAATTAAATAACTTAAACTCGCAGTTACCCGAACTGCGGGCGCAAAAGTACAACATTTTTTTGAAACACAGATATTTTTGAAGAAAACTTTTTAGGAATGAAAAAAGATAGAGACAAGGAGCATACAAACAACAAAAAGACACCCAATCGGATGTCTTTTTTTGTTGAGGTACCTTGCAGAATCGAACTGCAGTACCCAGTTTTGCAGACTGGTGCCTCACCACTCGGCCAAGGTACCTAAGCGGGTGCAAAGGTAGTGCATTTTATTTACCCTGCAAAATTTTTTCCTTGTTTTTTAAAATTTTGGTCATACAGTCTTCGCAAAGACAGTCGAAGTATTTGTCTTTCAAATAGTTTGCTACATCTTCTGGAATTGTGATGCGTGTACACCAGCAGTTTTCGCTTTGCGAACATTCAAATGTTTTGTTACATTCTGGACAAGTCTTTTGCATAATTCTAAATTTTATCCGCCCGCTGAGCGTAGTCGAAGCGAAGGTTTTCGAAAAATTGAATTAACATAAATTCTATTTCTCGGCTACCCTTCGACAGGCTCAGGGTGCTAAACATTATTAATTAAAAACAAAAATAGGTTGCCATTACGGCAACCTATCAATCTCTTTTCAGACTGCTATTATTCCTCTGAAATTGCACCAACTGGGCATGCACCTGCGCAAGTACCGCAAGATACACATTCGTTAGCATTGATTACATAAGGAGTTCCTTCGCTGATAGCGCCTGTTGGGCATTCGCCAGCGCATGTACCGCAAGATACGCAGTCGTTACTGATTTTATAAGCCATTTCTTTAAAATTTAAATATTAATTAATACTGAAAATTTCGCTGGCAAAGGTAGTTATTTTTTTTCAACAGCAACAAAACATTTTCGCATATTATTCGTTATGGTTTTTGTATTCGCTTTTATGTTGTATTTTTGCGCGCTATTACAAGGATGAAGAGAAATTTTGTAATAAACCTGTGTTTCCTTCTCTTCCTCAATATCTTGGTAAAGCCATTCTGGATATTCGGGGTTGAGCGTTCGGTGCAGAATATTGTCGGCGCCGAGGAGTTCGGCATATATTTTTCGCTACTCAACTTTTCGCTGCTGCTCAATATCATCCTCGACATGGGCATCACCAACTTCAATAACCGCAATATCGCCCAGAACCGCAACCTGCTTGACAAAAGCCTTTCCAACCTGTTGGCACTCAGACTTGTATTGGCGGTAGTTTACATTGCAATATCAATGATTGTCGCGCTGTGCCTCGGCTACGAGTTGCGCCAAATGAAGATTCTTGGCATCTTGGTAGTCAACCAGTTCCTGCAGTCGATGACGCTCTATCTGCGCTCCAATGTAAGCGGTATGCAGATGTTCAAGACCGACAGTATGCTCTCAGTACTCGACCGTCTGCTGATGATAATTTTCTGCAGCATACTCGTCTGGGGACACGTGACCGATACACCTATAAAGATAGAATGGTTCGTTCTTACTCAGACGGCTGCATATTTCATTACCGCTCTTGTAGCATTCCTTATCGTCTTCAGCAAGACAAAACATTTCCGCCTCAACTTCCAGATGAAATATTTCATCGCCTTCATCAAGCAGAGTTTCCCCTATGCATTGCTCATCCTTCTTATGGCGTTCTACAACCGCATCGACTCGGTAATGCTCGAAAGGATGCTTCCTGATGGCAAGGAACAGGCTGGAATCTATGCACAGGCATTCAGAATACTTGAGGCAGCATCTATGTTTGCTTACTTGTTCTCGGTGCTGTTGCTACCGATGTTTGCCCGTATGATAAAGCAAAAGCAAAATGTTGAAGGTCTGTGCAAGACGGCTTTCGTTCTTATTTTTGTACCGGCAATCGCCCTTATGAGCGTCTGTCTTTTCTTCAACCGCGAAATAATGGGACTTATGTACTTCGAGCATATCGAGACAAGTTCCATCGTGCTGGCAATACTTATGGTTGGCTTCGTCGGAATCTGCATAACCTACATTTTCGGCACATTGCTCACTTCCAATGGAAGCCTTAAATACCTTAATATAATGGCTGCCTGCGGAATGGTACTCAACATTATACTCAATTTCATTCTCATACCGCATTACGGTGTAATAGGAGCTGCAATTTCGAGTATGATTACCCAGCTAGCGACTGGCCTTTGCCAGTACATCATAGCATTCCGCCTGTTCAAGTTCAATTTCAACCTGAAGTTTACTATTGTAACTGTGATTTTTGTCGCAGTTTCGGTTGTTGGTGCTTATTTTGCCACGATGATAAATTGCAACTGGTGGGTAATTGTATGCTTGGTTCTTGTGTTCTGCGTAGTGGTGGCCGTTTTGCTCCGCGTATTGGACTTGCGGTCGGCGTTAGTCATGATAAAGGACAGCATCTCCAAAAGGAAAGAGCAACAATAAGATAATTTACTATTGAATTCCTTTTTTCTTCACATAATCATCGTAATCTTCATCTGATTTTATTTCATCGTAATTACTTTTAACTTTCCCAACTGTAAGGTCTTCCTTTATGTCAGAAATAAAAGTTTTAAAATCAGGGGAATCTTCTGCTAAGCGATCCAATGTGTCCCAATCAATAAAATCACGACTTTGAGCTGTGCAAATAATTTCAGATTCATAAATGTTTGCAGAGTTTAGTTTTATTATGCCTATTCCAAAAGAATTTGAAAGCCTTTGTATTTCATTTCTAAAACTAGGATCTTCATCTATTTTAAGACTTACCAAAAATCCTTCATTTGCCCATGAAGAATTTGAAACGGCTTGGAAAAAACATTCTCGTAAATTGGAGTAATTCAATTCTTTTTTCATTTCAAACGAAAAAAGTCTTATTGAATTAACATTTAGTGCCTTCTGTAAATCTGTTGTTTCTTTGTTATAATCACCAAAAGGGAAATATACACCGACTAAATCTGGATGTAACCATTCATTTACGCCTTTAGATTTTTTGTGCGATTTTTCGTGAAATATAGTTTTTACATAACACTTAAAATGCTGATTTGCATATACATATTTTGCTAATAAAGGATGTAAGTCGCGCTCATTAAATTTGGTATAATTTTCCTCTTCACATTTCTGCTTATTTTCAATTGCAGATTTTATTTCTCTATTTTCAATGTTTGAATTTCGTAAAACAAACCGTGCTGGGCGTTTTGTTACTTGCAAGAACATACTATCCTCGCCATTTACTTTTATATCTGTATAAAGTCTCGCACCAATAGTTGCAAATGGTGTTTTCCCTGTTGTTCCTATTTTTTTATCTAATCCTGTTTCAACGGCTTTTTGCCATATTTCATCTGGTGACATTGGAGTGTTATACTTTGATAATACTTCAATGCATAGGTCTATAAATGTGTATTTTTTGTTCATAACAGTTTATTATTAGTCATATTACGTTATTAGAAAAATCAAACATTAGATGGTATAGGACTATCTCTTTACCAGAAGCATGAGTATGAGTTGATATGTATGAATATGGATAATCGTTTGCAAAGTTAAAATGTTGTATGGATTTCTTTGCTTTTGCATTGACTGTCACCCCTTGTTGATTTATATAATCATAGGACAGTAGTCCATTGATATTTTCAGTGTTTTTATCAATATCAATTTGCTCAACCACAAACCCAAACATTGCATTTTTGTCAAAATATGTAGAATAATAATCTATCACATACCTACATATACCATTCTTTATGTATTCTGCATTTAAATGTGATTTCCCATCAAGTCGCTTACACTCAATGCAGTAATATGCTTTTGTACTTATATATGGATTTATTGATTTTGCTCTTATGTCCAGATACCCCGTTTTTTCTTTGCTTTCGGCAGTGAAATCAAAACGGTTTAATATATCGTGGGAGTATCGATAGTCATCGTTGTTCAAATAATCATCATAAAACAAATCACGTATTTTTTCTTCTTGATTTTCTACTTGCTTATTTTTTGCTACAATGTCTTTATAAATTTCCACACAACATTCCAACAATGACGCTAAAGATTCATCTCTAAACTGTTGTGTTGGAAAAAATGTATTTGCATTCATTTGACAATCATTCATTTGTTTACCCTCCCCGCTCTTAACATTGCATCATCAAACTCATTCACATCCAAATGGGCGATAGCCTTGTGCCACAAGCGCTTTTCATTCGGCTTGAAGATATAGAAGAACTCTTTTTCAAAACCACGAATGTCTTTTTGAACAAACAGCTGGTCTGTGATTCGTTGAGACGACAGTTTGGTTGCCAAAGCTAACAAATTGTCGTCAGTTTGGGAAACAAGTATTTCTTTGGTAAAATCTTTTTCATCAATTACTCTGAAAAACATACCAATTATTTGCTCAGAATAATGAATATCTACCATAAAACGCTTTCCGTTTCTGTTGAAACTTTTGGAATATCGGTTGATATAAACCTGAGCGTAATTTGTCAACAGAGCATCGTCTTTTTTTATCGGTTGAAATGCTCTTTCATATCCTTTTGCCTTTATTGCAATCGGAATGGAAACATTTGTAGCGTAGTCGATCAAATCTAATTCAAGTTGCGAACAATCAAATTCTTTGCAAATTAATTCATCAATTTTTTGTTTTTGTTCTTGGATGCTTTGCTCTAAAGAAGATGTAATTAAAGTTGAAATGTGTTCTTCCTTTGTCAGACTTTCTATTTCTTTTACCAAATCGGCAAGATTATGGCAATATGGTAATGAAAGTTTTTCTTTATCGTTGGCAAATTCTCGTTCTATTCCTGAAGAACTAAAAGTCAATAGATTTTGATACGCAGAAATGCTTGAATTCAATGTGCCCACAATATTACGTAAAAAGATTTCATTATGAATGCCGCTAATTGCTGTTATGGAGTCATTATAAACAGCATTCGTATAACATATTGCTGAAACAATTTTCAAATCATCCGATTGGATGCCGTTTTTTATCACTACATACGGAGCAATGTAAATACTGGTGTCAACATCGCTGCCATTCCTATAAATATAACCAACATACGATTTATCCCATTTAAGTAATTCGCCAGAACAATAAAAAGGTTTAATTGTTTTGTTTTGTAACAAACCCCACTCCATCAAAACACTTGTGTCAATTCGCTTGTCACCATCTTTGCTTTTATAGCCTTGCTTTATGATTCCTTGATCCTTAATGGTTTCTATGATGGTCTTGTAGTTTTTCAATCGTTTAATAAAAATAAAGTCCAAATATGACCCGTAAACCAACACCTTCCACAGATAATCGTATTTCTTTAATCTGTCCTGCTGGATTTCTTGAATGTCGTTGCGAGTCAAACAGAAGACTTTAAACATCGTGAAAAACCGACTTGGCTTTAATGCAATGTGATTTATGACATTGCAGTCAGTTGATTCACCATTAGCATTTTTGTAAAATAATACACAAGCAGGGGCAACAGCAGGGTCATTAGATTTGATGAAAACTTCTTTCCGGACTGGTGCCAACTCGAAAACCCGATTGATATACAACTGATTCAGAATGTATTCGCGAAAGTTTTTACTGTCAAGATTATATAGAATCTTGCTAACAAGCACTAAAGCACATTGGGTATTTGATGATGTAAAATCCATACTTCGCAAGACAAAAGCTTGTGCCAACTCCCTGTTTCCTATGTTATTTAACAGACCACGTTGTTTCAAATAATTTTCGCAGCATGTACCTCTTTTAACACCACCTCTTTTCCAGGGCGGATTCCCAATAATATAATCAAACTGCAATTTCTTTTTTTCCAGTTCCTTTAATTCCAAATTGTTGACATCAAAAGTGTCGCTACAAATCAAATTCTTACCATACAAATTGGGGAATTTAAATTTTTCAATATCCGCTGGTTCTTGATAATCGAGCAAAGTCAGGTATATAGAGAATATCGCAACCTGAATGGCATCATAGTCTTTGTCTATGCCAAAAATATTATCATACACCAATTTTTTGATGCCATCTCTGAACGAATTGGTATTGGTATTCTTTATGTTTTTGACTTTTATATATTTTTCGATGATTCTACGCAAAGACTCAACCAGAAAAATACCCGAGCCACAAGATGGGTCCAGAATTCGACAATTGTAGTTTTTATCATCGGCTTTCAAATGTTTCTCAACAGTTTCTGCCACGATATAGTCCACCAAGAATGTTGGGGTATAATATGCGCTCTCTTTATCTTGTTTGTCAACTCCGATAAACTTTTCATACATATTACTTATAAACTCTATCGGAAGAATGGAGAAATCATATATGTCAAACAAAGAACGTTGACCAGTTGCAAGATCTTCACTCTCTAATAACCTAATAAGCACATTTAGGATATCTTGGCTAATCAGTTGATAATCTTTGGGATTGATTCTGAACATATCGCCATTAAAACCAGTATCCTTATTCTCCAAATGACGGACAAAGGCTAAAAAACTATCTTTGTTAGCCAAACATTCACACAAGTCTCTATTATTCCATCTCTCTTTGCCCAGATAGTTTAGTCTTACTTTGCGGTCTATTAAATAGCGATAGAAGATAATCTTTCCGATTAGCGCATTAACCAAAGTTTGTGACAACCCTTGTTTTATCATCAAACCTTGTGCAGTCTCGATATTTCCAAGTAATTTATAATCAACTCTATTTTTATGGCTTAATTCATTCTGATACTTCTCCCAAGTCTTTCCTGTAACAAGCTCAAAATAGGTAAAATCATTCAGCTTGTCGGCTGTACCTAAAGATTTAAGTAGTTTTGTGTTTTCATCAATTGAAAAACCATTGAAAATCTCAACAGCATTGTTTTCGACAATGATGGCTATGGGGGATTCGTTGAAATTCCAGATGGCTTTATGAAGCTCTTTTTTCTTGTTTCTATCTTTAAGATTGAAAAAAAGGATAAGCGGTTTGTTGTCGAAACAGAAGAAAGCATCCAAAGTCCTGAGCAAATCGTTCTTTTCCAACAAACGATAAATGCGGCTTGGAAGCGATACCTTGCTTCGCCAATTTGTATCGGACATTTTTAAAAGACAATCGTCCGTTAGTTGTAATTTCTTATATATATCTTGTAAGTTCATAACTCATTTTACACCGTCCTAATATTTCATTCCAGAGTATTGCATTTGCAATATTTTCAGTTCATCTTATATTGTGATATATACTTTCATTCAAAGAATCCATTTAAGTTGATGCAAATATACTATATATAATATCTTTCCATAAAAGATTTAACTGAAATTTATTAACACTGCAATAAGGAAAAGATATTCAAATAGCAATAAATATCAAGCTTCTATCTGAAAACCTCCCTCGAAGTTTTTTTCTTCCCTAAGAAATGCTTGAAAACGATACTTCCGCAGTACATTCCAACTATTTTTGTCGCCGTTTCGGTTGTTGGTGCCTATTTTGCCACGATGATAAATTGCAACTGGTGGGTAATTGTATGCTTGGTTCTTGTGTTTTGTGTCGTGGCGGCTGTTTTGCTACGCGTATTGGATTTGCGTTCGGCGATTGCTGTGATAAAGGAAAGTTTGGAGAAAAAGAGGGAAAAGGAATGATATTCATCCAAAAATCGTCAAAAACTTTATTACTCTCAAAAGCATACAATTCCTAAAAAAATAGTCGCCGTCATATTGTTCAATAGACAATACCGCTTTTCAAATTATCTTTCATTTCCCATTAATAGCATTCTCAAACTATATAGTAACCACACAATTACATACATCCAATTTCTCAAATGTTTCATAAAGGATCTTTGTAATTTCATTTTTTTAGATTAATTTTAAAAAAATGCTTTGTTTTCAAAAAAATGTAGTACTTTTGCAGTCCCAAAAGGCATACCGAATGCCCGGGTGGCGGAATCGGTAGACGCGCTGGTCTCAAACACCAGTTCCTTCACTGGAGTGCCGGTTCGACCCCGGCCCCGGGTACAACAAAAGAGATTGCAGAAGCAGTCTCTTTTTTGTTTTTCGCCACTTCCCTATTTTTATGTAATTTTGCGCCCAAAACATAACAAGAAGAACCGTATGTCACAGAAGAACAAACTTTTCAAATTTGCACAGAACGAAACATTCCCGCATCTGTTCCAGCCTAAACTTATGTACGGCAGTCCCGACGATTTTGAACTGAAAGGTCGCTGGAAATCAGAATTTTTCCACAACGAAAACCCTATAACCGTGGAGCTTGGCTGCGGCAAGGGCGAATATTCGGTGGCTATGGCAAACGAAATCCCTACAGGAAATTTCATCGGAGTGGATATTAAAGGAGCAAGAATGTGGCGCGGTGCTTCCGATTCGCTCGAAATGGGAATGAAAAACATCGCTTTCCTGCGTACACGCGTCGAATTTACACCAAAATGTTTTGGCAAGGACGAAGTTTCTGAAATATGGATTACCTTCCCCGACCCGCACCTCGGCGCAAAAAGCACCCACAAGAAACGCCTTACCTCATCGCGTTTCCTGACATACTACCAGAACTTCTTGGCAAACAACGGCATAGTAAACCTCAAGACCGACGACGATACACTATATGAATACACCAAGCAAGTAATCGCTCGCAATAACTTGCCTCTGCTAATTGATGCCAGCAACCTCTACGAATCGGAACACTACACTGGATTCCTTACTCTAAAGACACATTATGAGAAAATGTGGAATAAAGAAAATAGAACCATAAAATATCTAAGATTCAGATTGCCCCATGATATAATTCTTGAAGAACCGGATTATGAAGACAAATAGCAAAAGCATACTTTGTTTTGAATATTAACTATCCTAATTACATTGCTCTTCCTGACTTCGACACTTTGGCGAAGTCAGGAGAAACATCTGCACTCATGGACACGTACAAAGCGGAAAATCACACCACTGACCAACTTCCACGCCAAAAGTATGATTGTACAGGAACCATACGGAATTGTGCTAATAATGTCACCATGGAACTACCCTGTACTATTAACTCTCGAACCATTGATAGGCGCAATAGCAGCTGGAAATTGCGCAGTTGTTAAGCCTTCTGCATACTCTCCAGAAACCTCGGCTGTAATACAAAAACTTATATCCGAAACGTTTAACCCAGAATATGTTGCAGTTGTAACTGGCGGTCGTAACGAAAATGCCAAGCTTTTAGAACAAAAGTTCGACTACATATTCTTCACAGGGAGTGTATCCGTTGGTAAATTAGTAATGGAAAAAGCTTCTAAGCACCTCACACCAGTAACTCTAGAACTAGGAGGAAAATCACCATGCATAATAGAACACACAGCAAATCTACGTATTGCTGCACGAAGAATAGCATTTGGGAAATTTCTTAACTGCGGACAAACCTGCATAGCTCCAGATTATGTTCTAGTTGAGAAGTCGGTACACGACGAATTTGTACAACTGCTGAAAGAAGAAACAACAAAGATGTACGGAGAAGAAATCTTTACCAATAGCAACTATGGTAAGATAGTGAACCAAAAACATTTCAATCGTGTTTCAGAACTTATTGCAAAAGAAAAAGTCGTTTATGGTGGGCATCTAAAAAAAGAAACTCTGCAGATTGAACCAACTATACTCGATAATGTTACACCAGAAGATGCAGTAATGCAAGAAGAAATTTTCGGTCCTGTACTACCTATAATCATAGTAGAAAACACATGTGAAGCCGTTAAATTCATCAAAAGCAGGCCAAAACCATTAGCATTGTACCTCTTTACAAACGATAAAAAAATCGAAAAGCTATTTTTGCGAGAAGTCCCTTTCGGTGGTGGCTGCGTAAACGACACCATAATTCACATTGCCACAACCAATCTGCCTTTTGGCGGAGTCGGTAATAGCGGAATGGGTAGCTACCACGGCAAAAAAACTTTCGAAACATTTAGCCATGCAAAGTCTGTGGTAAAAAAGTACACTTGGCTCGACATTGCTCTGCGCTACCAACCATACGCGAACTGGAAGAACAAACTGATCAGGATGTTTTTAAAATAATCTTCCTTAAAACAAAAAAACTTCATACATCTATCAATGCATTGACTTTTGCGCTCTCTACTTAACACCCTTATTCACAACCTCGTACAGACCATTGACAAACTCCTTGTTGAACCCAAGATTGTAGCGGTAGTGTGTCTTCTCATAAAACTCGTCGTACTGTTCGTATGGAACGAGTGTGAACTTTTTCATATCGTAGTTTAGGTGGTTGACAATTAGATGGTTGGTAATGTCTGAAAAATCCACCTTGCCGTTGTCAAGTTTGACCTTGAACTGCGACAGAAGTCCAACCTGATAAGCATTGTCGAATGTTTCCTGTCCTTTGGGAGTGCGGGCAATGTCGTCATCCTGCGAAGCAAAGTTGCCTAGTGAATAATAGACAAGTGTCTTGTGGTCGCTACCTATAATTTCAACTGGTTGCACTGAATGGGAATGACTGCCGTAAACGATGTCAGCACTATTTTCGTTGAGGAATTTTGCCATTTCCTTTTGCTCGCTGTTCGGCTCAAAAGTAAATTCCGTTCCCCAGTGCATCATCACGACAAGCACATCGACCTGCGGTCTTAGTGCCGACATTTCGTTGGCAACCAATGTTTTGTATTCATCGGTAACTTTACGCGTTTCTGGGTTTCGGTACAATCCGACGAGATTTCTGTATTGTTGTGGTACAAGTTGGTTTGTGCTTAGCGTGTAAGCCAGAAATCCGAACTTTATGCCGTTCTTTTCAACGATTCTTGGGGTTTCACGGTCTTGCTGGCTCCGATAAGTTCCAACGGTAACAATGTCGGTGCTATCGAAGAAGTCAAGTGTGGAATTTATGCCTTCTATACCTCGGTCAAATGTGTGGTTGTTGGCGGTTGACAACACTTGCATATCAAGAGATGCGACCAGTTCGCCTATGTATCGTGGTGCGCAGAAATTGTAGTTGTCGCCACTGATTTTCATCTGGTCGTTGCCGATTACGACTTCCATATTGCCGACGGAAAGGTCGTCATCCTCAAAATATTTCTTTACTAGTGAAAAATAGGAGTTCCAGTCGTAGCCGTCATCGACTGCTGTGAAAAACGGTGCTTCGAACAGGAAGTCGCCGACAAAGGTCAGTTTTGCTTCGCGTATTTGAGGTGCGACAATAGTATCGTTTTTGTCGGGTGTAGCAACATCGGTAGTCTGCCCGTTGGAACTACAACCACACTGAAGCGCAAACAGTGCAATCGCGATATGAAACACAAATCTTGCCCGCATTCTGTCTAATGTTTCCCTGCAATCCGATTTAGACCATCAATGGCTGGCTCGTAGTTGGTTTCAAGTTTCAGAGCCTTGCGGTAGTCGGCTTCGGCAAGTTGGTACTGCTTGTTTTGTGCGTAAGCATTACCGCGCTTGGTTATTGTTTCAAAAGCCGTTGTGTCGCAAGCAATGGCATTCGAATAGTAATTAATTGCCGTGCTGTAGCGGTCTGGTTCAAGACTTATGTTGCTATACATGTCGCCAAGGTCGGTGTATGCAAGGAATGTCCAGTACGATACGCTGTCCATTTGTGCGGTTTCAATGTAGGTGTCCTTTGCTTCCTCGTAGTGTCCGAAGTTACGTAACGACCAGCCGTTCCAGTACTTAATTTCCTGATTGTCGGGAAATTTTGAAGTTGCCGTCTTGAAATATTCCAAAGCAATGGAATCGCCAAGTTCGGTGAGAGTTACGCCGATAAGATTGTATGCTTCCCAGTTTTCGTTGTCATACTCAACAGCTTTCTTGAAGGCTGCCAGTGCATCTTGTCTCCACTTGCGAGTGTTGGCTGTGTCCGATTCCGTTTCGGAAGCCTTGCGGAGAATCATACCACGCACAAAATATGAATCGCCATTTTGCAGGTTGTTGAGTTCAAGGAATTGGATTTCCTGCATAGCATCCTGAAACATTCCGACATAAAGGAAAATCTTTGCAAGGTCAATATGCGCCTGCGGATACGACGGATAGCGGTTTATGCATTTGTTGAGCACTTCCTTCGCCTTTTCCGAGCCGTTTGCCTTAAGCATGTATAGGCTTGCCAACTTGCTGTAATACGGTGGTTTCGTAGAATCAACCTTCATTGCAATTTCCATGTCGTTTATTGCTTCGTCAAGGTTGCCGTTGATAAATTGCAAGTCGGAACGCTGTACGAACAATGCCGCATCGTGGGGATTTTGCCGAATTTGGTCCGACAGCATCTGTATGCTGTCGTCCAAAGTCTTCGGTTCTGTAATTTCTCCGCCATCGCCATTTCCACTTTCATTGCACGAATATGCAAGCAGTGCAAATGCAAGTAGCAGAATTAAATACAAATAATGTTTCATTATTTTGCTGAAATCTTTTCCCTAATCTTATTTTCGATTTCCTCTCTCATTTCAGGGTTGTCCTCAATGAGTTGCTTTACTGTGTCGCGACCCTGTCCGAGCTTGGTTTCTCCGTAACTGAACCACGAACCGCTCTTCTTTATGATTTCAAGTTCGACTGCCATATCGATGATTTCACCCGTCTTAGAAATACCTTCGCCGTAGAGGATGTCGAATTCGGCCTGCTTGAATGGCGGAGCAACCTTGTTCTTTACAACTTTTACCTTGGTGCGGTTTCCGATAACGGTGTCGCCATCCTTTAACTGTCCTGTACGGCGAATGTCAAGACGGATGGACGCGTAAAATTTCAGTGCGTTACCACCGGTTGTCGTTTCGGGATTGCCGAACATAACGCCTATTTTTTCACGCAACTGGTTGATGAAAATGCAGCAAGTCTGTGTTTTGTTGATAGTTGCTGTGAGTTTACGCAATGCCTGCGACATCAGTCGTGCCTGAAGACCCATCTTCGAATCGCCCATTTCGCCTTCGATTTCGGCCTTTGGTGTAAGTGCAGCCACCGAGTCGATTACAATAATGTCGATTGCACCCGAGCGTATAAGGTTGTCGGCAATTTCGAGTGCCTGCTCGCCGTTGTCGGGCTGAGAGATGATAAGGTTGTCGATGTCAACTCCAAGTTTTTCTGCATAAAAGCGATCGAATGCGTGTTCGGCATCAATTATTGCTGCGATACCACCGTTTTTCTGAGCCTCGGCGATTGCGTGAATTGCCAAGGTCGTCTTACCTGACGATTCTGGACCGTAAATCTCAATAACTCGTCCGCGTGGGTAGCCACCAACGCCAAGAGCAGCGTCAAGAGCAATCGAACCTGACTTTATTACTGGCACATTTTCAACTACTTGTGCGCCAAGCATCATTATAGAACCTTTACCGTAGTCCTTTTCTATTTTCCCCATTGCAAGCTGAACTGCTTTCAGCTTTTCTTTTCTGATTTCTTCTGGTGTTTCTGCCATATCTGTAATTTTTTTGTTATTCTAATACTTTGATTATCTGTGCTGTGTGATTCTTTGTATCAACTTTTGTAAACACTTCGTCAATGATTCCATTCTCGTTGACAATGAATGTTGTACGCAAAATGCCGTAGTATTCTCGACCAGCCATTTTCTTCTTGTCCCATACTCCAAATGCATTTACAATCACCTTGTCGCTGTCGCTGATAAGGTCGAAAGGAAGCGAATTCTTCTCGATGAACTTCTTGTGGCTTGCTACCGAGTCGGTACTTACGCCGATTATTGTATAGCCGCGTTTCATCCAGAAGTTGTAGTTGTCGCGCAGGTCGCAGGCTTCGGCTGTGCAGCCGGGAGTGCTATCCTTTGGGTAAAAGTAGAGGATGTATTTCTTTCCAGCAAGCATTTCGCTGCCTATCAGTTCGTCGTTCTGGTTCTTTCCGCTGAACGATGGTGCTTTGTCGCCTTTTTTTAAAGTTATCATTGTCGTGTGTGTTAAAACTACAAAGTTAATTTCAATTTTTTGTCTTTGTGCTTGTTGTTGCAAAAACTTGTTAACAACTTTGCAAAGGGCAGGAACCGCCTATTACAGTTCCGCCCATTTTGCGACAAAGCTTAAGCTGCATCGCTCTTATCCTGCTTATTCAGGCAGTAAGCTTCGTTTGCAACCACCTCTGTGACATACCGTTTAATCTTGTTCTGGTCTTCGTAACTATGGCTCGTAAGTTTTCCTTCAACTAGGATTTCGTCTCCCTTGTGGAAATTACGCTCCACTTTTTCGGCAAGCCTATTCCAAACCACGATGTTGTGCCACTGGGTATTGTTTTTCACTTGTCCGTTTTCGGAATACTGCTCGTTTGTTGCGATTGAAAACCTTGCAACTTTTCCGTTCTTTGTCTCTCTTACCATGGGGTCGCTACCTAGGCGGCCAACCAATTGTACATGATTTCTAAATTCCATAATTTTAATTTTTAAAATGTTAATATTTCTTGTTTTTAAATTTTTCTGTTATTTTTGCAATCAAGTATGCCATCGGGGGTGTGTCATGTGGATAAGCCTGGATCAAATTTTACCCGATGGTTTTTTTATGGCTCCCTCTTTCAAGAAAAGCGACAAAACGTGCCAGCTCGGTGCCATTTTCCTGGTCGTATAGCCTGATTTTGTCTTGCAATATTTCGTTTAAATTTGTCATTGTCAAAATTCGTTAATACTTTTTTTGTTTAAAATTTTATTATCTTTGCCTCGTCAATGGAACTAGTGTCAGTGAAAGCGAATTGTGCGCTACTTTCTGGTTCTGTTGAAAAAACTATTGAGGATATATCGGCGAATTGGGCGCAGACGAAAATTCCTCGATAGTTTTTTATGTTTCTGGATATAACAACTTTTCAAATTCTCCCTGTCCAGCTTTTTCCATATCACGCCAAAACACAGTACTTATATTTGTAACTTCTATGTTTTTGCCCAAAGAGTGAACATCTGTTCCAACACAGGCTGCACTACCATTTATCCTCGCTGAGACATATATGCGGTACGACATTTTACGTTTTGTGTACTTCGATATTGCTATTGGGTGGTTGATATTTCTGGCTATGCTAATCCAGTCCTCAATAGAAAGGTCATGCCCGTCCTTTGAGTGCCTTTCGTTAAAGGGCGAACTGCCAATGGTTATATCTCCTTTCATGCCATACTTCTGTAATAGTTCTCCTGTTTTTCCAATACGAAAGAACCTTGATTCGTTTCCTTCGTAAACCTTTCCTCTTTCGAGAAAAGCGACAAAGCGTGCCAGCTCGGTGCCGTTTTCTTGGTCGTATAGCCTGATTTTGTCATTTAATATGTTTTTGTTTGCGCTTACATAATTTTGTAGTACCTTTGCAATCTCTCCTTGAGGATGTGGAGACGTAGTTTCACTACCATGGACCGAGTTAGATGCAGCATCTTCAAAGAGATTTTCTCCTTGGGGTTGCCGTGAAGTAATTATATTGTTATCATGGACGGGGCTAGTCGCAACAATCTCCTGGAGATTTTTTATTAAAAATGCTTCATGTAGATATAGCCTTTGCTTGTTTGTATTTGCTATTACTTCAACGACACAAACATAGCGTTCGTCACTTATCTTTATTGGAGCGGCTATCATACCTGTCATTTGCTTCTTGTTGTTAGTATGATAATAGTCTAACTGTAGGATAATGATTCCACATTCAAGCACATCCTTAACTGCAGCAAACGAAGCTCTTTTAATCAAACTCATTCCGTGATGGAAATCATTTCGTATTCCCTTTTTATCAAGTATTACATCTCCAAATGCCGAATGAGCAACCCCACCTTGCTTTTGAAAGAACTCTTCAACTTGCTGGATAAACGTTTTCCCTTCGACAGGCAAGAATTCATCACCACTAAGTTCTATAACCGGTTCGCCATTAAGTACGTCCATAGATATGCTATTGTTTTTCACTTTATGTTTTCCAAATTTTCACTTGCACATTGGAATAAAATTGGTATTTTTGCATCCGAAGAGTTTACGACAGAGTACGTTCCGGACGTAGAGAGTAGGGATATTATGTCCATAACTCGCTGATCGGCACTCTTTTTTGTTTTATACATTGTTTTTAATGTAAGGTTTCCATTCCTACTTGCATATATCTCATCAATGTTATAAGTACCATTTCCATTGTTTTTCAATAGATAAAAAGATTTTCTGCCATATTTGTCTTTGAAATATATTACAATATCAGGTGCCATTAGGATGTATATCAAATTACGTATATCCTTTATTTCTAATGGAATATTATTCCCTTCATCTTTTTCTTTGCCAAAATGATCACCGTTTATATGGCACAAGTCCGATGGATTTAAAACAAACGAAACCTTATTCCGTAATTTTAGTCCTGACAATTTTTCAAGAAAAATCTTCCCTGATTCTGTGAGAAGTCCTATTTCTTTAGGTTTGCCGTAAAAAGTTCCTCTAATTGCTGCATTGTATAGGCTTATTACATAATACTCACACCTCTTTTTCTTAACAAAATCCTTTCGCTTTTGCAAATCAAGAGTTAATGCTTTTGGTGATAAATTTACTTTATGTGCTGATTTACGAATAATAATTGATATTCTTTTCTTTACCATATTTTTTATTGTTTTTGCCATTGTAATTAACTTTTACCTTATTATGCCACCTCATAACTTCTTGCACAGCCGTCTTTTGCCATTGATACATCTTCGGCAATAATCTCATACCTATAATTATCATTGCCGAGTACATCGCGGTTTTCATCAATTACCCACTTGCCACTGATGATTATATTATCGCATATACGCAAGCCAGATTCTAATATCATTTCGGCAGTGTCGCCAAGTGCGTTTACCGTGTACCAGTGTGTTTGCTGCGAATACCTATTATTATTTATGCGCTTGTCAACAACAGCAATTATAAACCTTACGAGCTTATGCCCGCACATTTCATTTACCAATTCGGGAACCGAACCGATTCTTGCTTCAAATTCTACTTGTCCGCCTAATCTCATCGTGTAAAAATTTTTGTTAAACATTTTTCGTCTGGACTTCGTTTTGAAATCCGATGCAAAGGTCGGGCAACCAGAAAACACGAGTCGGTTTTTAAGCATTTACTTTCGTTTATTAGTCGTTTCTTGTCGTTTATACACGGATACAATAATAACAATAAAGATATTATACCTGCACAAATCCCCCATGAATAAGATTCTGAATGCGCCGAAAACCTTGCATCTCGTACATTAATCCATTCAAATCATCAAATCCTTCAAATTTTCAAATCTTTCAAATCTTTCAAATCTTTCAAATCCATTCAAATCCTTCAAATTTTCAAATTAAAAATCGTAAATCGTCCTTCGTAAATCGTAAATTTTCTTTACCTTTGCCTGGTTGTTTATACCTATAAAATGATTGTTCGTTCAATGAAATTAGCAAATGCAAATAAGTATCCGCAAAATGCTTGTGGTATATTTGTTAATGCCCAATATCTGTACAATCTTATAATTAAATCCCTAAAATTTAATGTCTTATTTTGTAAACAATTAAAAAAGTATATATCATGAAAAAACTAATTTTATCATTTATTCTCGCCACCTTCTGTGGAATTTCCGCATTTGCATCCAGTTTTTCGGCAGTATGCGAAAGTGGGCAAACATTGTACTACAATATTACATCATCTACTTCGCCATATAAGGTATCAGTTGTAAATCCATCTTCTGCATCATATTACAGTGCTTATGCGACAGGCGACCTTACAATTCCATCGTCTGTTACCTATAGTGGTATAACTTATTCTGTAACAAGCATAGCCGATAGAGCATTTAATAGTTGTAGCGGACTGACATCTGTAACAATACCGAATTCTGTTACGAGCATTGGAGAGGGAGCATTTGGTGGTTGCAGCGGACTGCTAACCGTCAATTTCAATGCAACCAACTGTACACACATGGGAAGTTCTGTCAGTCCTGTATTCGGCGTCTGTACATCGCTGGCAACAGTAAATATTGGCGATAATGTTACAAATATTCCCACGTATGCGTTTTATAATTGTAGTGGACTGACATCAGTAACAATCGGCAGTGGAGTTACTAACATTGGGCAGAATGCTTTCTATGGTTGTAGCGGACTGACTAGGACAATTTATACAGGTAACATAGCTCAGTGGTGCGGTATAACATTTGGCGATTATGCTGCACAGCCGTTAAATTACGCTCATAACCTGTATGTCAATAGTAGTCTTGTGACCGATTTGGTTATTCCTAATACAGTGGAAGCGTTAAAAGCGTATGCCTTCTACGGAGCAAGATGTTTGGAATCCGTTACAATTCACGAATCCGTTACAAGTATTGGTAAATCGGCGTTTGGATACTGCATAAGACTGACAACTGTGAATTTCAATGCAACCAACTGTACAGATATGGGGAGGGCTAGTAATCCAGTGTTCTGTGGTTGCACATCGCTGTCGACATTAAACATTGGAGAAAATGTTACAAATATTCCCACGTATGCATTTTATGGTTGCAGCGGTTTGACATCAATAACTATTCCTAATTCCGTTACAAGCATTGGCAGTGCTGCGTTTGGCGGATGTAAAAGTCTAACAGAAATGTCAATTCCATTTGTCGGCGGCAGTGCTACGGCAACAATTGCTTCAGATACAACTCTTTTGGGATATATATTTGGAACTAGTAGTTATATAGGAGGAACTTCTACAAAACAATATTATTCATCGAACAATTATGCAACCTATTATATACCAAGCACACTGCGACACATTACTGTAACTGGCGACAATCTGTTGTACGGAGCTTTTTATATGTGTTCCATGCTTACAGACATTACTATTCCTAATTCTATTACAAGTATTGGCGATTTTGCGTTTGGTGGTTGTAGTGGACTTACATCGGTTGTAATTCCGAACTCAGTAGAAAGCATTGGTTCCGCCGCATTTAATGGTTGTAGCGGACTTGTAGAAATGACAATTCCATTTGTCGGCGGCAGTGCTACGGCAACGAATGAATCTTTCGGATATATATTCGGAACGTATAGTTATACTGGCGGAACTGCGGTATCACAAAATGATTACTATAACTATAACACAATAACCTATTATATACCTGCTAGCCTGAGAAATGTGACATTAACTGGTGAGAATATATTTTCTGGAGCATTTTTAAATTGCTCCATGCTTACTTCAATTACAATCCCCAGTTCTGTCACAAGCATTGGTTCGGAAGCATTTTATGGTTGTAGCGGTTTGCCCTCCATTACCATACCTAGTTCTATTACAGAAATAGGCGCTGGAGCATTTTATGGTTGCAGCGGACTGACGGCTGTATATTATAACGGCAGTTTAGAACAGTGGTGCCGAATATTGTTTTATAGTGGTGATGGAAATCCATTAAAAAATGGACACAATTTGTATATAGACGGAGAACTTGTTACAAACTTGACAATACCTAATTCCATAAGTACAATAAATTTTGCATCATTTTATGGCGCAACATGTCTTAATTCCGTAACAATTGGGGATAATGTCACTAGCATTGGTAAAAGTGCATTTGCTTATTGCAGCGGGTTAACATCTTTTTCTATAGCCAATTCTGTTACAAGCATTGGTATGTACGCATTTTATGAATGTAGTGGATTGACAGGCGAACTAACAATTCCAGACTTTGTTACATACATAGGGGATTACGCATTCTATAATTGCAGTAGCTTGACAGGTAATCTAAATATCCCCAGTACTGTTACACGTATATACAATTATACGTATTATGGCTGTAACGGACTGACAGGAGTTTTGTCCATTCCAAATTCTGTCAGAAGCATTGACGAGTATGCGTTTTATGGTTGTAGTGGTTTGACGGGAGAATTAAATATTCCAAGTTCAATTACTGCCATAAGTAATAATACATTTCAAGGATGCACCGGTATAGAGTCTGTTACAATACCCAGTTCAGTTACAAGTATTGGCGAGTATGCGTTTTCCGGTTGCACAAGTATGACAGAAGTCACAATCCCAGAATCTGTTACAAGTATTAGTCGTTTTGCATTTCATAATTGTAGCGGACTTACAACTGTAAATTTCAATGCAACAAATTGCACAATGGGAGCGTACAATGGTACAGTATTTTCTGGAAGCAATGCAAGTGCAATTATAAACATAGGTAACGGCGTAACACGTATTGCTAATTATGCTTTCAACGGATTGATAGGAAATGACACATTAATAATTCCAAATTCCGTCACAAGCATTGGCAATTCTGCATTTTCTGGTTGTAGCGGACTGACATCTGTTGCAATCGGAAACTCCGTTACAAATATTGGTGATAACGCATTTTTAAATTGCACAGGACTGACCGGAGCATTGACAATCCCCAATTCTGTTACGAGCATTGGCAGTCAAGCATTTTATAATTGCAGCGGACTGACATCGGTTACAATTGGCAACTCGGTTACAAGTATTGGAAATTATGCTTTTAATGGTTGCACTGGACTTACAACCCTCAATTTCAATGCAGCCAACTGTACTACTATGGGAAATTATGAGTTTATAAACTGCAATGCATTGACAACATTGAACATAGGCGAAGCAGTAACGACTATTCCTACAAATGCATTTAAAAATTGTACTGCCTTGACAAATGTTAACTTTAATGCTGAGAACTGCGAGGCAGCTGGCACAGAAGCCGACCCAATTTTCCCATCTTCGGCAATAAGCAAGATAACTTTCGGCGAGAGCGTAAGGCGTGTGCCTGACTATGCGTTCTATTCGAGCCTGCTTGTGGATACAATAGTTTCGTATGCTGTAAATCCGCCAGCAATATATGCACACACCTTCAATTTCAGCGAGTTCCCGCTTAGCATACCTGTAATAGTACCCTGCGGCACAGTGGAGCTTTACAACGATGCCAACTACTGGTACAACTTCCGCCGCATACAGCAGAGGGCGGGCTGTGGCGCTACATTCACCATCACGGTGCAATCGAACAACAGCAACTACGGAACCGTTTCTGGCGGAGGAATCTACGAGGCCAACGCAGTGGCAATACTTACCGCCACACCGAGCAATGGTTACCATTTCCGCAACTGGAGCGACGGCAGCAGGGAGAATCCGCACCGCGTAACAGTAACCGAAGATGCAACCTACATCGCAACCTTCCTCGAAGGCGAGCCTGAGCCGGACATCACGCACTCGTTCTCCGCATCGGCTTGCGGCAGCTACACTTGGAACGACCATACCTACACTCAAAGCGGCACCTATACACAGACTTTCACGGCAGCAAACTATGCCGACAGTGTTGTAACGCTCACGCTAACAATCTACGACAATCCCGTTCCGCAGATTTCGCAATCGGGCGAGCTCGATGCTTGCAACCCGTCAAGCGTAACACTTTCTGCAGGTAATTATAGCACTTACAACTGGTCAACTGGAGCAACTACTGCCACAATCAGCATCAGCGAGCCTGGCTACTATTATGTGGAGGTAACCGATGCTCATGGTTGCACTGGCGTTTCCGAGCAGACGAATGTCGGCTTGAGCAATGCCTTGACCGAAGCGCCGCAGATTTCGGTTGTAGGAATGAACAGCGAAAACCACAATGTAGTCGCTTGGTCGGCACTCGACAACGAGAATGTGAACGCATACAAGGTCTATCGCGAAAACAATGTTGCCGACCACTACGAGCTGATGGCAACGGTTGAAATTTCGCAGACAACTTGGACGGACGAAACCGCCGACCCGTCGTCACGCGCATACCGCTACAAACTTACCGCAGTTGACGAGTGCGGTGGAGAATCGCCAATGAGCGACTACCACAAGACCATGCACCTTACAATAAATCAGGGCATCGGCAACACTTGGAACCTTATCTGGTCGCACTACGAAGGATTCGACTTCGGTACCTACAGGATTTACCGTGGTACTATGCCGAGCAATATGACAATGATTGGCGAAGTGCCGTCAAACCTTAATTCCTACACCGACAACACAGCAACCGACAATACTGGTTTCTACTATCAGGTAGAGGTCGTAAGGAACAGCCGCTCGCGCGATGCCGAGATTTCTTCGCGTTCCAACATAGTTGACAACGGCTATCTGCCAGAGTTTACGATTACGGCAATGTCGTCAACTCCAAGCCGTGGTACGGTAACTGGTGGCGGAACATATACCGCAGGTACGGTAGTTACGCTCACAGCCATTGCCAACGAGGGCTACGAATTCTCAATGTGGAGCGACGAGAATACCGACAATCCGCGCACGATCACTGTAACAGAAAACGCAACGTACATTGCAATATTTGACCCGGCATCATCCGTTCAGACATATACCATCACAGCAATTTCGTCGGCACCTAACCGTGGTACGGTAACTGGCGGTGGCACATATCCCGAAGGCACCGTTGTTACGCTTACAGCTATTGCCAACGAGGGCTACGAATTCTCTATGTGGAGCGACGAAAACACCGACAATCCGCGTCAAATCACTGTATCTGGCGATGCTACCTATATGGCAATCTTTGATCCGGCAACCGAAATCGAGGAAAGAATTGCAACCGAAATCGTCCTCTTCCCCAACCCCGCCAACGACATTCTCAACATCACATCATCGGAAACAATTTCAGAAATAGAGATTGTGAATGTGATGGGGCAGGTGGTGAAGCGCATTGAGGTAAATGGCGACAATGTGGTTTGCGATGTGGAAGAATTGAAGGCAGGGGTGTATGTGGTAAGAATCCACGCGGCTTCGGCTACGCTCAGCCAGCGGAAATTCGTAAAGGAATAGGATGTTTCACCACAAAAACATACAAAAAAAGGACGGTTCAACGCCGTCCTTTTTAATTTTATAAGATACCTCTCTTTTTACAATCCTAACTTTGCCGAAACATCCAACATCCTCTTTATCGGGCGGTAGGCTTTTTCGCGGATGTCCTCAGAAATGTTGATTTCGGGCATTTCGTATTTCAGGCAGTTGTAAAGCTTTTCCAATGTGTTAAGTTTCATAAAGTTGCAATCGTTGCATCCGCAGGTTGAATCCAAAGCCGGAGCAGGAATGTAGGTCTTTTCTGGGACAGCCTTCTGCATCTGATGCAAGATTCCCGATTCGGTAACGACAATGAATTCCTTAGCCTCGTTTGTCTTGACATACTTCAGAAGTCCTGCCGTACTTGCAACAAAATCGGCAACAATCACAACTGGCTTTTCACATTCGGGATGAGCAATAATCTTTGCTTCGGGGTGTTCTTCCCTGAGTTTCAAGATTGCTTCAAGGTCGAAACGACGATGTACGTGGCAAGCACCATTCCACAGCACCATATTCCTGCCAGTCTGCGCATTGATGTAACCGCCAAGATTCTTGTCGGGACCGAAGATTATCTTCTCGTCGGCAGGCAGACTATCGACAATCTGCTTTGCATTTGACGAGGTAACAGTAATGTCGGTCATCGACTTTATTGCAGCCGTTGTGTTTATGTACGAAACGACAGTATGTCCCGGATGTTCTGCAATGAACTTTGCAAACTCATCGGCAGGGCACGAATCGGCAAGCGAGCAACCAGCATTGAGGTCGGGAATAATCACCTTCTTGTCGGGACAGATGATTTTTGCGGTTTCACCCATAAAGTTAACGCCAAGGAACACAATTATTTCGGCATCTGTCTTAGCTGCCATCTGAGCAAGTTGGAGGCTGTCGCCAACATAGTCGCTGATGTCCTGCAATTCGGGATTTATGTAGAAATGCCCAAGAATAACGGCATTCTTTTCCTTTTTCATACGGAGAATCTCCGCCTTCAAGTCGATATTGCTGTCGATTGGCTGATTCACGAAGCCATACTTCATTACATCTTCCTGTGCTGTCATCTTAAAATTGATTTATTTGTAATTCATTGTTTTCGAATGCGTTGCCAACGACAATTATGTCGGCTCCCGCATCGTATTTTTGTTTTATCGTTTCAATGTCCCTAAGTCCGCCACCGACAATGAGCGGAGTTTTTGTCGTTTTGCGCACCGCTGCCACCATCTTGTCGGGCACTGGATTCAGCGCGCCGCTGCCAGCTTCCAAGTAAGTCATCGAAAGTCCGAGCATTTCGCCAGCCACTGCAGTTGCAACGGCAAGTTCTGTCTTGTCAGCTGGAATTGGTCGCGTATTGCTGACATATTCCACCGAAGTCGTCCGGCCACCATCGACAAGAATGTAACCAGTGCTGATAACCTCAATGTCCATCTGCATTAGCGAAGCCGCCGCAACCACGTGGTTTCCAATGAGGAACTCTGGATTTCGTCCCGAAATAAGCGAGAGCAGCAGAATGGCGTCCGCCTTTTCGGAAATGTGGCTTGCGTGTCCTGGGAAAATAAAGACTGGCTTCTGCGTGTTGTCCTTTATCGCTTCGATGCATTTATCGAGGTTTCCGAGCATATAGCTGCTACCTACAAACACATAATCGGCACCCGAAGCCTCGATTTTTCGTGCAAACGCCGCAGTTTCGCTCGCCGACTGCTTGTCGGGGTCTATCAAAACCGCAAGTTGCCGCCTGTGCTGCAAGCAGTTATGTAAAATCGTCTTATATGTTGAACCATTTAGAATCATTGGTGCGAAGATAATAAATTTCTTTATGATTGGTATTTGAATCTTGCTGAGTTTCCACAATGTGAGACAGTAACAAGAGGAAAAACATCTTATCGGAAGCAATGGTGAATTAGTGCGACGGCGTCGAACCTATTATAGATTTATGCACTTAATTGACTGGTGTCTATTCAAATACATTGTTCATAATAGATACATTCAAGGCTTGCTCCAACTTACATATTGTTTCAAGCGACAAGTTTTCTTCTCCTTTCAATATGCGCGAAATGTATTGTGGTGAACAACCCATACGCTCCGCCAATTCGCGTTGTGAAATGCCTTGGTTCTCCAAAGCCATAGCAATATTAATGGCAATCTTTCTGGAATATGCTAACCAGTTTTTGTTGGCTCTTCGCCATTCTGCCTTTTCCTTCCATCTTGATGGTGTAGGCGAAGAATGGGATTGCAAAAAAGCGACTTGTTCTTCTACAGTTTTCATAATTATCCCTCCTTTATAAAATCAACAAAACTATCATCGTCAATGACACCATTTTTTACAAGATACTGTCTTACCTTTTCCATTTTCTCCAACTCCTTGATTGTATGTTCGCGTTCTTGCATAGTGCGAGTAAGTTTTATAGCACCACCTGTTACTACATATATTCCAGGGTTTAGTTTTATTGCATATAAGCGCAACCAACTTGCGTGTTTGGGTCGATTATGGAGTCGTGCTTTCTCCCTACTCAATATCATTTCGGCAGAACGACTATTTTCAAGCGGACGGAATAATTCATCAAGATTTGCATCGGGAGATATGTCCAAAATCAAGCATTCAAGTTCGTCGCTATCCTCCATTGTGTCATACACAGCCTCATCTAACTTTGTGATTTTGAAATAAGATACAAGGTCATCAAAATTCTCTCTAAAAAATTTCAACAGCCAACCAGTATCATTCCATTGTGTAAAAACCTTGTCCAACTCATTTAATTCTTCGTTTTCATAATGGACGGACCACAAGCGATTATCTCCTTTTATGTCTTCAAAAGTCATCATTTTTTTATTTTTTATCGCTGCAAAGATATTACAATTTTTTCACAAGAACAACTTATAGGTTGATTTTTGCAAAAAAAATGCAGAAAGACTCTATGAATTTATGCGACGGCATCGCATTTTTTTACACAACTATTTATTGATCATTATCAGCCTTAATTATCTGACGAACAAACAGCACGCACAGGGAAACCCCAGGAACGAGACACATCGTATATGTACAATCCGTTTAAACTGAAACTGCCGAATATCGCGTATGGTGCATATTCGCCAACGGAACTCGTCCAATAGCCGCCATTGGTATCAACCTGATAAAGTTCAATTTCATAACGATGTCCTGCTGCTGGAAGAAGAATCGAATTGCCGTTTGGTCCCACAAACAACAGCCCATAACTCGTCCATGTATGAGTGCAATTCTCAAACAATTCCTGCATTTCCGTAGAAGTCGGTACAAACTAGTCCTATGGCATCGGACTTATTATAAATCTATTCAAACACATTGTTCATAATAGACACATTCAATGCTTGCTCCAACTTGCATATTGTTTCAAGCGACAAGTTTTCTTCTCCTTTCAATATGCGAGAAATGTATTGTGGTGAACACCCCATACGCTCCGCCAATTCACGTTGTGAAATGCCTTGATTTTCCAAAGCCACAGCAATATTAATGGCAATCTTTCTGGAATATGCTAACCAGCTTTTGTTGGCTTTGCTAATAAGCAAAATATCAACTAGCTGTATAATCTTGATTTTCAACCTTAAACAGAATCTATATCTCAAGCGATTTAATGCATTTCAGTCCTTCGGGGGCAGATTTCCCAACATTAAAAGGCTACAACTGGTCGGACGACAAGACATTGAAGATTGATTTCTTCCTGGAGCCGTCACACCGATACGGATTTATGGTTTATGGAGCAGCCTTCACCACCAAGGACGGACACAGTGCAGACAAAAGCCTTGAAATCAATTTTAGAACAGGAGAGTAAAAGGGGGAAAATATCACTAAAACTCAATCACCTTGTCTGTCTCGGTGCCGAAAAACATCACATAATATATTGGCATATAGGTAATTCTTCCACGATAAGATATTTCCCTAGTGTTGGATAGCACCACCGCACTATCTACCGAATATTCTGGAACAGAAAGAAAATGATTCAATGCGGAATGAACCGTATAGTCCTTTCCTGACTTTATCTCAATCGGCAGAACCGAAAGCTTGTCGTAATCATCTATCAGAAAGTCAACTTCCCCGTTTTTCTTGTTGTCGTAATAGTACAAATTACAGCCGTGAGCTTTAAGTTCCTGCGCCACAACCGACTCATACACAGTGCCAAGGTTTATGCTTTTCTCATCGTCGAGGATGGAGCGAATGTTGTTGCCATACAATATTCCCGTAAGTATGCCTACATCATTAAGATACAGTTTCAGCAGATTTTTATGGCTCGATTCAATCAGAGGAAAGGTTGGATTGGATATTGCCCTCACGTCCAATGTAATTCCCGCCGAAATAAGATATTCGAATTCGTCTTCGTAATCGGAGAACCGCTTGCCCTTTTTGTTTTCAACATCCTTTGCCACAATACGTTTCTTCTTGTTTTCCAAGGTTGAAGGTATCATATCGTAGATTCGTCTTATCTTCAGTTTGTTTTCGGTGCCATATTTAGAAGCATCTGCGGCATAATACTCGTGCGTAAGGTTCTGCACTTTTCTTACCGAAACTACATTCTTTTCGTTTACGTATGCTTTCACAGCATCGGGCAATCCTCCTACAATCAAGTATTTACGGAACATATCAAGCAAATTGTTATGCGACGACTCGTCAAGCGATTCCCTTTTTTGGAATTTTTCTCGCAGCATTTCAATAGCAAAGTTTCCGAAGCCATTTGCCAGCAGAAATTCCTCGAAATCCATCGGATACATGTGCATAACCTCTATGCTACCCATCGGGATTGACGATGTGTTTGCAAGTGTTACACCAAGAAGCGAACCGCTTGCTATGTATGTGAACTTGTTGTCCTGATTGATGAATTTAAGCAAGGTGAGAAAATGGGGATACGCCTGTATCTCGTCAAGAAAGACCAAGGTGTTTGACTTCGATTTCAGTTTTGCGCCAGCATACATACTCAGTTGAAAATAGAAATCATCTACCGACTTGACATTCGCGAACATACGTTTGTTTATCGAATCCTCGAGAAGATTTATTTCCACAAAGTTCTTGAACATTTTCTCCCCTATATGCCGAATGATGAAAGTCTTTCCAACTTGTCTTGCACCATCAATTAAAAGCACCTTTTTTTGCTCTACTTTTAAGAATGATTCTATCTTCGATTCTATTTTTCTGAAAAACATGTCGTTATGCAATTTTTATCGCCACAAAAATACACTTTTCCATATAAATACACAAGAAAAAACTACACTTTTCCATAAAAAATCGCCACCTAAAACTACACTTTTCCATAAAATTTGAAGGCTAAAAACTACACTTTTCCATAAAAAGAATATTCCAAAACTATACTTTAATTCTTCCTAATCTATTGCTAAACCTGAAATAACAAAAAAGCAACTGTATTGAGCAGTTGCTTTCGTAAGTAAGTAAATTTTAAGATTTTAATCCTCTTCGCCATTAAGCATTTCATATACTTCTTTTGAGGAGAAACTTCCTGCACAAACGAGAATCGAGCTTTCCTCCTTTTCCTGTGTGGCTATTATTAGTTCATGCGGATTGCGTTTGTCGGTAAAGATAAAAACAACACTTTCGCCACCATCGCGTGCGGTCATGAGTATTTCGTAGTTTTTGTCATTGCTTAAAACTTCTATGTCCTTGTCTATTTGACTCTTGCCTTTTGCTGTGTTCGAATTGATGATAAGCATTTTTTCTATGCCTACAAGGTTGCCGAGTTCTGAGTCCAAGGCAGACAAGGCAGAGTTTGCCAGGTTAAACATTGCTTTGTTTATGCAAACGAAATCCACATCTTCCATTTTGGCGTACTTTTCGAAAATCTTGTTTTGTGCCATTGCTGCAAATGTGCAGGCAATTATTGCAATTGTTATTATTAATCGTTTCATATTCCTTGATTTTTAAAGTTTTGACTGATTTTTTATCTTGTTAATTTTTGAATTTGTCTTTTGAATGGCTTCTTGTGCAGGCTTTTTGCACATTTGTATAGAACGGGAGATTATGCTGTTTGCTCTCTCAATCTGCATTGTTGCTTCTTCAACGCTAGTACAGGTGTTGCGGAATGGCGATTCATTAGATTCTTGATTTTGGAACTGCATTATGCAAACTCCGACTATTGCGATTACGGACACAGCAGCAGCTATCCGATACCAGATTGTTTTTGGCGGCTTTTCTTGTCGGAAAACATTGCTTTTAGGTTGTCGTGATGCTAGTTCTGGATTTTTCTCCGTTTCCGAATCATTGAGATTGCCGACAAAAGTATTTATTTCCGTCGCAATATCGTCGGGTATATGGGTGTCGGCGATTTCTGACATTGACAGAAACAGTGTGCGGTCGGCTTCAAGTTCGGTAGGAACATCGTCGGAACGGAAAAAATCCATCAGTTTTTCTTCCTCTGCGGGTGTCGTTTTCCCTTCGTAGAAGCGGATGAGTAGTGATTCGATATTTGATTTCGTTTCCATAGTCATAATGATTTAAAATTGTCTCTTAATGTTTTTCTTGCCCTAGAAAGCAATGTGTATATGTTTTCTCTGCTAAAATGCGTTATTTCTTCAATTTGCTGTATTTCAAGGCCATCTATAGTGCGCAGGCGAAGCACTGTTTGCTGGTCTTTCGGTAGAATACTTATCATTTTCATAACTTCGACCAATGTACTGCTGGCATTGATTGAATCTTCTGTTTTGTTGTCTAAAAGTATGTCTGCCAAATCGTTGTTTTCTGTATGTTTGCGTTTCAGTTTGTCGAAGCAGTTGTTGCGAACCATTGTCAGCACTAGAGGCAGAGGTGATTTGTCGCAGTCGATGCTGTTTCGTCGCTGCCACAATTCTGCATAAACATCCTGTACGCAGTCTCTTGCCTCGTCGCTGTTTCGCAATATGTTGTATGCGAGGGCGTACATTTTGCTGCTGAATGGTAAGTATATGTTCGAAAACTCTTCGTGTGACATTTTCTATTCGTTCTTAATCATCTTCCGTATGTGATACGATTGAAATCATAAAATCTTACAAAATTATATATTTTTTCCTTGTCTTTGCTAATGACAAAAAAATCAACTTGCTGTATTGCTTTGATTTACAACTATAAACAAAATCGTATATCAGGCAAAATTTTATATTCGGTCTTAATTTATTTTTTACCTTTGTAAGTCATTACAAACAAAACCATAATATATGATAGACCAGATAATCAACTACAATAAGACTTTCGTTGAACAGAAAGGTTACGAGAAATACCTGACGGACAAGTACCCCGACAAGAAACTGGCGGTGCTGTCGTGCATGGACACCCGATTGACGGAATTGCTTCCTGCCGCCCTCGGACTGAAGAATGGCGATGCGAAAATCATCAAGAATGCTGGCGGGCTGGTCATTTCGGCTTTCGATTCTGCGATGCGCAGCCTGATTGTCGCCATATACGAACTTGGCGTTGAAGAAATTATGGTGGTGGCGCACTCGCATTGCGGGGCTTGCCACATGAGCTACGACCACTTTCACCACGAAATGATTGCCAGAGGCATCACCGACGAGATCCTTGACACCATCCGCAAATGTGGCATCAATTTGGACCATTGGCTCGAGGGTTTCAAGGACACGCCCGAATCTGTACGTAAAACTGTCGAGACGATCAAGACTCATCCGCTTGTGCCAAAAGATATAGTTGTAAGGGGATTTATTATTGATTCTGAAACGGGGAAACTGGAGGAAATAAGTTAGGGCTAACGCAGTTTATTGGTTTCTAAGTTTCAATGGGCAAAGCCCGTTTCTGTGTGCTTTGCACGTTTGAGGCTTGAAATAATTGCGGATACAATTCTAATGAAATACAAAATCCAATATTCTATCCATTCCAAAAATATCTTACTTTTGCAGTGTTGAATATGATAATGCAAAAAAATGACCCTACAGGAACTCCAACATACCGTTGACGACTGGATTCGCACCTACGGAGTACGCTACTTCGACGTGAAGACAAATATGATAGTGCTGACGGAAGAAGTCGGCGAGATGGCACGAGTAATTGCCCGCAAGTATGGAGAGCAGTCGGCAAAGCCTACCGACAATTTAAACCTTGAGGACGAAATTGCCGACGTGCTGTGGGTACTTACCTGCATAGCCAATCAGACTGGAATCGACCTCGAGGCTGCAATGAAAGCAAACTTCGAGAAGAAAACTAGCAGAGATAAAACAAGACATATTGATAACCAAAAACTTAAATAAGATGAAAGACAGAAATTACCCCGGCGCACCATCGGAAAAGGAAATCGCCGCAAAAGTGAAGCAATACAAGAAGGAAATGCAGAACCTCAAGACCAAGGAAAACCTGATTCAACTGCTCAACTGCGTTGACCTTACAAGCCTCAACGGTAGCGACACCGAAAGCAAGATTGCCGAAATGACCGAAAAGGTCAACGACTTCAACAAGCACTTTCCAAAATACAAGAATGTGGCTGCAATTTGCGTTTACCCCGCTTTGGTTCCGACAGTCCTCGACTGCCTCGAACTCGAAGATGTTGACATTGCCGCAGTTGGCGCATGCTTCCCGGCTTCACAGTCCTTCCTTTCTGTGAAAACCGTAGAATGTGAAATGGCAGTGGAAAAGGGTGCCGACGAAATCGACATCGTAATTTCGGTTGGCAAGTTCCTTGAGGAAGACTACCAGACCGTTTCGGACGAAATCCTCACAATCCGCCACGCAATCGGCGATGCTCTGCTGAAGGTCATCCTCGAAACCGGCGAACTCAAAACTCCAGACAACATATACATCGCCAGCATCTTAGCAATGGAATCGGGTGCCGACTTCATCAAGACCTCAACAGGAAAGACAGCAGTTTCGGCAACTCCCGAAGCCGTATATGTAATGTGCTGTGCAATACGCGACTACTACAAGCAGACTGGTGAAATGGTAGGCATAAAGCCTGCAGGCGGAATGTCGGCTACCGACGATGCCTTGATTTACTACACCATCGTAAAGGATGTGCTCGGCGAAGAATGGCTCAGCAACGATTTCTTCCGTCTCGGAGCATCGCGCCTTGCAAATGCCCTGCTTACCGACATCAGCAAGTTGGATGGCAAAGATGGAGAGGTGAAGTATTTCTAAAACAAGTACTTACAGAATAGTCATTCCGCAAAATAGAACGAACAGCACAAGGAACGGTGCTTGTGAGTTCATTTATGCGGAATCTCATTTGTGTACTAAAGGGAGATTCCGCATAGTCGAACAATACAACGCTCCTCGTACCGTATCGCGTGTATGTTCTGACTTGCGGAATGACGGAAAAAAGAATAACAAAAATAACAATGAAAAAGCATTACCGCCTATACAACGAAACGCTTCCCATCGAAGCCGATCTCGATGACCTGAAAAATTTGTTGGCAAGGAAAAAGCAACTGCTTGAAAACTATCAGGAAATCAGTTGTGACCTAGATGATGAAATGTACATTTCGCGAGGCAATGGTTTCTGCACCACCAAGTGGGCACCAGATGTCATAGAAGATAAAATTGAGGAGCTTACACGGCAGATTGCAGAAATAGAAAAATGGATTGAAGAATGAAAGCGAAATTCTTGTAAAATACAAACTCGAAAGAACCAGAGGCACATGAAACGAAATTGTTGGCACCTTCCAAAATCTCCAAATAATCAACTTTTAGCACAACGAAGTTAAATCATTGCCCCTCTCCTAAACTCGTTGCACACAATCGCTGCCGCCATCGAGATATTAAGCGACTCGACATGCTTGTCGCAGAATGGCGGAATGAAAAGTTTGCGTGTGATTTTGGCTTCCACCTCGCGTGAAATTCCGTTGCCTTCGTTGCCCATTACTATGAGTCCGTTCTGCGGAAGCGAGCAACCGTAGATATTGTCGCCTTCAAGGAAAGTGCCGAAGCAATCTAAGCCCGTCTGCTTGCGATAGTCGGCGATAAACTGCGGCAAGTCGGTGTAGAATATGTTCACGCGCAGGAAGGCGCCCATCGTAGCCTGAATGACCTTCGGATTGTACAGGTCAGTACTTCCGTTGGAACATACAATGTTGCGGATTCCAAACCAGTCGCAGATGCGGATTATGGTGCCAAAGTTGCCCGGATCCTGCACGGTATCTATTGCCATTGTGAGCGAATCGGACAAGTCGCTGATATTTAGTTCCCTGTGCGGAATACCTACGGCAGCCATTATTGTAGAGGCTGTGCGGAAATTCGACAATTTTTCCATTGTGCGCTCATCGGTTTCAAACTTCAGGCTGCTGTCAATTGGAACCTTGTCGAGACTTTCGGGCAGTCCGACTAGCATCTTTATTTCCATTCCAGCATTCACAACTTCGCCAATTATCTTGAAACCTTCCACAACGAACATTCCGTGCTGGTCGCGGAATTTCTTGAGCGACAGAGAACTTAACATGCTAGCTTTTGCCTTGGATAACTGCTGGTTCATTACCTAATATTTATTGCACAAATATAGACAATTATAATTGGTTTTTCGTTGCATAAAGAGATAAAATTATTGGGATTCTGGATTTGGGGAAAATATTCTATTGATTTGAATTTTTTGTTTTTACCATCGGTGGCGCCATTTGTAGAATCGCACCATGGTGCGATTCTACAATCGTCACCAGAAATTATCACAATCAAATGAATATGGTCGGGATAATAACACGATGCGCGTTTTGTCCCAATGCGGTATTTGTTTAGGAATGTTTCGGCAGGCATAAATAATATCGGTCGGTTGGTGAGAAAATTAGTTATCCCTTACGCATCTTATATGGACGCCATATATATTGTTGTAATATATATATGAATCGTTGTCGTATGGATTCGAATCATATATTATATCAGTAGAATTATATAGTATTGCAATTGATGATGAAGACGTTAAATATGCAGACACTTCATTCCCCCCATATATAAATCCATGATGTTCCCTAAGCAATGTTATTACGCCATCTGGGTTTAATCCTAAGCCTCGTGAATTATTTGTTTCTTGGAAATATCCAGCAGTACATTCAGCATCAGATTCATTCCAATTTGATGTTGAAACCATTGATTTTATAGCATCTCCGTTGCCACCACAACCATAGTCTCCGTATGCCCTCATAGTATTTATTAGATTTTGCCACTCCGATTGTGTTGGCAATCTCCAACCTTCTGGGCAGAAATTATAACCTCTTAGGTTGTAATAATAACCGTAATCCCTGTCATAATATCCATTTTGGCTGGCTATATCTCCCCAATGCCCCCATTCACTTTTATAATAGACATACATATCACCACTTGTGCGGGGTGCTTCTGTTCCGTCAGTAAAGTGCGTTGTCCTCAAGTCTTCTGCAAACCACGTTAAACCATTATATTCTATTATGCGATAAGTTATGCTGTCCCGTTCGTCATAGAATGTCCCTTCGTTTCCATTTTCGCAAGTAATTGTAAGATGCAACAGCACAATGCTGTCGCAACCGCAAGATGACCGAAGAGTCCGCTGGTAGTCACCATTTTCAGTAAAATATTCTCCATTGGACATCTGATAATAAGCACATTCCTCTGCTGTAACCTCGTGTACAGTATTGTCTGAGTGTCCTATTGTAAGGTTCAGATGGACAACCGAATCGCAACCATACTGGTTTGTGAGTGTTACCATAGCGGTGTTATTGCTTTCTGTATAGGTATTGCCGTCAATCCAAGTAAACGATTCACAGGCACGGTGAGTGTCAACAACATTGTCTGCTTGTAAGAATAGTCTCATCTCAATAGTACTGTCACAACTATGGGAATTAGTATATGTGTATGTCGCTCTAATATATTGTACCAATGGATTACTAGTAATATCATCAATGGTATATGTTTCGCCATTTATCCATGTATATGAAGCGCAAGCATATATGGTATCATACACATAGTTGTCAAGCCGAATGTAGTGCATTGTAACTATGCTGTCGCAACCATTTGCTGCGGAGTATGTCCTTGTGTAGTCGCCAGACGATGAATATGTCCGTCCATCCCATACATAATCGTCGCACGAAGATGCTTCAAACCCATATTCAACAGAATGAACTACAGTTAGGTTTAGCCTTACAACAGAATCACAACCAGCAGGAGTAACAACAGTAGTTATAGCCTCGTCGTTGTCTTCGTAATAAGTATTTCCGTCAATCCATACCAACGAATCACAAGCAGTTCGCGTATCGACAAAAACATCTTGTGAGGTGTGATGAATCCTAAGGTTGAGATGAACAAGGCTATCGCATCCGTGTATATTTTGAAGCATATATGTTGCGGTGTCGTTATTTTCAGTATAAGTGTTCCCGTCAATCCATGTATATGATTCACAGGCATCAATATTGTCTGTCGTTTCATTTGAACGATATATTGTCAACTTGAGCGAATATATTGTGTCACAGCCATTTTCACCTGCAATCCTATATGTTGCAGTCCTGTTACTTGCTGTATATGTGATTCCGTTCCTCCAAGTCAGTGAATCGCAAGCATCAATAGTATCGGTCATGTAAATACAGCAGTCGTAATCTATCCTGTCCTTCACACAGCGGACAGATGCTAATTGGTAATTGTATAAATCGGTTGTAAGGTATATATTTGTAGAATTATAGTGCATACGAAGGACACGGATCCGCGTTGCATTCGCGAAAAGATAAGATGAACTCGTCCAGAATACTGCACTTTCTTCCGAAGGAGCCGACCCTCCAATCCCTCCACCTGGCAGGGCATTGAATCCAGATTCTCCGAAATGTTCAGATTGTGTTAGAGAACCATGCAACCAAATAGACGCATTTCCAGCAAGTTGAGAAGCAACATCACCTTCAGGAAGCGCACTTTCCAATTCTATAAATTCATTAATGCTTGGCACGTGCCACCCATTGGGACACACTCCTTGAACTCCACTTGGATTTAAGTCTGACGATCCTCGCCCTGCCATTACTGCGGCCCAGTTATACTGAACTCCGTATCTTAAATAATATTGACTTTGCAATGCTTCATCAAGACTATAAACACTTTCAATTGTATAATTATTAATTCTTCCAATACAGTACCGTGGCTCTATTGAGTCCAAATCAACACTATGCCAATTTGGCATGTACTTCAAATTTTCAGCAGTCCAGCACTGGTCTCCTATCAAAACTGTCGAATACTGGTTGCCATCGCGGGCATCGGTTATCGATCCGCCACAGCTGCATGTCGTCAGCATCTTCTGTTCACCATAAAAAGTTCCGCACAAGTTTGTCGCGTATGCCCTTACATAATATGTTGTCGAAGGTTCAAGGTCGGTCATCGTACTTGTAAATGTTTCGGAAATCACTGCTTCAGATGTATGTGCATCATCAATTGTCGGATTGTACTCGGTACTCCAGCAGATGCCGTAAGATATAACTTGGGTACCCTCCAACACGACTGTTCCTCCGCAAACTGCCGACCTATAGTTGGTGCTTCCTATTGCAGAAGTATGCACTTCGGGGACCGTAGTAATTGTCAGGTGCAATGCCACTATGCTGTCACAACCCGCCGTATTTGTAAGCGTATATATAGCAGTATTGTTGCTTTCGGTATATGTTACACCGTCAATCCACGTGTATTGCTCGCACGCTACAATTTCATCGTCAGTTTCGGAACGCTCTATCGTAAGGTGCAGTGTAACTATACTGTCGCATCCGTTTGCAGCATTGAATGTACGGATGTAGTCGCCTGTCAGCGAAAATATTTCTCCGTTCCAGTCGTATGTATCACAGGCTGATTCATAAAATTCATTGTTTACGCTATGTAGAACAGTAAGGTTTAACTTTACAACACTATCGCAGCCGTTTGCCGCAGTGAATGTCTGCGAATATATGCCGTCCTCGTCGTATATCTGTCCGTTCCACTCGTAGCTATCACATACAGTTTCCGAAATCATATTAAGTACGGAGTTAACTATTGTAAGATGCAGGGTTACAATGCTGTCGCAACCTGCAAAACTTTGGAGAGTCTGGGTATAATCACCACTTTCTGTATATTCAATTCCGTTCCATACAAAATTGTCGCAAGCAGTTTCCGAAAATTCACTTGCCCCGGGGTGCCCTATTATGAGGTTGAGCGTTACAACCGAATCGCAGCCTTCCGCAGTCTGCAATGTAAACGTTGCGGTGGTGGTGCCTTCCGTATATGTTATGCCGTCAATCCAAGTAAAAGTTTCACAGGCGATATGCGTGTCGGTAGCATTCACGCTATGGTTTATCGTAAGATGTAGTGTTACAACCGAATCGCAGTCCATACTATTAGTATATGTGTATGTGGCTGTATGGTTGCTTTCCCTATAGGTCACGCCATCAATCCAAGTATATGAGTCACAAGCAATTATTTCATCCGAAGAACCTGATTTCAGATTAAAAGTCAAGATTTGCTCGACATCTGAGCCTGAATTTATGGTAACAATGTTGAATTCGCTTTCGTATGCTCTGTCAATGTAAGTTGTAAAGCCTGTAAATTGAAGTTCATCTCCATAATGAATTTCCGTACTGCCGTCGCGCAGCGCCTTTCCCTCCAATTGTCCGAGATAGGAGATTTTGTTTGCTCCTCCACTGCCTAAATTCACCATCTTTATCGACGATGTACCTCTGGAAGTCGTTGCCGAAAGCAGATAACTCTGCGGAGAGGCAAGGCTAATCTCGAAGCGGTGTTCGCCATCCGACAGGTTGCCGTTGTAGTCGACAAAGAGCCTTCCGCCAATGTCGTGTACCTGCAAGCCAACCTTGTCGGGCTGTGGCAACGAGAGGCTTACCTCGGTGGTACCGTGGAATGGGTTCGGTACGTTCTGCGAAAGTTCGGCAGGCATCGCGCTGTTGATTTCTATTGCCGTAAAGTCAAACGAGCAGGATGTGTCGGGCGCTACGAGCGTTGCCATCCATCCTTGCGTAATATTGTGTATCACTATGCTGTCCATATCCACGTGGCGTCCGCGTATGGTCTTGCCTGTGAAACTGATATTTATGCTCTGTGAGAATGCACAAAGGGTGCATATTGCGATTAATATGGTAGAAATCAGTCGTTTCATAGCTGTACAAATTTTACAGTTCACAAATATAGACAATTTTAATTGTGATTTCGTTGCCTGAGGGGTTAACTTTATTTATACGTTCTCCTAATCCACAATTCAAAGAATTTGTCGTAAACGCAGTAAACATTTCTGTCCTGTGTGATGAAGTCCTTTTCGAGAAGTCCCTTGGCTGCCGACAGAACCGAACTTGGCGACAGAAGCTTATGCTTCTTTACAAATTCGCCACCAGATATGTTTTTCACTTTGCCATCCAATGCTATGGATATAAAGAGGTCGCGCTGCTTTTCGGGCATTTGGTACAAAATGGCTTCGTAGGTATCGGATGAGAAATCGAGCAACTGCTCTATTGTGCTGTCAATCATTTCAGTAGTGCAAGTGCCCTTGATAGGAGTCTTTACATAAAGCAGATTCATTATGCGCTGCATATATGAGGTGATGCTGTCGAATTTTTCGTAAAGGCAGGGTATTACCTGTTTGTCGATGCTTTTGCCGGCTTCTTCGAAGTGCCTGACAACAAACTCGGTGTATTTTTCAAGCGGAATTGGCGGGAGATTCATTATTGTTACCGACTGGAAAAAAGGTCGCGATGGCGATGTGAATATTGCTCCCATCTGATGTCGTTGCGAGCCGGAAAATATAAAGTGCGTGTTTGTGCATTTTTGAATGTAAGTACGCAGTGTCGCTTCTATGTTCTTGTCGTTGTAGCGGGTGATTTGTTGAAATTCGTCAATTGCGACAAGGCATTTTTTGTCGGCAGATTCAAGATAACTGAAAATTTCGTCGAGCGAAGCGGAAGGATTTTCTATTTCGCCAATTCCGATGCTCCAACTTGGATAGCCATTCATATCGAATCCGATGTTCTGTCTGAGCGAAGAAACTGCGTTGATGAACTTCTCCCAACTTTGCCGACCCTTTGACTTTAAACTGTCAAGAACTGCCTTGCCCAAAAGATTCACGAAATCGCGTACCGACGCCGTAGAATAAATGTCAACTATGAAAGTATGGTACTTGTCGCTTATTTCTGGCTGGGCGAAACAATGGTATATGAGGTCGGTCTTGCCGAGTCTTCGTGGAGAAATTAGTGCAAGGTTGTTCTCGTTTGTAAGCATCTGCACTATGTTTTTTGACTCTTTCTCCCTGTCGCAGAAATATTTGGCTCCTGCATATCCGTTGGTTACAAATGGGTTGTTCATCGTGTAAACATTTTGATTCACAATGCAAAAGTAATAATTTTTAGATTTTCATTATAAAATAATCATCAAAAAATGATGATTATTTTATAATTATTACACAATCTGCTTATAATAAAGCTCTTAGAATAAAATATACCTTATTTTTACAATTATTCTACCGAAATATATTTTGAGATTTTATCGTATTCGCTTTTCGAAAGAGCCTTTTGCTTCACAAGTTCATCGGTTGACTTGATTGTCTTGGCAAAGTCGCGGTAGTTGAGTATTGCGTTGGCAATTTTCTTGTCGATGTATGGATGTGAAACCAAAGTCTTGAAATCGGCGGTGTTGATGTTGATTGTGCGTACAGGTTCGTTGCCGACCTTGAGATGTGGTAAAATGCCATCGTATAGTTCGTCGGTCATACCATACACTTCGCGTACCTGTTCTACGGTGACAAATCCACCGAGTTTGTTTCGGTAGTCGATAATGCGCTTCGAGTAGGCGGCACCAATTCCCTTGAGTTTCTGCAAGTCGGATTCGGAGGCGGTGTTAAGGTTGACAATAACATCGTATGATGCCGTCTCTTGAGAGCTTTCGATTTTTATGTACGGCATGAGTTTTTCGGCAAAGTCGGCATCAACGCCGTGAATCTTGGTAATGTCTGCCGGTTGTTTGAATCGTCCGCCCTTACTGCGGTATTTCAAAATGTTTTCGGCTTGCCATGACTTGAAACCAAGTTGTTCAAGTTCATCTTTAGTGGCGGTATTGGGGTCGAATTCAAAAAACTCAACTGTCTGTGCATTGCCGTTGTCTCGATATTCGTGCCGGTATTCGCTGCGGCTATAGTTATTGCCGTACTGCTGACGTTCAATCACAATGTAATCCTTTATGACTTCGTATTCTTCTAGTTTTAGTGTGCGGACGCGTGTAATGTCTTCGGGCTTGTAGAACTTGTAGCCTTTTTCGCGGTAGTTCATTATTCCGTTTACCGACTTGGGCGAAAGTCCGAGGCGAAGCAAATCCTCTCGCGAAGCTGTGTTGGGGTCGAAGGCAAAGAGTTCGCTGTCGTCGAAATGAGTCTGCTGATAGACAAGGAAACTGTCGATTTCGGTCTCAAAGTCGCTGAAGTCAACCTTCTGGTTCGATTTGCGCACCGATACGAAAATATTAGTACCTATAATTGCTGCCAGCAAGACAAACAAAACAATAAGTCCGTTCTGTTCGCGCTTCGAGAAGTTGAAATATTCCTTGAAAAAGTTCTTCATCGTTACCGAAAAAGTTTCCAAAGGTAAGGAAAAAATCTTTGTATGGCAATAAAAATTCTTCTTGTCTTGCCTTTGGTTTTGAAACTAAGTTTTTATGCAACATAATATGCTGTTAATTCAATAAAAAGTATTAACTTTACGACTCAGTTTTTTTAATTCAAGATGAAGAAATTTTTTAATTTTATATTTAGTAAAGCTTTTTGGTTCAATATATTAGGCATTATTTTACTTTTTGCTCTTGCTGTTGCTATTTTAATGTTCAGCCTAAAATCATATACAAAACACGGCGAATCGGTAACAGTCCCGACCGTCGTCGGCATGGATGCCGATGAAGCAATAGCAATGCTCAATAACGAAGACTTCAACTACGAAGTAATTGACACACTTTTCATTGACTCTTTGCCCAAAGGCGTGGTCGTCGAGCAGAATCCTGCAAAGGAATCGCTTGTAAAGCACGGACGAACAGTTTACATCAAAGTTAACACCAGAGACGAAATACTCGTCAAGATGCCATCGTTTGTCGGCGAACAATACAAGACTCTTGATGTCAGGCTGAAGCATTCAAAACTGAAGAAAGGCACGGTAAAATGGCAAAAAGACGGTGAAGTGGTAAATATTGTCCTTAAGCAACTGTACAATGGCCGTCCTATCGAACCGGGAACAGAAATCAAGCAAGGTTCACGCATCGACTTTGTCGTTGCAGGCCGCGACCCCAACTCTAAGGAAGAAGATGAGGAGGAGGAAGAAAAAATTTCGACTCTGGAAGAAATGAACAAATTGGATGAAACGTTAAAAACTTCTTCAGAGCATAATGACACTAATTTCGATGAATAATCCAGAGTTTGTATGAAAAGGTTAGCCTCAATATTATTTTTTATCTGCTGCACGCTTGCCGTATGTTCGCAGGAAGTCGTGATTGACTGCGGAAATCCTGCTCTTAGCGACTACAGCGAACGCTATTTTGAGCGTTACGGCTATAAGGTTGCGACTTCCGACACTTTGGAACTGCCATTCTTCGACGACTTTTCTGCTTCATATATGTATCCCGACTCGTCAAAATGGTCGGACAAGTATGCTTTCATCAACAATTCAGCCGGCAAGAACCCTATTTCGATAGGTGTTGCAACCCTTGATGCGCTTGATGAGTACGGAAAAGTTTACCCGACCTTGCCGATTGGAATGTCGGATGTCGCCGATTATCTTACGTCGAAGCCAATAAACCTGCAGCGCAATGCCTCGGATTCAATCTACCTAAGTTTTTTCTACCAATGCGGAGGCAACGGCAATATGCCAGAGTTACGCGACTCGCTTGTGCTTCAGTTCTATTCAGTATCCGATGATGAATGGCGTAGCGTGTGGAAGGCTGCTGGAGGTGCTGTAATGAGCGATTTTAAGCAGGTAATGATTCCTGTGCGCGACTCTATTTGGCTTAAGAAAGGCTTCCGATTCCGCTTCATCAACTATGCGAGCGTAAGTTCAAACTATGAACCGAGCTGGCAGAGCAATGTTGACCTGTGGAATCTTGATTTTATAATACTTGATGCCAACAGGACAATATACGACACAATCATTGAAGATGTGACAATGATAAAGAATGTTGGCCCTTTTTTAAAGGACTATAGGACGGTTCCTTGGAGCCATTTCAGGCACAAAGGATGGACGGCTGTTTTTGATTCAATAACATTTTCGTATGCAAATTTGCAGGATGCTACACATAATATCAACCGTCAGTACAATGTATTCGATAGTGAAGAAACAGAATCACTTATTCCAGAACGTACATATATTGATTACCATTGCGGTGACGACAGTGAAAACATTAATGCTAACGAGGAAATAAACTATACTAAGAAGTTTTGTTATCTTTTCAACGAAGCACGCTATTTGTCTCAAGATTCTGCAAAATTTCTTGTCCGAGCAAACTTAAAGACTGATGTTGCACAAACCCGCGACTATTATCGTTGGAACGATACCGTAAGGTATTATCAGGATTTCAAGAACTACTACGCTTACGATGATGGCACCGCCGAGAAAGGATATGGAATTTCGGGACAGGGAACTGCAAATGCAAGTTTAGCCTACCAGTTCGAACCATATATGGCAGATACGCTTTATGGTGTTTATATATATTTTAACCGTACACAGAATAATGGAAATGTGAAATACTTCTATCTAACTGTTTGGGAAGACAACAATGGCATTCCTGGTGATACCATTGTGAGCCGATTGGGAGTACGACCATCTTTTTCTGATAAATTGAACGGATTTGTTTATTATCCTCTTGACACTGCTGTTTTTATCAGTGGAAAGTTTTATATAGGATGGATAAAAACGACTAATGACATGCTAAATTGCGGACTAGATACAGAAAATGATGCACATGATAAGATTTTCTTCAACGTATCTGGAACCTGGCAGAACTCAATAATTTCGGGTGCTCTTATGATTCGTCCAGTGTTTGGCTACGAATTAAGGCAGGACGCTTCGGCTCCGATAGAACATATTGCACCACAATGCAGTATATATCCTAATCCAGCCTCAACAGAACTAAATATTGAAAGCGCAACCGATTTCAGCGGAGTTATGATTTACGACAATCTTGGTCGCGTAGTGATGCAATCTGGAAACGAAACCGTCATCAATGTAAGCGGTCTGCCCGAAGGCACATATTTCGTTCGTCCGTATTCCGAAACCAATGTTTTTGAAACGGGTAAAATACTGATAATGCGATAATTCAGCAGTATGAAGGATTTTGACGAACTTGAGGAAATCGAAGAAATAGACGAACTTGAACTCGACGACAATGTTGACGTTGTTGAGGAAGGTGGCGAAATGTACGAACATAAGCATCTGGAAGTTGAACCAGGGCAAAAGTCGATGCGCATTGACAAGTATTTGTCAATTCGTCTGCCGAGTACTTCACGCAACCGCATACAGACTGCCGCCGAAAGTGGATGCGTTTATGTAAACGGCAAGCCCGTTCGCAGCAGTTACAAGATTAAGCCCAACGACGACATCAAGATAATGCTTTCGTTCCCCAAGCGTGAAACTGGCATTGTGCCACAGGACTTGCCACTGGATGTGGTTTACGAAGACGACGACCTTATTGTTGTCAACAAGGCTGCGGGAATGGTTGTGCATCCGAGTTTTGGGCATTTCGAGGGAACACTCGTTAATGCTCTTGCGTACCGTTTCAAGGATTTGCCTATGTTCAACGCAGAGACTTTCCGTCCCGGACTTGTCCACCGTATCGACATGAATACATCGGGACTGCTTGTCGTGGCAAAGTCGGAAGTCGCACGCGAAGGACTTGCTAGCCAGTTCTTCTACCACACCTGCAAGCGTGCCTACAATGCACTTGTGTGGGGCAATATGCCCGAGGACGAGGGAACAATCATCGGCAATGTGGGACGCAACCTCAAGAACCGTAAGATTATGGATGTCTTCCCCGATGGCGACTACGGCAAGGAGGCTATAACTCATTGGCGCGTACTCGAACGACTTGGTTATGTAAACCTTGTAGAATGCCGCCTCGAAACAGGCCGTACTCATCAGATTAGGGTTCATTTCAAGCATATAGGCCATCCGCTGTTCAACGACTGGGAATATGGCGGCGACCAGATTCTGAAAGGCACAACATTTACAAAATACAAGCAGTTTGTCGAAAACTGCTTCAAGATTCTTCCACGTCAGGCACTGCACGCCAAGTCGTTAGGTTTCATTCATCCAGTTACCAAGAAGGAACTCTACTTCGAATCGGAACTTCCCGAAGACATGACAAAGTGCATTGAGAAGTGGCGCAGTTACGTGGCAGGAAGGGAAGATTAGTGTGAAAATAAAAATCCGCCACACAATAAATGTGACGGACTAAAAAGGTTATTTTAGATATATGTTCTAAAGATTATAAACTTAGAGACACTTGCATTTTATTGAACAACCTTCAAGTATTTCTCGGAACCCTGCTCAAGCACCTTGAATGCTACACGACGATTGTATTTTCTTGTACTGCTTGAATTGTTGCTTGCAACAGGACTGCCTTCACCATACTTCTTCTCAATAACCTTATCCTGCTTTACACCCTTTGCAACCAAGTAATCCTTGACAGCCCTTGCACGGCGACCAGAAAGCAACATATTATATTCGTCGGTACCTACATTATCGGTGTGACCGCCTATTTCAATCTTACAACCAGGATTATCCTTCATATATTCCGACAACTTGTCCAACGTTTCTTTATACTTGTCCATAATGTCCGACTTGTCGAAGTCGAAATATATATTGCTAATTTCAACAGTATCCGAAAGGTTATTCTTATGTCCGCCATACAAATCGTTTCCTGCCATATCGCCGTATGATACCTTTACATTATATACGTTCTTATCGCTAGGCTTATTGTTATAGGTAATATCTGATGAGTTAACACTTCCTGACAAATAATCCAACACACTCTTCATCTGCTGAGAATCTCTTGGAATTTCGCTTTCATTATGTTCAATGTTTACAACCATTTCTCTTGACTCATCCTTCAGGTCCTTTACAGTCTTGAGCACTTCGTCCAATGCTTCTGCGCCATTATTTGTAAGTCCACCCTCAGCAACTGCCACTTCTGTTTCTTTGTTCAAGAGAGGCAATACAACATCTTCCAATGCAACAGGAGCACCAACACGCTTGAAACTTTCTTCATCTTCCTTGGTAGGAGTCTTAGCGGATTCCTGCAATGTTTCTCCATTTTTCGAATATGTCAACGAATATTCGTCCTTTGGCTGTAGATAGCATAAGTATTCGCCATTTTCATCAACCTCGTATGAACCGAGGTCTTCACCTGTGGTCTTATCCTTTACCCAAACAGAAACGCCCTTAGGAATTGCATTGTCGGCATATCTTACCTTGCCAGTATAAACAATAAGATTTTCTTCGGTAGTTACATCATTTATCACATATATGTCATATTCTCCCTTTGTATCCTCACGTATTGCTGCTATGTAGGCAGTCTTGCCATCACAACTAAGAGAATAGCAGATGTCGTTGTCGGGAGTATTAATCGGGCTACACATACTTTCTGCCTTAGAATATGTACCGTCATCACTTATTTTCGAGTAGAAAACATCGTACCCACCAACGTTTTCGTGTCCCTTAGAATTGAAATAAAGGGTTGAACCATTGGGATGAACAAATGGGTATTCTTCGTCCTTAGGTGTGTTTACTTCTTCAGGAAGCAACTGCGGTTCCGACCACTTGCCGTTTGGAAGTTTCTTAATGACATAAATGTCGAGTCCACCGAATCCACCAGGACGATCGCTTGTGAAATACATACTGTTACCATCTGGAGCTATTGCAATGTGCGACTCCCTGTACTTTGTATTGATGTCGGAATTCAACTGTTTTGGCTTTCCCCATGCTCCATTGTCTTTCTTTTCAGAAACGAACAAACTACCTTGAAGTGCCGAACCAGAACGGAAGAAATACAATTGGTTACCATCGCTCGATACCGAAACAACAGACTCATTCTTTCCTTTTGAATTAATCGGTGCAGGCAGCATATCTGGAGTTGACCATTCGCCATTATCCTTTTTGTGTGCTACATAAATTTTCTCATCTTCTTCAGAATTAAGTATATTTGGTCTTTTAGAAGTGAAATACAAAGTCTGACCATCGCAAGTAATGATTGGCGAATGGTCAGAGTACTCTGAGTTTATAACACTTCCCACATTATACAATTCTGTTCTGCTGCAGGATTTCTGCGTCTTTATCTTTTGGGCATTTTCGGTAATTTCCAACTCATCAGCAGTTTTTTCCGTCAAATCTGCCCTTCCATTCGTTGCAGCGACTTCTTTAGCCCTGTTAAGCATTTCATTACTTTCGTCGTACTTGCCAACCATACGGAGAGCAATACCGAGTTCCAAGTAGCAATCAATAGGAACAGTACGTTCCGTATGGTCGCTGCGAACGTAATTAGGATTTGTATAATCCAAGGCCTTTGTCAGATACTCAACAGCCAATTCCCTGTCCTTCGATGAGTTTTTCAAACAAACTCCCATATTATACCATACATTCGGGTTTTCTGGATCTTTGTCCTCGGCTTTCTTCCAGTAGTCCAAAGCAACACTATAGTTATCCTCATACATATAGGAACACGCATCATAGAAACTTTTCATAAAGACTTTGTTAGATTTCTGTGAATACATGCCTAAGCAGAAAACCACGCAAACAATTAACAATAACAGTTTTTTCATCATTTAAAAAATATATTAACTAAATAACCTTTTTTTTATCCAACCATATACGGAATCGGCATCGTAGCCACATTCCCTTATCAATTCGTCCTGAGTCCCGTGCATTACAAAATGGTCAGGGATGCCAAAACGTTTAACTTTCACGTCGTAGTCATTATCGGAAACAAACTCAAGCACTTCGCTGCCGAAGCCTCCCATAAGGGCATTGTCCTCGATTGTGACCAAATACTTATGGCTTTCGCAAGCTTCCTTAAGCAAATCTGTGTCAATTGGTTTTGCGAATACCATATCATATATAGAGACACTTATATTATCATCATCACGAAGCCTGTCGGCAACCCTTATTGCAATCTGCCCAGCCGTACCTATAGTAATAATAGCAAGTGTTTCGCCGTGACGGAGACATCTTCCCTTGCCTATTTCGACTTCCGAGAACTCTATTTCCGACTTCGGATTGTATGACTTTCCTCTAGGGTAACGTATCACAATCGGGAAATCGTTCTTCTCTAGTTGTGCCGTATATAATAGGTTACGGAATTCGTATTCATCAATAGGAGCCGAAATCACAAGGTTAGGAATGCACCTGAGAAAAGAAATGTCGAATGCTCCGTGGTGAGTTGCACCATCCTTTCCGACAAGTCCCGCCCTGTCGAGGCACATTACAACGTGCAAGTTCTGCAATGCCACATCGTGAACAATCTGGTCGAAAGCCCTCTGTGCGAATGTACTATATATACAGCAATAAGGTACGATTCCCTTTGTTGCGAGCCCTGCAGCAAAAGTAACTGCGTGCTGTTCGGAGATTCCTACATCGAAACATCTGTCGGGAAATTCTTCGAACATTTTCGTGAGACCGCTTCCGGAAACCATTGCAGGAGAAATCGCTACAATATTTTTATTGTCACGCGCCAATTTCTGCAAAGCGTCGCCGAATACGTCCTGGAATTTTTGTGCTGCCATCGGATTTTCTTCCGTATCGACAAGTTTTCCAGTATCAACTTCAAACTTTCCAGGAGCAGCATGCCACTCGCGAGGATTTTCTTCAGCAGGCTTGAATCCTTTGCCTTTCTGGGTGATAAGGTGCAACAGCAACGGGCCGTTGATGTCTTTCAAGTCGGAGAATAACTTTACAAGCGAAAGCACATCGTGTCCGTCAACTGGACCGAAATACCTAATGTTCATAGACTCGAAGACGTTGCTCTGCTTCATCACGATTGACTTCACGGCATTGTCGATACGCTGGGTAAAATGCCTAACATCCGGACCTAACTTATTGACCTTGCCGAGGAAACGCCAAACATCGTCCTTAACCTTGTTGTAAGTCTTCGATGTAGAAATATCGGTCAAGTATTCACGAAGCGACCCCGGAGTTTCATCTATTGCAATCTTGTTGTCATTCAGAACAATAAGCAGATTTGGATTGCATACGGCGGCATTGTTGAGAGCTTCGAACGCTTCGCCACCCGAAAGTGCGCCATCGCCAATTACGGCAATAGTCCTTTCGTTGCTTCCGTGCATCTTGGCGGCAACAGCCATTCCAAGTGCAGCAGAAATGCTTGTAGAGGAATGACCTACGCCAAAACTATCGTATTTGCTTTCGGCTGGCGACGGGAAACCGCTTATGCCCTTGTAGGTTCTGTTTGTCTTGAAAGAGTCGCGACGACCAGTAAGGATTTTGTGTCCGTATGCTTGATGTCCGACATCCCAAATCAGGTTGTCATTGGGCACATCAAACACATAATGCAGGGCAACGGTAAGTTCAATAACGCCAAGATTTGCTCCGAAATGCGCAGGATTAACGGCCTCCGACTCTATGATGAACTGTCTAAGTTCATCACAGACTTGAGGTAAATCGGCTAAATTTACCCGCTTTAAGTCGACAGGAGAGTCTATTTCGTCTAAAAACTTATACGACATACCATTAATCCAATTACAATATTTTTTTGAAACGGCAAAAGTACAAAAAATAAAACAATACTTGCAAACAAATATTAACATAAAATTGTAAATAAATTTAACAGGTAAAATGCTGATGGTATTTTGGTCGTTAATATATTTGTAATCTTAATATTTAAAAATTTATTTGTATGAAAATCAGTCCATTGGCAAGAACAATACTTTTAGTTACTGTTGTATCTGGAATTTTGTTCTCGTGTGTGCCGGCAAAACAGTTCGAGGATGTAAAGGCAGAAAAGGAAAACTGCGAAAAGGAACGTACCGAACTAAAGAAGCAAAACGAAGACCTTGTTACCGAGAACAACGAATTGAAAGCTACCATCAAAAAGAACGAGCGCGAAATATCCACCCTTGTCGCCGACACTGCGATTAAAAGCAACTCGTACAGGATACTCACTCAACAGTACGACAAGATAAGTTTGCTTTACAACCAACTTCTTGAAAATCAAGAAAAACTCCGTGCCAGTGCAGACAGCGAACAGCAAAAGGCAATGGCAGCCCTGCAGAAATCGCGCGACGAACTTCAGGCAAAGGAGGATGAACTTAGGAATCTCGAATCGAGCCTTATGCAGGAAAGAGCAAAACTTGAAGCAATGAAACTTATAAATGAGCAGAAAGAAAAAGAACTTAACGAAAAAAACTCTCTGCTTGAATCACAGCGCAACGAACTTAGCAGCAAAAATTCCGAACTCGATTCCAAGACTGCCAAAGTTGCAGAACTACAAGCAATCCTGAACGCAAAGGACTCGGCAATGAACGCGCTGAAGAGCAAGGTTTCGGAAGCACTTTCAGGTTTTGAGGGCAATGGACTGTCGATAACTCAGAAAGAAGGCAAGGTTTATGTTTCACTTGATGAAAAACTGCTCTTCAAGTCGGGAAAGTGGGATGTTGACCCAAAGGGACAGGACGCTTTGAAAAAATTGGCAGCCGTACTTGAAACCAATCAGGACGTAAACATTACAATCGAAGGTCATACCGATGACCTCGCATACAGTGGCAACGGCAACATACAGGACAACTGGGACCTCAGCACCAAGCGTGCAACTTCCATCGTGAAGATAATCTTAGCAAATTCGAAAATTGATCCTGTTCGCCTAATTGCATCGGGTCGTAGTTGCTACCTGCCTGTGGATGACGCGAAGACAACCGAAGCACGTGCAAAGAACCGCAGAACTGAAATAATTCTTACTCCGAAATTGGACGTGCTGTATGAATTGACAAAGTAAAAGCCGTGACAATATAAAGCAAAAGCCCGATGTTGTCGGGCTTTTTTTGTACAATAGGTTAGAAAATCATTGGTGCCCGCTAAAAAATTGGGCAATATATAACCACAACATTATCAATCATTTAGCCAATGACATTAACAAAGGGGTGTCATTTCGGAAGCTAGTCGTAACACGCGATACGGAATGGGGAGCGTTGTGAAGACTGCTATCCGTAATCTCCTATAGTATTATTATTCAATGAGATTGGCTTCGCCGAGCTAAAGGTACCGCATAAGCGAGTTCACACGACACGTTCCTTAGTCGGTTCACTCTGCTTTGTGGAATGACATTCCTTTTTTAGCGGACACTAACATTAGAAAATCTATTCTCCCCTTTTCCCCTTCTTCTCCAACGGCAATACGCCAGCCATCTCGCCAATCACATTAACCAAATCGGAATCCGATGGAACGACAATCTTTGCGTTGTCCTTGAGAGAAGTCTCAACAGCCTCAATCTTCCTTAGAATCTGGGCATTACCGATGAAATACTTTTCAGCAGCCTCGTTTACAAGTCTGATGGCTTCTGCTTCACCTTCTGCGCTCAAAATCTTTGCCTGACGGAAACCTTCTGCCTCCTTGATTTTTGCACGTTTAACACCATCTGCCTCGGTTTCTGCTGCCGTTGCATAGTCGATTGCGGCAATCTTTTCGTTCTCGGCCTTAACAACCTTATTCATAGTAGCCTGAACATCCTGCGGAGGATCGATCTGCTTCAATTCGGCACGAACAATCGAAATGCCCCAGTCGGTAGTCTCTTCCGACAGAATCTGGTGCAGTTCGGTGTTGATACGTCCGCGCTCGCTGTTTGCCGACTTCAGCGTAAGCGTACCTATAATATTACGCAAGGTTGTACGAGCAAGGTTGACTATCTGCACCTGATAGTTGTACACGTTGTACTGCGAGTTCTTTACGCTTTGTTCGTCTTCGCGCACGCGGAAATAAATCTGTGCATCGACGGTTGCATTCAAGTTGTCGTTGGTGATAATTTCCTGCGGGTCGGCATCAACCATCTGCTCGGTGACATTCACGCGGTATATTCGGTCGATAATAGGAATAATCCAGTGCAAACCGGGATTTGCAAAATGATGATACTTACCAAGTCTCTCGACCAATGCCCTGTGGGTAGGACGAACAACCTTGAATCCACACAAAAACAATATGACCAAAACGGTCGATACAATAACAATGATTAATACATTCATAATGGTTTGTGTTTAAAAATTTTGTCAAAATTAAATATTTTTTCTGATTTGTATAACTATAAAAAAGTTATTTTTATAGTCAACGATTTTTGCGACCTGAAGCGGAATTATTTTTATTTTTGCATAGTTAAAATTTATTCTCATGGTACGTATTCCATTATTGAAAGACCGTCATAATCACCTGTTTTCGTATGGAGCATTAGCCAATGCTTCCAATTTGTTCTATGTAAGGACGGAAGAAGAAGCAACAAATATGCTTTCGCAGCTTCCCTATGATCGCATAAACGTCGCAATGGGCTGGTTCGACTCATACTTCACATTTTCGAAAGAAAACCTCGACAAGTTGCCACCTATAATTATTTGCAACAATTCGCTTCACAACTACAGATTCAACACCGAGGCAGGAAAAATCGTCGAGGAACAATACAACGAATGGTTTGTCAACTGCCACAACCAGGAATGGATAGAGCGCAACACCATGCAGGTGCTGACGTTCATAGCAGGGATTTTTGGGTTCACACGCGAAATATTTGACTACAACATAAAGAAAAACCTTTCGCTTGGCGTATGCTTCGCTGCCGATATGTATGTCTGCAATAACGACATTTTCGAATTTCTTGTCACAAACGACTGCAGCGACATTACCGAAGTGTGGACATCGCCCCAAAACTATCCTCTCCTCCCCGACCCCTACAAGAAAGTTTGCCGTGGAGTGAAACTTTTTGCCGACGGAGCCTGCGGGGCATCTACGGCTGCCATCTCTGAATATCGCAATGGAGGGAACCCGTTTATGACATATACCGATGCCCAACTTACCGAACTGCTAGAGCAAATAATCCCATACCACACTGCAATGGCAATACACTGTATTGGCGAAAATGCAATAGAACAGGTTCTCAGATGTCTTGACGGAGTAATGAGACATTCTCCAGATACGTTCATACGGTTGGAACATACACAGTTCATAACAGAAAAGCAAGCCATGAAAGCACGCGATTTAAATCTTACACTGAGTATGCAACCTAATTTCAGCATGGACAGTATCGATTATTCTGATCGGCTTACAAGGTCTTATTGTGAGCGTAACAATCCATTCAGGATGTTAATAGACAAGGTAGGATTCAGACCTGGTGAAAATCTTGTGTTTGGTTCTGATGGCATGCCCACGGGCGTATTTGGTTCGCTGTCGCAAAGCCTTTTCCCTCCTGTTTCAGGACAACGTTTAACTCTTGATGAATATGTTTCAGGATATTGTACCGATAATTTTGAAAAAGGATATATTGACGTTGATATTGACAATGTTCATCAAAAGGTGGAAATGAAAGTGGTTTTGACTGAACAAAATTGATTAAATACTTTTTTCTTGTTAACATTTCTTTAAGAAATACTAGTGGTTGCAGAGAATCTTTTTTAGATTATATTTGTAAATTATTAGTAATTATCACTTGAAGATGAAAAGATTTTTATTGCTTTTAACAATAGCATTTATAACGGCAAGCACTACTTTTTCACAAAGCATAAGCCTTGATGAAGGACAGACAATTGCCCAAAATATTATCAGAGAAAGATTCGTTGCAATGGGTGTAGATGCTTCCAATTACAAGATTGCAAGTTTTTATACCGAAACTTATAATGGGAATGATGTCTTTCATGTGTATAACCTTGACCCTTCTGGTTTTGTCATTGTATCAGCAAGCAAATCCGTAGAACCTCTGCTTGCTTTTTCATACGAAAGTTCGTGTAGTATTACAGATAGGCATCCTGCGGTAAAAGCCATGCTTAACGCATACTCAGAACAGATACTGTATGCCATAAAAAACGACTTAAGTGCATCAGAACAAATTTCTGCTGAATGGGAGCATTACATGCAATTTAATTTCAAACCAAGAACAGTTAGAACTGTTGAACCATTGCTTATAACCCGGTGGGATCAGGGATTATATTTTAACAGTCAATGTCCAGAAGATGCAAGAGGTACCGATGGACATGTCGTAGTAGGATGTGTTGCTACAGCTATTGCACAAATTTTCAATTATTTTAGATATCCGACACAGGGAGTGGGCAGTTATGGGTACGATCATGCTGACTACGGCCATCTTGAAGTAAATTTTGCACAACAGCACTACGATTACGATTATATGCCAATAAAGCCAACCGACTATAATGATAATCTTGCACGACTTCTTTATAATATAGGGGTTTCGGTTGATATGAACTACGGACCTAATGGCAGTGGCATGAACAATCACAAAGGAGCCTATACAATGCGTAATTATTTTGGTTATAGCGACGAGGCGAAATACATATTCAAGGATAGCGTACCGACGATAATCCCAGATAATATTGAAAACGACACTGTAATTCCCGATTCCATTTGGAATGGCATACTTGTCAATCATCTGGATCGTAAGATTCCGCTTTATTACGCCGGTTGGGGAGACTATGAATATAGTAGTGGGCATGCATTTGTGTTAGATGGATATAGCGACTCTACACATTATCATATAAATTGGGGCTGGGGTGGTAGTTACGATGGTTTTTTTACAATTAGCAACTTATCTCCAAGTGGCTCGAATTTCCGCCTTGCACATGAAGTAATTGTCAACGCTACTCCTAAGTACGACAACCAAACATGCGAAGGACGAAAAGAACTCAATTTCTACGAAGGAACAATAGAAGACGGAAGTGGTCCATTAAGGGAATATGCAGCAGAAAGTGATTGTTCGTGGCTCATAACCCAGCACGACTCTGTAAATGGATATACAGTAAAGATCAATAAGTTCGACATAGATGCTAGCGATTACATAATTATTTATGAAGGAGACAACGAAAATGCGACAATAGTTGCCAGTATCTTCGGTGATGATGTACCAGAAGACAGTTATACTGTAAATTCAACTTCTATGTTAATAAAGTTTGTATCAGACGAAACGGCATCTGGCGATGGATGGCTAATTTCTTATGAGCCAATAAGACCAAAATATTGCGACGTACAAAACACACTTTCAGAATCAACAGGTGTCATATCGGACGGAAGTGGAGATTGGAGATACAACAACAATACAAATTGCAGATGGACGTTAAGATCAGACAGTACGTCAACCTTCTATTTCAAATTTCTTGAACTTGACACCGAATATAAAAAAGATTTCATCAAGATAATGCGCAATGGAGGGTTATATGCACAATTTTCTGGCGATACGCTTCCCGATATAATAAGCTTTGAGGGAGAATGGGCTTTAATAATATTTAAAAGTAATTCGAGCGGACGTGCTGGTGGTTTTAAGCTAATGTATGCGATAGACGAACCTTTGGACTTAGGCAAGCATGAAGTCAACACTGATATTATTGATATATACCCTAATCCTGCAACTTCAGAAATCAATATAGAAGGTAAGAATCTATCACATTTGTCAATATACGACATGACAGGACACTGCATTGCAGAAACAGAAATAGATTCAGACAATTATGTATTTGGTATCGGGAATTTAGCCAGAGGTACATACATAATAAAAATTATTGACACTTTCGGCAATTGTACAATAAGAAAGATTGTAGCACAATAAAAAGCACATAGCACAATGCCTCTAAAATAACTGTGGAGAATATCGGACTCGAACCGACCACCTTCAGATTGCGAACCTGACGCTCTACCAGATGAGCTAATTCCCCTTTACAAAATCTAGGCAAAGATAACCATTTATGTTTGATATTATATATAGACAATGATTATTATTAATATTTTGCCACGGCTCTTTCATTTGAACAACGTTATTATTTATGCTACAAGCAGTTAGCATTTGAAAAAATCCGCTGACTGCGATGTACTGAGCGACAGCCGAAGCAAGCTTGTCGCGCCGCACTGAGCCTGGTCGAAGGGAAGTCAAGATGACAAATGCAAATTAACCTTACCCTTCGATACTTCGACTGTGCTCAGTAACCGCAGACTCAAGGAGCGGTTGTTCGCTTTTAAATGAAAGAGCCGTGTATTTTTGCTAACAAAAATCAATAGCATTACAGCAGACTTAAGCACTGATACCGGATTGACGTAATATAAACGACATTTATCCCCCCTATCAGCTTTTTGCGGCTGGTTCAGCAAATCCTTTTACTCAATCCAGAAACTCCTTGGCAGAAATACATTATCAAGTTTCTGCGCTTCTTTGAACAATGGAGCAATCTCCTCATCGGAAAAACCAGCAATTCCACATCCTATGCGAGTTACGAGGAACTTGTATTCTTTGTGAGATTTGGCAAACTCTATGAACTCATCAACGTACGGTTTTATGGTTTCCACTCCGCCCTGCATGGTTGGAATTGCGTAGCTTTGTCCCTGCAAGCCAACGCCTTGCCCCCACACTGCGCCGAACTTGTCCATTGCAATTCGTGCCGCACCGCCGCCATGTGCACCTGCGAGGTTACTTCCGAAGACGAAAATCTCATTATCGGCAAGGCTTGTAATGCGTTCCGAAGTAATCCTTTCTGGTTCAGGCTTTTCCTTTTCGTAGTACTTCGAAGCCAAATTCTTGGTCTTCTCAACGAAATCTTCATCATCGTCGTCAGTTTCAGTAACCATATAGTCGTGTAGGCGAGAAAAGTACCCCATCCTTGACTTCCTTTCATAATTCCAACTGTTGGCCATCCCTTTCGAATCGTGCGAGAAACGATGCACATTGTTGAACGACATTTGGCTTGCTACGGCTTCAACATCGTGGTCGGCACCCATATAGGCAAACGTCCAGCCGCGTTCCTTGAGTTCATCGACCATTTTCTTCACCTGCTGACCGCTGTATTCCTTCGAGGCATTTTCAAGTCCATCGGTAATAACGGTAACAATGGCTGTGCTGTTAGGCTTGTCTTCAATGTCACCGCGCAACTTGTTGATTGATATTCCCATCGCATCGTAAAGCGGTGTGCAACAACACGGACGATAATCGCGTGAGGTGAGTTCCTTAACTTCGGCAACTGGCACATTGTCGTAAACAAGGCGTTTCTCGCAGTTGCAGAACACCATAAGCGAAACAAAATGCTCCTGTGTTTCGGCAAACTTTTCCTGAGCAGCACGGATTCCACCTACCGTTTCATTGAAACCCGATATTGCAGCCTCGGCTATCGTCGACATTGAGCCACTCTTGTCGAGAATAATAAGGTTGTAAATTTTAGCCTTTCTCTGATTTCCATTGTTTTCACTTTTCACAGACTGGTTACTTTCGGCACCTTTTTGATTCTTTTCAATAATATTCATAGCTGTTTTATTTAAATTAATACTCGTTTTAAATTGGTTTTCAGTGTTTTATTCCATTTCAATATATTTAGGATGATAGTTTGCCGCATCGTAAAACCTCTTTAAAGTTTCCTTGAAGTAGCTGGGCAAAAGGCGCATTGCTTGATCTACGATTTCCTGTGGTATTTCCTTGTAGAATGCTTCGGCTATGCCACCTGCGATGCAGGCCTGCGTATCGCTGTCACCACCAAGCGACACAGCAAGGCGTATGGTACTTTCGTAGTCGGTGCTCTCAAGGAAAGCGATGATGGATTCGGGAACGGAACCTTGGCAGGTTACGTCAAAATCGTAGTTAGGTCTTATTTCATCGCAAGTGCGGTCAAGATTATAGCCGTATTTTGCTGAAATGTAATCTTTTATCTCTGCTTTGCTTTTGCCGTTGCGAGCCAACCAGATAGCCGCTGCCGTTGCTTGTGCACCCTTGATGCCTTCGGGATGGTTGTGGGTAATACTTGAGGAGATTTCGGCAACCCTTTCAGTTTCTTCCAAAGTGTCGAACAGCCAGCCTACTGCACTTACACGCATTGCCGAGCCGTTTCCAAAACTGTTGTATGGCAGACGTTTCCCCGACTCGAAAAGTTTTTCCGATAAAAATAGCCATCCGAAAAACATTCCTCCGTAACCCGCATCCGGATTCAGCGAACCATACTTTACCATCTTGTCTTCCAACACCTTGTGAGTGTGTTCTGCATCGTCCAATAGCCATTCGGCTACGGCCATAGTCATTGTTGAGTCGTCGGTGTAGCGGCTTGCCTTGTCAAACAAGTTGAACTTTGTTGTCTTGATGCTGTTGAACTCGTGTGATGAGCCAACGATGTCTCCAATAATTGCTCCAATCATAAATCTTAATTTTTAATGGTTATTTTTGGTGTTCGATACTAATATATTTAAAAGTCTTAATTTTTTCAATTCATTTTTTCAGTTGGTTTATTTCTAGCATCTAAAATTCAATCTTAAAAATCCCACTTTCTTTCATTTCATTATATTTTTCTCTGTTGAAGCGGAATTTTCGGTTTTTACCCCTTGAAACAGAATATTCCACCGCTGGTTCTTGCAATACTTGTGCAGTCTCAAAGTTACAATTATAACCCGTCATCTGTTTTGCCTCGAACAGACTGTCTAAGTCTTTTGTGGTTAAGCACTTGAACGCAGATTTAGGAGGTTCTTCCTCCTGTTCAATTTGGTCAAGGATTCCGAGTTGCATCATCTTTTTCTCGAAGTTGCGACGGTCAAACTTTACTTCAAGAATTGCCTCGTAAAGTCTTTGCAGTTCAGGCATAGAAAACTCCTCATCCATAAGTTCAAATCCGATTGGCTCGAAATGAATCCTTTCCTTCAGCGTGCGCTGTGCAAGCCGCAGTATGTAGTCGTGGTCGAAAGCAAGTCGTGGAATGTCATTTATTGGAAACCACTGAGCCTTTGCAGCATCGTCACCACCCTTGACTTCTGCCTGCTTTACCAATCCGATAAAGGCCACAGTTATAACCCTTTCGCGTGGGTCGCGGTCAACCTTGCTAAAGGTATGAAATTGCTCAAGGACATCAAGTTTAAGCCCTGTTTCCTCTTCTAGTTCACGTTTGGCACATTGCTCTACAGTCTCGTCAATGTTCATAAAACCACCAGGGAAAGCCCAACAACCCTTGCACGGCTCATTTCTACGCTCGATAAGCAGGATTTTCAACTCTTTTCCGTCGAATCCAAAAACAACGCAGTCGCTAGTAACCGCCGGATGCGGATATTTATATGTATAACCTTGTGTCATTTTTTTTGTGTAAATTTTACGCAAAAATAAAATATATTTCTGGACTGACCAAATATTTTGCGTAAAAATTACACAGGTTTTCTACAAGAGAAAACAATCGGTCTCTCTACATTACAACTAGTTTCTTAATAACCATGTCGGAATTGCAGAAAATCTTTACAAAATAGGTCCCAACTGGTAAGTTCACAATACTGATGTTTATAGATTCCTCGTTAACTTCAGTTTCGTGCAATACTTGACCAGCTACCGATACAAATTCGACACGTATAATCGTTCCTGTTGCTTTTATTTCAACGAAATCAGATGCAGGGTTAGGATAGATGTTAATACTGCTCTCCAATTCTTCAATTGACGTGATTATCGCAGTTGCCGTTTCCGATGCATCCGATGTACCGCCGTTTGCACAGTTGGTAATAATATAATAGGTGTCGCCTTCGTGTCCCTGTAGGTCGATGTAGGATATTTGGGACGCTGTTGAAATCCATTCGTCATTGCGGTAAACTTCGTAAGAAGTTGCATTCTCGGCAGCATTCCATGTCAAAACAACTCCGTAGGATTCAACCATAGCAGTGAGGTCGGTGACGGCATTGCAAGTAGGTTCTGTAATTGCTGTTGTCGTTTCCGAAGCATCGGAAGTACCTCCATTTGTACAGTTGGTAATGATATAATAGCTATCTCCTTCGTGTCCCTGCAGGTCGATTGCAGATGTGTTGGTTTCTGTTGCAATTCTTTCGCCATTGCGATAGATATCGTACGAAATTGCATTTTCAGCAGCATTCCAAGACAAAACAACACCGTATGATTCAACTTGTACTGTGAGGTTGGTGACAGCATTACATTCTGGTACCACGATTATCTCGGTGAATGTAGCTTCGATGCTATGTCCAGCTTCGGTGACGGTCTCGAATGTGTAGCTTGTAATTGCACCTTGGCTTTGTCCGTCAACTGTTACATCAGCAATTTCGTAGCCTTCGTCTGGTGTTATAACAAATTCCTTATTGTCACCGCAGTTAACTTCAACATTTCCCGATGGGGTTATTGTACCGCCTTCGCTGGCACTTGCAGTAATTATGTAAGACAACCGGTTGAATGTTACGTTGATGTTTTGCTGCTCGCTTACATTTTCAATTGTATAGGAATTGTTTTCGTCAAGTGTAACTTCTGCTCCGTTGACGGTAACAATGCCTATTTCATAGCAGTTGTCTGGAGTAACTGTAAATGTGAAGTCGTCACCTTCGGTGAGTGTCTGTGTTCCTGTCGGATCTACAGAACCGCCTTCGGCATCGGCATTTACTACAATTACAATTTCACCTGCAGGTATAAGTTCGAAAGTTGCTGAAATCGTGTGGTTCCCAATTACATTTGTGAATTGGTACGAACTTACCGATCCAACGCTTTGCCCGTCAACAAGGACATCGGAAATCATGTAGCCTTCGTCTGGCGTGATTGTATAGGTAATGTCGTCACCGCAGTTGACAGTCGTACTGCCTGCATTTAAAATCGAACCGCCATTTCCTGCCGAAGCAGTAATTGTGTACGAAATCTGGCTGAAGGTTGCGTTAATGTTTTGCGGTTCGGTTACATTTGAAATAGTGTAAATGTTGTTCGTTGGAGTAACGGGCGTGCCGTTTACGGTAACCGATGCAACTTCGTAGCAGTCATTTGGTGTAACGCTGAATGTGTAGCCTTCACCGCAGTTAACAGATGTCGGTGCGCCAGTGATTGAACCGCCATTGCCGGCTGAAGTCGTTACTGAGTATGAAATCAAACCGAATGTTGCGTTAATGCTTTGTGCTTCTGTTGCATTTGAAATAGTGTAAATGTTGTTCGTTGGAGTAACGGGCGTGCCGTTTACGGTAACCGATGCGACTTCGTAGCAGTCGTTTGGTGCAACGGTGAATGTGTAGCCTTCGCCGCAGTTAACCGAAGTTGGTACACCAGTGATTATGCCGCCATTTCCTGCCGAAGCAGTGATTGTGTACGAAATCTGTCTGAATGTTGCGTTGATGCTTTGTACTTCTGTTACATTTGCGATTGTGTAGATGTTATTTGTCGGAGTAACTGGCGTTCCATTTACTGTAACTGATGCAACTTCGTAGCAGTCGTTTGGTGTAACGGTGAAGGTAAAACCTTCTCCGCAGTTGACAGAACTTGGTGCACCATTGATTGAACCGCCGTTTCCTGCCGAAGCAGTTACTGCATACGAAATCTGGTTGAATGTTGCGTTGATGCTTTGTGGTTCGGTTACATTGGCGATTGTGTAGATGTTGTTTGTCGGAGTAACGGGCGTGCCGTTTACGGTAACCGATGCAACTTCGTAGCAGTTGTCGGGTGTAACGGTGAATGAGTAGCCTTCTCCGCAGTTAACTGAACTTGGTGCGCCAGTGATTGTTCCACCGTTTCCAGCCGAAGCAGTTACCATGTAGCTAATCTGACTGAATGTTGCATTAACATTCTGGTTGGCTGTAATATTATTAATGGTGTATTGGTTGTTTGCTGTAAGAGTAACAGGCGTACCATTTACAGTAACCGATGAAACTTCGTAGCAGTCGTTTGGAGCAACTATGAATGTGAAGTTCCCACCCTCATTAACAGTCTGGGTTCCATTCGGAGAAACCGAACCGCCGGTGCCAGCATTTACTGTTATCGTGTAGGTTGGCGCCGGTGCAATGTTTTCGACATTTACGCAACTTTGTGCAGCAAGCGATTCGCTGTCGTCGTCGCATACGGCACGTATGCTGAAGCAATGTTCGCCTGCCGAAAGGCCGGTTGCGGTGTATGTTCCGCCATTGACATTCGAGGCTACGAGAACACCATTATCATATAAGTTGACAACAATGTCAGAAACTACGTTTCCGCTTATGTTTATGTCGTCAACGCAGAACATATACACATCTGTCGATACGCAATGTATTGCCACATATTTTGCATTTGCAGGAACGGTATAGGAGTATTCTGTCCAAGTTGTTGTGGTTGTGGTTATGTCGTCCAGATTCATAAAGTCGCTTGCAGAATTTCCAGTTGTGGAGTATGCCGCATAGAATTGTTCGTTTGTATAATTATAAGAATACGAACGTGCAAAGAACGAGAAGGTAAAATCATCGGTAAAATTAAGTTCCGGACTGATAATCCAGTCGTCGTTCTGGCTAACGTATGGTGCGCCGATGAATTTGTCGCCTGAATATGCGTTTGCATTTGCTACCGAGCCAGTTATCTCTTCGTCGTCAAGGACTATGAACGCCATCTTCGAGCCTTCGTTTGTAAAGTTTATTGTGCTGAAATCGTTTGTGTCCAAGTTGTCGCCGTCGATGTAGGTCCAACCGACAGTTCCGGGCGAGTTGATAGTTCCGTATGTATGTCCTTCGAAGTCGTCGCTGATGGCAAGCGGAGTGTTTGCCTGTGCATCCCAGATAATTGTCGCGGTTGTGCCGTTAAGGGCGACCTGCAATCCAGTTGGCTGTTCGCACGATGGTCCGATTGCGGTGATTGTCAGCACTTCGTTCCAAGTTCTGTTGCCGTCTGCAATCGCAACATTTATTGTAGCAACATGGCCGTCGGGAACATTTTCTGCAACGGTGAAACTGAATGTTGTGCTGGCTGTTGCGTTGCCTGCGATTGCCCCTATTGTTTGCTCTGCAGTATTAAGTGTAATGTACTCGTCTGTGGTTGAAAGAGTTGCTGTTGTGCTTGCACTTGTTGATACGCCACCATTGTTTACGAATGTAACCGAGAGGTCATTGGTCGTGCCGTAGCGTGCCGTTGCTGGAGTATAACTTTGTACGGCGACTTCTGGCTCAGGTACATAGCAACTAATTTCGGCTTCCCAACCAGTGTTTGTTGTGCGGTTGTTGGAGTAAAAATAAATTGTAAGTGCACCATCATCATTTGTAGCAGTTACAACGCCATTTGTACCAACTTCAGCAGGATTTGTTCCACAATATTGACCAATCTGTGTAGCCGATGTGCTTGTGCCATCGTATATTGTGATATAGTCGTTGCAAGTTGTGGTATTCCAGTTTGTTGTCTGTTGTAGCCCAAGTTGTGTAAATGTAAGCCTAACATATGCGCCATCGGTGTTTGGATAGATTGTCTGCGTATATCTGGCGTTGTTTCCATAGTTGCCATCGCCTCCCGGGTCCTTGTATGTTCCACCACAAGCATAAATTGTTTCGTTACTCATATTATATACGGCAGCAACGCTTATGTATTCGGTTTTTGTTTCCGTGCCTGAGCCAAATGCGTTTGTCGCAACCAGCGTTACCGTGTATTCTCCGGCTTCGCTGTAGGTCACGGTTGGATTCTGTTCGGTTGATGTTGCTGGAGTGCCGCCTTCAAAAGTCCATGACCACGACGTCGGCATATTGGTTGACAAGTCGGTGAAAGTTACCGAGTTTTCTGCCATAATGTATGTTTCCGATGCCGAGAAGTCTGCAACTGGCGGTACGGCTTCATAAACGGTTATGTGTTCTGTTGCCGACGATGAACAGCCATTTGTATTAACTATGGTGAGTGTTGCATCGTAAGTGCCGTGTGTGTTGTAGGTTACCGATGGATTTGTGGCAGTGCTTGTTGCTGGCGAACCGCCATCGAAATTCCACGATGCAGAAACATAGTTGCCCGAAGTGGTATTGTTGAACTGTACGCTACTTCCTTCGTACAATGTCGTTGGATTTGCGGTAAATGTCGGAACTATTGTGCCTTCGGGGTACATGGTGACATCAAGTCGCTGGCAAGCCATGTTCTGAGTGGTAATTTCAAAGGTCTGCGAAGTATAGCCTTCCTTCGAGAATGTAACGCTGTAGGTGCCTGCGTATATCGGGCGGTGGTAGTCGCCCACAGGTGCTGCGGTATAGACTTCGGTACCGTCGGCATCGTGGTTGTTGATGAAGACTTTTACATCACTAAGTGGCTGATTGGTACATCCGTCGGTTACTATTCCGCGGAAACCGTATAGTACTTGCTCGGTGTAGTTAAGAATCGACTTGCGGTAGTATCCCCAGTAGGCAACCAGATTTTCAGAACCCAGTTTCTTGTCAGTCGTAAATTCAACGGTAGTTTCCTTGATGTGCTTGTAGTAGTTCATATAGTCCTGACGGCCGCCGTCAATCGAGTACCATTCGCTACCTTTGGTTACGCCGTTTGAACCGCTAACTTCCAATGGACCAGTGAATCTGTTGGCGTTTATTGCGTGTACGGTATCTACGAACATCCACGATACATATTCCCACCAGCTGTCGTCGGGATTCGGGTGTGCTGCGTGTGTCCAGCCGTCTTCGTCCCACGGGTAGTTCATACATTCATCGCCGCCGTGGCAGTTGGCCGACATCACAAAGCTGTGTGCATCGGCGTAGGCTGTCATCATTGTGATTTCAGGTTCGTTAGGAGATTCTGCCGTGTGGCTTGCCGTATTGGTTACGAACGGGAAGTTTCTGTTAAGGTCGACATTATGGGCATTTCTCCTAGTGGCTCTGGCAATGCTTGTCCCGTCATTCGACTCTGCGAAAGTGCCATCGGGATTGGTATTTGGCGAAATGTATATCTCGACATTGTTCACAAGGTTGGTAACCTGAGGGTCGGTGCCGTAGTTTGTCAGCAGGTCATCGACAAGGCGGATAAGGAAGTACCAGCCAGATGTTTCGTCGCCGTGCATTGTGCTGCTCCACCAGAATTCTGGTTCGTCCTCGTCAACGCCAACATTGTCAGAAATTGTCATGTTAATAATTGGGCGACCGTTGACCGAAAAACCGATGGTGTCCATCTTGCACAATGTAGGATAATCCCTTGCGTAGTTGCGCATCATTTCCAGATACACGGCGTAGGTCGGGTATTTATCCCAGTTTGCCATCTGTGCAACAGTATTCGCCATATTCAAGGCGCGAGTCTGTGTGTAGTATTCGTAAATAGGCTCATATTCAATACCGTATGTTTTGAATTGATCGTATTCTCTGGCATTTGCGTTTGCTTCCACGTAGGTGTCGTTCACCTTGTCGATTGACATTATGCGACCAAGTTCGCGCACAAGTTCACGATTTCCATTATGTGGGAATCTAATCATCACTTCGCCACGATTTTCAAGGGTTTGCTCTATGAATTGAAGGTCGGACTTTGTCTGTCCAAAAATGGCCAATGCAACTAGCAATAAGGCTGTTATGATAGATAACTTTTTCATATAGTCAAAAGTTTAAATTACAACCTTCGAATTTAATAAAAAAATGTTAACGGCAAAATGCAATTTGTTGTTTTTCGACAAAAACTATTTATAAATGCAGAAAATGAACTGTGTTTTACCCGAAAGGCATAATAAAAAATTTAATTTAATTAAAACAATTATTACATTATGTAAAAAAACAGGAATAAAAACTTGCAAACTAGCATTATATTTGTGAGATGAAATTTTACACTATGGAAAAGACTTTAAACGAATTTAAGCGACTTATAGAAATACTTGACGAACTGCGCGAGAAATGTCCGTGGGATCGCAAGCAGACAAACGAAAGCCTGCGCATACAGACAATAGAGGAGGTTTACGAACTCTCGGATGCATTGTTGAACAACGATGCCGACGAGGTAAAGAAGGAACTTGGCGATGTGCTTCTGCACGTGGCTTTCTATGCCAAGATAGGCAAGGAAAATGGGCAGTTCGACTTGTACGATGTCATTCACGGCATCTGCGAGAAACTCATATTCCGCCATCCGCACATCTTTGGTGATGTGAAGGCCGAGACCGCCGAGCAGGTAAAGGAAAACTGGGAGCGCATAAAACTGAAGGAAGCACCGAAAAGGACAGTTCTTGGCGGTGTGCCAGAATCGTTACCGTCAATAATAAAGGCCTACCGTATGCAGGACAAGGCTCGTGGCGTTGGTTTCGACTGGGACAAGCGCGAGCAAGTGTGGGACAAGCTTAACGAGGAATACAACGAGGTACTTCTCGAAACTGCAATTTCCGATAATCAGGACAAGATTGAGGCCGAATTTGGCGACTTGCTCTTCTCGGTGATAAATGCAGCCCGTCTCTACGGTGTGAACCCCGACACAGCCCTCGAACGCACAAACCGCAAGTTCAAGAACCGTTTCGGCTACCTCGAGGAAAAGACCATACAGCAAGGTCGCGACCTCAAGGACATGACATTGGCGGAAATGGACGAAATTTGGGAAGAATCGAAGAAATTTTATAAGTAATTTTGTGCACTTTGCCCGCATCTTTGCGGGCACTAAAACATCATAAATGCCTAACACCCCAGAACATACCGAACAAGGCTGGCGATATCCAGTTGATTCTAGTCGTCATCATCGCGAAAATGGCTGGGATTATTGTGGACATGCCATTTATCATATTACACTTGTTGTTGCAGAACGTCAACATTTGTTCGGCGAACTTATCGGTAGCAGTGCTGATACTGCTCAAATAGAACTAAATTCATTCGGACTTCAAGTACATCGCTTGCTACGTGATACGCCCAAATACTATCAGCCGAAAGGATATGCATTAAAAATGCTTGCTTTTAAAATAATGCCGGATCACTTGCATTTTGTCATTCAAGTCCTTAATAGTCTTCCAAAACCAATAGGAACCGTAGTTCGAGGTTTCAAAAGCGCTTGCACAAGTTTATTCAAACGTACTTACTTTAGCGGTGATGACACCAATAATAGTCAAATACCCTCTGTAATTGTGCATTTTGTCCGCATCTTTGCGGACACCGGTAGTATTTGGGAGAAAACCCCACCAGGCTATCACGAACGCATTCTCCATGCACAAGGACAACTCCACAATATGATCTCCTATGTAAAAGACAACCCTCGTCGCCTGTGGTTGAAGAAAAAACGACCAGAATATTTCGCCGTACAGCGTAATGTGCAATGGAATGGACATTGTTTCTCGGCAGTTGGCAACTTGTGGTTGCTGGACAGCCATTTGTGTGCAGTACATGTACGAAGACACTTCACAGAAGATGAGGCTCGCAATTATATGAACGGCTGCATAATCGCTGCGAGAAAAGGTGTAGTTTTGATTGGTGCGTTCATCAGCCCGAAGGAAAAACAGGTACTCGAAGTTGCGATAAAAGAAGGATTGCCTGTTGTATATTTGTTGCCCTACGGCTTCTCTGAATACTACAAGCCTAGTGGCAATCTCATAGAACCATGCGCACAAGGCAAAATGCTTTTCCTGACAGAAGCATCCAACGAAATTGCAACACGAAAAAGTATAACAAGAGAAGAATGCTCCCACCTCAACGTTATCGCCGAAGAATTAATGCAAATTTCAATGACGAACTAGAAAAATGCCTCTCATCATTCTTTCTGCCATATTATTACTACTCCTATTAATTCAGGCAGTCTTTTACATTCTACCTGCTTTTGCATTGCGTAAAAACGATGTTGAGAAATCTAATGCTGAATTGCCGCCTGTTTCAGTGATAATCGCTTGCCGTAACGAATTACAAAACCTAAAATCCAATTTACAATACATTGTAAATCAAAAATATCCACAATTCGAAATCATAATTACTAACGATAATTCCACCGATGGAACATCCGATTACATTGCCAAATTGGCTAAAACTTTTCCAAATGTAAAACTTGTTGGAAACAAAGAGTCTGGCAAAAAATCGGCTCTTTCGTGCGGAATCCGTGCCGCTGCTTATGAGCATTTGATTTTCACCGACGCCGACTGTCGTCCAGCCACGGAGCATTGGATTAACGGAATAATGTCGCAATTCGATGCTGAAAATCCGCTGGTCTTAGGCTACGGCGAATTGTCGGGCAATACTTTCGCCGCGCGTTTCTCGTCGTACGATGCCACACTTATTGCCTTGCAATACCTCGGTTTTGCATCGCTAGGACATGCCTATATGGCCGTGGGACGCAACATTGCATATTCGCGAAAACTTTGGGACACCGTCGGCGGTTTCGGTTCACATTCCGACATTGCATCGGGCGACGATGACCTTTTTGTAAGGGATGCTACAAAACATATTCGTCCAACCGTATGCGTTTCGTCGAAAGCAAAGACAATTTCTCCTGCAAAGGAAACTTTTGCAAAACTTCTGCAACAGAAATCACGTCACGTTAGCACATCGGTGTGCTATAGCCTGGCAGACAAATTCTTGTCAGGAGGAGAAATTGTTTCGCGGACATTGTTTTTTGCTATGGCAATAGCAATGCTATTTATAAACTGGAAATTCGCACTTGCATTCGTGATAGTGCGTTTGGTGCTTGTAATGCTTTCGCTCGCCAAGTTTTGTGGCACGACAAAAACCGATTTCAATTTATTTATGTCGCTGATATTTGATATCTTTGCACCGATTTTTTATGTTGTTTTGATGTTTTACGGAATCTTCAATCGGGAAACAAAATGGTAAAAAGGACACGCGAACTTGAGGAATATGATGACCTGAAACTCAGGGATTTGGTAGTCTCTGGCGACGAGATGGCAAGTTCGTGTCTTTTCCGTCGCTACCAGATGGACATTAAGGATTTCCTTGTTTCGCGGGGCTGCCAAAGCGACGATGCCGACGATGTAACAATTATGTCGCTGCAGAAAATATGGAAGTCGATGGACTCCTACGATGCCGAGCGCGAAGCCAGTTTCCGCACGTGGGTGTTTACGATAGCCAAAAATACCTACCTTGACTGGTGCAAGAGATACAACTTGCCACAGCCGCAAAACAGCGATATGATATCAATTACCGACGACAGCACTCCCGAAACCTCGCTCATCGAGAAGGAGAGGCAGGCATACGTTGAATCTCTGCTTGGACAACTTTCCGAACTTGATCAGAACATTTTGTTTATGAAGGGCGTAGGAATGAAATACGAAGAAATTGCCCACGAACTAGGAATTTCGCTGTCGATAGTGAAGAACAGAATCCATCAGGCCAAGTTGAAACTTGTAGAATTGTCGAAAGATGTTAGAAAAGATTAAGGAATATTTCCCGTCACTATCGGACGTTCAGGCGCAAAAACTCACCGAACTTGAAGGGCTTGTGCGCGAGTGGAACGAAAAAATCAACGTGATTAGCCGCAAGGACACCGACAATATTTTTGTCCACCACATACTGCATTCGATGGCGATTGCAAAAGTAAAGCAGTTCAAGGCTGGAGAACTTGTCCTTGATGTCGGCACAGGAGGCGGTTTCCCTGGCATTCCTTTGGCAATAATGTTTCCCGAAACAAAATTCACGCTTGTCGATAGTATCGAGAAGAAAATCAAGGTGGTAAAAGGAATTTCCGAAAGCCTTGGACTTACCAATGTGGAAGCGATGAAGATTCGCGCCGAACTTTTGCCGCCAAAGTACGACTGCATAGTGAGCCGTGCCGTTACCGCCTTCCCCGACTTTGTGAAAATGACACGCAACGTGTTGAATCCGCGTTCCACCGAACGTTCAATCATCTACCTCAAGGGTGGCGACTTCGACGAAGAACTGAAAGGAATGAAAAATTATTCGGTTACGAATATTTCTGATTTCTTCGGCGAAGATTTCTTCGAGACGAAGAAGATAATATACCTTAATTTATAACCACTCTATGTGATTCAAAGAGATCTTTCTGAAAAGTGAAAGATTTTAAGTGTTTTCTTATAACGTCCTCTTTAAAAGGGGAAAATGGTATTTACTATTTTACAAACCACTGGACAAACAAAGGTCGGTTTAAAAATCCGTGGTGCGATGGTGGTGCGATTCAGATAAGGATTGAGAGTGCAAGAAATTTTGTAAAAAAAACGCAAAAAGCTTATTTGTCAGCCGCCTGCGTTCAGATTTTACATTCTTATCGTTGTCCCTGGAGGAAAAACACCATGATATTTTGCGATATTTTTTTATAATTGTATTATACTGAAAATCAATAGTGTAATAGTACTAATGATTAAGTTTGATTTCATTTTGATTAAATAGTGTGTAATTATTTGGGGCAACTTTGGGGCAACTTTTGAAATTTTATTTTACCTTTGCTCCGTAAAAAAACATACGGAAATGGAAAGGGTAACACTTGTTCTAAAGACACAAAAAAAGACTGGTTCGATACGGCTTAGATTTAGGCTTAGAGATACGAATGTTGAGATTTACCATAAGAGCGAAATCAGCGCGGATATTAACGACTTAAAGAAAATAGACATCGAGGGTAAAAGATTGCCGAGGGTTACTTTGTACAATCAGAAACTTTTGGATGACATCAGAGAAGAAATTGATTTAATCCAAAAGGCATATAAGACGATGATTGAAAAGGGCATTGTCATTACTTCCGAGAATTGGGAACAAGAAATAATCAAGGAACAAGAAAAGCAGAACCACAAGAAAAAAGCAAAACCAATCACTCCTCCAAAGGTCAAGGGCGAACCGACACTACTGGAGAAACTTAAAAACTACATAGCAGAGGGCAAATCCCTAAACATATTCGGCACGGCAAGGGAAAAGGTTTACAATGTAATGTATAGCATTTTGGAACGATACCTATCCATAAAGGGCAAGTCGAAAATTCACGCATCGGAGTTCAAGTCTAATGAAATAAAAGAGTTCTACCGATTCATATTCGATGAGTATCTTTATGTTGGGGAGCATAGTGAATTGTACGAAACCCTTAAATCGTCAAGTGTTCCCAAACAGGCAAGGCAACAGAATACGGCTGCCAATTACCTAAAGGCACTACAAGCTGCATTTCGTTCATTCGAGGGAGAGCATAATCCGTTTGATGACCTGCCCCCAAAATACAGGACTGCAATGTTAAAGGCGGAATACGATGAACCAGTATGTTTGACGAGAAAAGAGTTTGCTCATATATATAATATGGTCGTAACACAGAAACTGGAAGAAGTTAAAGCCGTGTTCCTTCTCCAATGTGCTTTCGGGTGTAGAATTAGCGATTTTGCAAAGTTATCAATGAAAAATGTTGCAGTCGCAGATGACGGAATCCCATATTTGCATTATCTACCACAGAAAACACAACGGACAAACTCAAAGCACGAAGAAATTGAAACCCCGATAATGCTTTATGCACTTGAAATAATAAAGAAATGGAAGTTCGACTTTCCAATTTTGAGGAACATATCCGGACATTCGGGCTACAATGCAAGGATAAAGGAATTGCTGCAATCCTGCAACATTGACAGACCAGTAAAGGAGTTCGATGAAACAACAAATGAATTTGTAGAGCGACCACTATACGAAGTCGGGTGCAACAAGTTGTGCAGGAAAACCCATGTCAACATTATGAACGAGATTCAGATTGACAAGTACGCAGCTGGACTGCATAGTGCAGGAAGCAATGCCGTAGAAAGGTATATAAGCAATAGCCGTACACAGCACTTTATTCTAATGTGCGCTGCTTTTGAGCAACCCATATACAAGGTAGATAAGGATTTGAATATTATTAACAACTAAAAATACTGGAATTATGCTTGAAGATTTCATAAAAAATGTAGAAAAGACACAGAGGACAATTGAAATAATTGAAAAAGAAGAATGGGAATACATAAAAAAGTGGTTTTATGAATCCTTACAAGATGAAGACCCAAATGTTATAGAGAATTTGGCTAAAAGACTGATAAGAAAAACACTCCAATCTAATCGAATTGATAAATGGCATAAGGCTACGGAATTAGTGTATAAATTTGCTATGAGCAAAGCCAATAATAGAATAACGAATATAATTTCAGAAGAACAATTTCGTAGAACTATGATTTATATAGAAAAAGGTATAGATAATGTGGATATTGAAAATTTGGCATTGTCTCTATTTAATGATATTGAGTTCGAAGGATGTCTTTTCAGTAGCTATGAGTTGTTGGCATTATTTTTAGCCAACTTGATGTCTTATAGCAACTTGAAGCAAAAGATAAATAACATAAAAGAAGAAGAAAAATGTCAAGACGGAAAAAAGCAGAACAAAACGGATATTCCTATAGTCAAGATAGGAAGTGACTTGAATTTTCTTATTGATAATATTATTGCTTTGCATGAGTTGAACGCAATAGTAATACCAGACGAGGAACTTCCAACTTTAATTACATTGGACAAATTAAAGTCAATATTGGACAGATTCATAGATGATGAAACACGGAATGAGTTAGACGAGAAATTAAACGGATATGCCCAAGAAAACCTTATTGCATTGGATAAAGCCGAAGAAATCAGAAAGGAATATTATGATAAGAAAAAAGCACTGATTAAGTCGAAAAAGAAAGAAGGAAAGTTCTCCGAGGAAGAATACCAAAAAGAGTTGAAAGACTTGGAAAAAGAGGGGAAAAAATCAAAAAAAGAATTGTATGAAAACAGATGCAAAGAAATGGTAGATATTATAAGGGATATAGTAGAAATCCTTAACGCCAAGGGACTTACAAATTTGAACTTAACCCAAAACTACACTACAAATTTCCCTCGTTTGTTAAAAGAGCGCAATGTGATTTATTCTAAATATAAAACAGGAGAATTGCCTACCCATGATAACCGCCATATAATTGCATTGGGTATTGAAGATTTACGACAGTTGTATGGAAAATCACTATATTTGGGCACGATACAAAATAGGCTATACTATATAAATGAGCATTATGATGAATATTGTTGGCGGAAGCCAAATACTTGGGTAAAATTGCATTTTTATTCGTAAAAATCGAATAGTTTCAAAAAAATGATGTTTTTTGGCTCAAAGACAGGTTGTATGTTCTTTGAGCCATTTTTTTGCTTGCTGAAAAATGAGGGTAAAAAAGCCGACCTTACTGAAAAAATGAGGATAAAAATCCAGTTGTGCTGAAAAAATTATTAAAAAAAATCTATCAATCTGAAAAAACAGCAGAAAATAAAAATGTTTCCCAATTTGTTGATTACCAGTTAAATGTATTGATGTGTTATGTAATTTCGCATCAGCGAGAAACGCTCGCTACTGTCCTTGATTTATCGTGGACGGTTATTTATAAATATAATAAAATTAAAAAAATGGAAACACAACAGTTTCTTACAAGTCCCGCGACAATACCTATGTATGTCATTTCGGCGACGGACTTAAAACAAGCAGCCGAAGATTTAATTTCACGCGTCATTGAACGCACGAAAGACCGTGATTCCGAAACCTACCTTTCACGCAAGGCAGTATCGGAGATGTTGGATGTAACCTTTGCAACACTATGGCGGTGGGAAAGAGAAAAATATCTTCTGCCAATTCATGTAGGAAGAAAAGTCCGCTACCGCAAAGCAGATGTAATGCGTATCTTAAAGGAGAAAGGAGGTTGCCATGACTAAAATCTGCCCAATCTGTAACAAGGAGTTTGAACCAAGACGTGACGACCACCTGTATTGCAGTAACGCTTGTAAGACAAAAGCGTATCGGCAAAGGGCTGGCGTATCTGTAACGGCTAATGCTAATCCGCAGGAAACCAATGAGTATAACCGACACGACACCCACGACACGCAACAAAAAGGTAACGACACCTATAATAATTATAACGGTCTTGGTTTGCTTGGTGCAGTACAATTGGAGAACGCACGGACAGTTGCCGATATGGAAAGGCGCAATCTTGTGCAGGACTACGAAAACAAACTGCAACTTCAACAGTTTACAATGCAGACAAGGATAGATTCTCTCAACAAGGAGAAATTGTCTTTACAAGAGCAGGTCGCAAAGTTGCAGTCCGAAAACAAGGAATTGAGTGACAAACTCTCTGATGCCGAGGATGAATCCAACAGCCTTGATGAAGAACTTGCAGAGTTGAAGAACTCACAACAGAAAGATTTGCTTAGGGGTCTGATGGTTGCAGCCCAAGGCATTCTTGCAAGTAAGGGAGTAAACACTGATGGGCTTACTGGATTCATAAATGCTTCGTTTGCAGAAGAAAAGAATGAAGCACAAGCAGCATTGCCAGAGGTTGAGGTTGACACAATGCCCCAATACAGCGAAGATGTCTTAAACCTTGCAGAATGGCTGGTAAATTTGCCCGACCAAACGAAAATGTTTACCGCAGATATTCTACACCGCATCGAACTCAATCCCGATGTCGCGCGTAAAATATGGGTAGCATTAAACCGTCCAAAGCCAAAAGCAACGCCCACTGCAACGGAGGAAGAGGTAAATAACACAGTAGAAACTACTAAAGAAGAAAAAGAATATGAGAACAAAGAACAGACCGAATAGATTTAGATTTATAAGAGAAACAATGCACAACAGAATGATTGACTGGACTATAGCCAATGATATTATTGACCGAATAGATATGACAGCCACAAAAGAACTGCATTTTGAGTTGGAATTGCTTAGGACAGAAATAGACGAGGTTGCAAGGAACGGCAAGCAAATGTCCCGTTATTGTCAACTAAATCGTATTCGAGAATATGTCAATCAAAGATGTTCAGAACTTGAGAATAAGCCGACTCGGAAAAAGGCTCTTCAAGATGTATGGCTCGAAATGGAGTGCAATATTGTAGGTTATGTCTTTACTGGTCTTAAAATTTATAAATTCTATGGAAAACAAATTATTAGAACAGATATACGCAAAGACTAACAATGGCTTCGACATCATAAGCCACTATTACCCGACTGCAAACCAGTTGGGAAAGCCGTTCAAGATTCGTGACGAGCGCACCCCATCGGCACACTGCAAGCAATACAGCGGAATATGGTATGTTACAGACTTTGGCGAGGAGAGTAAGGCAAAGTCGCCAGTTGAAGTGGTGATGCAAGAGGAAAACTGTGATTTTCAAACGGCATTAAAAAATATTTCTTCGTGGTATGGCATTGCCGATTATGGCATTTCGGAAAACAAACCAAGCATAAAGTTCCGACCTGCAACACAAGAAGAATCAGATGGCTACTTTTCGTTTGTGCAGAAAGAATATTTTTCTCACGATGAACTGAGATTGTTGGGAAGCGGTGTCAAGCAAGAAACCTGCGACAATCTTTCTTGGTTGTCCCTTAAGTCCTATTCTACAACAAAGGATGGCAAGACAACAACAGTCAGTTCTACCGATACTTATCCAATCTTCATGCGCGAATGTCATACTGATAGTGGTTCTTATTTCTATAAGGTGTATCAGCCACTGGCACAGGACAAGGCTTTTAGGTTCTTTTATCGAGGAGAGAAGCCACAGAATTATATCAATGGTCTTTACGAACTGAAACTCAAATACAGGAAACTCCAGTCGGAAGCAAGTGAGGGCGATGATAATTCCAATAAGAAATTGCCCGAATGTGTCATTTGCAGTGGAGAGCGCGATGCGTTATGTTGTGCAGCTCGTGGCTACGCTCCGATATGGTTCAATTCGGAAACGGCAGATTTCAGCGCAGAGCAGATGGACGAACTGTTGAAGATGTGCGAAAAGGTCTATAATGTTCCCGACATTGACGATACAGGTTTGCGTATGGCGAGGGCAAAGGCTCTCAAACACCTTGATTTATATACAGTCGAGTTGCCGTCTTCGCTGTTGTCGCGTAAAGACCACAGGGGCAATCCCTGCAAGGATTTTCGCGACTGGTGCGACCTACACCCAAAATTCTCCGACTTCAAAAAATTGCTTACAATGGCCAAAGCCTGTAAGTTCTGGACTTACCGCACAACCAAGACAAGCATTTGCGCTGAACTTCAACCTGTATTCCTCACCCACTTTCTTGAAGTGAACGGCTTCGGCAAAATCATAGACCGACAGAACAAGAAAATTGTACTGGTCAGAGTTGATGGATATGTGGTTAACGAGGTCGTTGAGGAGGAGATTGTATCGTTCACAAGACAGTTTGTTGAGGACAAAATGTTAGGGCTTGATGTTCAGAGGTTGTTGACCACTTCAAGGAATGTAAAGCACTCGATAGATGCCCTCCGCGACATTACCGACAAGGTAAATTTCCGAAACCATACAATAAACTCGCAGACATTATATTTTGACAACACAGCAGTCGTTGTAAGTTCGGACGAGGTAAAGGAAATTCGGCAGAAGTACGAAGTTGGCAACCATGTGTGGGCAAAGGACATTTGCCGTCATACATTCCGAAGAACCAAACCGTCATTTATTGCCGAATATTCCAACGGTGCATTTCAATTCACGCCCCTTGACCTTTCTTCACACTTTTTCCGCTTCAATATCAATTCCTGCCGTCTGCATTGGCGTAAGGAACTGGAAGAACAGTGCGACCAGGACGAAACGAAAAACAAGGCATACCGAAAGGATTTCAAATTCAGTGTGCAGGGTGCAAGGTTGACGGACGAAGAACGAGAGGAACAAGTGCGCTGTCTGCTCAACAGGATTTACTCAATCGGATATATGTTGCACTCATATAAGGACAGGCGACTGGCAAGAATATGCTGGTTGCTTGAGAATAAGGTAATTGAAGATGAAACATCATCGGGCGGAAGCGGTAAATCATTCATTGTATCTATGTTGCAGACCTTGAAGCCGACTGTTACACTTGACGGCAGGAATCGGCATCTCACCGAGAATCAGCATTATCTTGACCGAGTAAGCGAATACACCGACATCCTTTATATTGACGATGCAACAAAGTATTTCGACTTCGATTCGTTCTATACGCTTGCAACTGGCAATATGTCTATCAACGCAAAGCACAAGGACAGCAAGGAGATAGACTTTAAGGACAGCCCCAAACTTATGATTTCATCGAACTTTGCACCGAACCGCAACGATGAAAGCACCTTGCGAAGAATCCTTTTCGTCCCCATCAGCGACTACTACCACAAGCGCACTGACGATAACGATTACCGGGAAACACGGCAGATTTCAGACGATTTCGGCTACGAACTTTACAATGAGCAATATTCAGAATCCGACTGGAACGCAGACTATAATTTTCTCGTTGACTGTTTGCAGTTCTATCTGAAAATGTCAGCATCAAACATAGTTGTAGAACCTATAATGTCAAGTATCAACAAGCGAATGAACCTTGCTATCATGGGAACGCAGTTCAGCGAATGGGCTTCTGCATATTTTGCTCCAGACAGTAGCAATGTAAACAATGGCGTGCTAAAGGAAGTTGCGATGCGAGACTTCGAGAACGCCACCAATATTAGAGGCTGGTCATCGGCAAAATTTACAAAGGCGGTAAAATCATACTGCAAGAACAACAGTGACTACATCGTATGTTTTAATCCCAAAGAACTTTGCTCGCCGTCAAATCCCGACCGAATCATTAGAAAAGAAAATGGAAGTAGTCAGCAGTACATATATATTCAGACAAAGGGCGAAAAGGTAAGGGAATTTTTATAAAGTAGATTAAGATTATGAAAGAAGATTGGTAGAAACGGCTGTTAGGTGTTAACGGTCGTTTCTTTTTTTGTGAGGTTTGAATAATGTTTATGTTTTATATCTCAATTTTTCGAAAAAAAAGTGTAACTCTGTAACCTATTGTTGTAAAATATTGAAAATCAATAATATTATCTTGGTTACACTTTTGGTTACACTTTCGTTACACTTTTTTTGATACCCCAAAACTGTAACCTGTTATGGTTTCCATAAATTGTGTAACTCAAAACTGTAACCTCGTAACTATTTATAAATAAAAAGATTATCCCTATTAGTTACGGTTACACTTTTTTGCGGAATTTTCGATTGAAATATTGCGTTTTGAGATTATCGCCATTGGCAGTCAAAAAAACCGTTGCGTGGGATAGATGCCTTAAAGAGTAAGACCCCTAACTGTAACGCCCGAAACGCCCAAGCCACGTCGGTTTGTGCAAAAGTAGCAGATTTTTTTGTTACGGCCAAAATAAAAAAACAAGGGAGGGATGCCCGACACAATTGTCTTGGGATTTACATTTCGCCTTGTTATATGATAAAGGAAGGACAGATAACGCTGAATCCTCAGCACTTTACAACGGCGTTGAACAGCTCCGACAAGCTGTTACCGAATTATCGTGTCCTCAGTGTCGGCTTTCCTTATCGTTGCAAAGGTAGCAATATTATTTTTTCTGGCAAAACAATAAAGATATTCAGTGACTCATGGCACAATGCCTCGAAGTGTGAATATCTTTTGTCCTGATTGGACGATGCAAATGTAATGCTATTATTTTTACTGGCAAAACAAAAAACAAGAAGCGTTGTCCGGTCACAATGACAATGGAAATTTACAAGCTTCTCGTTAAAGGAACTGTTATGGTGGGTAACTCCTATTTTTACCGAGCATAACAGGCAAATGGTTGTCAGAGATTGGGCAACACCAATTTTTACCGAACATAACAACCATTTTTTTGGAACGGTGGGCTGCGATTTCTCGCTCTACCCTCCGCGTTGCAAATGTAATGCTATTTTTTACTGGCAAAAAAACATCTACTTCGCATCGTGTGGGGCTTCCACGCACCTGCAAACGCCGTAGCACAACCACTAAACCTCGGCTCGTGTACACGAAGCGTGATGTCTTATCGGGTGCAAATATAATGCTTTTTTATGATATTACACACTTTTTTTGCATTTGTTAGCGAAAATTACCAGTTTCTTTGTATCTTTGCCGTCCGAACAATACCCCCAACTGGGTGAGGTTACTTGACGGTTGGCAATTAATGTAGGGCGCATTTTCCCCTTGTGGCTGGCGGATAGGATGTCCGAAAGTCGGGGGTTGTTCAAGTGGAATCTAATTTTGAGTGCCGTGAATAGCGGTTGCTATGGGCGACTCCCCCCGTTGTGAGTAGGGGTACTCAACGGATTCTATTAAAAACTCAATAGTAGCAGTTGATTTTTTAGCCGTTAGTTTTTCTATCGGCTTTTTTTGTTGCATAAAAAAATCGTTACCGCATAGCAATAACGATTTTCAAATCCTCCTCCTTTGTAACTCTACCGCAGACCTTCAAACGCCGTAGCACGACCACTAAACCTCGGCTCGTGTCTTACACGGTAAATGGGATTTCGGCATTGCAAATATAGATGATTTTGTCGATTCTGCAAAATTTGCGAATCAAAATAAATGTTTTTGAGGTAAGGTGGCTGCGATAGAATGCTCCCATTCCGCTTTTTTCCCCATAAAGGTGCAAAAAAGGAAAATACGAGGGTGTTCCATATTATGAAATGTATTGTTTTTTACAGGGCATCTTTTATCCTGTCATAATACTTTTCCATCAGTCTGCGACGCTTTTCTCTCTCCCTTTTCCTCGCTTCTATCATTTCGGGCGTGGGATTGTCCTGCCTCTCCATTTCGAGCATAAAGCGTACTGCATCTTCACCGCGCAGCACAGGTGTCGGACGGTCAAAATCGTGCTTTGCCATATCATGCAAGCGATTTTACAATGTCCATACGCAATCCGAGAGCGGACAAGATGGCGCAGAACGAGCCAATAGTAGGGTCAACCAGTCCGTTTTCGACACGCGAAACATATCCCTTGCTTGCGCCAATGCGCACGGCAAGTTCTTGCTGTGTAATATTTTCCTCTTTTCGAGCCTCCTTGATTACCTGTCCCATACAAAAAGCGTATGCTTCCCTGCGGAATTGCTCGCGTTCTGGCGTACCCTCGCAACCATATTCTGCATCAAGTACGGCATCGTAATCCTCAATTTGGGTTTTCGTCTTTGGCTTCATAATATTCTTTCTTTAGTCTTATTGCTTTTTCTATTTCTTTTTTCGGTGTCTTCTGTGTCTTTTTCTGGAATACATTGAGCAACACAATTATATTTCCTTCATCGAATATGAAGAAAATCCTGAAAATTTTACCTTCGCTTTCTATCCTCATTTCGTATATTCCATCGCGGATAGGCTTGACGAACTTTGAGATTAACCTGTCGTTGGTCTTTACATACTCAATTACATAGCTAATCTTTCTTCGGTCATTTTCAGTAAGTTCCTCCATAAATTTCTTGAAGTCACTATTAAAAACCTTTACGCTTCTCATATCGCAAAAATAATAAATGTTACAATATAATGTAACTTTTTTTTCTTTTTTTTTCTTTAATTATAATATTACGGTAAAGTCTAATAGTTGAATCCGCAAAATAATCTTGAATGGCGAAAATATTAGGATAATCTTCTCCATCAAATAACGCTTGCATTTGCATAAAAGAGTATTCTCATCCTTTAACAGCCGTTAATAGCAACGAAGAACGATTCTTACAGTATAGTCTTCTTTAGTTTCTTCATTGCCTCGCGGTGTGGATTGAGATACGCATCAAGTTCTCGCGGAGTGGTATATAGTAATCCTCCTGTGGCTGTATAGTGAAAAGGTATGCCCTGTGTTTTCCAATGCTGTATTGCTGCTTTTGATAGCAGACCTTTGAGCCGTTCATCTCTCGCGTATATTATTTCCCATTCGTGGAATCTGCCGAGTATTAAGTTTTCATCTGGATTGTTTTGTTGCAACTGTTGTCGCAACTGTGCTATTTCACTTCTCATACTTGCTACCTGATTAAGTAGCATTTCCATTGCCTGTGGTAAATCGTTGAATGTTATTTTTCCCATTGTCCTATTGCTTTGATATATGTAATTTATTTGAATTGTTCATCATAAACAGTCAAATACTGTTGGTTTTTGCTCTTCGGTACAATACTGGCTTCTACAAGCGCATCGACATCGGCGCGACTATAGAGAAATTTATTTTGAGAATAAGGCACGCGAGCGATAGTTACTAATCCACTATGTCGGAATCGTGCAAGCTGACTCTTGCTGGCATCACCAAACTTTTCAAACAATTCCTCTTCTGTGTACCATTCTTTTTGTGATTGTTGTTGCACTGCCTTTTGTACGGCATCTGCAATTAATGCTTCAATTTCTTTCTTTTCCGCTCTTGTCATTGTGTTATTTTCATTATCTTTGAGTTTACATATTGCATAAAAATGCCTTGTAATCGGTTGGGGCAAATTTGGGGCAAGTTGCCAAAGCAAAAATGCAAGTTGATGATTTTTAGCAACTTGCATTTTAAATCGTTGTCCCTGGAGGAATCGAACCTCCACAACCAGAACCAAAATCTGGTGCACTACCATTATGCAAAGGGACAATCATTTTCCCATTGATTTTGGGACTACAAAAATACACATAATTTGAATGCCTACAAATTTATTTTTGAAAAATCTGACTATTGACTATTTTTGCGGAAATTATAAATGCCCAAACGTGAAAATAATTGTCGGATTTATCGTTGCCGTGTTGCTGTTTACTTCCTGCGCAAAAGAAAAGCCGTGCGAAATATTTATTAGTAGCGACTGGGAAATAGGCTGGGAAAAGGAATACTGCGAAATATCATACGGGAATCGGACTTATCCGGCAGAAATCAAATGCCGTGGCGGATATTCCAGCAAATTTGAAAAACACTCATACACTATTGATTTCAACGACAAAATAGAACTAGGCGGTTTGCCCAAAGCAAAGAAATTCATACTCAACGCAAACTACATCGACAAGACCTTTATGCGACACGTGCTTTGCTACGACCTGTACCGCGAAATGAACCCTGTGAAAAATGCTGCTCCGCTATGCAAATACGCAAACCTCACCATTGATTTGATGTACAATGGACTTTATGTCCTGATGCAGCACATCGATGCCGATATGCTTGGTCTCGACAGGGCGGACACGTTGGCAATGCTGTTTAAGGAACCGCCTGTATTCAAAGACGATACAAGCAAAGATTACGACCAGAAGTTTCCAAAAAAGAAAAAATGTGATATGTCGATGTATATGGATGAGTTCAAAAACTTCATTTTCAAAGCGGACGATGCTACTTTTGCAAGAGAAATAGGAGAACGCATTGACATTGAAAATGTTATTGACTGGCACATACTGCTTTTGTTTTCAAATGGTGAGGACGGCATAAAGAAGAACTTCTTTCTGTACAAAAAAGACTCGTCCACCCCGTACCGCATTGCACTCTGGGACTGCGACCATTCTTTCGGACGCGACGGCGACAATGAACTGAACCTTATGCGCAGCGAAATTGACTGCAACAGGAACATAATGTTGAAACGTCTTTTGGAAATTCCAGAAATAGGATACGAGAAACGGTTATGCGAACGCTATAAGGAATTGCGTGACAGCAAGATAATCTCGGCAGAACACATCAACGAAAAAATCGCCGAATACAACAGCATAATACAGGAAGACGTTGAACGCAACTTTGCGCTTTGGCCAGTAAATAGTCCAAATTATTTCGACGACAACACTTACGAGCAGGAACTTGAAATAATAAGAGAGTTTGTTGAAATCAGACTCCCTCAACTTGACAAAAGGTTTGGTTATGTAAAAAACTAAAATATTGTACGAGTTATTGCTTTGCAAAATGCCATCAAAAAGATAATTTTGCCATCTCAAAAAAAGACGATGTATAAGATGAAAAATATTTGGCTCATCATACTTACCTCTGCACTAATGGCTATTTCGTTGCCCGCAATGTCACAGAGCGAGACAAACAACGTGCAACTTGCCAGCAAATACTACCAGAACGGTGAGTACGAGAAAGCTCTTACCATATATCAGGACCTTTATGCGCAGACAGAATATAAGAGTTACCGCGATATGTACCTGTCGTGCCTCACTCTGCTGAAGCAGTTCGATGCCGCCGAAAAATTCTTGAAGAAGGAAGTCAAAAAGAAAAAAAACGACTTCTACCTGCTCATCGACCTCGGTATGGTCTATTATAACCTAAACCGCACAAGCGACAGCGAGGAACAGTTTGCCAAGGCAAAGGAACTGGCTCTCGCCAACGAAAGTTCGGTAGCGAACGCCGCAAGTGCATTCCAGATGTACCGCCAGTTCCAGCACGCAATTGACCTTTACGAACGGGCAGAAAAGAAGTTTCCTAACAAAAAATACGGACTCGAAATCGGTAACATCTACAGTGTCGAAAAGAACTACGAGCAAATGATGGAGCATTACCTCGACTATCTGAACGCCGACAACCTTGCAACAATAGAGTCGCGACTTTCCTATGTGCTTGCCAACGACAGCGAAGACAAGGCAGAACCAATAATCGAGAAGGCACTCATCGCACAGGCACAGAAAAAGCCCAATAGCGCATCGCTGAACTCTCTGACAATCTGGCTTTACACACAGACGGGACGCAACGAAATGGCTCTAAACCAACTCATTGCCTACAATAAGCGCGTACCACAGAGCAACGACAAGGAAATTGTGGAATTCGGAAACGAAATGGCTGAAATCGGTGAATACGACAACTCAATAAGAGCTTTCACCTATCTTGTAAAACGGAAAACTCGCTCCGTCTTGCATAACGAGGCATACATCGGACTGCTGAATGTTTCGTACAAAAAGGCCGTTTCGAAACTGAACCCCGACATCAATGAACTCAAAGCACTTGACTCAACTATCAATATGGCGCTCAAGGAAATGGCAATTACTAAAGCATACGATATAATAATAACATCGGCAAAATTGAAAGCGTTCTACCTGAACAAGTGCGACGAAGCCATCGACCTTATAAACGAAGCAATTGCCTCGAACTACTACAAGGACAAGAACTCAGAGATGAAAATGCTTCTTGGCGACATTTATATGCTCAACAACAATCCGTGGGACGCAACCTTGCTGTACGCACAGATTGAAAAGTCGAATGCCAGTGCCGACATCACCAACGAGGCGCGTTTCCGCAAGGCAAAGCTGGCATACTATACAGGCCAGTTTGAGTGGGCACAGGCACAATTAGACGTCCTGAAGGCAGGAACTTCCAAACTTATATCAAACGATGCGCTGGAACTCAGTTTGTTCATTACCGAGAACTACGACATGGACACCACCGAAAGCACAATGCAGACCTTTGCACGTGCCGACTTCTTCACCTTCTCGAAGCAATACACCAAGGCTTTGCAATGCTTAGACAGCATCGAACAGAAGTACCCAAGCCACTCGCTTATTGACGACGTGCTCTACCGCAAGGCACAGATTTACGAACTTTCGAACGACCTTGCAAAAGCGGCTTCGCTGTACAAGTATGTTTTCACAAAGTACCAGTACGATGTGCTTGCCGACAATGCTCTTTTCCGCTATGCACAGATTTGTGAAAAGCAAAACAACAGGGAGGAAGCCGAAAATTCATATTTCAAAATCATTTCCGACTACGCGGGAAGCATCTACACCGTGGAGGCAAGAAAAAAGCTGAGGACTTTGCACAATGGCACAGACGAGTGAAAAGGACAGGATTATTCTCGGTATCGACCCTGGCTCCAACATTATGGGTTACGGCATAATCCACGAGAAAGGCAAGACCATAAATTTGGTAGCTTTTGGCATCGTGGATATGCGCAAGATGGACGACCATTTCACCAAACTGAAATACATCTTCGAGCGCACAACCCAGCTAATAGACGGATTTCATCCCGATGAAATTGCAATTGAAGCACCATTCCAGGGCAAAAATGTGCAGTCGATGTTGAAATTAGGACGTGCGCAAGGTGCCGCCATCGCAGCAGGACTTCAACGCACGATACCTATATTTGAATATGCACCGCGAAAGGTAAAACTTGCAATCACAGGCAATGGTGCCGCATCGAAGGAACAAGTGGCCGCAATGCTGCAGAAACTGCTGAAAATAGAGGAACTTCCCGAAAAACTTGATGCCACCGATGCCATTGCAATAGCCATGTGCCACTACTACCAGAAAGGTAGCATTGTGTCGGGCGAAAGTCCATGCAAAAGTTGGAAGGAGTATGCGGCTAAGAAGGGAATAAAGGTGTAAATCTTTCGAGCTGTCTATATTAAAATAGCAACAAATAATTTTTTAGGATAAAGCAGAGAATAATTTACTGCGATAAATTTTTCTTCCTCATTTCAATAATAAAGCATACTTTTGCGGAAATAATTGAAACTTGCAATGGATAGAACTTACGCAGGAATTCCAGAAGAATACAGTGGCTACGACAAAGCAAAGGTTGTAGTTCTGCCAGTGCCTTACGATGAGACATCCACTTGGGTAAAAGGTGCCGACCAAGGTCCCGAAGCCTTCCTCGAAGCATCGGAAAACATGGAAATCTACGACCTCGAATCGGATACCGAAGTCTATAAGCGCGGCGTGTGGCTCGACGATATAATGGACTGCGAGAAGGATCCCGAGAAGATGGTTGCACAGGTGAAGGCAAAAGCCGACAAGTTCTACAACGACGGCAAACTATTTACAATGATTGGCGGCGAACATTCTGTTTCGATTGGTGCAATAATGTCAACCGCTGAGCATTTCGACAACCTGAGCGTGCTGCACCTAGATGCACATTCCGACCTTCGCAGCGAATACGAAGGTACTCCGTTCAGCCACGCCTGTGCAATGCACTGGGCATCAAAGCATACCAATTTGATTCAAGTTGGAATCCGCAGCATGGACATTTCGGAAAAACAATATTCGAAGCGCGAAAATGTTTTCCGTGCCGAAGATATTGCCGAACGTACCGATGACTGGCAGCAGGAAGTCATTGACAAACTTACCGACAATGTTTATCTGTCAATCGACCTCGACTATTTCGACCCGTCGGTACTGCCATCGACAGGTACACCCGAACCGGGCGGAATGACCTGGTATCCGACACTCAAACTGCTCAAAAAATTGGCAAAGCAGAAAAAAATAGTCGGTTTCGACATCGTTGAACTTGCACCGAATCCGGCCGACAAGTCGTCGGATTTCCTTGCTGCAAAATTGTATTTCAAGATTTTAACGTATATATTCGAACTTTAAAAACAAAAAGAAATGGAAAAAGGACCTATTTCACAATTCATCACACATCACTACCGTCATTTCAACTCGGCAGTTATCGTTGACGCTGCAAAGGCATACGACGAACATATTAAGGCAGGTGGCAAAATGATGCTTGCAATGGCTGGTGCAATGAGTACCGCCGAAATCGGACTTTCGCTCGCAGAAATGATCCGTCAGGACAAGATCAGCATCGTATGCTGCTCGGCAAACAACCTCGAAGAGGACATCATGAACCTCGTGGCTCACAATCACTACTACCGCGTTCCCAACTACCGCGACCTCACTCCGGAACAGGAACACGAACTCCTCAACAACCACTACAACCGTGTTACCGACACTTGTATTCCAGAAGAGGAAGCTTTCCGTCGTCTCGAACACCACCTTGTAGATATTTGGAAGGACATGAAGGCTAAGGGCGAACGTCTTTTCGCATGGGAAGTTATTTACAGACTTCTCCGCAGCGGCGTTCTCGAACAGTACTACGAAATCGACCCGAAGGACAGCTGGGTTCTCGCAGCTTGCGAAAAGAATATTCCTATCATCGTTCCGGCTTGGGAAGACTGCACAACAGCAAACATCTACACCGCACACTGCATTCGCGGTGAATTCGATCCGTCGATTTCGATGATTAAGAACGGTATCGAAACCATGATATTCCTCACCGAATGGTACAAGAAGAACAGCGGCGGCAAGGGCGTTGGCTTCTTCCAGATTGGTGGCGGTACAGCAGGTGACTTCCCGATTTGCGTAGTTCCTATGATGGAACAGGACCTCGAATGGCACGGCACTCCATTGTGGGCTTACTTCTGCCAGATTAGCGACTGTACAACATCGTACGGCTCGTACTCGGGCGCAGTTCCGAACGAAAAGATTACCTGGGGCAAGCTCTCGAAGGACACTCCTCGTTTCATCATCGAATCGGATGCAACTATCGTAGCTCCGCTGTTGTTCAGCTATGTTTTAGGTTGGTAATTGTATCAATTAGTAAATATGCAGCGGAAATTCAGTCTTTGGATTTCCGCTTTTTTATAATATTTTTGTTTTAAGCCTCTTCGTCATTCCGTAAGACAAAGCGAACAGCAAAAGGAACGTTGCTTGTGAGCCTGTCTGTACGGAACGCTGCTTGCAGCCTCGCGAAACGAAGTGAGCAATCTCCTAATGATAGCCGCACTTCGACTACGCTCAGTGAGCGGCGACGACACTCTCCGTTCCGTATCGTGTTATTGTTCTAACTTGCGGACCCTTTAGTGCACGCAGCGGAGCAAGTAATGACAAAAGCGTGGAAAATTTTAGTCAATATATAGTTTCGTTTTTTATATTGTAACAACCTGAAAACAAATTAATTATTAGTCAATTTTCATATTTTACACATTTTTGTAAAAAAATACATGTTTTGGTGTAATAAAAAGGACAATTCTCTGTCTAATATGGAAGCAAAACGCAAAAATGATGGATAATAAAGAATCAAAATTTATCAACCTGGTGAGGGAATACAAGCGTACAATATACACAGTATGCTATCTCTTTACCAGTCAGAAGGAAGATGTCGAGGATCTTTTCCAGGAGATTCTGATACGAATCTGGAACGGAATGGAAGGATTTGAAGAAAGAAGCAACATGAATACCTGGGTGTATAGGATAGCACTTAATACGGCACTGAACGAAAAAGCGCTAAAAGGCAGATGCCCCCAGACTCTACCGCTTACCATGGACATAAATCCATACGACGAAGCAAACACTTCGGACGCTCGCATTTCGGAACTTCATGAGCGGATTCTTCGCCTTGATATGGCCGATAGAGCATTGGTGATGTTGTGGCTCGAAGACTTGTCCTACGACGAGATTGCCAGCATAATTGGCATTTCGTCGCAGAATGTCGGTGTTCGCTTGGTTCGCATAAAAGAAAAACTTATAAAAATGGCTAATAATAAATAATTGAGGTATGGAAACAAAAAAAGAAAACTCGGGAGCAAAAAATCCTTTGGAAGAAACCAAAATGCAATACGATAAAATGCAGGAAAAATTTTCGAAGCGCGACATTGTAAACAACAAGCCTTTTGAAGAGGAAATAGATAAACAAACCGCACGTTTCAGACGGAAAAGGATTTTTATCGCAGCAAGTTACCTAATTGGAACTGTTATAAGCATATACGTATTACAATCTGCAATGCAGTTGTCGCCATGGATAAGCGTCAGTCTTGCACTGATATTGATAGCATCGTTGATCGTAGAACTTAATCTTTATGGCAACTTTATAAACAAAGTAAAGACAGACAACGACATACTTACCTTTGCAAAGGAAACGAGACGAATGCAGCGCAACTATATATTATTCTATCTGGCGGTTTCCATTCTGCTAGTCCTCTGGATAATCTTGCTTATTATGAACATGGACTCTTATTTTGCAAATGAAGAATATTGCCGCAGCATAAAACAGCGTGCATTATTTATTGGTTTGCCTGTATTTCTACTGATTGTCGGGTACATCGTATATAAGATGCGTAATTTAAGCAAGACAAGCATGATAATCAATCAGATAGAGAAGCAACCGCTTATACTTAACCGCAAGGTTCTAGCATTTGGAATAGTAACATTTTGTATTTACCTGCTTGGGCTTATATTCAAGATATTCCACATTCCATTTGGCAGCCTGATTGTAATTGCTGGAACATTGATGTCGGTCGTTTTGGTAATTGTCATTGCGAGTATGCTTGCACATAATGGAACACCAAAGATTCTTGCGGCCCTGGGTGCCTTATTTGTAATATTTTTACTTCTAAGCATACATTTTCTGATAAGCCACTGGCCATTCTCCGAGGTGCTTCTTGCCGTATCGGGAATATTGCTTGCAGGCGCTACTATAAGTTATTTCGTCAAGCGACGCAAAGCATAACAGTAATATCAATATAAAATGCCCATCGTTTGCGGTGGGCATTTTTTGTATATGAGCCTGTCCTTGATGAAATAAACTTATTTCAAATAAAACCATTTCAAATAAACTTATTTCAAATATATTTGTTTCAAATAAAATTATTACATTTGCAAAAAATATGTAATAATGAAAGAGACTGATAATTTTGATTTGGAAATGCCATTTGCATACGGCAAAGTTGCTGAGAATAAAGATTTTGTTGGCAGAGAAAAAGACATTGAACATTTGATGACAAATTTCAAAGGGCATATAAATACCACAATAATTTCGCCGAGAAGATGGGGAAAAACATCGCTTGTGCAACACGTTTTGTCTATGCTTTCGAAAGATAAGAGGTATTATCTAGCTCAAGTTGACATATTCAACTGCCGCAACGAGGAGCAATTTTACGATTCGTATGTCAATGCCATAATGAAAGCAACGACGACAAAATTCGATGCGTTTTCACTTGCCGTAAAAAAATATCTAGGCTCGTTTGGTCCTAAATTTTCTGTTTCAGACGATGGGCAGCAGGTTGATTTTTCTGTATCCTTGGATTTTCATGACAAGAATTATTCCGTTGACGAAATTCTTGACTTGCCACAGCGGATAGCAAAGGAAAAAGGCAAGAAATTCATCGTGTGTATCGACGAGTTCCAAACCATAAACGAGTACAGCGACCCGTTGGGATTTCAACGTAAGTTGCGCGCACACTGGCAGTTGCACAATTCGGTAAGTTATTGCTTGTACGGCAGCAAACGTCACATGTTGATGGACATTTTTGGCAACTACGAAATGCCATTCTACAGGTTTGGCGACATAATGTTTCTGGATAAGATTCCCGAAGATGTGATGTCGAAATTTGTCGTGAAGCGTTTCAAGGACACTGGCAAGAAGATTAGTGCCGAACTGGCTACGAAACTTGTGCGGATGGTCTCCTTGCATCCTTATTATATACAGCAATTGGCACAGCAGTCGTGGCTTCGCACTACTGATGTCTGCTCGGAAGAAATTGTAAACTCTGCACTCGAAAGCATTGTGGCACAACTTAGCCTTCTGTTTAGCAATCTTTTGGATTCGCTTACACCAAAGCAGATAAGTTTCTTGTACGCGATTATTGATGGGGTGGACAATTTTTCATCAACAGATGTGCTGAAAAAATACAACCTTGGAACTTCAGCAAACATTAAGAATCTACGTAATGCAATGGTTTCCCGTGATATAATAGACTTGATGCCAGGAAAGAAAATGGAAATTCAAGACCCAATGTTCGAACATTGGTTGAAGGATTTGAGATAATTTTGCTATCTTCACAACCGAAAATTAAAAAACAAGATGATAACCGAAAACACTAATATAGAAGCCTTTGCGATCCACATGGTGGGTAGCAAGGCCGAAGACGAGGGCTATAGCCTGTCGAAATCGGTGATGGAAGTTGATGACGAAATGAAGGAAATCTTACGCGACTACTTCCTTTTGTCGTTCAAGTCGGACGAACTTTACAACTTCTACCACGACAGCGAATTGTCGTACAACGAGGTCTGCGACTATGTAGCCAAGATTTTTGATGACAGTTCTCAGCTCTTCGAGCAGTCGGTAAACCTAACCAAGCACCTGTACGAAAAAAGTTCTCACCCTAACATCAAGTCGGGCGAATTCTATGTAGTGCTGTTCCGCGACTGCGAGGTCGATGGCGAGATTGTTGATGCCGTTGGTTTGTTCAAGTCCGAAAACAAGGACACCTTCCTAAAGGTAAAGCGCGACGGCGAAAACTTCTGTATCGAGTGCGACCGTGGCATCAACCCACGTAAGATGGACAAGGGCTGCATTGTGTTCAATCACGAGCGTGATAACGGTTTCGTAGTAAAGGTCATCGACAATACAAACCACACCGAAGCGCATTATTGGACTGATGATTTTCTGCACATCAGACAGCGTCAGGACAAGTACTACAACACACAGAATGTGATGTCGATGTACAAGAACTTTGTCACAAAGGAAATGCCGCAGCAGTTTGAGATGTCGAAGGCCGACCAGGCCGACCTGCTCAACCGTTCAGTAAAGTTTTTCAAGGAGAACGAAAACTTCGAGATGCAGAACTTTGAGGATTCGGTTATTCGTCAGCCCGAAGTAATTCAGCAGTTCCAGACTTTCAAGGACACTTTCTCGCGCGAAAACGACTTTGAGATTCCCGAAAGTTTCGACATTTCCGATTCGGCAGTTAAGAAGCAGAGCCGTGCTTTCAAGAGCGTCATCAAGCTGGACAAGAATTTCCACATCTATGTTCACGGCAACCGCAACCTCATTGAGCAGGGCGAGGACGAGAAGGGAAAGTTTTACAAGGTGTATTACAAGGAGGAGGAATAATAAATGGTCATTTACCTGCTTCGCAGCATGAGCTAAATGTTGCGGAATGACCTTCTCTTTTTAGCGGAGATTTTGATATATGGAAAAAGTTTTTCCTGCCTCTGATGACAGGAAAAACTTTATATCTAAAAATGGTTTTATCTTTCGAGTACCACCTTTACGGTTTCGATTCCGTTTAAAGTTGATACGCGAACGAAATACATTCCGTTTGGCAAGTTGCTCATGTCGATTGCAGAGCTATTGCCAGCTACTTTGCTGCTAACAACTGTATTGCCAATGCTATTGAAAATTTCAACGCTGGCGATTTCCTCGTTTGAGGTTACATTCAACAATCCGCTTGTCGGGTTCGGATAGATTGACATTTCTGTAGCAGTTTCGATTTCGTTTTCGGTTGTACCTTCAACACAGAAGTTTACGGTCTTTGTCGAGAAACTTTCGGAACCATCAACAGAAAGAATAGTTTCGTTGGTGTTCAGGTTGGTAAACAATGCGTCGCCAGCACCTCCGAGAGACATTCCCATAAAAGAGAGACCTGTCATTCCGTTTCCACCACTGTCGTACAGGTTGAATGTGTAGCATCCTGCACCTAGGCAGAAGTCTGTCATAACAGGAGTTCCTGTGTATTCGCCAGCAGCACCACTATATATAATATTGTTGTTTGCGTCCTTAATATCCCATGTTGTTTCATTGCCGTAGTAATCTGCTGTCAGACTCAGGCGGAACCCTTCGCCGCTATGCGACAGGATGTTGAAATTGGCAGTCTTTGGCGTTTGTGTTTGGTTCTCGCCGCCATTTACCATAGTTACAACAAACGAAATCGAACCTTCGCCTTCGGGTATTACAACTGGGTCAAATTCCAAGTTTGCAGTTGAACCTGCTGCAATGCTAACCTCAAATGTCTTTTCTGCACTCAGTTCTCCGCAAGTATATGATGCGGTAACTGATGTTACAACAAAATCGCTGGCATTCTTAACAGTGATTGTAGGTGTTGACTGTGGATAGCTGCAGTAGTCGCCGTTAGGTTCAGAAACGGTTGTAATCAATACATTGCCTGCCGAAACCAATACATTGCGCGACTTGGTATTGTTGCTTAAATCTTCATCGGATTGTCCGTTAGGATTTTCAACTGAGAAAACAAATGCGTAGTTGCCTGTTTCAAGGGTTATTTCGTCAAATGTGATGTTTGCTGTCTCGTATTGTGCAAGATTTCCAGTCCAGCTGGTGGTTACTGGGGTACCATCATTGATAGTATAATTTGCGGTCAACGAAGTAAGAGCAGCTGTTCCAAGGTTCATAATAGTAATTTGCGGTTGGAAGGTTGATTCTTGTGCCGACATTGCTGTTACAGGAGCAACTATTGACTGAATAGCAGCATCATTTTCATTGGTGCCTGCAGCAACCATAATCCTTTGTATGTATGGTGCGCGGAACTGGCGTGTAATTACGAGGTCAAGTTCGCCTGTTTCTGTAAGTGCATCAAATGTAAGTTCTGCGCTTGTGCCGTTGCCTGTATATTGTGCATCAAGAAGTACACCGTCCTTGCTTAGAGCAATGTACGAAAGGTCTTCGGCAGTTATCTCCAAAGTTGTCGAACCTAATGGTAAAATGTTGGAATATTCTGGAGTCATTTGTGTAGGAATACCAACGTATGGCATCAGCGACGGGTCGCCCATAAGCGTGTATATTTCCCAGTAATATTGTATGTTCCCCGATGTAGTGGAATTTACTGATAAATTACCTATAAATACGATTTCGCCTGCCGAAACGTATGGGGTTTCTCCGCGTTCATGGAACAAGTGGTCGTATGCACCCTGGTTTGTTGCTTCATAAGTTGGGTTTACGTTGATTGTTGCCATAGAGCCTACCGACCAGTAGAAATCTTCGTCCCAAATGGTGCTGTTGGTTCCGCCGATGTGGCAAACTGCGCCTTTGCCGGCTTTTCTTAACAATGCCTCGCCAAAGCATTCACCAACATCAAACTTGTTTGACAAGCAGCAGTTGCCAATGCTGAAGAAATATTCGCTTTCGTTCTGCAGGTTGTTGACATCGCTGACATTGAATTCCGGATCCTGCCAGCCGTTTTGGTCGCAGTGTGCCGAATAGTTTACAAAGCCTACACCCTGACCTATTTGTGCCTTGATTACATCGCCGCTGGTGTGGCTTTCGGGTGACAGGTAAACTGTAGTATTAACATTGTGTTCATCGTTGAAATAGTATTGGGTTGCGTAGTTTATCTGACCATTGCCGTTTATATCATCGTACTGATAACTGCCGTCGTAACCAGCAACAAGCACTGCATCGCCCAAATATGATGGGTCCGGGAATGTGTATTGCTCGAACATCAAGGTCTTTTCAATCTGCGGAGTCAACTGCGAAACATTCTGTGCCGAAAAACGACCGAAAAACATATCTGGAATATAGTCGTTTGCACCGTCGAAGCAAACCTTATATACATCGGTGTAGTGGTCATTTTCAACACCCATAATGCTTTGTGTATGAGGGAGTTTTGAATATTGTACCGAAATCTGCGCCGTATCACCAACATAAAGCACATACGACGGAGCAGGGTTTTCTGCGGTTGCACCATTGTACAATCCTTGCAAATAAGTTTTTACTGCGCTTTCGGTTCTACCAATTTCATCGGTGTAGGCGGTCACAACATCAAAACCTTTCTTGGTTTTCCAAGCGATAAACGGCTGCAGAGCATCCTCGAACATACGGTCCGAAACTATGACATACTTAATCGGGTAGTGCATTTCGGCGTTGCGAGTCTGCTTGTAGTTCCAAATCTTGCTGTACATAGCGCCAAAAGCAGGGGAGTACTTGCTGTCCTTTATTGCATTGCTGCGAGTATCGGCATTGCGGAACGAAAGTTCAACCGAAATGTCGTCGCGAACGGTAAGAGCATTGTCAGCAATGTCGTATGCAAACGGGTTTATGATTACCTTTACAAGACGGATACCACGCATAATGCCTGCTTCCTCTATCATAATAGCTTCGGGTGAATACAGACCGCCGTCTGCGTAAATTTTGTTCTTCTCAAAAGGAACATCGCCCTTCTTCTGGTTCTTGAACAGCGATGGCTGGCAAGGTACTATTACCTGATTGAAACCTGCATCGGCAATGTTTACAACCTTTTCGGAGTTAACAGTTACATTGGTAACGATTTCTGCACCCATCGGCACTTCAATCATCTTTACCATTACTGGCAACTGAGGGTAACCAATCTGGTTGTTTGTGATATAGCCGTCGATGGCAATCTTGGAGTAGATTTCTCCGTTTTCAATTGTGCGTGTCAGCGAAAATTCCGACAGCTTGCTTGTAAAACTCAAAGTCGAACTGGTGTTTTCGACGATTTCGGTGGCGTTCTTTCCGCCGTTGATTGCAACTGGAACCAATGCCTGTGCAAAGCATACAGCACCGATGACCAAGCCAATCATTACTGATAATAGTTTCTTCATCGTGAATAAAATTTAGGAAAGCAAAGGTAAAAATTATTTACGATTTTGAGATTTTCGATTGACGATTTTTTGAAACAGAACATACAATGCCTAATTCAATTTGTGGCAGTCGTTGCGCGCCAAGACCCTACAATTGAATTTTTTCAATTCTTGAATCTTTAAATAATAATAGGTATACTATATTCTTCATTTGTAATTTATTCCCCAAAGCACTGATTGTCATTCCGAAAACCAGAACATACACGCGATACGGAACGGGGAGCGTTGTAATGTTCGGTTATGCGGAATCTCCCGTGGAAACCTTTTCAGTTGGAGATTCCGTATAGACAGGCTCACAAGGCTCGTTCCTGCGCCTGTTCGCTTTGTCTTACGGAATGACACGGGGGCGTGTTTTTGTATTTCATAAACAAATATCGATAAATAAACCATATAAAACATTTATTCGTATAATCAAAACAAAAATCCATTGCCAGTATCAAAACCTATCCTACTTTTGCAGTGTATTACTTCACTAATACACTAACAAACAAAAACAAAATAATGTTTATAATATAAATAGGTATGATTGAGATTAAAGACATGAATTTCGGGTATGTGCCGCAGAGAAGAATCTTCGACAACCTGAATCTTTCGCTCGAGGCTGGACATATTTACGGTCTGCTTGGGAAAAACGGCGTGGGCAAAACAACCCTGCTGAAAATTATTTCGGGACTTCGCTTCTGCAACAGCGGAACAGTCTCGGTATTTGGAATGAAGCCCGAACAGCGCAATCCTGAAATGCTCGCCGACATTTACTTCGTTACCGAGGAAATGGATGTACCTTCTGTCAGCGTTCACGACTATGCAAAGATTTACGCACCGTTCTATCCAAACTTCAGCATCAGCGACTTCGAAAACTATCTGCACCAGTTTGAAATCGTCGATATGGAGCAGAAACTGACAAGCATGTCGCACGGACAGAAGAAAAAGGTGCTCGTGAGTTTTGCGCTTGCAACCAACACCAAGTTATTAATTATGGACGAGCCTACCAACGGAATGGACATCCCGTCGAAAAGCACCTTCCGCAAGGTGGTGGCTTCGGCAATTACCGACGACAAGGCGTTCATCATCTCCACCCATCAGGTACGCGACCTTCAGAATGTAATCGACGCCGTGCTGGTGCTCGACCGTGGCGAAATTCTCCTCAACGCCGACATCAACACCATTTGCGACCGCCTCACTTTCAAGGTTTTGTCGGCCAATGAGTACAACGAACTGTCGGCTCAGGGAAAGGTACTCTACAGCGAGGACAATATTGCCGGCAAGGTGGCAGTTTGCACACACATCGACGAAGCCGACGACAAGTTCGATATGGAACTGCTGTTCTGTGCGGCTATCTCGGCAAGGGAAAAGATGCACGAAATCTTCGCCGAAAACGAAAACGGCAAATCGAGGTTTGCCAACGAAATGGAAACTAAGTTGAACAATTAAAAAGGTATGGCTATGGAAAATTTATCATTCTATCGTATAGGGCTGCTTTTCAAGCGTTATTTCTGCGAAAACTGGAAAAAGGATGTCATCGTGGCAGCAATAATATTCGCTGTTGAGATGCTTACTTCACTGGAACAGGAAACTTCTGACATTTCTTGGTTTTTGCTTTTCGTTTTCTTCATCCTCTATTCGGGACGCATATTCGGCATGCTCGGGAAACCGCAGAGGGCAATCAACTACCTTATGCTTCCTGCCAGCGGGTGCGAGAAACTCACAGTAAACCTCATCCTCAGCCACTTCTACTACCCGATTCTGCTCATTGCGGCTTCGTGCCTCGGAATCTGGGCAAGTTCGTTCTTCTGCTACTTCATATACGACGAGTTCACATTCAAGAGCATCAATTATATGGGCATTGTCGGTTCGTCCACGATATGGTACGCTTGTCTGGCCCTGCTTCTCAACAATGCCATAATGATGTTCGGCTCGGTATATTTCCGTAAGGCTGCGGTTATAAAGACTTTGCTTTGCGAGGCTGCGTTCTTTATGCTGTATGCAATTGTTATGGTGCTGTTTATTTTCAAGACGGTCATTAACGAAATGTATGTGACAGCCGACAAAATCGAATACGGAAATGTGATACTGATAGTGTTTATGCTCTGTGTGACTGTATTCTTCTGGGTTTTGAGTTATTTCAGGTTAAAGGAAACGGAGGCTTAGTATGGACTTTTCAGAATCGAAGGCTATCTACCAGCAGATTGCCGACTATGTGTGCGAGCAAGTCCTGATGGGCAGGTGGAAGGAAAACGACAGGATACTTTCGGTACGCGAACTAGGTGTACAGCTCGAGGTGAACCCCAACACGGTGCTTCGCGCCTACGATTTCCTGCAACGCTACGGAATAATCACCAACAAGCGGGGCGTTGGATATTTCGCTGCCGAAGATGCCATTGCAAAAATCAAGGAACTCCGTCGCGAAAGGTTTGTAAACAAGGAACTTCCGCATATCTTTCAGGAAATGGAGCTTCTTGGAATCGAAATAGGTGAATTGAGTGAATATTATAACGAATTTTTAAAAGCAAAGAAAGATGAAAAAGAAAACTAACATAATGCTATTCAGTGGATTAGCTGTAATATTTATACTGATGGTTGTAGGCGTATTGACTTGTTTTTCGGTAAAGGACAACGAGATAACTGCTTTGCCTAACAAACCCGAAAAGGTCGAGATTCGCGACTTGGAGGCCTTTGATGCCATCGACAACGAAGGCATTTGCAACATCGTCTATGTGCAGTCCGAAAAGTCGGCAGTTGAGATTTCGGCTCCCGAAAATTATATCGACCGCATAAAGACCGATGTTGACGATGGTGTTCTGTGCATCGACATTTCGGGCAGACTGCGCAGAAACAGCGATACAAAAATCAACATCAAGGTATATTCGCCAACTTGCAAGTCAATCAAGAACGAAGGCGTTGGAAAGATTAGCTGCGACTCGCTTCGTGCCGACACTTTGATAGTTAAGAACGAGGGCGTTGGATCCATTGAACTGAAGAAACTATCAGTTTCCCACCTAAAGGCCGACAATGAAGGAGTTGGCAATATAAGTGCCGAAGTACTTGATGCAAAGTATGTCCGCATCGATAACGAGGGCGTTGGAAGTGTAAGCATTTCGGGCAAAGCCGAGATTGCAAAGCTCATAAACGAAGGCGTCGGTTCTATTGATGCCACCGAGTTGGACTGCGAAGATGTCGGGGTTTCCAATGAAGGATTGGGAAAGGTTTTGACGAAAAAGGAATAGACTCAAGGCAGAGCCTTGTGAATGCGAAGTCGTGGGCTGGAGCCTACGATTAACAAATGGAAGGAATAGTTTTACTGATGAAATAACATAAAAAAGCCACCCTTTCGAGTGGCTTTCTTTTTGAAATTGAATTTGAATTACATTTTTACAACTTCTGCCTTGCCCTTTTCGATAGCTTCCATGTTCAATGGAATAAGTTTGTGGGCGCGTTCTGGAAGAGAGTGTCTCAAACCTTCTTCAACGTAACGGTTGTCAACGATTGGTCTAACCTTGAGGAAAGCACCGAGGACAATCATATTGAAAACCTTCTGGTTACCCATGTCGGATGCCAGCTGTGCAGCTTCAATCTTGTAGATGTTGATGTCCTTGCGGGTTGGCATCTTTGTGATTCCGTTCGGGTCGAAAATCAAAGTTCCGCCAGGTTTTACTGTGCTTTCGAACTTGTCCATCGACTGCTGGTTAAGAACGATAACCGTGTCGTACTGGGTGAGGATAGGAGAGCTAACTCTTTCGTCGCTGATGATAACGGTAACGTTTGATGTTCCGCCTCTCATTTCTGGTCCGTACGAAGGCATCCAAGCGATTTCCTGTCCCTGCATAAGTCCAGAGTATGCCAAAATCTTACCCATAGAGAGGACACCCTGTCCGCCGAATCCTGCTATAATTATTTCTTCTGTCATGATTTTAAATTTTTAGTAGTCCAACTTTCTGTTTCTTAAGCTGATTTTACCTTCCTGAAGTTCCCATTCAACCTTGATGTCGCCGAGCGGATACTCCTTGAAAGTGTTTTCTTCCATCCACTTGTTTGCGTCAACTGCTGTCATCTTCCAGTTGGAGTTGCAGTTCGAAACTATTTCAACGAACGAAAGTCCGCCCTTGCCGTCCTTCTGGTTTTCGAAAGCCTTGCGGATAGCAGCCTTAGCCTTGCGAACGTTTGCCGGAGTGTGAACCGACTGACGTGTTACGAAACGAACATTCGGCAACTGAGCGATGAGTTCGGTGATATGCAGTGGGTAACCCATTGTGTTGACGTCACGACCGCGTGGGCAGGTAACAGCCTTCATTCCAGCAAGTGTAGTAGGAGCCATCTGACCGCCAGTCATACCGTAGATACCATTGTTTACGAATATGATGGTGATGTTTTCGCCTCTGTTACAGCTGTGGATTGTTTCGGCAGTACCGATAGCAGCCAAGTCGCCGTCGCCCTGATAGGTGAATACGAACTTGTCGGGCATAACCCTCTTGATAGCCGTTGCGATGGCAGGTGCACGACCGTGAGCAGCTTCCTGCATGTCGATGTCGAGGTAGTTGTACATCAAAACCGAGCATCCTACTGGAGTGACACCGATGGTCTTGTCCTGAATTCCTAATTCTTCGATAACTTCAGCAACAAGGCGGTGGGTGGTTCCGTGTCCGCAACCTGGGCAGTAGTGCATCACGTTATCGGTCATTACCTTTGTTTTCTTGTAAACAAGGTTTTCTTCTTTGATTATATCGTTAATTGTTAATTCTGCCATGACTTATTCTCCTTTCATAAAATTCTTCATTGCGTCAACGATTTCTTCCGGAGTCGGAACAACGCCGCCAACACGACCATAGTGCTTAACTGGGCGCTTGCCGTTTACTGCGAGCATTACGTCTTCTACCATCTGTCCGGTGCTCATTTCGATTGTGAGGAATCCCTTTACTCTCTCTGCGAGACCAGCGATAATCTTCGACGGGTATGGGAACAAAGTGATAGGACGAACGAGACCTACCTTGTATCCTTCCTTGCGCAGAAGGTCCATAGACTTCATGCAGAGACGTGATGATGTTCCGTATGCTACGAATACGTAGTCGGCATCGTCGCAGTTGATGCATTCGCATCTTACTTCCTTTTCGCGGATAGTGTCGTACTTCTTTACGAGCTTGCGGTTGAATTCTTCCTGACGTGAAGCTACAAGGTCGAGTGAAGTTATGATGTTGCGTTCGCGGTTAGCGGTCTTGCCGGTAGTAGCCCACGGGCACTGCTTGATAACTTCTTCCATTGTTCTTCGTACTCTCTGAGGACCAATTTCAACCTTTTCCATCATCTGACCGATGATACCGTCGGAAAGAATCAATACAGGGTTGCGGTACTTGAAAGCAAGGTCGAAACCTATCTGTACGAAGTCGTACATTTCCTGAACCGATGCAGGTGCAAGAACGATAAGTCTGTAGTCACCGTGTCCACCACCCTTGGTCGACTGGAAATAGTCAGACTGTGAAGGCTGGATAGTACCAAGGCCTGGTCCACCTCTAACTACGTTAAGTACCAAGCAGGGCAATTCTGCACCAGCGATGTATGAAAGACCTTCCTGCTTCAAGCTGAAGCCCGGGCTTGACGAAGATGTCATAGCGGCCATACCGCAAGCAGCGGCACCATATACCATATTGATTGCAGCAACTTCACTTTCTGCCTGCAATACAACCATACCAGTTCTCTCAATTGGGTTTTGCTCCATGAAATATTCGATTACTTCCGATTGCGGAGTAATAGGATATCCGAAATAAGCGTCTGCCCCGTAACGAATAGCAGCTTCTGCTATAGCTTCGTTACCTTTCATTAACTTTAATTCCTTTTCCATTTAGCTAATTTTTTGAGATTAATTAGTCCACCTTTACCTTATAGACAGAAATTACTCCATCGGGACATACAATAGCACAGCTTGCACAGCCAATGCACTTCTCGGGGTCTTTCATGTAGCAGTAGTTGTACCCCTTACCATTCACTTCTTTTGCCAGATCAAGGACACCCATAGGACAAGCACCCAAGCAAACGCTGCAGCCCTTGCACTTTTCGGTGTCAACTTTAACGGCTCCTCTGATTTTTGCCATAATATTATTAAGTTTGTTTTGTTAAAAATTTTCCCAAAGGTACTGCTTTTATTTTTATGGTGCAAATGTTTTGAGAAAACTTTTTTGAACAAGATCAGATATTCGTGTAAGTGATTGGAATATGATTCATTTGACGGCTCAACGATTTAATGATTTAAATTTGTTTTCTCATTCTGCCATACTCAACCATTAGTTCTAGTAGCTTAACAAGTAAACTGTACGAACAGGTCTTATGCAGCATTTTAACTCGGAGTAAACCTCCTTTAGCTAACGCGAACAATCTCCCATGGTGAAAATTAACTTCGTAGAGCTAAAGCTCGCGGATAATCATTATAAAAAATGATGCTTTGAAGGAATGGTAAGATTGGTGCAAAAGAAAGCGGAAATAGTAGAGGTTTCCATTTAGAATTTTTTGTGGCTTGGTTATTACTTTTTATTAATAATCAACTACCTTCGCCATTTCCTAGAAGATATGGGACATTTGCATGAGTCGCGAACTGTAAACTTCGCAATTTTCCATCATATTCTACAGCTTTTTCTTCATTCCCCATATCCGAATATGTAACGCTTATAGAATGAAGAACCTGTGGATTGTCGGGCGTACACTCGTCTGCCATCATAAGGTATTTTATTGCCGAATCGTAATCTTTCAGATGACGGTACGAAACTGCTATGTTATAGTACAATGATGTGGTGTCTGCATAACCGTACTGCAACGCCCTGTTGAACTTGCCAATGGCTTCTTCGTCCCTTTTCTGTATCTGACCTAGCACAACAGCTTGACAATAATACACTTCGGCAATATCTGGAGCAATCGCATTTATCATATCCAGTTCGTTCATAAGGGCATCAAGCGGATAATCCTTTAGCATATTCGTTAGCAGCAATTGGTTTACGGTGTTCTGAATCTTGTACTTCACAATATCCCTGTTGTTCTGGTCGGGACAATAGACAAGGGCAACCCTATAGTTACTAAGTGCTTCCAAAACATGCACTCCGTAATCAAGTTCCTCCCATGCACGCCCCAAGTCGCGATGGGCATCGGCCATTGTGGGGTCAAGCTCGATACAACGCTCGAGCCATTGCTTGGCAATAAGACAATTCTTGTTGTGCTCCTCGGCATTGTACATTATTCCGGGCGAAGTGGCAATTCCCAAGTAGGCTCCTCCTGCATGAAGCGTACTCTTTATCGAATTTGGGTTCACGTCCTTGCTGAAAAGTTCAACGTTGTCGCGCCATACTTCGTTGCGTGTGACAGTCTTGTAAGTGTAAAGTGACAAAATCACCGCAATCAGAACCATCATCGGCACTACGAGAGGTTTCTTCGTCCACGAAGGAATCTTCTCTACAATCAACCAAGCCAGCACTATGCAAAATGCAATCGACGAGATAAATGCAAACCTTTCCGCCATAAATGCTCCTATAACGAAAAACAAGTTTGAAACTATTGAAAGCGGAATAAGGTAAGCCCAAATACAATACGAAAGCAAATCCTTCTTTTTTATCAGCCCGTACAATGCATAAACGCCCATCGCCAGATAAAGCAGGAACGGCAAGATTGCACGGATATCCCACACGCCAATTATGGGAATATGACATGGGTAATAGTCCCAAGTGAGCGGATGTGGGAAAATAAGAAGCTTAATGTAAATCCACAGCGTGTAGAAAATAGTTGCATACTTTCCCGACGGACTTGCATACAGGAAGGGATCATTAAGCAGAAGCGGAACGGATTCTTCCTTTGAGAAATAAAAACCTACAGCCCAACCTCTTACGATAAAGAATATCACACAGGCGACAAAAAGAGGAATTACAGTTATCAGGTTACGCTTGATACTATAGTCTGAAAAATAATATACTGTAAGCGGTATCAGCGCTATGAATGTTACAGCATTCTCCTTTGAAAAGACAGCGAACAACATCCAGAAGAATGATGCAAACAGATACCATATCTTACTTTTGTCCAGATACTTGAATGTATATTTCGTGGCAACAATAACTCCAAGCAAAGCCATAATCTCGTCGCGACTCTTGATGTTCGCAACAACCTCGGTATGAATAGGATGTGCAAGAAACAGCAACAATGCTACAAAAGGAACCGAAAAATACCACTTTTCAGTTGATTTTTCTCCGAATTTCCTATTGAACAGATTGACCAGCAATCTATAAAGGAGCATTGCTGTTATGATGTAGAGCAAAATGTTGATAAAATGGCTTATATGCGGACGGTTGGAACCGAAAATCTCCACTTCCAAAGCAAGCATTGCAACCGAAAGCGGACGATACCTGCCGCCAGCAAGTTCCTTCATATTGGCTTGAACCTCATCTGCATCCTTGTCTGGCAACTGATTCAGAGTGCTGCCAACAAATGTGTCGTAACTGAAAATCTCAGGAATTCCCTTTATGCCTTTCTGAGTAAAGACATTATATTGCACCACGACAGCATCATCGAAAGCATAGTCGAACATTGTCGTATTGCCATAAAGGACAAACGAGAATACAATGACTATCAAGTCGGGCAACAAAAACTTATGCCGTGAAAAGAAACTCTTAACTGACATTTATTCAACCGATATTTCAAAAATCAAAGGTGTGTATGGCGGAATACCCTGCCAACCGAAATCTCCGTAAGCCAACTTTGACGGGACAATCAACTTTACAGCATCACCGTGCTTCATCCTCATAAATGCATAGTTTAAAGCTGGCAATACATCGTCGTTGCCAACAATGCACTGAGCTTTCTCATAAATGATTTCGGGATTATAGATGCCGTTTTCACGAGCCTTGTTCTCATCATTGGTATTTACCAAGACTTCATCAAGCGAGTAAATGGAGAAGTCGAAGTTGACGGTTTCGCCTGTTTCCAAAGGGTTACCAGAACCTTCCTTTTGCTTTATTAAATACATTCCATTCTCGCAACTATCCTGAACGATATGCTTGTCTTCAATGTATTTAGCAATAGCCTTGGGTTCATTCTCTCGCGCATACTCAATCTGAGCCATCATCTGGTTCTGTTCGTTCTGCAAGTCCTTTTGCGAGACAATTTCGTGCAGTGCTATGCGGTAGTGCATACGCTGACCGCTCCCTTCCACATACGACATTGGCATTTCAATACCATTTTTCACAAGCGTGTCTGCCCACAATGCAAAATTAGCAATGTCGCCACGGTGCATCATAAGAAGCCCTTCGTTGAGGTCACCAGGGAATTTGGGTTCTTCTACAAGCAATATCCGCTGCGGATTACCAAAATTCGAGAATATCAAAGAATCATTGAATTTCACTTCCATTTCAGCAAAGAGCACATCTCCTACTTTGGGTTGTATTGCTCCGCTGTTTTCCTTTTCAAACTTGTAATGGATTTCTGTTCTTGTCTTGCGGTAGCCTGTCAAGTCGCTTCTGTCGCATGACATTAGAAAAACTGCTGCTGAAAAAATCAGCAGAAACAAGGAAAATGTCCGTACCATTTCGTTAAAACCCTTCAAAATCATTTCTATTTTTTTGTGGTTGTTGTAGGGTTTGGTTTCAACCGAACCCTACAAAATACCACAAACATTATTTATTGTTTTACCACATTCTTGTTTATTACAAAATCCGATGTGCTAACCCTAATGTTGTAGGCTGCCGGAGGCAGATTGCTGAGGTTCAATATGGTCTCATAGTAATTCAGCGGGGCAGCAACCTTGCCAGTATAAATCAGCTTGCCAAGCATGTCGTAAACCTCGATGGTTGCTGCGCGGTTGCCGAAGTTGTCAAGAACGACTGTCAAATCGCTGCTGAACGGGTTCGGGTAAGCCTGTACATCGGGTTCGCCAACATTTGGTTCGATGCAGTTTGCAACAATGATTTCCGATGTGGTACGTGTACCATCGTAGTCAACCTGAACAAGACGGTAGTAGTTGTCGCCACCGTGGATGCCATAGTCGGTGTAAGAGTAGTCGAGCGGTTCAATCGAGTTGCCTGCTCCTGCCACGCGAGCAATTTCTGTGAAGTTGATTGCATCTTCGGAACGCTCGAGCGAGAAGTAGTCGTTATTGCGCTCGGTAGCGGTTGTCCATTCAACGAGTGATGAACGACCATCGCAGGTTGCAGTAAAGGAAACAAGTTCGATTGGAAGTACTGTATGGTCATCAAGCGAACCGAATGTTCCCTTGTAAGGTGCACGTCCCGTTGCGGGTATTGTTACATTGCTTACACTTAAATCACTATGACCATCAGCTACCAAAGCACTTCCTTCCATATTCTTCCAACAACCGTCATAAAGAGCGAACTTGATGACCTCTTGATTGTATTCGTTGATACTTGTATCGTTGAAATGTACATCAGTTGCCGCGACAGCTCTAAATGTTACGTTTGCAAGTGTTGCCGTGCTAGTAATGTCCCAGTATTCGGCATTGCTTACGTGATCGAAACGGTTAGCGCCATCTTCGGTACACATATCGTTAATGTTCCACCAACGCGGATAACCTTCGTCCGTAGTATAACCGTGGGCATCAGCCGACTTGTTGAATCGTATGGTTGCCGAACCACCGGCACGTGTTGCAGGAACAGTTACAGAACCGAGTACTCCGTTGCTACCAGTCGGGAATGTGAAAGCTGCAGAACCGAGGGTCTTGGTTACAGTACCATCCACATAGCTTCTGTAGTCGATAACAGTTGCAGATGCAGATGCTCCGAAGTTCAAATCGCCAGTAACGATACCGCTTGTGAATGTTGCAGAACCATTGACGATTGGTGTCAATCCATCAAATGTGAAGTGCTTTCCATTATTGAATGTTACATTATTGAATGAGAGCGATGAGCCAGAAATTGTCTGATGCGTGCTACCATTGAATATTACGCTTCCTGTACCAGCAGTAAATGTTCCATTGTTGGTGAGGTTGCCTGCGATGGAAATAGTATTTGAACCAAG